>Ga0194121_10000569_pt1 | contig 64997 bp, 53 predicted proteins | sample TA2MahCa50mmetaG_FD_148609 | JGI IMG/M metagenome (GOLD analysis project Ga0194121, IMG submission 148609) | Freshwater microbial communities from Lake Tanganyika, Tanzania - TA2015020 Mahale Deep Cast 50m | ecosystem: Environmental > Aquatic > Freshwater > Lake | place: Tanzania: Lake...
AAACCACCTTCAGCCAGCGGGCTCGCTGCGCTCGCCCTCGGGGGCCTTCTTCTCCGGAGACGCGCTTGTCGGACCACCGACGGGTTGACGCGCTCGCTCGCGCGCTGCACGGGCAGGGGCGGGGCGACTCGCGCACCCGGTCGAGAACGGAGGTCCTGATGGAGTGACGAGGCGGCGGTATGCTCCTTGGCCCCATTCCCCAAGCGAACAGCCAGCCATGAACCAGATCGTCGTCGATCAGCTCCGTCGCCTGAGCGAGGCGGAATTCCTCGGTATCTACGAGTCGCTGCAGCAGCAGGGCTTCGGGCCGCTCGACCACGAGGTGGCGAAGTCGCTCAACTTCCGGCCCCAGGCGATCCGCAACCTGCCGATGGCGCAGCGGGCGAAGCGCGCACGGCAGATTCTGGCGAGCAAGAAGAGCGTCGAGATGTGCTACGAGCTCTTCGGCAGCTACCTGATCAAGGACCGCCGCGAGCTCGTCACGGGCTTCCTCGATGCCACGGGCGTGCCCCACGAGCAGGGCATGGTCGAGGACCTCGATTCGATCTGCCCGGCCGCGGACAAGCTCGAAGGCGCGATCAAGGATCTCGACGGCAAGTTCGCCGCCTCGGATGTGACGCTGTACCTCGCGATGTGCGCCGACCAGTGGCCGCAGGTGCCCGAGATCGAAGCGCACTGGCGCAAGCGCGCCGGCGCCTGAGCGGACGCGGGCGAAGCTGGCGAGCAGGGCCGAGCTAGCGGCTCGCGCCCTTGCGCCGTGCTCGCCGCGGCCGCGGCTGGCATGTGGGACATGTGTGCGTGCCGCGCTGCCCCACCACCGAGCGCGCGATCGGCGTGCCGCAGGTGCGGCAGGGCTCGCCGGCGCGGCCGTAGACGCGGAACTGGTGCTGGAAGCTGCCTGGATTGCCCTCTGGAGTGCGGTAGAACACATCGAAGCTCGAACCCTCGCGCTCGATCGCCTCGCGGAGCACGGCGCGAATCTCGCGCTGGAGCAGCGCGGCCTGCGCTGCGCTGACACGATCGGAGCTGCACAAGGGATGCAAGCCGCTCCTGTGCAGCGACTCGTCGACATAGATGTTGCCGAGCCCCGCGACGAAGGTCTGGTCGAGGAGCAGCGGCTTGAGCGCGCGACGACGCAGGCGCAGCTGCCGGGCGAGCCAGTCGGCGGTGAACTCGGGTCCGAGCGGCTCCGGCCCGATGCCGGCGAGGCGCTGCGCGGGATCGCGGACGAACTCGAGCCGAGCAAACTTGCGCACATCGATGAAGTGGAAGGCGCTGCCGTCGTCGAGGTCGAGCCGCACCTTGGCAAACTTGCCCGGATCCCAGTCCGCGGCCTCGACCTGCATGCGGCCGGTCATGCGCAGGTGACCGACGAGCGCACCGCGCCCGCCGAGCGACATCACGATGTACTTCGCGCGGCGCTCGACGCTCTCGAAGCGCGCGCCCACGACCGCGCTCGCGAAGCTCGCGACCCCTTGCGAGCCGATGCTGCGCTTCCACGCGACGCTCGCGGCGGTGATGCGCCGCCCGACGAGGCGCGGGCGGATCAAGCGCGCGACGGTCTCGACTTCCGGGAGCTCGGGCATGGCGTGGCGCGGATCAGCGCGAGCGCACTCAGCGCGGCCGCGCCCACCACGCGCCGCTCGCGATGTCGGTCAGGTACTCGATCGCCGTCCACAGCGCCATCGACAGCGGCAGGAAGCCGTAGCAGAACGCGAGCACGATCGGCGCGCCGACCGCGAAGCCGTCCCACGCGCCGAAATCCGTGAAGACCCACAGGAGCACGAACACGGCCGCGGCGAAAAGCTGCGAGATCGTGGCCGAGAGGTACATCGAGCCGAGCTCGGCGCCGTCCTCGCGGCGATAGATGAGCCCGCAGTGGTTGCAGCGCTCGCGCAGGTGCGCCCAGCGATCGAAGAGCGCGCCGACGCCGCACTGCGGACAGGTGTGGCGTACGACGCGGCGCAAGCAACGCAGCTTCACCCCGTCGAGGGTCGGCTCGTCCCAGCGCAGGAGCCTCTTGACCATGCTTCATTTCTAGCACGCATGCGTCGGATCGGATACGGATGCGTTGTGCTGGCGTCACACATCCGCGCGCACGCCGAGCAGGTCGAAGAGCTCGAGCTTGAGGGCGTTGTAGGCGCTCGCGCTCGGATCGCGCGGGTGCGGCAGGTCGACCGAAACGATTCCGGCGATGCGGCCGGGGCGCGAGGTCATCACCACGACGCGATCGGCGAGCTGCAAACTCTCGTCGACATCGTGCGTGACGAGCGCGATCGTCATGCGCCCGCGCTGCCAGATGCGCAGCAGTTCGCGACGCATCGCGAGGCGCGTGAGCGAGTCGAGCGCGCCGAGCGGCTCGTCCATGAACACGATCTCGGGCGACACCGCGAGCACGCGCGCAACGGCGACGCGCTGCTTCATGCCGCCGGAGAGCTCGCCGGGGTAGCTGTCCTCGAAGCCCTGCAGGCCGATCAGCTCCACATAGTGCGCGACGATCTCCTCGCGCTCCTTCGCCGAACGCCGCAGCAGTCCGAGCGCGATGTTCTCGCGCACCGTGGCCCACGGAAAGATGCTGTAGTCTTGGAACACGAGGATGCGGCGCGGATCGGGGCGCGTGACCGCTTCGCCGTCGATCCGGATCGTGCCCGCGTCCGCTTCCTCGAAGCCGCCGAGCAAGTTGAGCAGCGTCGACTTGCCGCAACCGGAAGGCCCGAGGATGCACACGAACTCGCCGCTCGCGATCTCGAGGTCGATGGCGTCGAGCACGAGCAGCTCCTCGCGCCCGCGACGGAAGCGCTTCGAGAGCCCGCGGACCACGACCTTGGCGGCCCGCTCTCCTGTCTGCGGCGCACTCATTCCTTGGTGAATCCCCAGCGCACGCTGTCGATGCGCTCGAGCCGCCGCACGAGGAAGTCGAGGCCGATGCCGATCGCGCCGATCACGAGCATCGCCGCCACGACGAGGTCGTAGCGCATGCCCATGTTGCGCGCGTCGACGATCAGGAAGCCGAGCCCCGACTGGATCGCGTTCATCTCGGCCGCGACGATCACGAGCCACGCGACGCCGAGCGCGATGCGCAGGCTGGTGATGATCTGCGGCAGCGCCGCGGGAAACACGACGTGCGCGAGCAGCTCGAACTTGCGCAGGCCGAAGTTGTGCGCGGAGCGCACGTAGGCGACAGGCATCGAGCGCACAGCGCTCATGGTGCCCGTGACGATCGGGAAGAACGAGCCCAAGAAGATGATGAAAATCGCGGCCTCGTCGCGGATGCCGAAGGTGAGCGTGGCGATCGGGATCCACGCCAGCGGCGAGATCGGACGCAGAGCCTGTACGAACGGATTGATCGAGTAGCTCGCGCGCGTCGACCACCCGGCCCACAGCCCGAGCGGAATGCCGATCGCCGCCGCAAGCAGGAAGCCCACCGCGACGCGGAACAGGCTCGCGATCGAGTAGCGCAGGAGTCGACCGTCGGAGAGGAGCTCGCGGAACGCGACCAGCGTGCGCTCGGGCGTCGGGAACACCTCGACGGTGCGCACGGGCTCGCCGGGCGTCGCGATCTCATAGCGCGTGCTCTCGGCCCACAGGTGCCACAGCGCGAGCAGCAACACGCCGGTCGCGACCGGCAGCACGACGGCCTGCGCGCGCTGGCGCAGCCCGCGGGAAGCGACGATCGCTACCGCGGCGAGCGCGGCGGTGACGAACGCCGTGACGCTCACTTCGCTCCCGTTCCACTGGCCGCGGGCGGCGGCGGGAAGTTCGTCACGCGCGGCAACACGCCGAGGTCTGGCGCAAAGCGCGTGTCGCAATACTCCTCGAACGCCATGCGGCGGCCGATCACGTTCATCTCGACCGCGAGGTCCATGATTTCGTCGAAGGTAGCCTTCGGCGGCACGAGGTTCGAGTAGGACACGCGTTCGAGCGGCTTGGTGAGCACGTGCTCGAGCAACTTGGGGTCTTGGTTGTAAAAGACCTTGCCGACGACCTCGGAGGCGCGCCGTCGATGCTCGATCGCGAGCGCCTCGTCGTCGTCGTCGAGCCACAGGCCACTGGCCGCGATGCCGCGGACGAGCTCTTGGACGAGTTCCGGCCGCTCATTGATCACTTCTTGGCGCACGACGAGCCCGCAGGAGATGAACTGCGGCCAGAGGTCTTTCATGAAGTAGAGCACGCGGCCGTAGCCGCCGAGCTCGGCCTTGGCGTTGTGCGGCTCGCCTACGATGTAGCCCTCGATGGCCTTGGCGGCGAGGGCGCCCGGCATCTCCGGCGGCGGCATCTCGACCAGCTCGATCGATCCCTGATCCATGCCGCGCAGCTTCATCATGCGGCGCATCAAGAGGTGCTGGTTGGAGTAGCGACTGGGGATCGCCACGCGCTTGCCCGCGAGTTCGGTGAAGTCCTTGACCGGCGAGTCGATCGCGACCGTGAGCGCGCTGCCGTCGCGGTGCCCGAGGTAGACGATCTTCACCGGCACGCCGTCGGCGACGAGTTTCATCGCCAGCGGCACGATCATGAAGGTCGCGTCGAGCTTGCGGGCGATCAGCGCCTCCTTCATGGTCGGGAAGTCGCCGAAGCGCTCCGGCTGGAAGTGCGTGCCGCCCTGCGCGTGCTGGGTCACCCAACTGGTGACCGGGCAGGTGAGGTGTCAGGTGACGGGCAGGAAACCGACCCGGAACCGCTCGCGCTTCTCGACCGGAGTGGCGGCGGCCCCCGGAGTAGTCGACGCGGTCGGTGTGGTGACCTCGAACGCGCCGCGGAACGACGGCTCGCCGTTCAGGTAGCGGTGGGCGGCGAACAGGGCCGCGACGAGCGCGACGGCACCGAGGAGGAACTTGAGCTTCATGGGTGGGGGTCCCGCAGAGTGGCCCTGGCGTGGTCGCAGGGGTCCGGCGGACTTAGCGAATGGCGGGCCACGCCTGCGAGCCGCCCCCGGCGACCCGCCGCACCGTTCTCGGGGCTCGGAGGCGTAGGACTTATGCTCCAAGCCGAGGAAATTGCGCGCCGCGGCGAGTGTGGCTTGCCAGATCGGACGAAAAGCCCCTAGGATCGCAGGTACGCGGCTCGACGCCGCGCTCCCCGGCACCCATGAAGTTTCAAGCCGCCCTCGCCCTCGTCCTCGTCGCCACCTGCGCGCTGCCGCTCGCCGCGCTGCGCCCCGGCGCCCGCGCCGAGTGCACGGCCCTGTGCGTGTCCACCGACGATCCGCCGCCGATCGACTGTCCCTTCTGCGGCGGCGATCCGGTCGCGCACCGCCTGCGTCTGCGCGCGCTGCTCTTCCGCCAAGCCTCCTACACGATCCAGTACTGGGCCTCGAGCGCCCGCGCCCGCTGAGCGCCGCTCGCGCGACGGAGATCCTGCCCGTCGCCGCCGCGCACCTCGATAGAGTGTGCGCCTTATGCAGTTCGGCTTCCTGATGGATCACCGCCGGTGCATCGGCTGTCACGCCTGCACCGTCGCTTGCAAGTCCGAGAACGACGTCCCGCTCGGCAGCTTCCGCACCTGGGTCAAGTACACCGAGAAGGGCACATTCCCGGCCATCAAGCGCCACTTCTCGGTGCTGCGGTGCAACCACTGCACCAAGGCGCCCTGCGTGACGATCTGCCCGGTCAATGCGCTCGAAAAGCGCGCCGACGGCATCGTCGACATCGACCGCGACGCGTGCATCGGCTGCCGCGCCTGCATGCAGGCCTGCCCCTACGATGCGATCTACTTGAACGAGGACTCCGGCGCGATCGAGAAGTGCCACTTCTGCGCCCACCGCGTCGAGCAGAACCTCGCGCCGGCCTGCGTGATCGTGTGCCCCGAGGAAGCGATCGTCTTCGGCGACCTCCACGACGCGGACTCGAAGATCTCGCGCATGGTGGCCGAACACCCGACGCTCCTGCGCCGCACCGAGCAGGGCACCGGCCCCAATGTCCACTACCTCGACACGCTGCCCGAGGCCCTGCAGCCCGGCGTGCCCGAGCGCCCGGAGACCTACCTGTGGAGCGAGCGGCCCGCGACCAAGCCTGAGCCGTGGCCGGCGAGCCTCCCGACCGCGCCGAATGTGCGCACGGTGCTCGACGCCGGCCACAAGGTGCAGTGGGGCCTCGGCGTCGCCGCCTACCTCGTCACCAAGGGCCTCGCGGCCGGCGCCGCGCTGCTCGCCCCCTTCGCGGGCCACTTCGGCCTGCACTCGGGCTGGCAGCGCATGCTGCCGGAGCTCCTCGCGCTCGCCTTCACGGCGCTCACGACCTTCCTGCTCGTCGAGGACCTGAAGCGCCCGATGAAGTTCCTGACGCTGCTCACGCGTCCGAACACGAAGAGCTGGCTGGTCAAGGGCGCGTGGATCCTGATGGCCTTCACCGGCACGGTCGCGGCCGCGCTCGGCATCCTCGCGCTGCAGCATTTCGGCGACGACCCGCAGGCCTTCGGCGCCCTGCTCGGGCCCCTGCGCTGGCTCAACGCCGTGCTCGGCCTCGGCGTCGCCGGCTACACCGCGTACCTGTTCGCCCAGTGCGAGGGCCGCGACCTGTGGCAGTCGAAGAAGCTGCTCCCCCACCTGCTCGTGCAGGCGGCGCTGTGCGGCTCGGTCGCGCTGCTCGCGGCGCGCGCGGACAGCCGCTCGCTGCTGTGGATCGCCGTCAGTTCGCTCGCGCTGCACGCGGTGTTCGTACTGCTCGAGCGCCACGGTCGCCACGACACCGACAACGCGCGGCAGGCCGCCGCGTTCCTCGATGTCGTGCGCCTCGGCCCCGTCAAGGCCTACAAGTTCGGGCTCATCGTCGGCGTCGGCGCCGCGCTCGGCCTGTGCTTTTTCGCCCCGGCCCTCGCGTGGCTCCCGGCCCTCGCGGGCCTGTTCGTCTACAAGCACGCCTACATCCGCGCCGCCCAGCTCCCGCCGCTGTCATGAGCCACGATCCCGCAACGCTGAACATCACGCCGATCGAGAACTTCCCGCGGCCGGAGACATGGGACCATGTCGAGCTGCTCGACGCCAAGGCTTGGCCGCGGCGCGAGACCAAGAACTACATGCTCGTGCCGACGACGTGCTTCAACTGCGAGGCCGCCTGCGGACTCGTGGCGTATCTCGACAAGTCGGACCTCTCGATCAAGAAGCTCGAGGGCAACCCGTTCCACCCCGGCTCGCGCGGCCGCAACTGCGCGAAGGGACCGGCGACGCTCAATCAGGTGAACGACACCGCTCGCGTGCTCTATCCGATGAAGCGCGTCGGTCCGCGCGGCTCGGGCAAGTGGGAGCGCGTGAGCTGGGACCACGTGCTCGACACATTCGCGGCGCAGATCCGGCGTGCACTCGTCGAAGGCCGCAAGACCGAGGTCATGTACCACGTCGGGCGCCCGGGCCACGACGGCTACATGGACCGCGTGCTGCAGAGCTGGGGTGTCGACGGTCACAACAGCCACACCAACGTGTGCAGCGGCGCAGCACGCCTGGGTTACGCGCTCTGGACCGGCGCGGACCGGCCGTCGCCCGACCACGAGAACGCCAAGTTCATCCTGCTGCTCTCGAGCCACCTCGAGACCGGCCACTACTTCAACCCGCACGCCCAGCGCATCATCGACGGCAAGCTCAAGGGCGCGAAGCTCTGCACCGTCGATGTGCGTCTCTCGAACACCGCGTCGATGTCCGACTGGTGGCTCGCGCCGTACCCCGGCACCGAGGCGCTGCTCTTGCTCTCGTTCGCTCATGTGCTGCTGCACGAGGGCCTGTACGACCGCGAATTCCTCGAGGAATGGGTCAACTGGCGCGACTACCTCGCGTGGGCCCATCCGGGCGAGCCCGCGTCGTTCGAGCGCTTCATCGAGTCGCTGAAAGTCCGCTACGCCTACGCCTCGCCCGACAAGGCCGCGGCCGAGTGCGGCGTCGACGCAAAGACGATTGTCGAAGTCGCGCGCGCGATCGGCGCGGCGAAGCGCGCGTTCGCGTCGCATGTGTGGCGCAACGCGGCCTCGGGCAACGAGGGCGGCTGGCAGGTCGCGCGTTGCCTGCAGTTCGTCGGCGTGCTCGTCGGCGCCGTCGGTGCCAAGGGCGGCACCAACATGAACGTGCAGGACAAGTTCGTGCCTGCGCCGTTCGTCAAGCCGCCGCCGCAGCAGGTGTGGAACGAGCTGCTCTACCCGCGCGAGTGGCCGCTCTCGCACCACGAGCTCAGCTTCCTGCTCCCCCACTTCCTGAAAGACGGACGCGGCAAGCTCGCCGCCTATTTCACGCGCGTCTACAACCCCGTCTGGACCAACCCCGACGGCATGGTGTGGGAAGAGGTCCTGCGCGACGAGTCGAAGGTCGAGCTGCACGCCGCGCTCACGCCGACGTGGAGCGAGACGGCGCAGTACGCCGACTATGTGCTGCCGATGGGCGTCGGCGCCGAGCGCCACGACCTCCAGAGTCAGGAGACCCACGCCGCGCAGTGGATCGGCTTCCGCCAGCCGGTGCGCCGCGTCGCGATGGAGCGCATGGGCAAGCCCGTGGAGTTCACCTGGCAGGCCAACCCCGGCGAGGTGTGGGAAGAAGACGAGTTCTGGATCGAGCTCTCGTGGCGCATCGACGCCGATGGCTCGCTCGGCATCCGAAAGTGGTACGAGTCGCCCTACCGCAAGGGTGAGAAGATCACGGTCACCGAGTACTACCGCTGGATCTTCGAGAACTCCGTGCCCGGTCTGCCCGAAGCGGCCGCGCAGGAAGGGCTAACGCCGCTCGACTACATGCGCCGGCACGGTGCGTTCCTCGTCAAGGAAGGCACGTGGGAAGTGCACATGAAGGCGGCCGACGCCGCCGGTGCCGCCAACCGCGGCGAGGGTACGCTCGAAAAGGACGGCAAGCCGGTGGCGATCGTCGCAGCGGGCGCGCCGCGCGCGGGCTTCAACACGCCCTCGAAGCGCTGCGAGATCTTCTCGAAGACCATGGTCGACTGGGGCTGGCCCGAGTACGCGACGCCCGAGTACATCAAGAGCCACGTCCACCGTGGCAAGTTCGACCACGCGAAGGGCGAGTATGTGCTCGTGCCGACCTTCCGCCTGCCGACCCTGATCCACACGCGCTCGGCGAACTCGAAGTGGCTCTACGAGCTCTCGAACACCAACCCCGTGTGGATCCACCCCGAGGACGCCGCGCGCATCGGCGTCGACACGCTCGACCTCGTGCGCGTCTCGACGCGCATCGGTCACTTCGTCAACAAGGTCTGGGTCACCGAGGGCGTGCGACCGGGCGTCGTCGCCTGCTCGCACCACTTGGGCCGCTGGCGCCTGTTCGAGAATGTGGCGCAGGACACCTACGCGATGCCGCTCGTGCGCCGCGAGGAGCTCGCACCCGGCCAGTACCGCTTCCGCCGCATCGAGGACATCGTGCCCTTCGCCTCCTCCGACCCCGACTCGGGCCGCATCTGGTGGAGCGACGGCGGCGTGCACCAGAACCTGACCTTCCCGGTGCAGCCCGACCCCGTGAGCGGCATGCACTGCTGGCACCAAGCCGTGAAGGTCGAGCGCGCGCACGCGGGCGACATCCACGGCGACGTCGTCGTCGATACCACCAAGTCCATGGCCGTCTACCACGAGTGGCTCGCCAAGGCCCGCCCCGTGCAGGGCCCGCTACGCCGCCCGCTGCACTTCGCGCGCGCCGTCAAGCCCGCGCCCGAGGCTTACAAGCTCGAGGCCTACAAGCTCGAAGGTGGCAAGCCTGCGGGCTCGTAGGGACGCCGCGTCGCCAGCAAACCGCGTCGCCAGTCAGCAGTGCGGGCCGCCCGGCGCGATGTGCCGGGCGGCCCGCTGTGTTAGGGAGCGCGCGCGGAGAGGGCGCGCCCGTCTAGGCTCAGTCGGCGAGGCTCAGTCGGCGAGGCCCGGCGGCGGGGTGAGGCCCTTCACGGCGCCGGAGGTGATGCCTTCGCGCAGGAGCGCGAGGGCGCGGGCGGCCATGGAGTTCTTGAGATAGTAGTACTCGACGATCTCGCGGTGCTTGGGCTCGCTGAGATCGAGCGGCCGCGTCGGCGGCGTCTTCCCGGTGATGCGCGCCATGTAGTAGCCCTTGGGACCGCGCCACGGGCCGTCGATCGAGCCCATCTTCTGCTCGAAGAAGATCTGGTCGGTCACGGCGGTGCCGAACAGGAACGAACGGTAGTCGCTGTCGCCGATGTAGCCCTGCAGCTGGTTGCGGGTCTGCGGCTGGTCGCCGAAGGTGCCCTTGAAGTAGAAGTTCTGCATGGGCTTGTTGCCGCTCTCGGGCATCGGCGGGTCCCAGAACTCGCTGTAGAGCTCGAGCGTCGGCCGCCACTCGGCCCCCTTGTCGAGGTCGGACTTGATCGCCAGCGCGCGCTCGCGGGCCTCGGGGAAGCCACTTGCCTTCCAGCGGTTGTTGGGGAAGTCGAAGGCCGAGACGAACAGCACATCGACCGAGAGCCTCGAGGCGCCCGCGATCTGGTTGATCACCGGCAGGGTCGGCGCGAGCAGCTCGTCGCGGGCGAGGTCCGCCGCGATGACGCGCTTGTAGCTCTCCTGCACGCGGATGTAGGTCGCGAAGGCCGGGAGCGACGGGAAGCCGAGCACTTGGCTCGAGAGCATCTCGTGCTGCGAGAGGTACTCCGAGTAGGACGGCTTGCCTTGCTTGGAGGTCGACGGCCACCACTCGCGGAACTGGGCCGGGGTGAGCAGCGTGCCCTTGGCGGCGAACTCGTGTTCGAGCAGCGCGACCTCGGCGAGGAAGCGCTTGGCCTCGTCGACGAGGTCGCTCGTGCAGAACGGAGCGATGCGGCTCCAGATCGTGTCCATCATGATCGGCTGCCCGTTGACGATCGCCATCACGCTGCGCGCGCGCGCGAGGGCGGCGGCTGCGTCCTTGGGCGCGTCGGCGGCCGCCGGCGGGAGCGCGGCCGCGATCTCGTCGTGGTCGCTCTGCACGATGGCCCATGTGTTGAGCGCCACGAGGATCGTGCTGCGCACGGCGTCGACCGCGATCGGATCGTCGGCCGGGATCTCGCCCTTGCCGGCGGCCTTCAGGACCGCGAGCGCGTTGACGGCGTCGGGCTCGTCGATCGCCGCCACCAGCGTGGTGGTGTCGCGCGGGTCGATCGCGGCGAGCTTCTCGAGCAGCGCCCGGTAGCCCTGCCCGATCAGAATGTTCTGCTCCGTGTCGAACAGGCGGCGCACGCGGCTGGCGTAGCTGACGCGCTCGTCGTCGAACCATGTCTCGCCGAGCTGCTCGGCGATGATCGCCTTGGTGATCTCGGGCCACTCGAGCGGGTTCTCGGGGCGGAACACGCGGTCGAAGCGCATCGTCTGGCGCAGGCGCTCGCGGAAGAGCTCGAGCGACAGCTCGGAGCGGCCAACCTCGACCGCGAAGTCGAGCGTCGGGTAGCGCAGCAGGAAGTCGTCGCGCTCGCGGGCGAGGCGCGCGTCGAGGTCGGCGTCGCTGACTTCGTAGCGCCCGAGCTGCTCTGCGCTCGCGCCCTGCTGCGCGAGCTTCTGCAGCTCCTCGTCGACGAGGATCGAGAACTTGATCGTGTCGAAGTCGCGGCCGCCGACCGAGGCGCACAGGAAGCGCTGGATCTCGTCGTCGGTGATCCGGCGGCCGTGGACGACCACCGGCTCTCCGAACATCGAGGTGGCACCCTGCGAGGAGACGGCCGGGGCCGGCTGCGCCGCGACCGCCGGTCGGGCGGGGATCGTGGCCGAGGAGGCGCCCTGCGGGGCGAGGACGAGGAGACACAGGCCGAGGTGCAAAAGCATGGGTCGTGAGGACGGTTGCTAGCCCGCGAGGGGCCTAGCGAGGTAGCTCTGGAGGAGGCCTCGCTCGGAGTTTGTGGGGGATCCGGTTGGGCCCGCGGAGGGACCCATCGGCTCCATTACGAGCCGCGGGGCCGGAAGGTTAACGAACGGACAGACAAATCCGACCGACCGGCCCACGGCTGGGTCGCGCGAGGGGGCGAGCGAGGGGGGCACGGGGGGGGGCGCTGTCCCGTCGGAGCGGGCTCCCCATCTGGGGAGCCCACGCTTTCGTTCTAGACTGGGACATGATGGACCTGCACTACGCCCCGCGCACGATCGCCCTGCACAGCGAGATCCTGCACCCGCTGGTCGAGCCCGACCCGGCTCGGCTCCAGCGCCTGCACAACCAGCTCTTCGAGCAGGGGCACCCCGTCTACACCGACTTCTCCGTGCTGCAGGACGGCGCCGCGCTCTCCAACCCCGCCGCGCGGCCGGGCGCGATCTCGTCGGTCACCTTCGCCTCCGACCGCATGATGTTCCGCGAGGAGCTCTCGGCGCTCACGGTCGAGGAGTTCGCCCAGCGCGTGCGCCGCATCGGCCAGCAGGCCTGCGAGCTGCAGGGCGTGCAGGTGCTGACCGCCCATCAGGTCACGCTGCGCACGCTGGCCAACCCGCGCTGCTTCCGCGACTCGCGCGAGTACATGAAGGAAGGCATGTTCAGCTTCTCGGAGGAGGTCGAGGACTTCGGCCGCACTCCGCAGCTCTACGGCCTGCGCCTGGTGTTCCCGCCCAACGAGACCCAACCCAACGCCCACGCGCTGCGCATCGAGTCGTTCCACGGCGACCCGCGCTCGCTGTTCCTCGAGAATCAGGCCTCTTTCCCGCCGATCCTCGTGGCCCGCGGCCTCGAGCCGCTCGAGCAGCATGTGCTCGAAGCCTACGAGTTCCTGACCACGCGCACGCTGCAATTCGTGAGCCGCTTCGATGTCCGCCTCGAGGCCTGAGCAGGTTCCGTGAGCACGCTCCCCCGCCACGCGGCGCTCGCACTCGTCGCCCTCTCGTTCGTCACGCTTGCGCTCGTCGCCTGCCAGAGAGCAGCCGCGCCCGCGCCGACTCCCAAGTTCCCCGCCACCGTCGCCTTCGCGCTCGACGAGCGCGTGGGCATCGAAGGCCGCGAGATCGACGAGGCCAGCGTCTACATCGAGCGGCTCGAGCCCGCGGCGAGTCCAGCGCACCTGCGCCGCCTCGCGCTCACCAACATCGTCCTGCCACGCCATGTGGCGCGCCTGCTCGCTCCCGAGGCCCACGCCAAGGCCAAGGCCGACGCGCAGGCTCTGCGCGGCGCGCTCGCCGAGGGGGCTTACACCGGACCGGTGCGCGAGGACGGCACCGTGGGCGAGGTCGTCGAAGGCGGGTTCAGTTCGCTCGGCATCCTGCCGTGGGGCGTGGCGCTCGACCTCCCGGACGGCGAGTGGAGCGAGGTGATCGAGGAGGTCGGCACATTCGCCGTGCTGCGCCGCGTCGCACGCACCGATGGATCGGTCCCGATGGCGACCACCGTGCGCGTCGAGGCCTTTCACTTTCCTTGGCTGCCGATCGAGACCGTCCGCGAGGATCTCGACCGAGCATACGATGGGCATCGACTGACGGTGGTCGACCCGGCGTGGGCCGACATCCCTCCCGCGTCGCTCCTCCATCGCATGCAAGGTCGCCGTTGAACTTTTTCGCCGTCGCCGCGCTCGCCCTCGCTCCGCTCGCCTTCGCTCAGGATCCGCTGTTCCGGCAGAAGGGGGACGGGGCGCCGCGCACGGGCGAGGCGGCGAAGGACATCGCGCGAGCGAGCGAGTGGCCGGTGATCCCCGCGGACAAGGCCGCGACGGTCAAGACCGACATCGAGCGCCTGCGCAAGGCGGGCACGCCCGAGATGGCCGAGCAAGCCGAGGCTGCGCTCGTCGGGGCGGGCGCGATGGTGGCGCCGGGCCTGATCGCGGCCATGGGCAAGGAGCGCAATGTCGAAGCGCGCCTGCGCATCGAGGCCGTGCTCGACCGCGTGACGAGCGCGGAGCACACGCGCCTGCTCGCGCCGTCCTTCGCGGACAAGTCGCGCGATGTGCGCACATGGGCGCTCGCGCGCTGCGCGGCGTTCCCCGATAGCGAGCTGGCGAAGGCCGCACAGGACGCGCTCGGCAAGGCGCGCGCGGCGCTCGCCAAGGACGAGAAGCTCGAGGGCGGCGCGGTCGAGCTCTACGCGGCGGCGCTGTGCGCGACGGCCGCGGGCTCCCACGAGGGGCTCGATGTGCTCGGCCGCAGCGCTGTCTCCGACTGGGGCAAGAAGGGCGTCGAGATCCGTGCGGCGCTCGCGGCGGTGCGCGACGGCGAGTCGACGAAGTTCGCGCTCGAGCTGCTCGCCAAGGGCGAGCGCAAGCAGCAGGTCGCGGCGCTCAACCTGCTCGCGGGCTGCGGCACGAAGGACGCGCTCGCTGCCGTCAAGTCGCAGCTCGACAGCACCGACAACTCGATCCGCGTCGCGGCCATCAACGCCATGCGCGGCATCGTCGACGGCGACCTCCCGATCGCCAACCTGCCCGTGTTCGAGGCGATCGAGCTCGCGAAAAAGTGGAAGGAGCGCGGCTAGGCCCGCGCCGCGAAGGCCCATGCAGGTCTCCCGCCACCTCGCTGTGCTTCTCGCGCTCGCCTTCGCGCTGCCGCTCGGCGCCCAGTCCAAGGACCTGCGCAAGAACGACCCGAGCCTGTGCCCGTGGTGCAAGGGCGACAAGGCCCTGATGGAGCAGGCGGGCATCGCGAGTCACGGCGAGTTCGCCTTCGGCAAGGAGGAGTCGACGCGCAAGATCGACAGCGTGCTCCCCACCTGCGAGATCAAGTGGATCGAGACGGCGCACTTCGAGATCGGGATCGCGCTCGGGCCGCACAAGGTCAAGCAGGAGGAAAAGGAAAAACTCCGCAAGGAGCTCGCGCGGCTGCAGCAGGTGCTGCCCGATGTCGACCCGAAGTCGAAGATCCTCGACCCGTGGCTGCGCGCGCACCTCTATGCCCAGCGCTGCGAGGAGATCTACGCGCGCATGCTCGAGATCTTGGGCGCGAAGGACCTGAAGTTCCCGCCCAAGGGCACGCTCTACGACGGCACCGGACCCTATCTGGGCACGGGCCCGTACCTCGGGCAGGCCGGCAAGTACGAGGTGCTGATCGTGCCCGCCGAGGCCAACCTCACGGGCTTCCTGCAGAACCAGTTCGGACTGCTGACGAAGAAGACCCAGCGCTGGAACGCGATGGCGCTCGAGACGCTCTCGGTCACCATCCACTGTTCCGAGGAGGGCCTGCGCGAGGACGAGGGCCTGCACGGGCACCTCGGCTTCAACCTCGCCATCAACCTGTTCGACGGCTTCAAGCACTACAGCTACGACACGCCGATCTGGCTGCGCGAGGGCCTCGCGCACATGGTCGAGCGCGAGATCGGGCCGCGCTTCAACTCCTTCGACTCGGCGGAGGGCGGCATCGCCCAGACGACGCGCAAGGAGAAGTGGGAGCCCGAGGTGCGCAAGCTCGTCGTCGGCGAGAAGGCTCCGCGCATGGCCGAGCTGATGAGCATGAAGGAGTACTCGGACCTGACCCTCGATCGCCACTACGCGACATGGTCGATGGTCCAGTACCTCGCGAAGCACAAGCCCGCCGAGTTCGCCAAGTTCTGCGGCGCCCTCAAGGGCCGCCTGAACGCCCAGCGCATCCCCGACGGCTCGAACATGCCCGAGGTGCACCGCGAGCTCTTCAAGGAGCACCTCGGGCTCTCCTACGCCGAGTTCGACAGGGCTTGGGCGGAGTGGGTGCTCGCGACCTACGGGGCCCAGTAGGCCCGCTTCCTGAGCCCTCGGGGTGGGCTCGGGGCCCCGCTGTCGGGTCCCCCGTCGTCAGATCTTCGGGGCCCGCGGCCGATAAGCCCGCCACGCCCCCCTGCGGACGCTACCTCGGGCATACTATTCCGTGCTCGTGAGAGTTGGCGGCCCCGCACGGACGCCCGCTCGCTGGGCCGGCCCGAGAGCCCCATGATCCACCGTCGCCGCAAGGTCGTGCTGTTCCTCCCCCACCGGGCCGACCCGACCCGTGGGGAGATCTTCAGCGCCGACCTCCTGCCGCTCGAGCTGCTGCAGATCGCGATCGGGCCCGTGGCCAACGGCTGCGAGGTGATCCTGATCGACGCGATGATCGAGCCCAAGTACCTCGAGCGCGTGCTCGAGGCCTGCGACGGCGCGCTGTGCTTCGCGAGCTCGTGCATCCTGGGGTACCAGGTCTACGACGGCTATGTGGTCGCCAAGGCCGTGCGCGAGCGCTACCCCAACCTCCCGATCATCTGGGGCGGCTGGTTCCCGAGCGTCATCCCTGAGCTGTACTTCGAGCATGGGATCGCGGACGCAGTCGGCATCGGGCAGGGTGAGCTCACCTTCGACGAGGTGGTGCGCGCGCTCGACGCGGGCGAGCCGCTCGACTCCGTGCCCGGACTCGCGCTGTGGCGCGACGGGCGCGTGGTCTACACCGACCACCGCGAGGTCGTCGGCTTCGACAAGTTCGGGAAGGTGCCGTGGCACCTGCTCGAGTACGAGCGCTACGCCGAGCTGCAGACCAAGCCCACGCGCATGAAGGTGCGCCACCGCTTCCCGCTGCCGGGCAAGTGGACGCCCGACAACCCGCCGCGCGCCTTCAGCCACTTCTCGAGCTTCGGTTGCCCCGAGCCCTGCACATTCTGCTGCTCGCCGCTCATCACCGGCAAGCGCTACAAGGCCATCTCCGGCGAGGCGCTGGCCGAGGAGATCGCCGAGCTGCAGCAGCGCTTCAAGTTCGATGTGCTGCGCTTCCAAGACGCGAACTGGGGCGTGGCCGAGAAACGCACCAAGGCCTTCTGCGAGAAGCTGATCGAGCTCAAAGTGCCGATCCACTGGAACGGCACGATCGAGATCGAGACCATCGCGCGCTACAAGCAGGAGACGCTCGACTTGCTGCGCGATTCGCGCTGCCACCTCCTGTGGCTCGGCGCCGAGACCGGCACCGCGCAAATGCAGGAGCGCATCAAGAAGGAAATCAAGCTCTCCAACATTCCGTACGCGATTGGCGAGCTCTACCGCCGCGGCATCACGCCCGGGACATTCTGGATCATCGGCTACCCCGGCGAGACGCCCGAGTCGATGCGCGAGACGCTGCGCGTCGCCGCCGGCGTGAAGTACCTCTTCCCCTCCGCCGGCTCCGAGGTCTATCCGTTCCGCCCGATCCCAGGCACGGAGGACTTCGAGACCGCCAAGAAGCTCGGCTATGTGCCGCCGAAGGACTTCCACGAGTGGGGCAAGTGCTTCGAGTACAAGTACAACTCGCACAACACGCCGCTCCCCGACGATGTGCGCGAGACTTGGCGCCTCTACAACAACACCAGCGCCATCTACGACCGCAAAATCCACGAGGGCCCCAAGTGGATGCGCGCGACCCTCGCGCAAGTCGCCCGCTGGCGTCTCAAGAACCAGCGCTACGGCTTCCCCCTCGAGCAGAAGCTGTTCGACATCTATGTCCGCGCCACCGGCCAGCTCGACCCCGGCGCGAAGGACTATGTGCCGGCCGTCGACGCGTGACGCGCTGCGGCGGCTGGGAGGCCGGAGGGAGCTTTTTTCTGGGCGGGCCGTGACGGGCTGGCCACGGGCAGGGGTGAGCCGAGCGGGCGGTGGCGAAGGGCGCGTAGGATAGGGGCGCCGAGGCGCTGGCTGGGACCATGAGCGAGATCGTCATCATCGGTGGGTGTGGGCATGTCGGGCTGCCGCTCGGGCTCGCGCTCGCGCGGGCGGGGCATCGGGTGGTCGGGCTCGACATCGATCCGACGAAAGTCGCGGAGACGAACGCGGGGCGCATGCCGTTCGCGGACAAGGGCGCGGACGAGCTCCTGCCGAAGGTGCTCGCCGCTGGCTCGTTCCGCTGCACGAGCGACAAGGGCTGCCTCGAGCGCGCACAGATCGTCATCACGGTCATCGGCACGCCGCTCGACGAGCACCTGAATCCGCGCTTCGAGGTCTACGACGACTTGATCGCGGCCGACCGCACGTTCCTGCGCAAGGGACAGCTGCTCGTGCTGCGCAGCACGGTCTACCCGGGGACGACGGAGCGCCTCGCGGCGGCGCTCGCGCGCGAGCAGATCGAGGTCGATGTGGCGTTCTGCCCGGAGCGCGTGGCGGAGGGCGTGGCGCTCGAGGAGATCGCGACCCTGCCGCAGATCGTGTCGGGCACGAGCGCGCGGGCGCGGGCGCGCGCGGCGGAGCTGTTCCGCACGCTGACGCCCGACGTGATCGAGATGGAGCCGCGCGCGGCGGAGCTCACCAAGCTCTTCAACAACACATGGCGCTACATCCAGTTCGCCACCGCCAACCAGTTCTTCATGATCGCGAACGAGCACGGGCTCGACTTCTACGAGATACATCGCGCGATGACCGAGAAGTACCCGCGCGCCAAGGCCTTCCCGAAGGCCGGCTTCGCCGCGGGCCCGTGCCTCTTCAAGGACACGATGCAGATCGCGTCGTTCCACGAAAATGCCTTCTTCCTCGGGCATTCCGCGATGCTCGTCAACGAAGGGCTGCCGAACTACCTCGTGCGCCGCGCGCTGCTGCGCTGGCCGCTGCGCGAGCTCACCGTCGGCATCCTCGGCATGGCGTTCAAGGGCGACAGCGACGATCCGCGCGAGTCGCTCGCGTACAAGCTCAAGAAGACCCTCGAGCGCGAGTGCCGCGCAGTCGTGTGCAGCGATCCGTTCGTCGCCGACGAGCGCTTCGTCTCCTTCGACGCTGCCGTCGAGCGCTGCGACCTGCTCTTCATCGGCACGCCGCACACCGCGTACCGCAGGGCCGACTTCAAGGGCAAGACGGTCATCGACATCTGGAACATCACCAAGGTCGGAATCTCCGTCGTATGAAGGTCCTCGTCACAGGCTCGAACGGCTTCATCTGCGGCTACCTCGTCGAAGAGCTGCTCGCCCAAGGTCACGAAGTCGTCGGCCTCGACAACTTCTCGAAGTACGGCCGCGTCGCGAAGAGCTACGACCGCCACCCGCGCTTTTGCCTCGTCGAGGGCGACGCGAAGGATGTCGCGCTGCTCACGCGCCTGCTGGCCGACTGCGATCACTTCGTCGCGGCCGCGGCGATGATCGGCGGCATCTCGTACTTCCACACCTACGCCTACGACCTGATCGCCGAGAACGAGCGCATCATCGCCGGCGCGTACGACTCCGCGATCGCCTCGCGCAAGGCCGGCGGACGCCTGCAAAAAGTCACGCTGCTCTCGTCGTCGATGGTGTACGAGAACGCCACCGTGTTCCCGACGCCGGAAGGCGAGCAACTGCGCTGTCCCCCGCCGTTTTCGACCTACGGCTTCCAGAAGCTCGCCTGCGAGTACTTCGCCAAGGGCGCGCGCGAGCAGTACGACCTGCCGACCACGATCGTGCGGCCGTTCAACTGCGTCGGAATCGGCGAGAGCCGCGCGCTCGGCGAGCACGAGGTGATGAGCGGCAATGTCAAGCTCGCGCTGAGCCATGTCGTGCCCGACATCGCGCAGAAAGTGCTGCGCGGGCAGGATCCGCTGCACATCCTCGGCGACGGCCAGCAGGTGCGCTGCTATACATACGGCGGCGATGTCGCGCGCGGCATCCGAGTGTGCATGGAGCACCCTGCGGCGCTCAACGAGGACTTCAATGTCTCGACCCCGCGCGCGACGACCGTGCTCGAGCTCGCGGAGATGATCTGGAAGAAGGTCCACGGTGGCGCAAGGCCGTTGCGCTTCGTGAGCGACCCCGGCTTCGCGCACGATGTGCAGCACCGCGTGCCCAACACCGACAAGGCGAAGCGCCTGCTCGGCTTCGAAGCCGCGACGCCGCTCGAAGATGTGCTCGACGAGGTCGTCCCGTGGATCCGCGAGGCGATCGCGGCCGGGACGATCTGAGTCAACGCCGCTCGGCAGCGCGTCCCGGGAATTCTATCGCACGCGCGCGCTAGAATCGCGGCTCGCGGCCGCTGTGTCCCTGTCCCCCACTGCACCGCGCGCACGCCCCCGACGATGCAATCCGCACCCACGACCCTGAGTCTGGTGACGCAGTCGCCGACCTCCGCCGCATTCGAGGCGAATGGAGTCAGTTGTGTCCGCTCGGCGCGCATCGAGGCACCACAGGGACTCGGCGCCGCGAAGCTGCGCATCGCGCTCGTGGGTCTGGCGGCCCCCCTCGCGCCGTTCGAGGCGGCGATCGAGTCGCTGCCGGCGGGCGGAGTGCTGTCCGTCGATCTCTCGCGCTTTTGCCTGCCGCTCTCGCTGCTGACGGGACACACCGAGCGCACGCATGTCGAGGTCGAGGCGACGCTCGTCGACTTGCAGGACAATCCGCTCGCGCGTGCGACACAGCGCATCGAAGTGCTGCCGCGCACGCACTGGTACGGGAACGCGGGAGCATGGGAGACGATCGCTGCGTTTGTCGCGCCGAATGCGCTGGTCGTGTCGGAGTTCCTCACCGACGCTGCGAGCCGACTCGAGCGACGCACGGGCAGCAACGCGCTCGACGGCTATCAGTCGGGCAGTCCCGAACGCGTGCAGCGGATCGCCGAGGCGTGCTGCGAGGCGCTCGCGGCGCGGATCAGCAACTACGCGAGCGGAGCCGTGCGTTTCGACGAGCGCGGACAGCGCCTGCGCACGATCACCGAGGTCGCTGCCGAGCGCATGGGCAACTGCGTCGACATGGCGTGCGCCGCGGCCGCGCTGCTCGAGCGCGCGGACTTGCATGTGGTGCTCGTCATCGGCGCTGGCCACGCCGCGCTCGGCTTCTTCGTCGAGGACGAGCACTTCGCGGAGCCCTATCACCTCGGCAAGTCACGCGTGAAGAACCGCGTCGACCTGGGCGAGGTGCGGATTCTCGATGCGACGATCTTCACCGGTGGCGAGGGTTCGTTCGCCGCTGCGCTGGAGGCAGGCGAGGGCTGGCTCGCGGGCCTCGCGGAGGACGCGACACACATCGTCGACCTGCGCGCCGCGCGATTGGCGGGCGTGCACCCCGTGACCGAGAGCCTTGAGCTACGCGGGATCGGAGAGCGGCTCGTGCGCGAAGTGCACTCGCAGGCCTGGACTCCGCGCGGACCGGTGCAGGTCAGCGCGGCGACGCGCGCCGATCGCTCTCGTCCCGAGCGCAACCTCGAGCGCTGGATGAAGCGTCTGCTCGACCTGACGCTGCGCAATCGCTTGCTCAACGATCGTTGGGACAAGACCGGCGTGCCGCTGCTCTTTGAGGGCGACGATGCGCTCGGGGCGCTCGAGAATTACCTGTGGGACGAGCGCAAGCTGCAGCTAGTCGCATGTCCGCCACTGGTGGAGTCGCAGGGAGGCGAGGAGACGAGAGCGCAACTCAAGCATGGCTGGCTGACGACGCGCGTCCCCGAGCTCGCGCTCTACGAACGCGCCACCAAGCTCGCGCGCGAAGGCCGCTCGGCGCTCGAAGAGACGGGCGCCCGCTCGCTGTATGTTGCGATCGGATTCCTGCAGTTTTCCGTCGATGGCCGCAGTGGCACGTTTCTCGCTCCGCTGATGCTCGTGCCCGTCGAGCTCGAGCGCGTCTCGCGGCGCGAGGGCTATCGCGTCGTGCCGCTGCGCGAAGAGACGATCACCAATGCCGCGCTGGCCGAGTACATGCGTCAGGTCCACGGTGTCGAGCTCCAGCTGGAAGCCGAGCTTCCCGAGGACGAGCAGGGCGTCGATGTGGTCCAGTTCCTCGCTCGCGTCAGAACCGCGGTGCGCGATGTCCGCGGCTGCACGGTGCGCCCGCTCGCGAAGCTCGGAACATGGCAGTTCCGCAAGCTGCCTCTCGTGCATGAGATGCGCCACCGCGGCGCGGACCTGATCGCACATCCGCTCGTGTCCACGCTGCTCGGCGTCCCGTCCCTCGATGTCGCGCGGCGCACACTGCCGCTGCCCAAGGACATCGAGGGCGCGATGCAGCGTCGCGATGTGCGCCTGCCCCTGCCCGCGGACAGTTCGCAGCTCGCCGCGATCGCGGCGGCGATGGGCGATGCGACATTCGTGTTGCAGGGTCCGCCGGGCACCGGCAAGAGCCAGACCATCACCAACCTGCTGTGCGAGTCGATCGCGCGCGGCAAGCGCGTGCTGTTTCTCGCGGAGAAGAGCGCCGCCCTCGATGTCGTGGCCAAGCGCCTCGCGCGCGCCGGACTCGGGGCCTACGCGCTGAACCTGCACCCGAGCGAAGCGACGCGCACGCGCTTCCTCGCGCAAGTGAAGGACGGGCTCGCGATCCTGTCGGGCCGCGCCGCGAACGGCGCGCGGCGTTTTCCGGAGAAGGGGGAGGCTCTCGACGGCGCCTGCGCGAGCCTCGCACGCGTGAAGGAGCTGCTCCACGATGCGCAGGAGGGCGAGGTGACGCTCCACGAAGCCATCGATCTCGCGATCGCGGCTCGAGTGGAGCTTGGGGGCGCGAGCCCGCGGCTCGACGGTGTGCTCGGAGTGCCGCTGCGTCGCCTCGGGCTGGCCGCGCTCGCCGAGCGCGCTCGCACGCTCGGGCTTGCCGCCGAGCAGTGCAGTCCGGAGCTTGCCGCCGCGCTCCAAGACTTCCGACCGACACGCGCGCTGCGCGACGAGGAAGTTCGCGATGGAGCCCGTGCGCTCGGCGAGCTCGATGGCGCGCTTGCGCAGGTGGAGCAGATCGCCACCGGGCTGGCCCAGGCGCTCGGAGCTCCGCCGCCGCTCGATGTTGCCGCGGCGAATCGTCTCGCGATGCTCGCGCGCTTCTTGTGCGACGAGAGCGCGGCCAGTGCCGGCGTGGCTGGGGCGCTCGGCGCGAGCTCGCCCGCAGTCGAATTCGATGCGCTCGAGCGAGCGCTGGCGCTCGAGGAAGCGGCGCAACAGGCTCGTCGGTCGCTCGACGCAGCGTGGGAATTCACCGCGCTGTCCCTGCCGCTCGCCGCGCTGCAGCAGACCCTGCGCGTCGCACGCGAGCAGTTCTTTGTGTTCGCATGGTTCTCGCGACGCCGCGTGCGCAAGGAACTCATCCCCCACGCGCGGATTTCGCCTGCGAAGGATGGCGCGGGTCTCGAGGCCGCCGTCGGCGCGCTTCTGGCGACGAAGGCGGCACTCGACGCGCTCCCGCCCCACGAGCAGGCGCTCTCGAAGCTGCGTGGACGAGCGGAGCGCATCGATGTCGAAGCGGCGCGGCGGCGGCTCGCGGCGGCGCGCGAAGTGTACGCCGTGCTGCGCGAGCAGGATCCGCACCTGTTGAACGCCGTGGGTTCGCGCACGGCGAATCTCGTCGGTTCCGCGCTGGTCGCGTCCCGCCTGCGCTCGCTGGAAGCGCCGCTGCAGGCGCTCGAGGAGCGGCGCGCGAGCGCTGCAAGGCTGCTGGCCTTGGCGCCCGAGAGCACAGCGACCGCATTCCGCGACGAGCGAGCGCGCATCGGCCGGTGGATCGCGAAGCAGCCGGACTGGGACATCTGGAGCGCGTACTGCGTCGAGCGCGGGCTCGCGCTCCGGCTCGGCCTCGAGCCCATCGCGCAGGCGCTGGAGCAGGGACGACTCGCGCCACGCAGCGCGGAAGTCGCGACACGGGCCAGTGCGCTACAAGGCTGGATCGAGAGCCGGCTGCGGCGCGAGCTCGAACTCGGCAACTGCAGCGGTGGCCGAGTCGCCGAGCTGCGGCGCGCGCTCCACGCCTGCATGAGGGACTACTTCGATGGGGCCAGCGACGCGATTGACTGCGTCGCCCGCGATCGTGCCAAGGCGTTCTTCGACGACGACACCCGCGAACATCGCGAAGCTGTGCGGACGCTCGCGGATCTCAAGAGTCGCCAGACCATGCGGCGCACCATTCGTCGCGTGATGGGCGAGACGGGCCCCGCGCTTCTCGCGCTCAAGCCCGTCGTACTCGCCAGCCCGCTTTCCGCGGCGCAGTTCCTGCCGCCGGACTTCCCGAAGTTCGATCTCGTCGTGATCGACGAGGCCTCGCAGGTTCCGGTGTGGGACGCGGCCTGTGCGCTCTCGCGCGGCCGCCATGCCGTCGTCGTCGGCGACTCGAAGCAACTTCCGCCGACCTCGTTCTTCGACGCGCGCTCCAGCGAAGACTCAGAGGAGGAACTCGAGGAAGGCGAGCAGCACGAGAGCGTGCTCGACGGTTGCTCCGGCGCTGGGATCCCCGAACTCTCGCTCCTGTGGCACTACCGCTCGCGCGACGAGCGCCTGATCGAATTCGCGAACCGACGCTCGTACGGCGGCGCGCTGCAGACATTCCCGGCCCCTGCGCGCGCGCATCCCGACCTAGGTGTCGAGTTCCGTCTCGTGAAAGGCGTCTACGACCGCGCGGGCACGGCGACCAACGAGCTCGAGGCGCGCGCGGTCGTGGAAGAAGCGCTGCGAAGGCTGCGCAGCGACGCGGACATTCCCGCCAACCGCTCCATCGGCATCGTCACATTCAGCGTGGCTCAACAGAAGCTCGTCGCGGACCTGCTCGATCTTGCGCTCGACGCGGACGAAACGGCGCGGAAGAACCGCGAGAAGGCCGCGCAGCAAGGCGAGGACCTGTTCGTCAAGAACCTCGAGAGCGTGCAGGGCGACGAGCGCGCCACGATGCTCTTCTCCATCGGCTACGGGCCAGACGCCTCCGGTCGCATCCACCACAACTTCGGGCCGCTCGGCACATCCGGCGGCGAGCGGCGCCTCAATGTCGCGATCACGCGTGCGAAGGAGAAGGTCGTCGTGTTCTCCTCGATGCGCGCTTCGCAGCTGGATCCCGCGCGGTGTCGAGCGCGCGGCGTGCAGGACCTGCGGAGCTATCTCGAGTACGCGGAGCTGGGCGTCGTGCCGTCGACCTCGAGCGAGGGCGGGACGCGACGCGAAATCGCCGTTTCCGCGCTCGAACGCGAACTCGCCGAAGCGTTGCGCGCGCGTGGCTGGCAGGTCGACACGCATGTGGGTCGCTCGCGCGACTACCGCATCTCGCTCGCGTTGGCCGACGCGCGCGCACCCGAGCGTTGGCTCCTCGGAGTCGAACTCGACGGCGCGCATTGGGCGCTCGCTCCGACCACTCTCGATCGCGAGGCCGTGCGCGGCTCCGTGCTCGCGGCCTTGGGCTGGACGATCCTGCCCGTCTCGACTCTGGACTGCTGGCGCGACCTGCCGCGCGTCGTCGAGGCGCTCGACGCTGCCGCACGCAGCGCGCGCGACATCAGAAAGTGACGAGCAGGTTGAGCGACAGCGCGTGGTTCATGCGATCGTCGCCCGGCTTCGAGATCCACTGGTTCAGGTAGCCGCCCTCGAACGCGATCGTGCGCGCCTCGTCGAGGAACCAACCGAGCCCGACAAACGCGCGGTTCTGGCGCAGCCCGGTGTTCTGGCCAAAGTCCGTGTCGTTGAGCTCGTAGAAGACCTCATCCCAGGCGCTCAGATAACGCTTGCCGTCCGCGCTCATCGACCGCGTGTACTTGGCGAACTGGCGGAAGCGCCAGCCGGTGTCATCGGCGTCCTCCACATAGCGCTGCTCGAGCCGCGAGCGCAGCTGCAGCTTGTAGTCGCCCTCGATCGGCACATTCCACACGAGCTGCTGCCAGATGCGGTTCTCCGTAGTGTTGTCGCCGCTCTTCGGATGCGTTCCGATCAGGGCATAGCCGGCGAAGACGGTCACCCGTTCGGTCAGCGCATAGCCGATGCCCGGTCGCACGATCGTCGTGTCGAGCTGCTCGCCCTCGTCACGCCAGCGCCCCTGCGCGTCGAACCACCAGCGCATGTTCTTCCAGTCGGGATCGATGCCAGCGAGGTCGCCCTGCGCGAGGAACATCTCCCACAGCGCGCCATCGTGGTCCAACTGGGCCGATGCGGTGGAAGAGAGGAGCCCGAGACCGGCGACACCGGCGAGCAGCAACGAGGGGATGTTCTTCATGGATTTCATATTGCGGTCGATGTCCGGGCCGTGCGAGCGTGGATTCCGCGTGGTGAAGGAAATGACATGCTTACGGGCTTCCAGCTTCTAGAATCGCCGTGATGAAGCTGGCTGCGTTCCTCTCGCTCTTCGCGGTGCTCGCGGCGTGCGCAGAATCGGATTCCGGCTCGGCGGGCGGGCTGCACACCAAGGCGCTGGGTGCGCGCTTCGAGCTTGCAGCGCGTGCGCCGGCCTCGCCGCAAGCAGAAGACCGCGCCTTGTCCGCTGCATGGCGCGACTTGATCGGATCGGAACCCGCGCTCGAGCTCCCGGTGCAGTTCTCACTGGAGAGCAGGCCGACGCGCCTCTTGCAGCCGGGGTGGACGATGAGCGGGGTCGCGCGCTCGCCCGGCACCGGTGGCAAGCTGGCGCTCGAGTACGGAGTGCTCGAGAAGCGCGACGGTGCCGCGACTGCGGCCTTGGAACTGCGCGCGCGCCTCGAAGGCGGTCGCGAAGTGCAGCAGCGCATCGAGCTCGACTTCGCGCCGCGCTGGCACACGCTGCTCGTGGACCTCGGGGCTGCGAGCGGCGAGGCGGTCGAGCTCACGCTCTCGATCGCGGAGCCCTTGCAGGGCTATGTGCTCGTCGGGCTGCCTGCGCCGCGCATGCATGTGCCGGAAGCCGCGCCGCGCACCGTGCTCCTGATCACCTCCGACACGCATCGCGGCGACCATGTCGAGGGCTTGCCGCGCAGCGTCGCGATCGAGACGCCCGCGCTGCACGCGATCGGCGCGCGCGGCGTGACCTTCACGGATTGCTGGTCGACGATCAACATCACCGTTCCGTCGCATGTCGCGATCCTCGCGGGCCTGCATCCGCGCGACAGCGGCATCACCGACAACCAAACGATGTTCGCGGACGATCCCGTCGTGCTGGCCGAGCACTTCCGCGACGCAGGCTGGCACACCTTCGCTACGACGAGCCTCAACCTGCTCACGCCCGGGCACTCTGGCCTCGGACAGGGCTTCGAGCGCATGATCGCGCCGCAAGCGACGCGCCCGTCGAAGAAGACGGTCGATGCGGCGCTGCGGCTGCTCGACGAGGCGCGCGATCGCTCCGTGTTCGCGTGGGTGCATGTATTCGACGCGCACGGGCCCTACGAGCCGCCGCCGCCTTTCGATACGCGCTTCTATCCTGCTGGCAGAGATCCGCGCTCGACAGCGATCGAGCCGGAGCCCGGGATGCGCGTGCCGCCGAACTTGCCGGGTGTGCGCGATGCGGACTACATCCGCGCGCTCTACTGCGGCGAGATCGCGAGCCAAGAGCAGCAGCTGTTGCGGCTGCTCGAGCATCCCCGCGTGAGAGAGGGCATCGTCGCGCTGACAGGCGACCACGGCGAGGTGCTCGGTCGCCACGGCATCTGGTGGGCCCACAAGGACATCTATCCCGACACGCTGCATGTGCCGCTGGCGATCGCATGGCCCGACGCGCCCGCTGGCACCCGCTTCGACGGCCCCGTGCAGAACTCGGACCTCGGGCGCACGCTGCTCGATCTCGCTGGGCTCGAGCGCGCGCAGTTCCCGGGTCGCAGTCTCGCGCGGCTCGAGCCCGTCAACACTCCACGCTTCGCACTCTCGGGCGCGCGCACGGCCGCGTCGATCACAGCCGATGGCTGGCACCTCGTGCTCCAGCTCGCGCTGAGCGACGAACCCGAGCAGAAGACGCACCGTGAGCTGCACCAGTTCGAGTTGTTCCACCTCACCGAGGACCCGGGCTGCGAGCGCGACCTTGCAGAGAGCGAGCCCCAGCGCGCGAAGGAGCTGCACGCCCGTCTCACGCAGTGGCTCGCGGGCTGGAAGGGCGAGCGCTTCGCGGCATTCAAGCGCACCGATGCCGCCACGGTCGCGAACCTCGCGCAGTTGGGCTATGCATCGAACACGGAAGCCGTCGACGCCGACGCGGCGCTCTTCGATCCCAAGTGCGCCTGCGAGTGGTGCCAGCGAGTGCGCTGAGCGATGAAGAAGACGACTTACAAGGAACTGTCAGCGTTGCTCGCGATCGTGGCGCTCGCGTTCGCCTTGCGTGTGCGCGGGCTGCACCACCAGTTGCCTCACTGGACCTATCTCGATGGTTATGTCGAGCTCGTGCAAACCCAACACCTGCGCGCGCCCGATTCGGTGAAGTGGCCCGACATGAACCTCGGCTACTACCCGTACCTGACCTCCTCGGTGGCCGCAGTGTTGCCCCGAATACCCGCGGACCACGGCAACAGCGGTGCGCTCGGTGCGGCGCTCGGATCCGCGCGCGAGCCGTGGGTGCGTATCCGTGTCGCGGCCATGCTGCTGTCCTTGGGCGCTGTTGTCGGCGCATGGGCGCTCGCGCGGCGCTTCGTGTCCGCGCCCTTCGCACTGCTCGCAGCAACGCTGGTCGCAACCAGTCTCGTGCACATCACCTACTCGTCGGAGCAGCGGCCCCACGGTCCGGCATCGGGCATGGTGGCGCTCGCTCTGTGGGCGCTCGTCGCGTGGCGCGAGCGGAGCAGCGCTCGCAGCGGGATCGTGGCCGCCCTCGCCGTCACGCTCGCGATCGCGGCGTTGCAGAGCAGCTTCGCGCTCCTCGTGCCCGCTGTTGTCGCGTGGTGGCTGCGCGAACGCCGCGGGAGCGTGACAAGCGAGCTCGGCCTCGGGCTCGCGTGGCTGACGATCCTCGCGATCGGCATTCGTCTGGCCTACCCGTTCCACTTCGACGATCGCGCCGGGGCGGCAGGCGAGTACGACACGGGGGCCGAGACGATGTGGATGGGAGGTCACGCGCTCTACACGGAGCGTTTTCACGCGCGCGGCTTCGGCGTGATGCTCAACACCTTCCTCGGCTTCGATCCGTGGCTGCTCGCGCTTTCAGCTCTCGGCGCGCTCATGCTGGGCATCGCGCTCGTGCGTCGGCGGGTCGATCGAGACGTCGAGATGCGCTTTGCTGCGTGGATCGTCCTTGGGTATGCCGTGCCGTTCGTGCTCGTGTTCGGCGTGTACGACATGACCTACGACCGCTTTGTGCTCCCGCTCGTTCCGCTGCTCGCGCTACTGGTCGCGTGGGCCGCACAGCGTGCCTGGAACGCCCTCGGCGAGACTAGGCGTGGATCCGCGAGTGGCGCCTTGCTCGCGCTCTTCGTGCTGGCTCCCCCACTGGCGGCCGCATGGCATCTGGGAACGCTGCGCGAGCGCGAGGACACCTTCGAGAGCGCGGCGCGCTGGCTGGAGCAGAACGCGAAGCCGGAGGAGGATCGCATCCTCTTGCTGCAGAACATCGACCTGCCGCTCGCCTACTCGCGCGATTCCCTCGCGGCACTCAACGACTCTCAGACGCTCTTTTGGACCTCATTCCAGCGCACGCTGCCATCCGAGCTGCACTCCAGCGAGTCGTTCCACATCGCCCGCCCGCCGCGGAAGAGCGACGAGGAGGAAGCCGACGCCGAGTACTTGACGCCGCGCCGGCTGCGCGAGAGCGGGTTTCGCTATGTCGTCTCGATGCCTCCGCGCCGCGGTGGCGTGAACGATGCCGAGACCGTCGAGTCGCTCAAGGCCCTGCGCAAGGGACTGCAGAAGGTCGCTACCTTCGCGCCGGCGGGCGAGGACGAGCGTCGCGCGCGCGCTCCCGACTTCGGGTTCGGTGTCACCGAGAGCTCGACGCTGTGGAACCTGCTCTCGATCCGCGCGTTCGGACCACGCATCGAGATCTTCGAGCTTTGAGAGCGCCCCGCAGCGAGTTGCAGGGCTGCTAGACTCCAAGGTGTCGCGATGATGTCGCTCCGCTCCCAGCTGCTCGCGCTCCTCTGCATCCTCGCCGCCGCCTTCGCGCTGCGCTTGCGCGGGCTGAACCACCAGGTTCCGCAGTGGACATACTGGGACGGCTATGTCTTGAAGAGCCAAACGGAGTACCTGCGCGGCGAGCTCACACCCGACGGGCCCGACCGCACGCTGGGCTACTACCCCTACCTCTGTGCGAGCGTCGCGGCGCGCCTGCCGGCGATCCAGCTCGAGCGCGACGGCGACGAGACTGCGCTGCTCGCGCAGGCGCGCGCTCCGTGGATGCGTCCGCGGCTCGCGTCGCTCGCGCTGTCCTTGTTCGCGGTGGTCGGTGCATGGGGCATCGCGCGGCGCTTCACTCGTCCGGGCTTCGCGTTGCTCGCGGCGGCACTCACGGCAACGAGCCTGCTGCACATCACATACTCCACGGCGCAGCGCCCGCACGGAGCCGCATCGGGCATGGCCGCTCTCGGAGTCTGGGCAGCGCTCTACCTGCGGAGTTCCGGCGGCTGGCGTGGCACGCTGGTCGCGGCCGCTGGCGCTGCGCTGGCGATCTCCGCGCTCCAGAGCGGTTTTGCCGTGCTCGTCTCCTGTGCGCTGGCGTGGTGGCTGCGCAAGGAGCGCGGGCCGCTCGGTCGCGACTTGCTCGCGCTGCTCGCCGCGGCCGTGATTCTGCTCGTCGCGCTGCGGATCGCGTACCCGTTCCACTTCGACGATCGAGCGGGTGGCGGTACCGCGATGGAGAGCGATGGACGCACTCTCACGCTCGCGGGTCACACCGTCCACCTCTCGAAGCTCACGGGGCGCGGCTTCTGGATCCTCGGCGGCTCGTTCGCACTGTTCGATCCGGTGCTCACGCTGCTCGCTGCGCTGGCAGTGCTCCTCGGGTTCGTGGGTGCCTTCCGCGCGCGCAGCGACGCGGAGCGCGAGCGACGAAGCGACCTGTGGGTCGTACTCGGCTACGCGCTCCCCTATCTCGCGGTGTTCGGCACCTACGACCTGACCTTCGAGCGCTTCGGCTTGCCGCTGGTCCCGCTGCTCGCTGTCGCGGCCGCCTGCGCATGCCAGCGCTGCGTCGATTTCGCGCCCAAGCTGCTCTCGGGTGGAGTCGTGCGAGCGGCGGGCGCAGGGCTCGTGCTCGCGCTCCCTGCCGCTGCCGCATGGAAGCTCGGCAGCCTGCGTTCCGAACCGGACACCTACGAGCTCGCCGCGCGCTGGCTCGAAGAGCGCGCGCTCGCGAAGAACGAGAAGGTGCTCCTGCTGCAGAACTTCGACCTTCCGGTCCCCTACTCGTCGACATCGCTGCGCGCGCTGCCGGACACATCGAGCCTGTACTGGACGCTCGTGCAAAAACGCGCGCTGCAGCCGGGGGAAGAGCATTCGGGGCTGAACATCGTGCGCCAGCGTCAGCCGGTGGTGGACGACGAAGGCGAGGAGCTCGAGCCCGCGGAGCGCGTCACGCCGGAGTGGCTCGAGCGCGAAGGCGTGCGCTTCGTGGTCGCGCTGCAGGCGAGTCGCGGCCTGCGCGACCGTGCATCCCTCGATCTCGTGCGTGCGCTGCGAAAGCAGGAAAAGCGCGCCCTGCTGCTCAGTCCTTTCGGCGAGCTGTCTCAGCGTGAGAAGGGCGAGCGCGAGCTCGACCTCGGCTTCGGCGTCACGGAGATGGGCACGGCCCTGCAAGTCTTGCGAACGCAAACATACGGGCCGCAACTCGAGATCTTCGAGCTTTAGGCGCGCATGGAGCTTTCTGGACTTCCGCCGCTCACGGGCGACCGCTGCGCACCCCGCTGCGGGCGCTGCGCGCTGCCTCCGCAGTGGTGCCTGTGCGAGGATGTCGTGGCGCGCATGCTCGCGACACGCGTCGTGGTGCTGCTCCATCGCCGCGAGGTCCACAAGCCGACGAACACAGCGCGCATGGTGCCGATCGCGCTGCGCAATGCCGAGGTGCGCGTGGTCGGCTTGCCCGCGGAGCGCGCGCGCCTCGACCATCTCTCACCGGCTCCGGCGCGAGCACTGCTGCTCTTCCCGTCGGCGCGCTCGGTGGAGCTCTCGCGCGAATCCGCGCGCGAGCTCTCATTCGGCTCCCCCATCACGCTGGTCGTGCCCGATGGAAACTGGCGTCAGGCCAACAAGATCGCGCTGCACGAGGAAGCGCTCGAAAACCTGCCGCATGTGCGCCTCCCCGCCGGCCCCGAGTCGACGCTGCGCCTGCGAGCCAACCCCGATCCCGCGCGCATCTCGACCTTCGAGGCGATCGCGCGCGCCTTGGGGATTCTGGAGGGCGAGGCGGTGCAGCGCGAGCTCGAGCGTGCGCTCGCCCTGAAAGTCGAGCGCACGCGCTGGACGCGCAAGCCGCCGAGCCGCGAGGAGATCGAGAGCTCGATGTACCGGCCGCGCGGTCGCGCTACTTGAACAGGCCCGCGTCGCGGTACTCGAAGAACACGCGGGTGAAGCGCTGCAGCTGCGGACGGTGCTGCGCTCCGAAGCTGAGCAGGAGCACATGCTCGACCACCGAGCGCGCGGCCTGCGCCGGCTCGACATCGTTCGTGGCGCGCCCGCCGCCGTTGCGCACTTCCATGTAGACGCTCGCGCCGCCGCCGGCCTTCGCAATTTGCTCGAACTCGGCCTTGCAGGCTTGGCTCGTGGCGATGGTCGAGGTGATGAACGGCTTGAGAGGCTCGCGCTTGCCGGACAGGGGCTTGCTCCCGCGCACAAACGGCTTGTCATGCGCGTCTTTCACGAGCTGGAGCACCGCGCCCATGGAAGAGGGATGTGGAGGCGCATCGCCGATCACGAGGATCAGCCGATTGGCTTCCTTGTTCCAGTCCATCTCCTTGCCCAGCGCGATCTCGAGTCCCTTGTCGACATTTTCCGGCAGGTCTCCGCCCCCGTTGGCGACGAGCTTCGCCAAGCTCTCGCGCACCACTTCCTGCTTCTTCGTCATCGGGACGAGGAGCTGTGCGCCGTCGGAGAAGTCCGTCACATCCTTGTAGTGCACGACGCCGAGGCGCAACTTCGGAGCGACTCCGGAGAGCAGACTGACCATGTCGTAGATGGCGTCGCGCGCTATGTCGATCGCCGCCTGCATGCTGCCGGTGGAGTCGATCACGATCGCGAGATCGAGGCCTGCGTCGCGCAAGTCGAACGCGCGCTCGATGAAAGCGCCGGCGGAACTGCGTCCATCCGCGGCCTGCGAAGGAGGCGGCTGCCAAGCCGCGATCGCATAGGTTTCGCGTCGAGTCTGCCAAAAGCGCTTCCAGTTCTTGCGCTCGAGCCCCGGGCCATCGACGAACAGCCGCGCGAGCACCTCGGCCGCGCGCGAACTCAAAAGCTCGTTCTTCTCCTTGGAGGCGACCTCGACAAGCGCGTCGACCAGCTCCGGGGTCGCCACGCAAGCGAGTTTCGCCGGCTCCATCCCGCGCAGCACTTCCGCCGCGTAAGGCCGCAGCCTGACATCCTCGGCTCGCAGCGCCGCCGTCAACGGCACCGCGCCCACGGGATGAAAGTCGTTGCCGAGCGACAAGAGCACGATCGCTTGCAACGCCCAGTGCTCGGCCGTGGCATAGCTGCGCGCGATTGCATCGGTCAGCGTCTTGTCGAGCGGCTTCGGCGGCTCGACTTTCTCCTCAGGCTTCGCGGGCGCCTGCGGCGGCTGCGCGGGGCCGGGCGGCGGGTTGAGCTGCGCGAGCACGGGAGTGGCCAGCAGGGCTGCCAGCGCAAGAGCGTGGAGCGTGCGGAGAGGCTGCATCGAGATCCCATAGGTCTACACCGTGTTCGCACGAGCGTCACGGGGTACGCCGTTTCCCCCGCGTGGTAGCCCCGCGCGCGTCGGGCGGTCACAATGCGCCGCATGCCCAAGCACGAGCAGCCGAGCCTGTTTTCCGACCATCCGCCCGCGCCCGCCAAGGCGCTGCGCGTCGCCTTCGACATCGAGACGGCCAACCTGATCGACTTGGCGCCGGGGCAGGACCTCGACTCGGCGGGTCCGCTCGACATCTCCTGCGCCGCGGCCGTCACGGACTCCGGCGCGCTGCGCCACTGGTACATGCAGGACCCAAGCGGCGCGCCGCACGGCACGCTCGACGCTTCGACCGCGCGCGAGCTGCTCGCGTGGCTGCGCGAGCAGCAGCTCGCTGGCGCCAAGGTCTGCGCGTGGAACGGACTGTCGTTCGACCTGCGCTGGATCGCGCACGCCGCGCGCGATCGCAAACTCGCCGCCGAAGTCGCGCTCGACCTCTACGACCCGATGTTCCAGTTCCTGTGCCAACGCGGCTTTCCCATCGGTCTCGCGTCCGTCGGCGAAGCGCTCGGCATCGGCGAGAAGAAGCTGATGAGCGGCGCCGACGCGCCGCGCGAGTGGGCGCACGGCGATCGCCGCAAGGTGCTCGACTATGTCGCCGGCGACTGCCGCATCACGGAGGCGATCGTCGCGCGCATCGAGGAGCTGCGCGAAGTGCGTTGGAAGACGAAGAAGGGCACGACCTCGCGAGAGTCGATCCCGCGCCTGCTCAAGGTGCGCGAGTGCCTCGCCCTGCCGCTGCCGGACACCTCGTGGATGAGCGAGCCGATTCCGCGCACCAAGTTCCACGCTTGGCTCGAGCTGCAGGCGTGAGCTCCGCAGCGCTTCGCGAGCGCTTCTTCGCCACCTGCGCGCCGGGCCTCGAGCCGCTCTTGCATGCGGAGTTGCGCGAGCTCGGCCTCTCGAAAGTCGAGCGACAGGTGGGCGGCGCGTACTTCGAGGGCACGCTCTACGATGCGCTGCGCGCGAACTTGTGGCTGCGCACGGCCATTCGCGTGCTGATGCGCGTGGCGCGCTTCGAGGCGCGCGATGCGGACATGCTCTACGCCGGCGCGCGTGGCGTGGAGTGGGAGCGCTTCGTGCGAGCGGACGGCACGCTGATCGTCGACGCGCACACGGCCCTTTCCGAGCTCGATCACTCGCTCTTCATCGAGCAGCGCGTCAAGGATGCCATCTGCGATCACCTGCGCGAGAAGCACGGCACGCGACCGACGGTCGCCAAGGAAGACGCCGAGCTCGGCGTCTACGCGCATGTGTTCCGCGATCGCTGCACGCTGCTCGTCGACACCTCGGGCGATTCGCTGCACAAGCGTGGCTGGCGCAAGTTCCAAGGCCGCGCGCCGCTCGCGGAGACCTTCGCAGCCGCGCTCGTGCAGGTCTCGGGCTGGGACCAGCGCGCGCCGTTCCTCGATCCGTTCTGCGGCTCCGGTACGGTGCTCATCGAGGCCGGACTGATCGCGCGCAACATGGCGCCCGGTCTGTTCCGCGAGCGCTTCGGCGCCGAGCGCTGGCCCGGCCACGACGCACGCCTCGGCGCGAAGCTGCGCGCGGACGCGCGCGCGGCCGCGAGACCTTCGAAGGCACGCCTGATCGGTCGAGATCTCGATGCCAAGATGCTCGAAGGCGCGCGAGAAAACGCAGCCGCAGCGGGTCTCGAAGGCGCGCTCGAGTTCGAGCAGGGCAATGTGCTCGACTACGCGCCGCGCAAGGGCTGGGGCGCGTGGCTCGCCAGCAATCCGCCTTGGGGCGAGCGCATCGGCGACACGCGAGATGCCGCGCGCCTCTACCGCGACTTCGGGGCTTGGCTGCGCGAGCGCTGCACAGGTTTCCACATCACACTGCTCGTCCCCACGGGCGCGATCGCGCACGAGCTCGGCCTCAAGGGCGCCGAGTCCACGCGCGTGCTCAACGGCGGCATCGAGTGCTCGTTCCTGCGCGCGGACATCGGGGGCACAAATTAGGCGAGCCACGGCGCACACGATCGCGATGTTTCGGAGTACGCTAGTGTCATGGGCGTCGTTTCCATGCGTGGGCTCAGTCAGCTTTCGGCCGTTGCCCTCATGGGCTGGACCGCTGCGCCCGCACGCGCCCAAGGTGCGTGGCCGCTGGAGCTCGCGGGCTCCGAGAGCGCGACCGGTGGGTTCGTGTGGGCGGTGGATCATGCGCGGGTGGACGCGCTCGCGGGCTTGAGCCAGATCGGGACGATGCTCGTTGCGTTGCCCGATGGCAGCGCGGTCGAACTCGCGCTGGAGCGCATGCGCCTCGAGCGCCATGGCTTCGCCTTCCATGTCGACGGCGCGCCGGCGGGCGACCTGCTCGACGGACTGTCGCTCTCGCTCTGGAAGGGCGAGGTGCGCGGCGTCGCGGGCAGCGATGTGCACCTCGCGTTCTCGCATCTCGGCGCGCAGGGCTGGATCGACACGGGCGCGGAGCTCGTGCACCTGATCTCGCGTCCGGCTCCCGGAGGCGACTGGTGGAACGGCGACGTGCTGATGACGAGCGAAGCGAGCCTCACGGCGCTCGCCGGCGGCTCCACCAGCACATCGGGCTTCGGCGCCTGCTCGATGCTGCGCGCGCCGCGCGCCCCGGCCGCTCCGCTCGCAGTGGGTGGCGCGAACCCCGCCTTCCTCGGCTCGGGCTCGTGCACGCTGCGCGAGTGCAGGGTCGCGATCGAGAGCGATGTTCAGTACTACCAGCGCTTCAACAACGTCGCCGCGCAGGCGAGCTACACGGCGACGCTCTGGGCCTTCATCTCCGACCGCTTTGAGACGCAGGCCGCGACGATCCTCACCTTCCCCTATGTTGGCTTCTACACCAACGGCAGCGATCCGTGGTCCACGCCCGACACGGGCGGCGGCTCGGGCGCGATGCTCAATGAGTTTCAGGCTGCGTGGGTCGGCCAGATCCCCGCGGGTGCGCGCGTCGGCCACTTCATGAGCGGCGCGAACCTCGGCGGCGGCGTCGCGTGGCTCGGCGTGTTGTGCGACAACTCCTACAACTTCGCGGTGTCGGGCAACCTCGACGCCAGCGTGCCGTTCCCGGTGCAGCAGCATCCGGCGAACTGGGACTTCATGGTGTGCGCGCACGAGCTCGGCCACAACTTTTCCGCGCCGCACACGCACGACTACTGCCCGCCCGTCGACGAGTGCTCGCCGTCGGGCTACTTCGGCGGCTGCCAAACGCAGCAGGTCTGCACGAACCAAGGCACGCTGATGAGCTACTGCCACCTGTGCGGCGGCGGGCTCGGCAACGTGAGCCCGTCGTTCCATCCGCGCTCGGCGCAGGACATGACGGCCGCGGCGCTCGCGTGCCTGCCGGAGTACCAAGCGATCAGCGCGACCACGCCGGTGCTCTTCGCTCCGTTCCAGCCGAGTGCGCTCAGCGCCACGATCTTTGGCACTCCGCTCGGGGCCGTGCGCGCGTACTGGCGCGCGAGTCCTGGAATGCCGTGGCAAGTCGTCAGCTTCACATCGCAGGGTGGCGGCACGTGGACGGGTTCTCTGCCGGGCTTCGCCTGCTCCGACACGCCGCAGTGGTACTACGAGTTCGACGAGGCGAGCTGCGGGACGATTCGCTACCCCGCCAGCGCGCCCGCGACGCCGCTCGCGGCTGTCGTGGGAAGCCAAGTGAGCGCCTTCGCCGACAATTGCGAGGCAGACTTGGGCTGGACGCCGGTGAATGTCGGCGCGACGGGCGGGCTGTGGCAGCGCGGCGTGCCAGTGAACGACCCGAACTGGACGTTCGCGCCGCAGGCGGACGGCGACGGCTCGGGTTCGTGCTGGCTCACGGGCAACACGCTCGGCAACAGCGACGTCGATGTGGGCTCCGTGCTGCTGCTCTCGCCGCCGCTCGACCTGCGCGGCAACGATGTGGCGCTCGAGTACCTGTACTTCCTGCGACTGTCGATCGCGAACGGCGTCGACATGCTCAAGGTCGAGGTGAGCCCCGCGGGCGGCGTGGGTCCGTGGGTCGAGATCGCGCGCCACACCGCGAGCGGCACGACGTGGCGCACGCACTCGATCCCGGTCGCGTCGATCGCCGCGCTCGGCGTCCCGATCAGCGGCAACATGCGCGTGCGCTTCATCGCCAACGACTCCGGCGCGCCCTCGACGGTCGAGGCCGGACTCGACGGTTTCCGCGTCGGCGGCATCGACTGCCAAGGCCCGCTCGGCCTGTCCTATTGCATCTCGATCGGCAACTCGAGCGGCGCGCCGGCGCGCATCTCGGCCAGCGGCTCGACCAGCATCGCCGCCAACAACCTGGTGCTCACCGCCGCTCCCGTTCCCAGCTCTACCTACGGGCTTTTCCTCTATGGAAGCTCGTCCTCGTTCTCGAACTTCGGCAGCGGCATCAAGTGCGTCGGCAATCCGACGCGCCGGCTGCCCGTGGTGTCCGGCAACGGCTCGAGCCTGCTGCACTCCGTGAACTTCGGCGCCGGGTCGGCGGCTGGCGTCCTCGTGCCCGGCACAACGTGGTACTTCCAAGCCTGGTTCCGCGACAACGGCTTCGGAAACGCTGCCACGATGCTCTCGGACGGCCTGCGACTCACATTCGTGCCCTGATTCCCCGCCCCACGGCACCCCGCAAGGTGCCCGCGCGTGGCACAATCGAAGGGGAGCGGGCCGGTTCGGGAACCCGGGCACGGCCGCGCCCGTCCCACAGACCTCGACACCTAATCCGCTTCTGCGGCCCGCTCTTCCCATGACCCCGTACCACCCCTTCACACTTGCCTGCCTGCTCTTCGCGACCCCGGCCCTCGCCCAGCAGACCTTCCCGCTCGATCCCGCAGGCAACGACGCGGCCTCCGGCGGTCTGCGCTACACGCTCGCTCACGAGCGCGTCGACGACCTCGTCGGCTCGGCCACGGCCGTGCTCTCGGGCGTACTGCTGCCCGACGGCCGCATGGTGGATCTCGACCTGCGCCGCATCGAGCACGAGCGCATGGGCTTCCGCTTCCATGTGAACGGCGTGCCGCGCACGGACCTGCTCGACGGGCTCGACCTCACGATCTGGAAGGGCTCGATCGCGGGCCTGCCGGGGAGCGACGCGATGCTGTCCTTCTCGCATGTCGGCGCGCAGGGCTGGATCCAGACGGGCAGCGGCCTCGTGCATCTCATCACGCGTCCCGCTGCGAACGGCGACTGGCAGTCGGGCGACGCGCTGCTCGTCGAGGAGAGCGAGCTCAACGCGCGCGGCATGGCGCTCGCAAACGACTGTGCCGTACTCCCGACGCCCGGCTCGTCCGTGACACCAGTTCCGCAGCCTTCGACTCCGGGCGTCTCACAGCTCCTCGGCGGCGGCTGCGCGCTGCGCGAGTGCAAGGTCTCGATCGAGAGTGACTACCAGTACTACACGCGCTTCAACAACACGAGCGCGCAGGCCGCGTACACCACGACACTCTGGTCCTTCATCTCGGATCGCTACGAGACGCAGGCTTCGACGATCCTGACCTTCCCCTACGTCGGCTTCTACTCGACCGCGAGCGATCCGTGGACGACACCGGACGCGCCCGGCACGTCGAGCGCGATGTTGACCGAGTTCCGCAACGCGTGGGTCGGCAACATTCCCAACGGCGGTCGCGTCGGACACTTCATGAGCGGTGCGGCGCTCGGCGGCGGCGTCGCGTGGCTCGATGTGCTGTGCAGCAATAGCTACAACTTCGCCGTGTCCGGCAACCTGAACGGCACGATCAGCTTCCCGATCCAGCAGCAGCCCAACAACTGGGATTTCATCGTCTGCGCGCATGAGCTCGGCCACAACTTCAACGCGCGGCACACGCACGACTACTGCCCGCCGCTCGACCAGTGCCCGCCGTCGCAGTACTTCGGCTCGTGCCAGACCGCGCAGGTGTGCTCGAACCAAGGCACGGTGATGAGCTACTGCCACCTGTGCTCGGGCGGCACCGCCAACATCACCACGTACTTCCATCCGGGTTCGGCAACGGACATGACCAACGCCGCGAACGCCTGCTTGGCGATCTATGCGGGCATCTCGGGCACCGAGCTCACGCTCGTCGCGCCGCTGCAGGCGACGCCGGTGACGGCCACGACCTCGGGTACGCCGATCGGCAGCGTGCGACTGCGCTGGCGCGCGAGCCCCGCGATGCCGTGGGCGACGGTGGACATGACGAGCAATGGCAACGGCACGCACTCGGGCTTGCTGCCTGCGTTCCTGTGCACGGAAACTCCGCAGTGGTACTACGAGTTCGACGAGCAGACCTGCGGGGCCATGAGCTACCCCGCGGGTGCTCCGGCGACGCCGCTCTCGGCGCAGGTCGGATCGCTCGCTACGACCTTCAGCGACACCTTCCAGTCCGATCTCGGCTGGACCACCGCCATCGTCGGCGCCACGACAGGTCAGTGGGAGCGCGGCGTGCCGGTCAACGATCCGAGCTGGGCCTACGATCCCGCGACCGACGGCGATGGCTCGGGCTCCTGCTGGCTGACGCAGAACGCGAACGGCAACACGGATGTCGACGGCGGATCCGTGCAGCTCTTCTCCCCCTCGCTCGACCTCTCGATCCCCAACGCGCGCATCGACTACTTCTACTACCTGCGCATCACGGTGGCCGACGGTGTCGACGCGCTCACCTTCGACGTCAGCTCGAGCGGCCTCGCCGGTCCGTGGACGCAGATCGCGCGCCACACCACGGACAGCAACGCGTGGCGTTCAGGCTCGATCACCGGCGCCTCGATCGCTGCGCTCGGTGTTACGCTCGGCGCGAACATGCGCATCCGCGTGACCGCGAACGACAGCGGCACGGCTTCGATCGTCGAAGCGGGCCTCGACGGCTTCAGCATCTCCGGCCAGAGCTGCACGAGCGGCATCGGCTTCGCCTACTGCACCTCGAGCGCCAACTCGAGCGGCGGCGCGGCGCTGATCTCGGCCACCGGCAGCGCGAGCATCGCCGCGAACGACCTCGTGCTCTCGGCGGCTCCGGTGCCGAACGGCTCCGCCGGCCTGTTCCTGTTCGGCTCGAGCGCGTCGCAGACGCCCTTCGGCAACGGCACCAAGTGCGTCGCGAGCCCGGTGCGCCGCCTCGGCATCTCCAACGCCGTCGGCACAACGCTCAGCGATGCGGTGAACAACGCGCAGGCGCCCGCCGCCGGCGTGCTCGTCTCCGGCAGCACATGGTTCTTCCAAGCCTGGTTCCGCGACACCGCCGCCGGCGGCTCGAACACGAACCTCTCCAACGGCCTGCGCGTGACCTTCGTTCCGTAGAACAGGCCCGCAGCACGCGAGCATCGGACGCGGGGCGCGCTCAACGCCAAGGGGCACCCTCTTCCCAGGGGTTGCACTCTCCCGCTGGTCATCGCTGCCGCGGCCAGCCCGCGTGCGAGAGGCCCAGCAGACCTGCGTCCCCAACATCGTGGCCGGTGAGAGCGTCGATTGCGCGGTTTGCGTCGGCGCGACGCCAGCCCTGCGCGTGGGAGCAGACCCGGACCTCACGAAAGAAGGCCGTGCCTTCGAGCGCGGCGTGCGCCGCGCCCGGCGACGGGGAAGACCGCGTGTTCGTTCGCTCGCAGCGCAGGTCGAACGACACGACGCCGCGGCCCGCCGACGCATCGCGCAACCTGGAGCTTGGCGATGAAGCTCGCGGGCACCATCGAACTCGACAAGTACAAGCACAGCACCTCAGGGCTCGTACGGTGCCGTGACTCCGACCTGCGCTGGCGGGCCGCGGTGTCGTGTCGAGATTCTGAGGCGTGCGAACGAAGCTTGGCTAGGCGAGCTTGAGCACGGCAAGGGTGGCCGTCATTGCGAGCATGCTCAAGGCTGGCACCGACTTCGCGAACGGGTCCTGAATCTTGATGTGCATCGCGATGGCCCCGAGCATCAGCACAGCGAGCACGCTGGCCGCAGGGAGCGCGAGCTCGGGAATCCACAGCCCGGCGAGCAGCGCAGCCGCGGCGCCGAGCTTGAGCGCCCCGACGACGAAGAAGACGGCATCCGGGAGCCCGTAGTCTGCGAACTCCTGTTGGAGAGTGGTGGAGCTACCACCGCGGTAGGCCGTGGGCTTCCCGCGACGCAGCAACCATACATTGATGAGGCCGAGCGCGAGAACAAGTTGGAGCAACGAGGCGAGGTCGATGGGCGGCATGGCAGTCCTGTAAGCTACTACGGGCGGCCCACCCCGCGGTGGATTCGCATCAGAAAGGCGATTTCGTTGGATCTTCACTCTGCGCTCCGGGCGCTCACTGCGGCCGCCTTCCTGCTGTACGGCGTGCTCTGTCTCGTATCGCCCGCCATGGCCGCAGAGTTCGAGCGCTACCGCCTACCCCGTCTGCGCGTGCTGACGGCGTTGCTGGAGATTGCCGGTGCCCTCGGTTTGCTCCTCGCGCCCAACCTGCTGTGGCAGGCAGCTGCCGCTCTCGGCCTCTGCGCCATGATGGTCGCCGCACTGCTTGTGCGCGCGCGCATCCGCGACCCGTGGCATGCCATGCTGAGCGCCGGGCTGCTGCTGGTTGCGAACGCCTGGCTCGCCAGCCGCGCTCTGGCCAGCTGACCTCCGCCCCTTGGGGGCTCCCGGGGGCGCAACGACCCAAAAGTGGCCTTCATGCTGTCAGGAATGGGTTTCGGGATCGATTTATTATACTTGTAAGTATAATACTGGGCGATACAGTTCAGCGATGAGCGAACAGCCCAAGCGCGGTGCAAGCGGGGCCACAGTGCCCCCCTTCCTCGGCCGCGAGCGCGAGCTCGCCTTCCTGCACGAGCTGGCGGACTCGGGCCGCCCGGAGTTGTTTGTGCTCTACGGCCGCCGCCGGGTCGGCAAGACGGAGCTGCTCCAGCAGTTTTGCGCGGGCCGCAAGGCCGTGTACTTCCTCGCGGCGCAGGTGCGCGACCGCGACAACCTGCGCGCCTTCCGCGCCGCCATCGCGAGCGAGCTCGGCGACGCGCTCGCCGGCGATGTCGAGTTCCCCGACTGGAGCGCGGCGCTGGGCTTCCTCGCGGAGCGCGCGGCGGGCGAGCGCCTCGTCGTGGTGCTCGACGAGTTCCCCTACCTGTGCGAGGCCCAGAAGAGCGTGCCGTCGCAGCTCCAGCGCTTCTGGGACACGCGCGGCAAGCACAGCTCGCTGATGCTGGTCCTGTGCGGCAGCCAAGTCTCGTTCATGGAGAACGAGGTGCTCGCCGAACGCTCGCCGCTCTTCGGTCGCCGCACCGCCCAGCGCCGCCTCGAGCCGCTGCGCCCGCTCGAGACGCTGCCGTTCTTCCCGAACTGGAAGCTCGAGGAGCGCGTGCTCGGCTACTCGGTGCTCGGCGGCATGCCCGCGTACCTGCGCCGCTTCGACGCCACACGCCCGCTGCGCGAGAACCTGCTGCGCGACGTCCTTCGGCCGGAGGGCTTCCTGTTCGACGAGGTGCAGTTCCTGCTGCGCTCCGAGCTCTCCAACCCCGCGACCTACAACTCGCTGCTCGCCGCCATCGCGCGCGGCTCGAGCAAGCTCAACGACATCGCGACCGATGTCGGCGTCGATTCGACCACCGCCAACAAGTACCTGCACACGCTGCGCGAGCTGCGGCTCGTCGAGCGCGAGGTCCCGCTCACCGATCCCGACCCGCTGCGCTCGCGCCGCGGCAGCTACCGCATCGCCGACCGTTTCCTGCAATTCCACTACCGCCACCTGCAGCCGCACCTCTCGCTGATCCACGCCGGTCGCGGCCAGCGCGTGCTCGAGCAATTCGTCGAGCCCGACCTTCCGCGCCTGCTCGACGAAGCCAAGGTCGACTTCGTGCTCGACCACCTGCGCCACGAGGCCGCCGAGCTCGTCGGCGACGAGCTCCCCGAGATCGCCCGCCACCCCGGCCGCCATGTCCGCGCCGTCGCCCGCTCCGCCTCCGGCCGCACCGTCGCCGCCATCGTGCTCCCCGACGGCAAGCTCTCGACCGCGACGCTCGAAGCCGAACTCGCGACCCTCACCGAAGCCCTCGGCGCCAGCCCGCTCAAGCTCACCTACGGCCTCACCTCGCGCCCCGACCGCCCCCTCGAGGTCGAGCGCGTGCCCGACGACGAGCTGGTGTAGGCGTCGTCGCCACCTCAGCAATCGGGCGCGCCCGCTGCCGTGTTGGCGCGTTGAAGCCACATCCGCAAGTCCTTGATCGAGCGTTCCAGTCGGCAGCGGCACAGTTGTGGCCGGGCTCGGCCGTCCGATCGGGGCGAGCGAGAGGACATGACTCGCAACGAGAGTGATGAACAAGGTGATGGACCCGGAGACATTGGTGCGCTCGGGACGATCCCCCCACGCGAAGCTGTAGAGCCAACTCCTCACGGTCGATTTCGTGCTCGACCGCCTGCGCCACGGGGCCGCCGAGATTGACATCGGCGCACCCCCGATGTCGCCCGCCACCTCGGCCGCTGCCTCCGCGCCGCCGCGCGCCCAGGACTTCGGTCCGAGGCTGGAGTCAGCGAGTGATGCCATACTGCGGGTATGCCTTCCGCGTCGCGTCGCCTCGTGCTTTCGCTGGGTGTTTTTGCCGGAATGTTCGTCGCTGCGGAGCTCGCTCTGCGGTGGTTTTCTCCCGTCAGTTACCGCAAGCCGCTCGACGAGAGCGCGAGCGAGCGCCACGACTGGAAGAACCGCGTGCACCAGCCCGGCAGCGTTCCCGGTCTCGCCTATGAGCTGGCCGCCTCGATCGACACGACGGTCGAGGGCATGCACATCGTCACCAACTCGCTCGGCCTGCGCTGCGATGAGCCGCTCGACCGTGAAACGCCCGGCCTCGTGCGCATCGCGCTGCTCGGCGATTCGATGGCTTTCGGCTACGGCGTGCAGCAGAACGAGGACTTCCCCGCGCGCATGGAGCACGAATTGCAAGCGGCGCTCGGCGACGAGCACACGGTCGAGGTGCTCAACTTCGCCGTCAGCGGGTATTCGATCGCGGACGAGCTCGTCATGTTGCGCGAATGTGCGCTGCCGCTGCATCCCGACCTCGTCGTGCTCGCGTACTGTCTCAACGATCCCGAGATCGACGCCGTGCAGCCGCTGCAGGCTTATTTCCGCGACACGGAGTGGTGGCAGCACTCGCATGTGCTGCGATTCATCCGCTCGCGCATCCACGGCCGCCGCATCATGAAGTACGGCGGCGGCGACACGTGGCGCGCGCTGCACCATCTCGACGGGCCGTACTGGTGCGAGGTAGAGCCCCTGCTCGACGAGTTCGCTCGAATGTGCGGGGCCAGCGGAGTGCCGTTGGTTGCGATCGTGCTTCCGCTGCTGACCGGCGAGCCATTCGACGCTCCCGTCGAGGCCTACCGCTACGCCCGCGAGCACGAGTTCGTGAGCCGCGAGCTCGGCAAGCGCGGCTTCGACACGCTCGATGCCGCTCCGCTGCTCGGCGCGTACCCGCCGCACGCGACGATCCTGGCCCCCAACGACATCCACCTCACTCCCCTCGGCCACGACCTCGTCGCCCGCGCTCTCTGTCCCAAGGTGCTCGCGCACCTGCGTTGACGACCCGCCGGGCGGCGCAAGGGACACGCCGCTCGAGCGCGGCCCGAGCTCTCCGCGCGAGCGCGCCGTGGCAGGTGAGCCATGTGCGCGCGCGGAGGCGGGACCACAGCGGCAAGCCGCTTTGGGAGCGTGAGTGGGTCGAGGGGAGACTCAGGCGGTGCCGTCACGCCCATGCCGCTCGGCGAGCGAGCGGCGCTATTGACAGACGGTGAAACGCACCGCGTTCGACAGTCCTGTGGTCGAGGCGCTCTGCGGGTCGCGCATCCACCACTGCGCGAAGAATGTCTCGCCCGGGTCCATTCCGAAGATGTCCATCTGCGCCGTCGAGAACATGTACGAGTAGTTACCCGTGCAGCTGTCGCCGCTGGAGTTGCCGCCCGAGTTGGTGTTCGGTGTGCGCTGCGACGGCGAGGCCACGCACAGTGTGCCGCCTTGGAAGGGCGTCGCGAGTTGCGCCCTGCCGAAGAACAGCAGGCCGGACTTCTGGTTGAGCACATTGGTGCAAGTGACCGCAAAGGTCCCAGCCGACTTCGAGGGTTGCGCTCCGTTCGTTCCAACCGCCGGCACGCAGCCGAGTGAGTTGACCTTGCCCGTGCAGTAGGTGGACACGCTGGCCGCGCTGCAAACGCTCGGAACGCTCTGCGGATCGGCCGGGTCGCTCCCGGCGTCGATCTCATCGTGATCGAGGAAACTGTCGAGATCGCGGTCGATGCCGATGCGCCGTTCCGTGCCGCGCGGAACGAGCGTGTAGACGAGCTCGCTGCCCGGGGCCGACAGCGCCAGCAGCGCCGACGGCGAGAGCAGCGGCTCCCACGCGCGATCGCTTCGGAAGCTGCCCTGTTCGAAGGTCCACCCGCGCCGCTCGCCACCGACGCGTCCCTTCACGACGAGACCCGCGAACGAGCTCCCGGAGCCCGCGGCCGAGGCGATCGTGACGAACTGGGCGATGCGCGCGGTGTCGTCGGCACCGCTACCACCCGCACTTGCGAAGGCTTGCTGCCCGACACCGGCATGCGTGTCGGTGCCGAACGAGAGCATGAACGCCTCCATATCGCGCCGCCGCGTGGTCGCGGTGGTGCCCGTTCCCCAGACAAATCCGACCTGCAGCAGATCCTGAAGCGTCTGGAACTCACTGTCGGCGTTGAAGCCGAAGCCGCGCAGCGCTGTCGTCGAAAGAAGATTCGCGCCGGTCTTGCGATAGACCTCGCGCAGATGCGGGACCTTGCGATTCTGCTGCACGGGCCCCAGCGGAATCCCGATTTCGTTGCCTGTTCCGACCGAACCGGGATGGCAGTCGATGCAGCGCGTGTTGCCGCCGGGCGCATTCGGAAGGACGAGCAGAGTGTCGAAGAGCACCTGCCCGTTCTGCGGATTTCCGGTCCCGCCGGTGCCCGTCGCGACACCGCCGAAGATCGCCAGGCTGGTGCGCAGCGTGTTGTCGATGTTGCGGTTGGGTTGCGGGCCGAACCTGACCGAGCGGAGATACTCCTTCAGCGCGGCCATCTCGCTCGCCGAGATCTCACTCGCGCGGCCCTGGAGGTGCGTATAGGCAACATTGAAGTCCTCGATGCCCGGCTTCTCGCCGCGCCAGTGAAGCGGCTCCTGCCCGATGATGCCCTGAAGAGTCTGTGTGACCATCGGTCCCTTCATCGGATGCCAGTTGATGCAAGCGTTGACCTCGACGCACGTGCCCGTGAACGAGATCATCGAGCCCGCCGGGTCGCCGAGATCCCACGCGATCCGATCGCTGCGCGCGTCGATGTGGCACGACGCGCACGACACATGGCCGAGTCCGCTCGTCGCGTGCGTGTCGTAGAGAAGCGGACGGCCTGCACGCACGACGGCAGGCGTGGGATCGTGGAAAGCGACGCGCGCGACCTCGGAGTTCGACGCGGTGGAGAAGGCGCTCACGGTCGCCTCGAAGCGATTGAGGACATAGAGGCGCGAACCGTCGGGCGACACCACAAGGCCCGTCGGGCCCTCGCCCGCGGCGAAGTGCGCAAGGCGCGCGCCGCCAGCTGAGCACGCGGCGATCGTATTCGAGCCCAGACCGGCGACATAGTAACGCGAGCCATCCGGCATCCACGCGACGCCGCGAGGGTCGCCGATCGACTGCGAGCGCGTGACGGGATCGGTGGACGGCGATGTGTACGAAAGGTGCGGATTGAGATCGACGACGAGCGGCGATCCGGCGCCGAGGGCACCGACGCGCGCGCTCAGGCAGCGCAGGAAGACTCCGTTGAGGTTCGCCTCGAAGCGGACCTCATTGCTCGCTTCGGTGCCGACGGCGACCACGCGCCCGTCGGGCGCGACGCCGAGGCCCGCGAGCGTGGTCATCAGACCCTTCACATAGCTCGTCGCGCCGGTGTTCGCGTTCACGATCGCAAGGTCGTTGTCGAGCACGTCCCAAGTGACGAGCGATGTCCAGTTGCGGTTGTTGCCGTCGCGCCACTCGCCCGCGGCGTTCTTGCGCACGATGTGCGCGACACGCGGCGGCGTCGGTTGTCCTGGCGTCCGCGGCGGACTGAATTGCGCGCCGCTGTTGGGTGGCGGATTCTGGCCGCCGTACGGACCTGAGGCGTTGTTCACCGTGGCGCGCGGCACGATCACCGAGCGGTTGCCCGACTCGAAGACCGCAATGTAGACGGTGGCTCCATCAGGACTCGTCGCGAGTGCGCGCGGCTGAGGTCCGGCGATGTCGATCGTCGTGACGGAAGGTACGGCGACCGTCGGATCGAATCGCGCGAGCTGCCTCGGCTGCGCGAGACTGACGCAGGCGCGTACCGGACTTCCAGCGAAGACGATGTCGGCCGGCTCGTCGCCGACACGCACGACGCGCGTAGTGCGCATCGACACCGGATCGATGAGTGAAACCGAGTCGCTGAGTTGATTCACCACCCAGACTTCGTCGTTGCCGCGGAAGCGGACCGACACGGGTTCGAGGCCCGTGAACACCGAGCCGCGCCGCACGGGCGTGCCGCCGACGATGTCGAAGAGCTCGACGCAATTGTCCGCCGTGTTGACCGCCGCGAGGCGCTCACCTGACGGCGCCACATCGATCGGGTGCACCTGCGGCGACTCGAAGTTGACGAAGGACGACGAGCCCTGCGCAAGCGCGCGCGGCGCGAGAGCGCCCGCGACGAGGGTGAGGCAGGCGAGCGCGCGAACCGTGCATCCGGCCGTCGACCACACCGCGCGCGAGGTCCCGGTGCCGCTGGAGATGGTCTCCCGGGACCTTGCAGCACGGGAGATGGTCCGCAAGCGAGGGAGATCGGCAGACAGGACAGCTGTGCGGCGGATAGCCGCGGCGCCGAGGGAGACGAGAACGGGAGCGGGTCGCGTGTTCATGATGTTCTAGCTCTCAAGCGTGGACTGGGTTGCGGAGTTTGGGGCCGACTGAGACGGACCATGGGACCGCGGTGCCCTGCCCGCATTCAGGCGGTGCGCGCTAGGGTCCTTCGAACGATTGAAGCCGAGCTTCGAAGTCCGACCAGTCCCCGTTGCGCGCGCTGCCCGCGAGAATGGCGCCTGCGTCCACCGTAGTGAGTGCTGCACTTGCTGGCGCGGCAGCCGCGTCGCGCGCGCATCGCAGCGGCAGGAATAAGCGTGCAGCTCGCGTCCCTCCATCACGGAGCCGCGCTCGTCGCGACCATCCTGTCGCTGCGCGACGCAGAAGCGCGCGGCGCGCAGGGCAATGAACACGAGCTCGGTGGGTGTCGTCATGGCGTGACGGGGTCGGCGCGGCGCCGTAGCGGTGCACCCACGATCACCCAAAGATCTTGCGCAGTTCTGAAGTGCGCGCGTCGAACCCACGCCCCCCCGGCCATTGCCCTGCAAGGTCGAAGTTGCGCTCGCGAGCCTGCGAAATCTGGGTTTCGCCGCCGCCGAGGCCTGCGCACGGGCAAAAGCCAGCTTGCAAGCGGAGGAATGGTCCTGCGCAGCGGCCCTACGGGGCCACTCACGCCTCCGGAACGCACGGGACTCGCATCCGCTTGGCCTGCCCTCGCTTACTGCGAGGTTACGACGCGGCCGTGAAGCAGAAGTGACCGCTCGCGTATGAGCCCACTACGACGGCTGCTCGGACAACCCACAGTGCGTAACCGATCGCCGAGCCCGCTTCACCAAGGTCCCGCTCCAACCACGGAAACATCGCATGCCTCTCAGCGCCCCCCTCTCGTTGCACGACATGACGACCTCTGGCAATGTCATCTTCGTCGACCCACTAGAATTGGACCGCTTCGGTTTCCCGATCCCGATCCGCGGCGTGCACCCGTTTCTCATCGTAGGCGAGAGCGCCGCGCGAGATGGCACGACGCTCGCGCATGTCGTGGCGCTCACCAGCAAGGGCTCGCGCACGCCCGGCCCCGCCATTCCGACCGACCTGCGCACCGGCACGCCGTCCTTCCTCTCGCAGCCCTGCTTCGTATACGCCCGCTCCTACCACTGGCAGCTCCCCGCCTGGGTCCTGCTCGAAGCGAGCATCCGCTGCACGCACAACCTCAACCGCGTGCTCCCGCTCGGCGTCACCCACGCCCTCCGCCTGATCGCCTGACCTATCGGGCATCCGTCGTCGCCGGCGGATGTTGCTTCGAAAAATGGCGCTTGCGGTCCGAACACGCCAGCAACTCGCGGCTCGCACACCTCCCATCCAACCAAAGTCATGCAGGATACTCGCCTGATGGTCTCCAACTTGCGTCGCCTCTGTCTAGTCGGAGTGCGTGGCGTCGGAAAGACCACGCTCCTGAAGTCCGTGCTCCCGCGGCTTCCCAGAGTCGAGCACATCGTCGGCAGCGCGGTGCTTCGCGAGCTGGCCGGACCCGATTTCGTTCGCTTCGACTTCCTTCCCGCGAGCAGCAAAGTGGCCTACAGGCAGAAGGCCATCGTGTGGATGGAGCGCCGACAGGCCGCATCGCAACGGCACCTGCTGTGTGATGGCCACACCGCGCTTCTCGATGAGAGCACGGGTCGCGTCGAGTCAGTCTTCACGGCATCGGACTGCGGGTTCTTCCGGGAGCTCATCCTGATGGAGGGCCCCGAGGACCTGATCTTGCGACGCCGACAGGGCGATACCAGCAAGCGCAGGAGTCTCAATCCATCTGTCATCGCGGCGGAACTGGAAGCGGAACGACGCACTGCCCATGCCATTTCCGCGCAATGGGGCCTCACACTGCATTCGCTACCGTCCGAGCCCGTTGCGGCAGCGGAAAGACTTGTGGAGATCCTCTCGTGAGGCACATCCTGCCGCTGGAACCACGAGAGAATGCGCGACGCCTTCTGGAGCGCTGCAAGCGCTTGATTCACGACTGCACCCGAAAGCCGGCGTTCCTCGTTGATGGAGATCGGACGCTGACGAGCGGCGATACGAGTCGGACCTTTTTGGAGCGGGCTGGTGGAGATCCAGCGGCCATCAAGGCCAGCTTTGAGCGCCACGGGTACTGCTTCGAGAGCTTCCGTTTCCATGCCGAGATGCACCTCGCTCTGGGTCGCGACGCCTTCAGGCACTTTGCACCTCTCGTGGCAAGGCAGACGCTCTTGTATCCGGGGGCAGTCGACTTCCTGTGCCATGCTTCCGCGCGTGGTCGGGTCATCGTTGTGACAGCCGGGATTCCGGCCATTTGGCGCGAAATTCTGGCGCTCCATCGGCTCGACGAAATCGAAGTCATCGGCGGCATCGATCATGAAACCCCTCTCGTGCTCGGCGTTGAGGAAAAAGGCATCGTCGCGCGCCAGATCGCGAGGGTGGCGTCGCGCGTGGTCGGGGTAGGTGATTCCGAGATCGACGCCGAGATGCTGCATGCCTGCGACCATGCCGTCGTGGTGCTGAACAACAGGCGCAGCTGCGAGCTCCTCCGGCAGGTGCGCAGCCACAAGTCCCTGAGTCACATCGCCCCACACGGTGTGCCACTCGACGATGTACCTCTGACGGACTGGATCGACCTCGTGCCGCTCGCCCTGCGCGCGAGCGCTTGAATCGGAGTCCCCGTGTCCCTCACCCACTACAGCGACAAACACATCGTCCGCCTGCTTGCTACGGCGACGCGCCGAGCGGATGTTTCTCCCCACGACCTGAGCCGCTCCCATCATGCCCTCGGTCGGTTTCTTGCCTGTGAGCTGGTGGATCGACTCCCGCTGGAAGCGACGACGATCGCCCATCCGCAGGGGCCTGCGACGGGGTTTCAACTGGCCGAAGAGAGCCGGATTTCGGTCGTCTGCTTCCTGCGTGCCGGTTTGTATGTGACCGAGGGTGTCAGAGAGGTGCTCCAACACGCTCCCCTGTTCCACATTCGTCCCGTGCGGGCGCTGGGACTGTCCCCGTCGGAAGCAGGCGGCCTCGGCAATCCGGCCGGTCGGACCTTCGTGCTGGTCGACAGCGTGGTCAACACTGGAGCGTCGCTGGAGCCGGTGCTTCAGTTTCTCACCGCTTCGGGAGCCGCCCGGATCTTCACGCTGTCGCTGGTGACTCCGGAGTCCACAGCCCTGCGTCTGGCCTCCGCGTGGCCGCAGGTCGACTTTCTGTTCGCCCGAGTCTCGAACAATCAGTACACGGGCAAGGGAACGACGGACACGGGCAATCGCTTGTTCGGCACATTCGCGGACTGAGCAGCGCTTCCGCCGAGGTCCTCTCGTCCGGCGAAGTCGGGCTTCGCTTCATGCCCATCGAGCGGGCGCAACGGCAGCTTGCTCGAAGCACCGCAGCCCGCGGTCGACCCGTCGAGTCCAGACATCGAACTCGCTCCGCGCGGCTCACTTCGCGGCGCGGCCGGGGAGCGGGCCCCAGAGTTCGGCGAGCAGGGCGAAGGTGGCGGGCTCGGAGTGTTCGAGCTCGCCGGCGACGAAGGGGTAGAAGTCGTTGGAGCCGAAGTAGCTCTCCGTCATCTCGGCGAAGAACTCCTCGGGGTTGGTGCGGCCGTAGTGCTCGCGCGTGCCGCCGGGGCTCGTCAGCACGGACCGCGTGGCTTCTTTCGCGCGGAAGGCTTCCCACGCGGCGGCGACGCGCGGCTCGTCGAAGCCCAGCACTTGGTCGTGGTAGGCGTGCGCAAGCTCGTGCAGCACGACCCAGGGCATGCGATGGTTCTCGAAGGGCGAGAGGAAGTCGTCCACGGACGGAATGTGCACGCAGCGGGCGAGATCGCGCGAGTAGCCGTGCGACTCGAGCCACTCCGCGCTCGGGTGATACTGCATGGCCTCGAGCCCGGGCACGTCGCGGTCGAGCTGGATCGTCACCGCGCGCAGCCGCGCGAGCGGAGCCTCGGGGACCACCGTCGCGATCGCGACGAGCCGCGCACGCAGCAGGTCGAGCGCCCGCTGGCCGCGCGCCGCGTCCTCGCCATCGACGAGCCGTCGGTCTACGCGAACCTTCCAGCCCTCGAGCTCGTGCTCGACATGTCCCTGCGCTGCTGTCGGAAGGTAGGGAGTAGCGAAAGCGACCAAGGAAACGGGAACAGCCACGGAGAGCAACGCCATGCGCATGCGGACGATGCTAGCCGGTTGCGAGCGTTCCAGCTTGCGCGATCCTGAACTCGACGGGCAAAGCGCGAAAGGAGCACGAGCGCTCGCGCTCAGCCTCGGTGGAGACTGCGCGGGTCCGGCGCTTCGCCGCGCAGGATGGCGCCCACATTGGTGGCGGTGCTCATGCACATGGCGCGGTAGGTCAGCATCGTGAGCGAGGCGGTGTGCGGTGTCAGGACGACGCGATCGCAGTCGAGCAGCGCATCGTTCCCGACGGGCGGCTCCACCTCGAGCACATCCGCCGCGAAGCCGCCGAGGCGCCCGCTGGCGAGAGCCGCCCTCAGGCTGGGGCCGTCGATCAGCGCGCCGCGAGCCGTGTTGACGATGAAGGCACCGGGCTTCATCGCGTCGATCTCCCGGGCTCCGAGGAACCCAAGGGTGGCCGGCGTGAGCGGCAAGTGCAGCGTGAGGACATCCGATTCCGCGAGCAGCACGGGCAGCGGGACGCTGGTGCAGGGCTCGGGAGCTGGCCGTCCCTCGCGGGCCAGGACGAGGACGCGCATGCCGAACATGTGGGCGAAGCGCGCGACGCGCTGGCCGATGTTGCCAAAGCCGAGAATGCCGAGCGTCAGCCCGCGAATCTCGTTGCCGGCGTAGCGCGAGCGCTCTTCCCAATGTCCCGCGGCGACCGCGCGCGACTGCCTCGAGATGCCGCGCACGATGTCGAGCACGAGCGCCATGGTGTGCTCCGCGACGGTCTCGGCGTTGCCTCCGGGGGCGAACACCACGGGGACTCCCAGCCGGTGCGCGGCCTGCGTGTCGAGGTTGTCCAGCCCGACGCCAGCGCGCGCGATGACTCGCAGGCGCGGACAGCTTCGGAGCAGCGCCTCACCGATCCTTCCGCGTCCACGGGTCAGGATCGCCTCGACCGTGTCGAAGTCGCAGCGCGGGGCGTTCGGATCGTCCGCGCGCACGAGCTTGCCGACGCCCGCGAGCAACTCCTCCGCGTCCGGATGCAAGGACTCGAGCAGCAGGATCGTCATGCCGGCTCGTGCGCGCCAGAGCTGGCGCCCGGCTCCATGCGATACATGCCGCGCGTGGGCTCCACGAGCTCGTCGGCGAGGACCGCCGGGTCGATCGCGGCGCCGCGCTGGCTCGCGATCTCGATCAGGTTGCCCGATGGGTCGCGCAAGAACATCTGCATCACGCCGCTCGGGAGCTGGCGGACCCGTCCCCAGACCTTGAGATCGATCGCCCCGGCTGCCTTGGCGCGCCGGAACACCTGCTCGAACTCCGGCACGGCGATGCAGAAGTGCCCGCGCACCTGATGCGCGTCCGCCAGCTCGTTCATGTGGATCTGCTGGTGCGGGCCGATGCGGAAAAACTGCGAGCGAAATTTCTGGTCGGGCGTGTCGTCGAGCGCGAGCCCGATGATGTCCCGATAGAACGCCACCGCGAGCTGGAGGTTGTCGACATTTACATTGACATGGTGGAGGTGGTATTCGGCCATCGCTTCCCTCAGCAAGCCCGCGTGGTGCGTCGCACGAACTGCGGATCAGGAACCACCCCGAAACCAGGGCCCTGCGGCGGCAGCAAGTCGCCCTCGTGCAGGGCAAGATCGATCGAGGCCAGCTCGCGCAGCAGCGGCGCGCCTCCCATCGGGACCTCGACGAGGACGCCCGCCGGGCTCGCGAAGGCCAGCGTGCGAGCGGCTTGGAAGGTGATTGCCGACCCCCAGCTGTGCGGCGCAAGCTCGAGGCGGTGCGCGTAGGCGAGCGCCGCGATGCGCAGTCCCTCGCTCATCCCGCCGGCGATGGCGAGATCGGGCTGGAGCACATCGATGGCGCGGTGCTGGAGCAGCTCGGCGAAATCGAAGGCGGTGAACTCGCTCTCCCCGGCCGCAATGGCCAGCGGACTCGACGCGCGGACCTCCGCCAGCCCGAGCCGGTCGTCGGATGCCACCGGCTCCTCCACGAAGCGCAGTCCCAACGAGGCAGCCGCGCTGCAGAAGCGCTTGCCCTCGGCCACATTCATGGTGCCGTGCGCGTCGCACATGATCTGCACCTGCGGTCCGAGCGCAAGGCGTGCCGCACGAACCCGCTCGAGGCTCGCGTCGACGGAGCCGTCCATCGCGCCGATCCGCATCTTCACCGCGCGGAAGCCCGCCTTCACATAGCGGCCGAGCTCGTCGCCGATCGAGCTGGCCGGCGCCCACCCGCCGCTGGCGTAGGCGCCGATGCGCTCGCGGCACGGCCCACCGAGCAGCTCGAGCACCGAGCAGTCGCGCGACTTGGCGAGCAGGTCCCACAGCGCGAGATCGACGCCGCTCATTGCGGCCACATGAATGCCTCGTCGTCCGAGCACGGGCATCGCGCGCCCCGAGCGCTCCGCATGGCCCGCTCGCGTGCCGTTGTACATGCGCTGCCACGCGCGCGAGATGTGGCGCGCGTCCATGCCCTCGAGCAGGGGCGCGAGCTCATGCCGCACGATCGCGCACAACGCCGCACCGTCGCCCGCGCTGCCGACCGCGGGCTTGGCCTCGCCGTAGCCAATGAGGCCGTCCTCGGTCGTGATGGTGACCAGCACCATGTCGAAGGCCGCGATCCGGCCGAAGTCGGAGACATGCTGCCGCGCCGCGTCGAGCGGGCAGTGCAGCCAAGCGGCTTCGACGGAGCGGATCTTCACGCCGTCACCGGATCAGCGGCAGCAGCGTCCGGGACGCGACCTCGTAGAGCATCGTGTAGAACTCCTCGCTCAGCAGGCTCGAGCCGTGGTCTTGGATGAACTTGAGCTGCTCCGGCGAGATGTCGACCGGGTTCTTCTCGACCTGGTTGGGCCACGGCGAGACCGGCGTGCGGTCGACCGGCGCCACGGCCTCCATCGTGAGCGCGCCCTTGTACCCGACCTCCTTGAGAGTGCCGACGAACTTCTTCCAGTCGATGCTGCCCATGCCTGGCGCGAGCCGGTTGTTCTCGGCGACATGAACATCCGCGAGCCGGCTGCCGACCTTGCGGATCGCCGCATGCATGTCGGCTTCCTCGATGTTCATGTGGAACACATCGAGGCATACGCCGCAGTCGGGCCCCACATCCTGCGCCAGCCGCAAGGCTTGGTCCGCACGATTGAGGAAGTAGGTCTCGAAGCGGTTGAGCGGCTCGATGGCCATCTTCACGCCGCACTTCTGCGCGTGCGCGTAGACCTCCTTGAGGCCGTCGACCACCCACTTCCACTCTTCCTCAGGCGTGCCATCCGGCACGACCTTGCCGACCGTGGCCGGCACGATCGTGCATTCCGTGCCTTCGAGCTCGTGGACCATCGTGACCACCGACTTCACATAGGCGACCGAGGCAGCGCGCTGGGACTCGTTCGAGGCGGCGAGGTTGCGCTCGCCGAGCGTCAGCGTGACCGCACCCCAGCAGCGGATGCCGTGCTGCTTGAGGAGCGCTCGCGAGGTCTTCGAGTCGTATTGCTTCGGCTCCCCGCTGATCTCGATGCTCTCGAAACCGAGGCGTTTGATTCGGCGCAGGGTGACCTCGAGGGGCTCAGCGCGCATCCAGTTGTGGGTCGAGAGGTGCATGTTCGGGGCTCCAAGGCTGGGATGGGCAGGTCGGGAATGGGGTGGAGGCTAGCGAAATCCGTGCGCCGCGTGGACGGTGACGCGGCTTCCGAGGAGCATGTCGTGGTCTCGGGCGCGAGCCTTGGCGCCGCAGCCTAGCGATATTCGGCGGGCCGCTTGCCGGGCGCAAACTTGCCGAAGCCGAAGAAGCTCGGCTGGTACGGTCCAATGCAGGTGACATCCGTCTCTGCGGTGATGGCGCCCTCCGCACCCGTGGACCAGAGCACGGCATTCACGCACAGGCGTCGCAGCCCCGCGCTGCTGAAGTCCACGGCCGCGCCCATCGTCGTGCAGACGACCCGCGAGACCTTCCCGGTCTCGCCCTTGTACTCGCGCGTCCAGACGAGTGGCTGCAGCGTGTCGTTCTTCGCGTCGGCCACGGGCTTGTCCGAGGGGCTCAGGCCCTCGAGCACCTGCCCATGCACGAGCACCGCGTCCTGTGACCCGAGGTGCTCGACCGTGTAGACATCGCTCGGCCCGAAGATGTCAGCGCAGCCGCGGATGACCGGGTGAGACGCGAAGACCGGGTTCAGGACGCCGCGTGTGCCCTGCACGCCATGCTCGCCGTGATGGCTGATCCATGTCTCTCCGAGCACGGCCTGCCCCCAGCCACCCTTGGGACTCTCGCTGTCCCAGGCCCACTTCGCGAAGGGGCTCGTCGAGCCGCGCTCGGAGCGAAAGGCGTGCGTCGAGGTTCGCAGGCCGAGGATCGGGCGACCCGAGTTCGTGTAGTCGATGAGCGCCGCCATTTGCTCGTCGGGCAGGTGTCGAAAGCGCGCGTGGATCACGAGCATGTCCGCACTCGAGAGCAGGTGAGTGCCGGGGATGTTGGTCTGAAAATCGGGCTGGATCAGCCCGGTCGCAGGGTCGATGGCAAACAGGACCGTGCAGGCGTAGCCGAAGCGCGTCGAGAGAATCCTCGCGAGCATCGGCAGGGCTTCCTCGGAGCGATACTCGTCCTCCGCGGCGATCAGCACGACATGCTTGCCGCGGCCGGGTCCCTCGCCGCCCTCGAAAGCGAGCCAATGCACCGACTCGTCAGCAGGGGCTCCCGACAACGACAGGACCGCGCAGCACGCCGCCAAGAGCACTCGCATACCCTGACTCTAGCGCGGGGCGCCGCGAGCTGCTGCGTCCAGAACCGTCGGACGAGCCGGCGGCCCACAGGCATCCATGCGTACCATCCGGCACGAGGCGCTCTCCGTGAAGACCCACCATCGAACCATGCTCGATCACTTTCCGATCCGCATCGTGACGCGAATGCTCGTCCTGCTGGCCCTGCTCGCGACTGCGGCGGGTCGCTCGACGACCCGGCAGGACGACACGCTCGTGCGCGTGTTCGTCTTCGCGGGCCAGTCGAACATGGTCGGAGCGGACTCGCGCGCGAGCGATGTGAAGCTGTATCCACCGTTCGCAGGTCTGGAGGGTCCGCAGAAGGATGTGCTGTTCTCCTACTGCATCGGACGCGAAGAGAAGGCGCAGTCGGAGGGCTGGGTCGAGCTGCAGCCGGTCGAAGACATGGTCGGCGCGGAGCTGAGCTTCGCGCGGCGCGTGTCGAAGGAGCTCGATGCCCCGATTGCGATCGTGAAGGTCGCGGCGGGCGGCACGACGCTCGCGCGCGACTGGAATCCCGACGAGCCAAGCGGCTTCAAGCTCTACCCGCTGGCGCTCGAGCGGACGCGCAAGGCGCTGCAGGACCTCGAGCGTCGCGGCCTGCGCTATCGCCTCGAGGGCTTCTGCTGGCATCAGGGCGAGAACGACATGTTCGATCCGAACATGCGCGAGGCCTACGCCCGCAATCTGGCGCGCTTCATCGAGTGCTGGCGGCGAGACCTGCGCGCACCGGACTTGCAGTTCTACATCGGCGAGCTCTGCACCAAGACGATCTGGGGCATGGATCACCGCGTCGAGATGAATGCGATCGGTACCGCGCAGCGAGAGGTCGCCGACAAGGACCCGCGCGTCGAGTTCGTGCCGACCGCGCACATCGCGATCGAGATCGGCGGCGACGGAGGTCTGCACTACCACTACGGCACGCTGGGACAGCTCGAGCACGGCGTGAACTACGCCGCTGCGTACCTGCGCACGCTCGGGAGAGAGCCGAAGCTCGAGCGGCCGCTCGAGACATGGCCCTACGCCAAGGGCGAAAAGGTGCGGCTCTTCGTGCTCGCCGGCCATCGCAACATGGAGGGCGAGCGCGCATTCGTGCAGGAGCTGCCTGCGGAGAGCAAGCTCGCTGAGAGCAATCCGCGCGTTGCCTATCGCTACCAACTCGGCGGCGGATTCAGGAGCAGCGGCGACTGGGAGCCGCTGGGCCCCGCGGGCTGTTACGACACGCTGGGGCCCGAGCTCAGCTTCGCAGCGACGCTTGCGCGCGGCTCCACTGAGCCCTTCGCGATCGCGAAGTTCACGCACAGCGGCTCGCAGCTCGTCGATTGGACGCCGGCGGGAAGCGAGACACCCTCGCGCAACCTCTACGCGGCGTTCCTCGAGTTCGTGCGCTCCGCACGAGGCGACCTTGAACGGCGCGGGCACGAGGTCGAGCTCGCTGGGATCTTCTATCACCTCGCCGAGAACGACATGTCCTTCGCGCCCTATCGCCGCAAGGCGATCGAGCAGCTCGCGACGCTCATGTCCGCGTCTCGCAAGGACCTCGACTCGCCGACGCTGCGCTGGTTCGTGAGCCAGCAGCCGCCGACCGCCGTCGAGCACGTCCGCTCGATCGATGTCACCGCGCAGCTCGCCAGCCTCGCCGCCCGAGATCCGCACCTCGTGCACATCCGCGCCTTCGATCTCCCCGGAATGGATGCCGAGCTCGTGATCACGACTCCGGGCATCGTCGCTCTCGGAGAGCTGCTGGCGACGAGCTATCTCGGGTTGCGTTGAGCGAACGCAGCGCCTCTCGCGCGCGCAGCGCTCCTACTTCGCTTCCTGCCGCGTGACGATCGGCACATAGCCGGCCTCGAGGCCCTTCGGCGGCGTCACGAGGACGCCGGGATCGAGCGCGGCGAGCTTGCCGAGCGTCGCGGTCGGGAGATAGCTGCGCTCCTTGGTCCAGTTCCGGTGGAGCAGCTCGACGCGCGCCTGCATGCGCTCGCGCTCCTCGCGCGTGAGGTCGGCGTGCTGCAGCGCGGGCTGGTCGCAGAAGCGGTACCAGCTGTAGGTCACGACGCTTCCGTCGCCGAGCTCGACGCGGAACGGACCCGCGCTCGGACCGGGCTTCGCCCACGCACCATCGCTCGGCGTCTCGTAGGGCTCGGGGCGCTCGTTCCGGGGCGGAACGAACGAGACCTCGCGCAGGGCCGGCGGCAGCGCGCTGCCTTCCGGCGCAACTCTCCAGCGCGCCGACTTGCCTTCCTCGGCTTGCGCCACGAAGTGCTCGGGCAGCGTCGCGAGTCCGTCCGTGCCGATCCGCACCGCCTGCGTGTCCCACTTCCAGCGAAATGTGTGACCTTCGAGCACATCGGGGCGAGCGAAGGCCTTCCAATCCATGTCGAGCCGCTCCTCCTTCGGCGTGCCGTAGGCATGAATGCGCCAGGTCGACCAGCCCTGGCCATTCATCGTGTGCACGACACTCTTCGACTCGTCAACGCGGCCGTCGCTCGCGGCACCGCCCGCGAACCACGCGCTCACTCCGTCCCACAGCGCATCGCGACGGTACGAGCGAATGCGGTGCACGAGCGTCGAGCGACCCTCCGCATCGGAAGGGAAGCGCGTCGGCGCGATGCGCGCATGCGCGATTCCCTGCTCGTCGCGCGCGATGTACGCCGGCACATACTGCGTCTCCATCTGTAACGCACGATTGGGATCCGCGGGCCGCGAGTCGAGGAACATGCCCGCGAAGCGTCGCTCCTTCACCGTCGCTTCCGTGAAGAAGAAGGGTACGAAGAACGCCACCGGCCCCTTGAAGCTCGCGGTGTCGAGAAACAGCGTCCAGCACTGCTCGCCGCTCGGCACATCGGCACCTGCGGTCTTCGCCTTGGGTTCCGCAAGCGGCAAGGGCAGGTACCCGTAGCCGAAGAGCTCGCCGCTCGTGCCTTGCGCGAGATTGAGCCCATCCGGTGGCCACAGCACCCACGGCGAGAGCTGCGCCACTCCGTATTTTCCCGCGGGCTTGTCCCAGTCGCGTCCCTTGCCAGCGCCGGGCCCATTGGCCCACTGCACGAACTCCAGCGCGACGCCGCCCATGATGAACTTAGGCGTGGGCGTCGCGAAGCGCGTGTCGCGCCACCATCCGAGCCCGCCCTCGACATCGGAGTAGTGTCCCTCCTCCGGCTTGTCCTTCCCAAGCTGCGCGAACATCCAGGTGCCGAAGAGCCCCGTCTGAAAACGATCGCCCGGCCAAGCTCCCAGCAGCGGCCACGCCGCGACATGCATCGAGAATCCGCCGCCGTACTCGAGCGACACGCGCTCCTGCGGCACCCCGAGGTAGCCGTCCATCTCTCCTTCGCGTGCCCGCGTGCCGCCGTCTTCCTGAGCGAACAGACCCGCGGCGAGGATCGACAGCGCTAAGCAACCGGCAAGGTGCGACTTCATGGTGTTAACCTAGCGACCGCGTGGACGGTTGGTTGGAGGAAAGTGACCCTGCCCGAGCCAAGGACGACGCCCGCTCAGGCCCGAGCGTCGTCGATGTGCGGCGCGCCTGAGGACGCGACGCTGCGCGCAGAGAGCGGAATGTTGCGTAGAACATGGGCGAGCGTCGCGAGGATCCAGAGTGCGGATGTGACGAGGTGGACCCCAACCCACGCGCTGCGCCACTCAGGCTCGACGGCGATCTGAATGAAGTAGCCAGAGAGCAACATCGGGACGGCGAGCGCGAGCAGAGCCAACCCGCTCGAACGGCGGGGCTTCCATCCTGAACGGACGCGCGGCTGTGCATGCCGAGTCCAGATCACTCCGAGAGCGAACACGAGCGCGGGAGCGAGCGCAACGTGCGCGTGCTGCAGGTGGGGTTGCAGCGGATGGTTCACGAGCGCGTAGGGGTCAGCGGGGTCGCCGCAGTACGCCGCGAGCGCGTACGCCACACCCGTCGCGGAGACGAGCGTGTTGGAGATGTGAAACAGCCAGGCTTCTCCGCGCGTCACGACTTCCGCTCGGCGGGGACAGGCAGCGGGGTGGGGTTGGGTGCCGGCGCGGGCTCCGGCTTCGGTTGGGGCGCAGGCACCGGCGCAGGCTCCGGCTTCGGTTGGGGCGCAGGCACCGGCGCGAGCACCGCATGGAGTGCGAGGACGCGTCGGACGCAATCCGTCGTGGCCCGCGCGGAGAGGCTCGCGCCGGCGATGCCGCGGATCGAGCGCTTCAGGTTGAGCTCATCGTCGAGGAGTTTCCCCGTGAACTGCGCATACCAGTCCGCCCTCGGCACATATTCGAGCGGTTCCCCGAACGCCAGCACTTCGATGCGCGCGACCTTGCCCTCCGAGTCCACGACGACGAGCAAGGTCTCCTTGAGCGCACGCACGCGATGCACATCGATGTAGGCCGTGCCGACGACCTTCCCGTCGATGCGGGCCGTGTACGGACGCGCGATCTTGAGCTCGAGCTCTTCCCCGCACAGCTTGCCAGCCTTCACGCGCTGCTCATCCGTGAGGTACACGGTTTCCTTGACGATCTTCGCGCTGGGAAATGCGAGCGCCAGCGCTTCGTCGACGGTCATGTAGACCTTCTCCACCGCCGCGGCAGCAGCGGGGAGCGGCGTCGCGAGCGCGGCGCAGAGCGCGAGCAGCGCCCTAGAAAACGAAGCCCATGCCGAGCGTGAGACGATCGACTGCATTGTTGGCCTGATTGTCGAAGTCGCTGTAGTCGAGCTTGAACACGATCGCGTCGGTCGGGCGATACACCACACCCATGGTGAGCACATCGACATCGTTCTGCGGATCCGCCGCGAAGCCGGTGGGCACCTTTGCCTGCGTGTCGTAGGCCTCGTAGCGCACGAACGGCTCGAGTGATCGCTTCGAGTCCACACCCGAAAGCGCCAGCACATCGCAGGCGACTTCGAGATAGCCGCCGTAGAGCTCTTCGCCTACCGAGCCCGCTCCGGCGAGACCCAACTGGTTGTTCAGCGCCGTGACATCGCCGAGGTCCGTCTGGGCGTACAGCGCCCGCAGTGCGAACGAGCGCCAACGCGCCTCCGCGTGCGCCTCCCAAATGAGCGTCGGCACATCGACGCCATTGCCGTCCTGACCCGAGTTACCCCAATACACGGAGCCCGAGAGGTCGAGTCCCTCGAGTGCGTGCCAGTCCGCGCGTGCCACAGCCGCGAAGTCCTCGGCCAGCGCTTCGCTGCCGTTCTGTCGGCCGGCGCGCAGGCCCTTGGCGCTGAATCCGTCCGCGTCCATGCCGTTGATGATGTACGCACGCCAGTCGACTGAACCGGCGCTGCCCCACAGGCCCGCACCGACCTCGCGCCATGTGGCGGGGAGGATGACGCGCTCGACGAACGGACGGTAGGTCGACAGAAAGGTCGTCGGCTCGTGACGCTCGTTGACGAACCCCATCGGCACGAGCAACAGACCCGTGCGCACATTGAGCGCGCTGCTCAAGCGTCCGTCGAGGTATGCGAACTCCACGGCCACTTTGCCGTCGAGGTCATCGCCCGCCTCGCCGTGCTCGAACTCGATCTCGGAGTTGAACAGCCAGTCGTCATCGAACTTGTATCCGACATAGAGCACCGTGCGCAGGGCGTCGGCTTCATCGCTCTCCCCTTGGAAATTCGTGAACAGCGCTTCGCCGTAGCCTCCGAGCGAGACGCCGCCGGGGGATTGGTACACCTTGCTCGCCGCGGGCCCCATGCCCGACACGCCCGGGCCGAGCGGCTGGAGCACACTGCCGAGCTCCTGCTCTTCGAGCTCGTCGGCGACGACACCAAGCTGCCGCTCGAGCTCTCCGTTGCGCGCTTCGAGCCGCGCGATGCGCTGTTCGAGCGTCAGCTCGCCTTGCTGCGGCGCCTGCGCCGACGCGAGCGGCACGAGCGCCACCGCGAGTCCGAGGGCATTGCCCCATTCACGCGCACACCGTTTCATCTGCGTTCCCCTTCCTTGCGCCGTTCCGGGCGCTGCACCTTCACCTGTTGTGCGGGCAGCTCGCCCGCACTGAATTCGATGCTCAAGTCGTCGACGAGCGGTCGCAGCGCGCCGCGCAGCTCGGGCGCGGCCCGAGCGATCAAGCGCCCCCCCTCGACGCACAGGGCGATGAGCGCGACATCGTCGCGCGACGCATCCCAGAGGAGCGCTCGCGCGGGACCGAGGACATAAGCAGCCGTCGAGTAGGCATCCGCTCTCGCGGCACTGGCGCAGTGCGCGGTGATCGACCCGAAGTCCTGGGCCGGTCGTCCAGAGCGGGGGTCGAGGATGTGCCCGAAGCGAACGCCGTCGATGACGCGCCCGTTCTCGCTGTTGCCCGAGGTCGCGAGCGAACCTGACTTCAAGATCCATGCAAGCACGGGCCGTGCGCGATCGCGCGGATCCGCCAACAGCACTTCGCGTTCGATCCCGAGCGTCGCGACCTGTCCACCGAGATCGATGAATCCGCGCACTGCGCGGCGCTCGAGCGCAGCGACCGCCGCATCGAGGCCGACGCCCTTTCCAAAGGCACCTTCCTCCAGGCACGCACCGCTCAGGCGACGCGTTGCGCGACGCCCGTCGAACACAAAGGCCCGCTCGAAGCCGCACTGCGCGAGGGTGCTCTCGAGCTCCGCGTCGGGCGGCACTCGACCGCTTCCGCGCAGGTCCCACAGCGCGACCAGCGGCCCAACCGACGGATCGAATGCGCCCTCGGTGGCGAGCGCGAACTCGCGGCACAGCGCGAAGTCCTTGGCGAGCGCCTCGGAGATCTCGACGGACTCGCCCACGGCCGCCGCGTTCAGGCGCGAGAGCTCGCTCGTCGCTCGCCATGTCGACAGGCGCTCTTCCACGGCCGCCAGCGCCCGCAGGGCGGCCTCGCTGGCCTCGAGCGCATCCGACCGGCTGCCCGCTTGCACTTCGAGGTCACAGGCGGTCCCCATGACGGCGATGCGGCGCTCGAGGGCGGCCCCCCCGGCCTGAACATCGGCTTGGGCGTGCGCGCGGACGCCCGTGCCCGGCCACAGGGCCAGCGCCGCGACCGTGATGCAATTGAGATGCAGTCTCATTACAACAAGAAGAGTAGCCCCGAAAAACGCCCTGTCAACCGCGCACTTGTGCCCGATGGGTGCCGGCCAGGGGCCCCTAGAGGCCCCCGCGAAGGCCGCGGCGGGCCCCGCGAGGCATGGGAGCGCCCGAATCGCCCAAGGCGTGGCCCATCCGACCGCTGGGGGCGGGTGCGCGCGGCACAGCGTCGGTCGGCGCGTACCAAGCGCCTCCCCCATCCGGCTGACGCGACACATTCGGCGGCTCCGTCGATCCAGCCCGTGCGATACTCTCGCGTCGGCCGGCGAGCCCGGTTCAAGGCTCGTGCGCGGGAGCGGACGCCGTTCCGCGTTCCTGCGAGCTCTGCTGCGGCACAGACGACTCGAAACGGAGATCCAGCGCGCCATGAGTGAAATCTACGAGCAGGTACGGGCCATGGCGGAAGGCCGCGACTACGACGAGGAGGCGATTCGCGAATGGCTCTCCGAGAATTCCGGAGAGAGCTCCCTGGACGGCATCTGGGTCAGCAACGCCAAACTGCGCGAGCTTGAGCTCGAGCTGACCGAGGACCGAGACAACTGTGTGTGCTGGCTCGAAGACATGACGGGCTTCACCGCGGAGCGTGCGCAGGCCCTCCGAGACAACGCGCCCTTCCAGAAGGAGGAACTCGCGTTCTTGTGCGCCGGTCGCATCCAGAGTCTGGCGGAGGACCACGAGCTCAACTTCGGCCAGTATGTGTCTCTCGTGGAGTTCAAGAAGAGCCGCCGCAAGTCCGTGTGGCTGCTCTCCACCTCGAGTGGCGGTGGTTGGGGCATCGTGGAGCGGGAGATCTTTGACGCTTTCTACAGCGCGGAGGATGCCATCGCATCGCTGAGGCAGGACGGCTACACGGACCTCTGAACCCGCGGCATCAAGCCAGCTCGAGCAGCGCGCGGCGCAGCGCCTCGGACGACGGCTCCAGCGGCGTGGCACGCGCCGGCCGTGCCAGCAGCGCTGCGAGCGGCGCGGGCGGCGGACACGCGGCGCCGATCGCGGGCTCGACGATCGTGTCGAACTTGGCGGGGTGAGCGGTGGCCGCGACCACCCACGGTCCGTGCGCACCGCGCCCGCGGAGAGTCTCCAGCGCTGCGACGCCGCACGCCGTGTGCGGACAG
>Ga0194121_10000571_pt1:0-25000 | contig 64841 bp, 47 predicted proteins | sample TA2MahCa50mmetaG_FD_148609 | JGI IMG/M metagenome (GOLD analysis project Ga0194121, IMG submission 148609) | Freshwater microbial communities from Lake Tanganyika, Tanzania - TA2015020 Mahale Deep Cast 50m | ecosystem: Environmental > Aquatic > Freshwater > Lake | place: Tanzania: Lake...
CCGGATTGAACTCGCGGTCCTCGGTGGTGTAGAGGCCCGTTATCCGCAACTGGATGGGTTTGTAGTCGAAGAGCAGGGTGCCGTTGAAATCGAGGGCGGTACGACCGGTGTGATCGACGTTGCCCGGCTGCAGGCGCAGATCGGCCAGGGTGTCTGGAATGGCGTTCCCCGCCTCGTCCTTGCGCCAGTGAACGCGGCCGCCCCGGAGGCCGGTGTCCACCAAGTTCTTGAAGCCAAACCCCTCCCAGAATACCGGGTCCGAGCCGCGGACCCGTCGCTGGCCGGCCAGGAAGGTACGGACCCTTTTGGTGTCCAGGAGCGGCGCGCTGAGGGTCAGCACCTGGTTGCTGTACCCGTAGGAGTAAGTGCCCAGCTTGTCCTTGTACTTGGAGGTGAACCCGTCCGATTCGGAGAGGAAGCCCACGTTCCACTTGGACCCGCCGGTGCGCAGTTCCTGGAGGATGACCCCGGCGTTGGCCCCGCCGTACTCGGCGTTGAAGCCACCGGCCTGCAACTGCACCTCCTCCAGGGCCTCGTCGATCAGGCCGATCGCCGTGGTGCCCGTTACCACGTTGCGCACGTTGGCGCCTTCCACGTAGTAGCCGATCTCGTCCTCGCGCGAGCCGCGCACATGCAGGGCTCCCTCGTCCTCGACCACGCCGGCCTGCAGGGCAAAGACGTTCTGGACCCCGCGGAAGGGCATGATTTCCAGATCCTCGGCACCGACTATGCGCACCGCGTTGGTGGCGTTCTTGTCGATGATGGGTTTCTCGGCCTTGACCACCATCTCCTGGACCTGGATGTCCGAGGAGCTCAGCTTGGCCTCCAGGTCAGTGGTCAGGTCGGCAGAGACCCGCACCTCCTCCACCACGTAGGCGGCATAGCCGATGTAGGTGATCTTCAGGCTGTAGGTCCCCGGGGGGACGTTGAGGATGAAGAAGCGCCCCTTGCTATCGGAAGTGGTGCCCAGCTTGGTGTCCACCAGACTGATATTGGCTGCCACCAGCGCCTCGCCGTTCTTGGCGTCCTTCACGGTCCCGGCGATCTTGCCCTCGCCGCCCGCCCACGCCGGCCCCACCGCCAGTGCCGCCAGCACTCCGAGGATCCGCATGGTCCGCCAAAACAGATGACCCTTCATCATCTCCTCCTTGGTGATGAATTGCGCGGATTGGTCCGCATCAAAGTACCTAACTATTGCGAAGATTTAACCTCGCTGCAACTTTTTTTTTCAACTTTCGGTGGATTCGGGCGTCTGGAGCGGAATGTTGTGCGGAGTTGTTGCACAGATGTGCAGTAACGCTAGGCGGCTAAAGCGGGGGAAACGGCTGTTTAGTCGATCAGGTGCAGCCAGTCGGAGAGGAGAAAGGAGACGCGGCCGATGAGCAGGGAGAGCCGCGCCATAATGGTGTAGCCGAAGGAGGCGCCGAAGGAGACCATCAGGAACCAGATTCCCACCCGGGAGACCCGGCCCACCACCCCGGTGTGCTCCACCGAAAAGAAGAAGTAGATCAACACACTCACCACCCCGATCAGGATGATGAGCAGGTTGAACCCTTCGATGCTCCAGCTCAGCGGCCTGATGGTGGGCTCGATCTGGGAGAGGAGGAAGGCGGAGATGGTGCGGGGAATGGTCAGGCCGGCGCCCAGGCCCACCACAAAGGCAAAGGCGTAGCGGCTGAGCCAGCCCCAGCGGCGGGAGACCCGGGTCATCATCAGCAGCCCTAAGAGGGCCGGCGCCGCCAGCCAGGCGCTGGCAGGAGCGCCATTGGCCTGGCCGGCAAACGAGGCGATGAGTTCGCTGTAGAGGGTGGGGAACCAGACCTGGCCAAAGGTATAGGCCGCAGCCACCCCCACGTACACGTGTTCGGCGAACTTGAAGAGGGGGTTGTCCTGGTAGAGAAAGCTGTACAGGGCTAGGCTGAAGCCGGCCGCAGTGATCACGCCCAGACCGGTCCAGTTGGCGCTCAATTTCCCGGTAACCAGCAGGATGGCGTTGAGCAGGACAAAGGCCAGGACAAAACCCACGAAGAGGACCCGGTCTCGGCTCATCAGCCCCCCCCTCTGCGGCGCGAAAGGAAGTAGAGGAGGTTGCCCAGCAGGATGAAGGCGATGATGACCAAGTGGGTGATGGACTGGGCCTGCATCCCGGCCGTGGCCGACCCCGGGATGCCCAGCAGGGCCTCGTACTCCGCGGCCCCGGCCAGGCCGCCGATCAGGCCCGCCAGTTGCCCAGACTGGAGGAAGGGGAACATGTCGGGCGCCATCACCGCGGTGCAGCCCACGCCCAGAGCGAACTTGTACTTCTCCTGGCCGTAGGGAATCCACCACTGGTCGATGGAGTTGCCGGCCGCCAGGTCGAAGACAAAGCTGAAATCCGACAGGGCCCCGACGCCTTTGAGCACCTCCAGGCTGTCGGCGGGGGTGCCCCGGGTATCCTGGGGAAAGGCGCTTTTGAACTCCTGGCCCATGTTCAGCACCACGCTGTACGCCCCCGGCTTGTACCCCATATACACGTAGTCCTGGCCGTAGCGGGCACCAAACTCCCCGGCCGCCAGCTCGATGGCCGCCTGGGCCAGGCCAGGCGCATCGGGCCACAGGCATATCGCCACCACCTTCACCTTGCGCTTGAAGCAGTGCCGCAGCACGGCCTTGGCCATGGGCTGCACCTCGGCCTCGGAGCCGGGGCCGTAATCAAAGGACATGAGCACCACCCCGCCCTGCTCGGCGACCCTCTCGATCTGGGCGTGGATCGCCCGCACCGGCTCGGTAATCCGCACCGGCAGGGCAAAGGGCACCAGCAGGGGAATGGCCACGCCGAGAAAGACGCAGAGAAAGATGATACGGCGGTCGAGGTTGAGGAGCCCAGCCTTCATTTTTCCTCTCCGCCCAGGTAGGACCGCTCGATCCCGAAGATGATCCGCAGCGAGGTGGCGATGGCCCCCAGGCTCACCCCCAACAAGATGGCCCGCTTGGCGGCCAGGTTGGGCACGTCCATCAGCCATTCAGCGGCCAGGGGCAGGTAGTCGGAGATAAGGGCGCCCAGGGGCACCCGCCCCAGCATCACCACCACCGCGGCTACCAGCAGGATGGTGGCCTCGCTGGTGCGGGCCCTGAAGGTGCGGTACGCCGCCGAGGCGATGAAGAAGGCCAGGATGGAGAACATGGTGGACCCGCAGGGCACCTGCACGTACTGATAGAGCCACTGGTACCCGCCGGCCTCAGCCTGGGGCTCAAAGGGCCCCTGCCCGTCGTTGTAGAGCACGAAGAAGGCCGTCAGGGCAAAACTGAGGTAGGTCACCAGGCTGTAGCCCCAGCCGGCCTGCTGCTGGCGGATGCGCCGCCAGTGGAAATTGAGCAGGCTGAACAGGCCCAGGAAGAAGGCAAAGGCCGAGACGATCCGCAGCCACAGGGCCAGTGCCTTCTCCAGGTCCTGGGAAGCCTGGTGGGGGATATAATAGGTGGCGATGCCCAGGAGCCCGAAGATCAGGGCGAGGGAGAGGGGCAGGGTGCGCCTGAGGAAAAGCATCTTGTACCCCCTCTCCTCAGTGGGCCGCAAAGGCGCGGGTCAGAAAGGGAACTCCAACGGTGGCCAGCAGGGCGCCGGCCACCAGCACCGCGATGAGCACAGCCTTGCCGAGGTCCTGGCCCTTGAGGCTGCCCAGCAGCCGGGGCTCGCGCGCCAGGTACGCGCTGGCCGCGTAGAGTTCCTCGCCCATCAGGGTGTAGTCGCAGGTGGTGACGAAGAAGGGGAGCTGGGTATAGGAGTCGGTGCCGGCGATCTGGATGGCCCCGGTGGTGCTGCCGGTCTCGGCCAACAAGAGCGCCTCGCCATAGAAATACCCCATCATGATGTGGGCCGCCGGCCGCTCGCGGACCATCACCCCTTCGAGGGCGGCGGCATAGGCGAACTGCTCCGTAGCCGCCAGATACACGCTGTCGGGGTTGTAGGCGTCGGGCCGGCCCGCCTCCAAGTACGCTTCCTTCACCACCTCTTGACTGACGGCCATCACTACCGGATCGTTGTTGGCCACCTTAAGGGCAGTGTCGTACGCCGCGGTGCGCCGGGCCACCCGCCCCAGGATGTTCACCGCCGCCACCGTCGAGATGTTCTCCATGGAATTGAGGCCGTGGATGAAGAGCACCGGCTTGCCCATCTCGGTGGCCCGGCCCAGGGCCTGGTCCAGGGCTTCCAGCCCGGCGATGCGCCGGATGTAGAGGTCGCGGCGGCGGGCCAGGGCGATGCAGGCCAGGACAATGGCCGAGAACCCGCCACCGATGACCAGGTTGTTCAGCTTGGCCCAATTGAACAGGTTCCCCTCGGCCCGGGCCTGAGCCAAGGCCTGGCCCTCGGCCACCTCGCCGCCCCGCCAGGCGTCCACATGAAAAAAGTAGGTCCGCCCGTTTTCGATGGTGGCAGTGCCGGCTGAATCCGCAAGGGTGTACTGGCTGGCGGCGAGTTCATAGTCGCCCGCCCCGCCCGATGCCGCCGGCACCCCGGCCACCGGATAGAAGGGCCCCTCCGGGTCCAGGGCCACCGCCACCTGGTACATCACCCCGTCCTCGTCGGCCATCCTGGGCCAACGCAGGGTGATGCTGCCCCCCGCGTCGTCGGGGGTGTCAAAAGCCTCCACCGAAGCGGGCGCTTCCAGAGCCCCGGCCCAGGAGGCGGCCAACAACAGCCAAACTAAAAAAACGGCGGGGAGATGACCCCGCAGGGCTTTCCCGGGGAGTGGTTGGGCAGGGAAGTCCGCGTGGCGGGGGGTCGGGTAGCGGAGCCAGAGCGAGCGAGGGGACGCAACGCCCCAACGTATGGGGCGTTGCGGGGGCAGAGGGGATGCGATGGGCGCGACACCATCTCTATGGTGTCGCGCGACGCGCCTTGGGAAAACCCGAAGTGGGTCGCTCACCGACGCTCTAGGGAATTTTCCTGTCATTCCTCGATGGCCTCGACGTTGGCCCTGGGCACCAGGGCCCGGACTCCATCCTCAAACTCCACTTCCAGCGCCCGCACCCAGGTCCCCGACTCCATCTGCCGCAGTTCGGCGGGCAGGGCGCTGACCTTGCCCAGCCGGCCAAAGTGGGGCACCCGGATCAACCGCACCACTTCCCCCACCTGCAACCCCTCCCGCTGCATCCCCACCGGCGGGCCGCCCTCCTCCAGACCCGGCACGATCAGTTCGGGCCGCAGCACCCCGGCGCGGATCTGGGTGGCCCCGCACAGGGAAGCCTCCCTGCCCTCACAGGCGCGCAGCAACTCAAAGGTCTTGCGGGCCATGGCGATCCGGCCAAAGCCCTCGGTGGCGATCACCGCCAGCCCCAGGTCCTCGGCCCCGGTGATGGCCACGCCCAGATCGTACCCGAGCAGTTCGCGCAGGTCCTGGTCGCGGATGCCGCCCCCGACCACCCCCACCGCTCCCACCTCCCGGGCCTGACGGATGGCCTGGATGGTGATCAGGCTGCCCCCCACGGCGATCCTGCCCCGGTACTCGGGCCCCACCCGCTCCAGCACTTCGTCAGGGCCGCCAACCGCCAAGTGCACCGCGCCCCAGTACTCGCCGCCCACCCCAAAGATACCCTGCACCAACGCGCCGCGCAGCTCCACGTCCACCCCTTCGCCGGGGATCACTTCCACCACCCGGCCGTCCACGTAGGCCCGCACCTCCACCGGCCGGGGAGCCTGGCGGATCATTACCTGCCCGGTGACCGCCGAGACGCTCTCCACCCTGCCGGCCACCGGCGACTCGACAGTGGTCTTGAACCACTTGATTAAGGGCTTGGTCTCGGCCAAGGGTTCGCCTGCCGCCACCGCCTCCCCCTCCTTCTTGAGCAGGTACCCGGGCAGTTCCGCCGGGGTCACCCCCAGGCGGTTGACCAGGTTGAGGATGCTCACCTCGCCGGGCAACTCGGTGCGGGCCACTACCTGGTCGCGCCGCACCGTCTGCCCCACCTCCACCAGCACCTGACCCTTCAGGGGCAGGCGCCGCTGTTTGCGCATCACCGCCTGGCGGGTCACCCGCAGGCCAGGGGTATAGGCGTGGGCCATCTCAGTACAGCTCCAGGGCCTGGTTCCAGGCCGCGATCTGGGCCAGACGCTCCTCGGGGCGCTCGGCAAAACCCAGGGGTCGGCCGCGGCCATCCAGCACCAGCCCCACCTCGCCGCCCCGGACCTTGCCCCGCCACTCCTGGCCCGGCCCAGCGCCGGCATCCCAGCCCTTGCCCGGCCGCACCGCTGCCTCGGCCTCACCTTCAAAGGGGAAACGCAGCAACTGCCCCACGCTCAGTTTGCCGGTCTGGATTCCCTGGGGCAGCGAAAGCTGGTACGCAGCGCAGACCTCGCCGGGTTTGCCCTTCCCCTTGGGGGCGATGCAGGTGCCCAGGTAGATGAGGCAGTCGCGCTCGAAGACCTCGGTGGCCGCCCGCTCCGAGACCGCGCTGAGCACCCCCAGGTGAGGCATCATGAAGATGCTGTCCACCGCCAACTGTGTCACCCCCTCGGGCTGGAAGGCGTCGATGAGCATGACCGCAGTCTGGGCCCGGCGCGGGGCATGGGAGAGCACCCCACCGCTGCCCACCAGCAGGTCCAATTCCATCAGGTTTACCAGGCTCTCGCCGCCCTCGCGCTGCGAGAACACGTCCGACAGGGTTCGCTCGGCCTGCACCCCTTTCAGCCCCACCGCCAGCTCACGGTGCTGGACAAAGGCCAGGCGCAGGGCTTCGCGGGCGATAGCCTGTTCCAGTTGCAGTTCTTCGAGGAGTTGGGGGATGGTGGTGGGGCGGATCATCTTGTTCTTGATCCGGTCGCGCAGCTGGGCCTCCTCAATGCCAAAAGGGACCCAGCGCAGGATGTCGGCCAGGCCGGCGGAGGCCAGCACGTTGCCGATGCTGTAGGACATGCCCAGGTTCGCGCTCACCGTGCGGTTGAAGACCTCGCCAAAAACGCTGAACACGTCAGTGGTGGCCCCGCCGATGTCTACCCCCACCACGTTGATGCCCAGCCGCCTGGCGATGGTCTGCATGATCTGGCCCACCGCCGCCGGGGTGGGCATGACCGGGGCCCCGGTCCACTCCATCAGCTTGCGGTACCCGGGGGCCTGGGCCATGACGTGCTCTAAGAAAAGGTCGTGGATGGCTTGGCGGGCCGGCCCCAGGTTCTCCCGCTCCAGCACCGGGCGGATGTTCTCGCTCAGGGTGAGGGCGGTCTTCCCGCCCAAAACCTGTTCAACCGCCCCCTGGGCCTCGCGGTTGCCGGCGTAGATCACCGGCAGCTTGAAGCCCACCCCGAAACGGGGCCGCGGGTCGGCGGCGGCGACGAACTCGGCCAGCTCCACCACATGACTGACCGTGCCCCCGTCGGTGCCGCCCGAGAGCAGCACCATGTCGGGCCGCAACTGGCGGATGCGCTCGATCTTCTGGTGCGGCAGCCGGCCGTCGTTGGCGGCCAGCACGTCCATGACAATGGCCCCGGCCCCCAGGGCGCAGCGCTGGGCGCTCTCGGCGGTCATCGACTCCACCACCCCGCCCACCATCATCTGCAGCCCGCCCCCGGCGCTGCTGGTGGAGATGTAGATGTCAACCCCGCGCTTCCCCTGGGCCGGGGTGAGGATGCGCTCCCCGTCGAGGATCTGGCGGCCCGACAGCTCCTCCACCTCCTGGATAGCGTTGAGCACCCCCCGAGTGACGTCCTCGAAAGGGGCCTCCACCGTGGTGGGCGCCTCGCCGCGAAAGGTCTGGCGGTACACCCCGTCCTTCTTCTCGATGAGGATGGCCTTGGTGGTGGTGCTGCCGCAGTCGGTGGCGATGACCACTTCCAACTCAGGCATGGGATTCCTGCGCCTGGGCCAGGGCCTCGATCAACAGATCTATGCCCCGGCGTTTCTCCAGCAGCCGGACCAGCACCTCGTACTCCTCCGGCACAAAGACCAGAGTGGCAAAGGGCGAAAGGAAGGCCAGCACCTGGCTGCCGACAAAGTTGAGCGGCCGCCCCGATTCCAGCAAGAGCAGCGCCGGGGTCGTCAACTGGCGCTGGGCCACAAAACGGGCCAGGCGGACCGCCACCTCCCGCTCCCGGAGGTCGGGTTCCTCCGCCGGCCCCTCCACGGCAAAGGCGTGGGCGCACCAGGCGCTAAGGCGCCGCAGGGCCGACATGGCGTTGGGCAAAGCTGCGGACTGCCTCTGGGTCCCGGGGGGCGCGCAAAAGACAGCCTCTGAAGGAATCGAGACGGCTGGGGCGGGAAAAAGGGCTGAGGAAGATGCCCTCGGGGCAGCGGTCGATGCGGCAGAACTCCGCCCAGGGCCGCAGCCGGCTGCGGCCCAGATGGCGGACCTGCACGCCGGCCTCGCCAAGTTGATAGTGGGTGGGAAGGAAATAGGAGGACAGGGAGGCCAGCAACACTACCAGGGAAAGCAGCCCGTACTCGCTCCCCTCGAAGCTGAAGCTCGCCAGCGCGGCCACCGCCACCACCACCCCGCCGAGGGCGGTGGATTTGGGCCAGGGATTCTCCGCCAGGGGATGAGCCGTCCAGTCCAAGGTGCGGACAGGGGCGGGCGTGAAACCCGCCCCTGCAAATACCGCCGCTCCTGACGGATCGGGCGGTTCCTGCGCTCTCAATTGTTGTACGTCCGGTCGGCTACCCTGACCCACCACTCCTGGGTGTCGGCCCCCATCGGATACCAGTTGACCCCCTGAAAGCGCCGGCTGTAGGCCCTGGCCACCCGGCTCATCCACAAAAAAGTGTAGGGCTGCTCCTCGTGGAGGATCTCCTGGTAGCGCTGGTACAGGGCGATGCGCTTCTGCGGCTCGAACTCGCGGCGGTATTCCTCCAGGATCTTGTCCACCTCCGCGTCGGCAAAGCCGATGTGGTTCGAGCCGCGGCCCTTAGACTGGGAGGAATGCCAGATCTGGTAGTTGTCGGGCGGAAAGCGCATGCTACCGGTCCAGCCCAGGACCACGGCGGCGAAGTCCTGCCCCTTGACCCGCTGAAGGAAGATGGACCAGTCCAGCTCCCGCACCTGGCAGTCAATGCCGGCGTCCTTCAGCTCGTTCTGCAAGATCAGGGCCACGTCCTTGCGGATCTGGTTGCCCGAATTGACCAGGATCTCGAAGGAGAAGGGGGTCTGCGTCCCGGCAATGTTCTTGTCGAGGATGCCGTCCCCGTCGCTGTCGGCCCAGCCGGCCTGGGCCAGCAATTCGGCCGCCTGTTCTGGGCTGTAAGGGTAGGGTTTGAGGCTGGTGTTGTATTCGGGGCGGAACTTGTGGATCGGGCTTTCGATGGTCTCTCCCAGCCCAAAGAGCAGGCTGCGGATCATCTCCTCGCGGTTGGTCAACATGGTCACGGCCTGGCGCACCCGCTTGTCGCTGAATATGGGATGCTGGTTGTTCCAGCCCACATAGGTGTAGCCGCTGGAGTACTCGATGCCCTTGAGGAAGCGCTCGTTGAACTGGGACGACCAGCTCTTTTCCTTGAACTCCAGCGGTTGCAGGGTGTGCATGTCGAGCTTGCCGTTGGTCAGCTCAATGAAGGCGGCGTCGGTGTTGTTGATGACCTTGAAAACGATCTTGTCCACATATCCGGTGGGCGGCAGTTCCACCGCCCCCTGCCCCCAGTAGTCGGGGTTGCGGGTAAGCACCACCTTCTGCTGGGTGACCACGTCGCGCTCCACGTCGGCGATCAGATAGGGCCCGGAACCCAGGAGCTTGCGGTTGAAGTTCTGGTTAAACTGCTCGGCGAACTTCTTCACCCGCGTGCTGTCCGCGCCCTTTTCCCAGGAACCGTCGATCAGGCTGGCAATGGGGACCGGCTCCAGCAACCCCTCGGGGTCGTAGAAATGGCGGGGCAGGATCTCGAAGCCGCCCAGCACCATGTCGTTGCGGAAGTACGGCTCGCCGCACAGGAAGGTGATGCGGTAGTCCTCTTCCAGGCGCACGTCCCTCACCGCCTCGTAGTAGTTGCGCAGGTGGGGGGCCATCACCTGGGGATTCTGGATCACCTTCATGCTGAAGAGCACGTCGGCGGCGGTGAGCGGCCGGCCGTCGGCGAAACGCGCCTCCGGCCGCAGCTCAAAGGTGTAGGAGAGCTTGTCCGCCGAGATGGCCGGATAGGCCCTGGCCACCAGGCCCTTGAGGGCGTAGGGCGGCTCGTTCTCCGGGTAGAGCAGCGACTCGAAGATGAAGCGGTGGACGGAGGAGGCCCCCGCGTCGCTGGAGGTGTAGGGGTTGAGGTTCTCGGGGTCGGAGAGCATATGCTGCACCATCCAATCCCCGTACTCGGGGGGGGCCGCCTGCGGCTGGCGCAGGGGCGCCGGGGTGGTGCCGTCGAGCACCACGATGTCGCGGGTGCCCGCGAGAATGGTCTGCACCTTGCTCCATACTTCGTCCGCCCAGGCCGGTAGGGCTAGCGCCCCCAAGGTGGCCAGAGCGAGAATGCCTTTCGCTTTTCTCATCTGATTATCTCCTCAGACCGCGGTCAACCAGCCGCGGCAATCCTCGACCTCGGCGTTGACCACCCTGAAGAAGGCTTCCTGCAGGCGGCGGGTGACCGGCCCGCACTGGCCGCTGCCGATGGGGATCAGGTCGATGGCCCGCACCGGGGTGATCTCGGCGGCGGTGCCGGTGAAGAAGACCTCGTCGGCAATATAGAGAAACTCGCGCGGGATGCCCCGCCGCTCCACCCGCATCCCCATCTCCTCGGCCAGGGTGATGACTGTGTGCCGGGTGATGCCCGGCAGGATGGAGAAGTGGGAGGAAGGGGTGTAGATGACCTCGTTCTTGATGGCGAAGATGTTCTCGCCGCTGCCCTCGCTGACCATGCCGTCGGTGCCCAGCACGATGCCCTCGTCGTACCCGTTGAGCTTGGCCTCCATCTTCACCAGTTGCGAATTGAGGTAGTTGCCCCCGGCCTTGGCCAGGAAGGGCAGGGTGTTGGGCGCCACCCGGTTCCACGAGGCCGTACACACCGAGACCCCCTTCTCCAGGGCCTCGGGCCCCAGGTACTTGCCCCACTCCCACACCGCGATCGCCGTATCGACGGGACAGTCGAGGGGGTTGACCCCGCGCGAGCCGTACCCGCGAAAGACCACTGGGCGGATGTAGCACTCCTTCAACTTGTTGGCGCGGATGGTCTCCAGCGAGGCGGCGCACAGTTCTTTCCGCGAGTAGGGGATGTCCATGCGGTAGATCTTGGCCGAGTCGCCGAGCCGGTTGATGTGGTCCTGGAGGCGGAAAACCGCCGGCCCCTTGCGGGTGTTGTAGCAGCGGATACCCTCGAAGACACTGGAACCGTAGTGGACCACATGGGCCAGCACATGGATCTTGGCATCGTGCCAGGGGACCAGTTTACCGTTGAACCAGATCTTCTCAGCTTCCATTGCAGCGCTCTCCTCAGGCGGTTTGGGCGCCCCCTTGGGGCGGAGCTCACAGGGTTTTCTTCAGGGCGATCTTGAAGCTGTCGAAACTGCGGGCCGCGCTGGCGCCGGCCGATGCGTTGCAGTTCGCCTGGCGCGCACGGCTGACCCCCAGGGTGATGTTGGTGGAGGTGTCCACCTCGGGATCGTCGGATTTGCCGGTGTAGTTGAGATTCACCCCCAGGGTGCGGTCCCGGCTACAGCGGTTGAGCACTCGCTCCTCCTGGCCCTGGAGGTATTCGTAGGTCCATTGACGATCCAGGCGGTAGCTGTAGTTGGACCCCAGCGACACCGACTTGGCCAGGCTGTAGGACAAGCCGCCGCTGAGGGTGTGGTCAGCAGCATCCTCCCTGACCAGTTGCGACTGGTCCTCGACCACCAGCAGGCCAAAGTCCTCGGCGGCGTAGGCGTAACGGCCGCTCAGTTGCAGGGCCTCGAAGCAGCGCCGCTGCACCCCGTGGCTCATGCCCCAGCCACGGCGGATGTTGCTCTTGCGGCTCTCCGGCCGGCGGTAGAGCAGACGGTCGAAATCGAAGATGGTGCGCCGGGCCGAGATGTCGAAACTGTGGGTAAAGGAGGCGCCCAACCGCTCGTACCGGGTGCCGACGCTCAATTTCAGGTCTTTGTTCCGCGAGTTGTCGCTGGCGCTGAGGGCATCCAGGTTCACCTTGTGCGAGTAGTTATTGGTCACTTCAGCGTCCAGATTGAACCCGCTGGCAAATTTCCCGCTGTACTTCAGCCGGGCGTTGTTGGTGAAGGTATCGCGGTTCTGCTCGGCGGCGCCGGGGTTGTCGGCCCGGCCGTTGCTGGCCTGATTGGACACCTCCACACTGTGGTTTTCGCTCAACTGCCAGCCCAGCCGGCCGCTGAGGGACATGCTGCTGGTCTCCCGGTCGTCGGTGGAGTCGCGGAAGGCCTCCCCGTCTGGCAGTTCCACGGCCAGCCGGCGGCGCACGTCGGCGTCGTACTTGAGCGAGGCGCTGCTGGTCAACCAGTCGAGGAGTTTGCCCGACACGCTGGCGCCGAGGTTCCACTTCTGGTTCTCGTGGTCCTTGGCGTAGAACTGGTTGCGCGGTTCGCTGTCGGCGTTGGCGGTGTTGGTATTGCGGCTCTCGTTGAAGCCCGCCCGGCCGCTGAGGTCAAAGCCCCCAGCCTTGAAGGCGAGGTCCGACGAGAGGCTGGTCCCCTCGGTCCGGGACAGCTCCGCCACCACCGCGGTGTCCCGCAGCACCAGTTCCTCGATCTCTGTCTCGCTGATCTTGGCCCGGGTCACCCCCAGCTCCGAGCGATTCTGCGAGAGGCTGAAGTTGGCCCGCAGCTCGTGCGGAAAGGTGTACCCCAAGCTCAGGCTCAGGCTCTCGTTGCGGTCCTTGTTGTTCTTCAGGGTGTTGTCCCGCTTCGACACGCTCAGCGAGGAGCTCAGCTTCTTTCCCTTCAACTCCAGTTCGGGCGACACCCGCAGCGAGGCGTTGTACTGTACCCCTTTTTCCTCGATGGTGCTGTCGATCTTGGCCCTGCTGGCCCGCCGGGCGGTGATCGCCCCTGGGGTCACATTGGCACTCAGGCTGCGAAAGGGCCCGCTCTGGAGCGGGTTGTACTGAAACCGGAACCCGTAGCTCTGGCTGCGGATCTTCTGCTTCTGCAGGGTGGCGCTGCGGCTGGAGGCGCTGGCCTGGACGCCGATGGAGGCCCGCGGTCCCAAGATGGGATAATTGACCGAGGAGCGCACCGAGGCGTTGTCCTGCCACACGTTCAGCCCGTCGCGCTGGTTTAGGGTGTATCCGAGGTCTGTGGAAAGCGAAATGCGCATCGAGTCTGCTTGGGAAGAGAGGGCCACGGGAAAAGCCCAGTTCATACCGGGCAGGTTGGGTTGCCAGCTCAAACGGTCGCTGCTCTTGCTGAAGCTCAGGCTGTACGACTCGCCCACGGCCGCGTCGGCGGCGGCCAGCGCCATTGCCAGAGCCAGGATCACCGGGTACACGGTCGGGCCTCCGCCCCGCCAAAAGCGTCGCTGAGGCGGCCAAACTCCTCCAGGCTCAGGGTCTCGGGCCGCCGGCTCAGGTCCATGGCGGCGGCCGCCCCCCACGCCTCCAGCACCTCCCGCCGGCCATCGACCATACCCAGCAGCGAATTGCGCAGCATCTTGCGGCGCTGGCCAAAGGCCGTGCGCACCAAGCGGCCGAAGATCCGCTCGTCCCGCACCGGGTAGCGCGGCGGCCCGAAATCCAACTCCACTACCGTGGAATGGACCTGGGGCACCGGCCTGAAAGCGCCGGGGACCACCTGGATGCGGGTATGGACCTGAGCCCGCAGGCCCAAGAGCACCGTCAGCAGGCTGTAGTCCTTGGTGCCAGGCCGCGCTGCCAGGCGGCGGGCCACCTCCTGCTGTACCATCAGCACCGCGGCCCGAATGTGGTCCGCCTGTTCCAGCATACCGAAAAGCAAGGGCGCGGTGATGTTGTAGGGCAGATTGCCCACCACCAGCAACCGCTCCCGGCCCTCCTCGCGCAGCAACTGTGCCAGGTCCAAGTCCAGCACGTCCCCCTCGATCAGGCGGAACTCGGGGCCGGCCAGGCGCTGGCGAAGGTACGCGGCCAGGTCGCGGTCGATCTCCACTGCCACCACACGCCCGCCCCGGGCCGCCAGGCGCTGGGTCAGCACCCCGCGGCCCGGCCCGATCTCCAGCACCAAGTCTCCGGGCAGGGGTCGGACCAGGGCGACGATGCGCTCGGCGATACCCTGGTCGGCCAGGAAGTGCTGGCCGAAGCGCTTGCGCGGGCGCGGCAGCGGGCCGACGTTCATCCTTTCGCGCCCTGGCGCAACTGCCGCCACAGCTCGGCCAGCACCAGGGGGGCGTGGACGTTGCGCCCCAGGCAGCCAAAGCCCCGGTCCAGTTCCACGGCCAGTTCCTCGACCCCTGCGGCCGACAGCCGCTCCTGAAGCTGCTGGAGAAACTCCAGGCGGTCGGCGCGGGCCACCTCGCCAAAGCGTTGCCAGGAGAGCAGGAACACGTCGCGCAGGTAGTGGCTGCTCAGGGACAAAAACTGCTCCAGCCGCAGCCGGTCGCCGGCCAACTCTTCCACCAGCTCCCAGTACACCCCGTCCTGGTTTTCGAACCCGGCCTGCAAAAACCGCTCTACCTGCCGGCTCAGTTCGTCCAATTCGCCGGCAGCCACCTGCCTGGCCCGCTGCAGGCTGCCTTCGGCCAGGCGGGCAGCCACCTCTGCCCGCTGGGCCTCGACACCTTCCCCGGCGAGCTGGCCAGCCAATTGCTCCCGGCTCAGCCGCCGCAGGGGCAAACGCTGGCAGCGCGACACTACCGTGGACAAAAGCCGCTGGGGCGCCGAGGAGACCAGGATGAAGCAGGCGTGGGGCGGCGGCTCTTCAAGGATTTTCAGCAGCGCATTGGCCCCGGCCGGGTACATACACTCGGCCTCGAAGATCAGCGCCACCTTCCAGCGTCCCTCCACCGGCGCGTAGCCCATCTCCTGCCGCAGCGAAAGAAAGTAGTTCTTTGGGATATTGGCCCGGCCGCGGAAGAAGGAACCCTCCTGCGATAGATAGTCCATCACCTCCGGCCGCACCTCCGTCCACACCTCCCGCCACAGCGGTGGTTCCCGGTCTTCCTTCTCTCTTTTGGACAAGGGCACCAGGGCGCAGAGGTCCGGGTGCGACCAGGTTTCGGTTCTTCGGCAGGGGGCGCAATACCCGCAGGCTTCCTCGCCCCCGGCCCGGCAGTTGAGCGCCTTGGCCAGTTCAAAGGCGAGCCAGCGCTTGCCGACACCGGGCGGGCCGCTCACCAGCACCGCGTGCGGCACCCGCCCCCGCCGCAACCAGGCGGCGATCAGGGACTTGGCGCGGTCCTGGCCGCAGATGCGCTCATAGGACAAGGAGGGGCTCCCCGGCCGGCCCTCAGTTGCGGTGGATCAGGCTGGCGTCGCTGTCCTTGTCGAAGAAGTGGGCCTTCTCGATCTCCACCGCCAGCTTTACCTCCTGGTCCACCACCGGCATGTGCAGGGGATCGACCCTGGCCACGAATGAGGTCTTGCCGGTGGTTAGATAGAGGAACACCTCGCTGCCCAGGGGTTCCACCACCTCGACTTTGGCAGTGATCTGGACGGTGTTCATCCCGCTGCCCAGGGTGGCCGGATCGTGGATGTCCTCGGGGCGGATGCCAAAGACCACCTCCTTGCCGGCGTGCGGGTTCAGCCACTGCTCGTAGGATGCCGGCAGCGGGATGCGGATATTCCCCTCGTCGAAGACCAGGCTGCCGTTCTTCACCAGGCTGCCGGGGATGAAGTTCATCGCCGGGCTGCCGATAAAGCCGGCCACGAACTGATCCACCGGGTTGTTGTACAGGCTTAGAGGCGTGTCGATCTGGTGAATGCGGCCATCCTTCATCACCACGATGCGGTCGCCCATGGTCATGGCCTCGGTCTGGTCGTGGGTCACGTAAATCATCGTCGCCCCCAGACGCAAGTGCAACTTGCTGATCTCGGTGCGCATCTGGACCCGCAGCTTGGCATCGAGGTTGGAGAGGGGCTCGTCGAAGAGAAAAACCTTGGGCTTGCGCACAATGGCCCGGCCCACCGCCACCCGCTGGCGCTGCCCGCCGGAGAGGGCCTTGGGCTTGCGCTCCAGCAACTCATGGATGCCCAGGATATCGGCGGCCTCCCGTACCCGGGCGTCGATCTCCTCCTTGGGGTATTTGCGCAGCTTGAGGCCAAAGGCCATGTTCTGGTACACGCTCATGTGGGGATAGAGGGCGTAGTTCTGGAAAACCATGGCGATGTCCCGATCCTTGGGCGGGATGTCGTTGACCAGCACCCCGTCGATGTAGATCTCGCCGCTGGTGATCTCTTCCAGGCCGGCCACCATCCGCAGGGTAGTGGATTTGCCGCACCCCGAGGGACCGACCAGGACCACGAACTCCTTGTCCTTGATCTCGATATTGGCCCCGTCCACCGCCACCACGTTCTTGTCGTAGACTTTGCGCACACTCTTGAGGATTACTTCGGCCATGGCCTCCTCCTGCCCAGGTTGACAACCATTACAGTTCGCGATACATGATCAGTCCATCTTCCACCGGCCGGGTATAGAATCTCGCCAGCCGCCCTTCCTCTCCAAAACCCCAGCAGTGGTAGAGTTTGAGGGCGGTCAGGTTGCTGGCTCGCACCTCCAGGCGGCATCCCCCGCAACCCCGTCGGCGGGCCCGATTCAGGATCTCCAGCAGGAGCCGGCTTCCCCAACCCTGCCGGCGCCAGGCCGTAGCGACGGCCAAACTGGCCAGGTGGAATAGCGCGCCCTCCGTCTGACCTAGGCAGTAGCCGACTAGTTCCCCCTCCACCCACAGCCCTAAACACAGTCCTGATTCTTCCTGTACTAGCCAGCCCAATTCCCCTGCCGACCAGGGATTGGCAAAGGATTGGCGCTCGATGGCGGCCACAGCCTTCAGATGCTCTAAACCCAACCGAACAAAATGCTCCGCAGGGACAACCCGCTGCTCAAGGGAGGAATCGGCCCTGTCCATCCCGGCCTTCCATTTCTAGAGGCTCACCCCCGGCCCCCGCAGGTACTCGGGCTCCACCGCCGCCAGATCGGCCACCTCCCCCGTTCGCAGGCGGTACTGGGCCAGCCAGCCCAGTACCGCGGCCTCGGGGCGGGCAGCGGGCAAGGGCACCTGCAAAGCCTGTGGGCAAGCCGCCACCAGTTCGCCATAGGCCAGGGCCCCGTCCCCGGTGAAAAGGGTGGGGATGCCCGCCCGTTCGGCCAGCAGCGCTCGAGGGTCGATGGCCCGCGCTTCCTCCAAGAGGAGGGGCCGGCCGTCCCCGGTGTCGTACAAGGCTGCGTAGACCTCGCCTTTGCGCGCGTCTAACATGGGGCAGACGGGGTGGCGCGCATAGGGCAGACGCGCGGCCAGTACCTCCAGGGTGGACACCGTCACCAGGGGCAGTTCCCGGGCCAGGCAGAAGCCCTTGGCCGCGCCCAGGCCCAGCCTCAACCCGGTGAAGGAGCCCGGCCCGATGGTCACGGCGACGGCCTGCACCTGGTCGAAACCGCAGCCGGCCACCTTCAGCGCCTCCTCCACCTCGACGAAAAGGCGCTGGTGGTGCTGCAACCCCACGTCGAAATAGCGGCTGACCAGAACCCGCGCCTCAGCCACCAGGGCTACGCTGCCGGCCGGGGTGGCGGTGTCGAAGGCGAGGATCAGGGCCTCTTTCACAACAGATTTAACTGCGGCCCTTCGGGGACGGGTCTTCCCAGGTGTTCGTACGCCCGGGCCATCGCCTGCCTGCCTCTGGGGGTGCGCTTGAGGAAGCCCTCCTTAATCAGATAGGGCTCGTAGACCTCTTCGAGGGTTTCCTCGTCCTCGCCGATGACCGCCGCCAGGTTGCTCAGGCCCACCGGCCCACCGTTGAATTTGTCGATAACCGCCCGCAGCAGCTTAAGGTCGATCTCGTCCAGGCCGGTGGCGTCCACGTTGAGCAGATCCAGGGCCTTGCCCACCACGGGAGCGTCGATGGTGCCGTCCCCTTCCACCTGGGCGTAGTCGCGCACCCGGCGCAGCCAGCGCTTGGCCAGCCGCGCCGTGCCCCGGGAGCGGCGGGCAATCTCCGTCGCCCCCTCCTCATCGACGCGGAACTTGAGCAGCCGCGCGTCCCGCCGGACGATCTGGGCCAGCTCCTCCACCGTGTAATAGTCTAAATACCCGGTGATCCCAAAACGCGCCCGCATCGGCGAAGTCAAGAGGCCCTGCCTAGTGGTGGCCCCCACCAGGGTGAAGGGCTCTAAGGGGATGTTGACCGAGCGGGCCTGGGGCCCCTGGTCGATCATGATGTCGATGCGGTAGTCCTCCATCGCCGAGTAGAGATACTCCTCCACCACCCGGTTGACCCGGTGGATCTCGTCGATGAAGAGCACGTCGCGCGGCCCGAGATTGGTAAGTACCCCCACCAGATCCCCCGGCCTTTCGAGCAGCGGGCCCGAGGTGGGGTGGATCTGCACCCCCAGCTCGCGGGCAATCACGTAGGAGATGGTGGTCTTGCCCAGCCCGGGCGGCCCGTAGAGCAACACATGGTCCATGGCCTCGCCCCGCTGCTTGGCCGCCTCGATGCCGATGCGGAGTTGTTCCTTGACCTTGGCCTGGCCCATCATCTCGTCCAGCGAGTTGGGGCGCAGGGCCTGGTCGAACTCCCGCTCTTCTCCGTTTGGTTGCGCTTCCACGATTCGGGCTGCCATCTTGGGCCTGCTCGGGGCTTTAGCGCTCCTGGAGGGCGCGCTTGATCAGTTGCTGCACGCTCAGTTCCGCGCCGTCTTTCTCCACCACCCGCTGCACCGCCTGGCGGGCGGCCAAGGAGGCGATACCCAACGCGCTAAGGGCCCGCACCGCCTCCTCTACCGCCCGGGGCGACGACGGGGCGCCGGGCGACGACGCGCCAGCGCCGCCCAACGAAACCCGGTCCTTTAATTCGATGACCATCCGCTCGGCGGTCTTTCTGCCGATACCCTTGATCCCGGTCAACTCCTTCACCCGGTCGTAGAAGATGGCCTCCTGCAGGTCGCGCACAGCCATGCCCGACAACACGGTCTGCGCCAGAACCGGGCCGATGCCCGAAACCCCGATCAGCAGCCTGAACATCTCGCGCTCCGCCTCCTCGACAAAACCGAAGAGATCTTGGCGGTCCTCGCGCACATGGTGGTGGGTAAGCAGCAGCACCTCGGCCCCCACCACCGGCAACTGTCCGTAGGTAGCCAGCGAGACGGCCACTTCGTAGCCGATGCCGCCGACTTCCACCACCGCCCGGGTCGGCGCCTTGTCCACCAACCTGCCCCGCAGGTGCGTGATCATCGCCTGACTACCCGCTGCAAGAGCGCCTCCACCTCGGGCCGGCGCCTGGCCGAAGGCAGGGGCAGGTGCCGCCCCGGCTGAAAGCAATGGCACAGGGCGATGGCCAGCGCATCCGAGGCATCGAGAGGTCGGGGCAGTGCCCTGAGCGCTAAGAGCCGGCAGACCATGAAGCGAACCTGTTCCTTGGTCGCCCGCCCATGCCCGACCACGGCCTTCTTCACCTCGGCCGGCGGGTAATGCGCCACCGGGTGCCCGGCCTTGCGGGCCGCCAGCAAGATCACGCCGCGCGCCTGCCCCAGCTTGGCGGCAGCGTCCGCGTCCTTGCCGAAAAAGGTGCTTTCTACCGCCACGGCATCGGGGCTATAGCCAGCCAGAAGCTGGGCCAAGTGGTCGTAAATAAAAACCAGCCTGTCCTCAAAGGCCAAGCCGGCGCCGGGGCGTATGCAGCCGCAGTCCAAATAGCGGTACTGCCGCTGCCGCACCTCCTCAATCAGTCCATAGCCGGTGCTGGTGCTGCTGGGGTCGATGCCGAGAACGATCAAAGCGCCCCATAAAGCTGAAGATGAAGAGCCGCGAGCGGCTCAGGCCGATTCCAGCAGTTTCTGCAGCTCCGCCTCCGGCGCGTCGAAGTTGGAGTAGACCTTCTGGACGTCGTCGAGGTCTTCGAGCGCTTCTAGGAGATTGATGATGGGCTCCACAACCCTGGATTCGACCGCCAGCATGTTCTGCGGCAACCAGGCCAGCGCGGCCTGGCCGCTGAGGCCCTTTTCCTCAATGACCTGCTTCACCGCCTCGAAACCGACCAGCGGGGCGACGATCTCGTGTACCTCGCCGCCGTCCTGCAGATCCTCGGCCCCGGCGTCGAGCACCAGCATCATCAGTTCCTCTTCGCCGATGGCGTTCTTGTCCACCTCGATCACGCCCTTCTGGGCGAACATCCAGGCCACGGAGCCATTCTCCGCCAGGTTGCCGTTGTGCTTGCTGAAGATGTGGCGGACTTCCGAGACCGTGCGGTTCTTGTTGTCGGTCAACCCTTCGACGATCACCGCCACCCCGCCCGGGCCGTACCCTTCGTAGAGCACCTCTTCGTAGATCACGCCAGGTTCCTCTCCCGTCCCGCGCCGAACCGCCCGCTCAATGGTGGCGTTGGGCATGTTCGCCGCCCTGGCATTCAGTATCGCCGTGCGCAGACGGGGGTTGCCGGATTCATCCCCGCCGCTGCGGGCGGACACGGTGATCTCCTTGATCAGCTTGGTAAAGAGCTTGCCGCGCTCCGCGTCTTTGGCGCCCTTTTTCCTCTTGATGGTGCTCCATTTGGAATGGCCTGACATACTCGGTGCTCTCCCGGCGCGAAACGGTAAATTTGGGGAAAATCTATGGAAATGTATCACAAAAACATAGCCAAAGCAAGGGAAGTGCCGGCGTTCTGCGCCCTTGGTGAACCTCTCAAAAACACAGGAGCGCCCCCGCCTCGGCAAGGGCGCTCCTCAAGGTGCTGCGCGGTCCCCTGCGTTCAGGCCGCCGGGCGTTTGGCCTCCGCCAGAACGCGGTCGACGATGGCGCCAGGCACCTCCTCGTACCGCTCGAATTTCTGGGCGTGTATCCCCCGTCCCTGGGTCATCGAGCGTAGGGCCGTGGCGTAGCGGTCGATCTCGGCCAGGGGTGCCTCGGCGTGGATGATCTGCTGATGCCCCTCGGTGTCCATGCCGCTGATGCGGCCGCGGCGCGCCGAAAGGTCTCCCATCACGTCGCCCATGTATTCCTCTGGCACAGTGACGCTCAGACTGTAGATAGGTTCAAGCAGGATAGGCTTGGCCTTGAGAAAGGCGTCCTTGAAGGCCAGGGAGGAGGCGATCTTGAAGGAAACCTCGTCGGAATCCACGTCGTGGTACTTGCCGTCGTACACCGTCACCGCCACGTCGACCACCTGGCAACCGGAGAGGGGGCCCTCGCCCAGGCATTCCTGCAATCCCTTCTCGACCGCCGGGATGAAATTGTGGGGAATGGCCCCACCCACCACCTCATCGATGAACTCGAAACCCTCGCCACGGACCGTGGGGGCGAGGCGCAGGAAAACCTCGCCGAACTGCCCGCGCCCGCCGCTCTGCTTCTTGTGGCGGTAGTGCCCCTCTGCCCGGCCCTTGATAGTCTCCCGGTAGGGGATTTTGGGTGCCTCGATGTTGACCTCCACCCCAAAGCGGGCCTTCAGCCGCTGGAGCAGGGTGCTCAGGTGGATGTCCCCCTGGGTCAGGAGCAGGGACTGGTGGACCTCGCCGTCAAACCTGAAAACAAAACCCGGGTCCTCCTCGTGCAACCGGGCCATGCCCAGGGCCAGGCGGTCCTCGCCGCCCTTCTCCTTAGCCGAAACCGCTACCCGGATGAGGGGTTCGGGAAACTCCATGACCGGCAGCGAAACGACCTTTCCCTTGCCGCATAGGGTGTTGCCGGTATGGGTGTCCTTGAGTTTCACTAGGGCCACGATATCGCCGGCCTTGGCTTCGGTCACCTCGGTGCGGGTGTGGCCGTTGAGCTGAAAGACCTGCCCGATGCGCTCGGTGGTGTTCTTGGCGGCGTTGATCACCTCGTCGCCCGGCTTTAGCCGGCCGGCGTAGAGGCGCAACAAGGTCAGATCCCCCACATGCTGCTCGCCGACGGTCTTAAAAACAAAGGCGGCCATCGGCGCCTCAGGTCTGGGGTCCAGCCGGACCTCTGCCCCATCCAGGGAAGACAGCAACCCCACCGAGTCCTCGGGTGAGGGGCCATACTGGACCAGGGCATCGAGCAGCCTGTCGGCCCCCACACAATTGTAGGCATCGCCGAAACACAAGGGGAAGAGCTGCGCCTGCAACACCGCCCGGCGCAGTCCGAGTACTAGTTCCTCGGGGGCTAGTTCGCCTTCGCTAAAGTACTTCTCCATCAGCACCTCATCGGTCTCGGCAACGGCCTCCACCAACTGCTGGTGCAGCTCCTTGGCCCGTGCCTCCAGCGGACCGGGGATGGCTCCTTGCTCCGCAGCTCCGTTCTTGTAGGAATACAGCCGCATCTGCACCAGATCGATGAGCTGGTTGAAACCGGGCCCTGGGTTCGCCGGGAACTGCACGGGCACAACCTGTCGCCCTAGGCGCTCCTTGAGCTGTTCCTGCAAACCCGCCAAATCCAGGTCGGTGTGGTCGAGCTTGTTGACAAAGATCAGGCGCGGCAACCCGGCCTTCTCGGCCAGGCCCCAGGCGCGTTCAGTGCCGATCTGAGGGCCGGAGGGGGCGTCTACCACCACTGCAGCCGCGTCCACAGCGCGTAATGCCGATTGTGCCTCGGCAAAAAAATCCGCGTACCCGGGGGCATCGAGGATATTCAATTGGTGGGAGTTCCAGGGGCAGTTGAGCACCGTGGCCGTCAGGGATATCTTGCGCTCTGTCTCTTCCTTAGTGTAGTCGGAAACCGTGGTGCCGTCTTCGATGCGTCCCAACCTCTTGAGCTGGCCAGCGGCGAAAAGCATGGCCTCGGCCAGGGCCGTCTTGCCGGCCCCGCTATGGCCGATCAGGGCGGCATTTCTGATTTGAGCGGTGGTGTAAGCCACTGGCATCCCCTCCAACAATCACTACTGCTATTTGAGCGCCGTTGCGCCGATGGCGCATAACGCGGCCTAAGCTACACCGTCGCCAAGTGCCTGTCAACACAACCAAAAAAAAAGGACCCATCCGCGGGGATGGGTCCTCAGGGTGCAGCAAAATAAAAATCCGGCAGCGTCCTACTCTCCCACTAGGTGACCCCAGCAGTACCATCGGCGCAGGAGGGCTTAACTGCTCTGTTCGGAATGGGAAGAGGTGTTTCCCCTCCGCTATAGCCACCGGAAAATAAAGTCGAATACAGATCTGCGTTGAAGACATACCCAGTCTAGTTGAGTCTCTCCGAGAGAATCAAAATACCATAGGAAGACTATGATCGGTCAAGCCTCACGGCCAATTAGTATTGCTCAGCTTCACGCATTACTGCGCTTCCACTTGCAACCTATCGACCTCGTAGTCTACGAGGGGCCTTTAGGTGGGTTACCCCACGGGATATCTAGTTTTGGAGTGGGCTTGACGCTTAGATGCATTCAGCGTTTATCCCTTCCGGACGTAGCTACCCAGCGATGCTCCTGGCGGAACAGCTGGTACACCAGAGGTCCGTCCATCCCGGTCCTCTCGTACTAGGGACAGATCTCCTCAAATATCCTACACCCACGGCGGATAGGGACCGAACTGTCTCACGACGTTCTGAACCCAGCTCGCGTATCGCTTTAATGGGCGAACAGCCCAACCCTTGGGACCTTCTCCAGCCCCAGGATGCGATGAGCCGACATCGAGGTGCCAAACCGCGCCGTCGCTATGAGCGCTTGGGCGCGATAAGCCTGTTATCCCCGGAGTACCTTTTATCCGTTGAGCTTCGGCGCTTCCATGTGCAACCGTCGGATCACTAACCCCTACTTTCGTACCTGCTCGACTTGTGGGTCTCGCAGTCAAGCTCCCTGTATGCGTTTACACTCTACGCGCGATTACCGACCGCGCTGAGGGAACCATTGGGCGCCTCCGTTACTTTTTGGGAGGCGACCGCCCCAGTCAAACTGCCCACCTGGTACTGTCCCCAGTCCTGATTCAAGGACCAAGGTTAGAATCTTAACAAAACAAGGGTGGTATTTCAACGACGGCTCCATGGAGACTGACGTCCCCACTTCAAAGCCTCCCACCTATCCTACACATGCAGTGTCAAAATCCAATGCCAGGCTACAGTGAAGGTTCACGGGGTCTTTCTGTCCTGCCGCGGGTATCCAGCATCTTCACTGGAACTACAATTTCACCGAGTCCCTCGTTGAGACAGCGGCCAAGTCGTTACACGATTCGTGCAGGTCGGTTTTTGGCCGACGAGGAATTTCGCTACCTTAGGACCGTTATAGTTACGGCCGCCGTTTACGGGAGCTTCAATTCGGAGCTTCGCCTTGCGGCTAACCCCTCCTTTTAACTTACCCGCACCGGGCACGTGTCAGTCCCTATACCTAGCCTTACGGCTTAGCAGAGACCTGTGTTTTTGGTAAACAGTCGCCCAGCCCGATTATCTGTGGCCTCTTTGGGCTCCACCCGCGAGGGGCTTCACCTACTCAAGGCATCCCTTCTTCCGAAGTTACGGGATCATTTTGCCGAGTTCCTTAACGAGGGTTCTCTCGCTCACCTTTGGATACTCTCCTCATCTACCTGTGTCGGTTTGCGGTACGGGCACCTGCGGTGCTCGCATAGAGGTTTTTCTCGGCAGTATGGTTAGGGTCAGTTTATGCTGCTACGCAGCTCCCCATCGCCTCTCGGAGTAGCGGTTGCTCGGATTTGCCTGAGCAACCCCCCTACGGGCTTGGACCAGCATTTCCAGTCGCTGGCTGACCTTTCACTCCTGCGTCACCCCATAGCTCAAACGCCCCGCCGGTGGTACAGGAATTTTGACCTGTTGTCCATCACCTACGCCTTTCGGCCTCGGCTTAGGCCCCGACTAACCCCAGGAGGACGAACCTGGCCCGGGAACCCTTAGATTTTCGGTGAGCAGGATTCTCACCTGCTTTTCGCTACTCATGCCGACATAATCACTTCCATCTCGTCCAGCAGACCTTGTCGGTCCACCTTCATCCTACTATGGAACGCTCCCCTACCAAACCGCACTTCGCGAACGAAGCGCGGAGTCCGCAGCTTCGGTGATGAGCTTAGCCCCGGTACATTATCGGCGCAAAAC
>Ga0194121_10000571_pt1:30000-64841 | contig 64841 bp, 47 predicted proteins | sample TA2MahCa50mmetaG_FD_148609 | JGI IMG/M metagenome (GOLD analysis project Ga0194121, IMG submission 148609) | Freshwater microbial communities from Lake Tanganyika, Tanzania - TA2015020 Mahale Deep Cast 50m | ecosystem: Environmental > Aquatic > Freshwater > Lake | place: Tanzania...
CGGCACACGCCAGTCAGCCTGTGGACTTGCGCCGCGTCCGCCAGGCGCTCGTGCACGTCGCGCGCGGCGCCCGGTTGCTTGAAGACCCCGAAGCGGGTCCCCGAATTGCCGTAACCCCACGAAGGGGTCTCGATCTCCTGGGCCTTCAGCCGGGACTTGACCGTGTCGATGCTTAGCCCGCGCCCCTGGAGTTCTTCGCCCAGGAGTTGGTAGCGGGCCCGGAGTATCTGTTCGGCGTTTTGCATAGTGCCTCCTTCCAGGTATATCGGTTGTGACCGGCTTTCCCATAGGACGGTGCGTGTATCGCCCCTCGCAAGAAAATAACAACCATCCGCCCTAAGGGCCTGCCCCCAGGCGATAGATCTTGATCAAAGGCCCCGGGCGCTCCAGCGCGGCAAAGCCGGCCAGTGGCACATAGTAGGCATCCGCCGGGTCGTACATGGGCGCCGGGTGTTCCCCGACCAGAAAGGGATCAAAGCGGGCCATCAGGACCGCCTGGGATTCAAGCTGGCGGGCCAACTCCGCATCCACCTGCGAGTAGAGCAGAGGATGTTCAAGGGTGATCACCCAGCCCACGCCCCGGCTGAGCAGGGAGTCCACCGAACCGTGATTCCACACCGAGCGCAGCGACATAGGGGCGGAGGGACGCAGCGATACCACGTAGTACGCGGGAGTCGGCGGGAACCCGGGCATTTGCAGCAGGCGCTCCTGATACCAGACGCTCTGCCCTGCCTGGCGCAGATCCTCAAGCCGTTCCTGCATCCAGATACGGGTGCGGCGCACCTGGGGATGCCCGTACTCGCTGCCGGTCATGGCGATACACGCCCGGTCCGGCACCTGGGCTTCGATCCACTCGGCGGCCAGTAGCCGGGTGTCGCGGCGAGTCAACAATTGGCTGTGCTGCCAGCTAAAAAGAAATCCGGGAAGCAGAGCGGCCAGCACCAGCACTACCCACAGACCCCGCCAGCGCCGCGCCACCTCTTCGAAGCCCATCGCCGCGCTCAGGCAAAGCAGGGGCACCAGGGGCAACATATACCGTGGAAACACCACCTTGCCGCTGCCCGCCACCGCGTAATAGGCCAGGATGCCGCCCAGCAGTACCAGATCCGCCGGCCGGCGGCGCCAGCCCAACCAGACACATCCACCCAGACCCGCCAGCAGCAGGGGCCAGCCCAGGCCAAGGGGCAGGGTGAACTCCAGGTGGCGCACCCAGCCCCACCCAAGGTCCAGCCCCGCGTGGCCGGCGGCGAAGTGCGCCCGCTCAAAGGACAGATCGCGCCAGAAGCTCGTCCAGTCCAGCAAGGCAAAGGGGGTGCCGGCCACAAAGGCCAGCCCGGTCAGCGCCAGGGACCCGGCTAACTGCCTCCAGCGCGCCGCTCCAGCCGGCCCCAGTACCACCGCCAGCGCCTGAGCGGCCACAAAGATCCCCAGATTGTATTTGGTGGAAGCGGCCAGGCCGAGGAACACGGCGCCCCAGGCTAATTCCCCCCACCTGCCACCCTGGAGGTACTTAAAGTAAAGCAGATACGCCACCAGCAGGTGGAAACTAGCCGGGATATCGACGGTGAGGAAGTGGGAGTCCCGCGTGTGGAGAAAGTTAACGCTGAGCAGCGCCCCAGCAACCAGGCCGAGGCGGCGACCTCCGGCGCGCTGGCCAATCAGGTACAGCAGCAGGATGGAGGCCGTGCCCAGACCCGCTCCCAGCAGGCGTCCCAACAAATAGACCGCCGATGGGTCCACCAGGCATTGGCGCTCGAAGTCCGCCAGCCCCGCAAAGGTTCCCCCCAGGTATCCCGCACAGAAATAGAGCCCGTAAAGGGCTGCCAGAACATAAAAATGCAGGCTTGGGTAGTTGAAAAAATGGGGATTGAGATCGCCCTTGCCCATCCCCCCCGCCTTGTGCACCAAGGTATTTTCGTCGGGCCGGCAGTACAGGTTGGGCAGGCCGAAATCTATACCCCACAGGCGCAGACCCAAACCAAGGACCAGGATCAGCCCCAGGACCAGATACCAGCCCCGGTCTCTGCCAGGCTCACCCGGCATCCGCTTGCAGGATCTGGAGTTGGAGTTCCAGGTTGCGCACACCCGTGGCCCCAACCACCAAGGGCGGCTGCCTCTGGCCCAGGGCCTCGTCGAACTGTTCGATCAGTAGGTGCATGAAATCCGCGCCCACCACCTCGGTCTGGCCTTGGCGGAGCACCGAACGATAGATCCCCTCGGCGTCGGCGCGGGCCAGGCAATCGACGATCAGCCCGTTGACCCCGAAGCGCCGCACCGGGCTGCCTTCCTGGCGGTCGCGGATGAGAATCTGGCTGCGGCAGAGGCGCCCACTCGCGACAAAGTCGAATTCGGCCCTGGCCTGGCTGCCGGCGAACTCGACCCGCAGGCTAGCCGGATCGATGGCCCCCCCGGGAAACCAGGCCAGAAGCAGGCTGAGCGGGTGCGGCCCCATGTCGATCCACATGGTCCGCGCATCGCGCTGGCGCCCGCGGGAGACGCTCTCCATCTCGGCGAAAAAGCTGGTGATTTCTCCCAGCGGCCCCCGCACCACCTCGTACAGGCGGCGGTAGTGGGGCAGGGAGGCGGCGTACTGGGTGCAGATCCCCAAGTGCAGCCCGCGCTCCTGGGCCAGTTCCACCAGTTGGCCTGCCTGCTCCAGAAGTTGCCCCGGCCCGGCGCCCTCCTGCCAGACCAGGGGCTTTTCGCACAGGACGTGGCAGCCGGCCTCCAGGGCCCGCCGGGTGCAGGAGAAATGCAGCTCGTTGGGCACACAGACATCCACCACCTGGGGCTGTTCGACCCTTAGCAGGCGATCGAGGTCCCAGTAGGCCCGGCCGGCAAAGGGAAAGGTCTGGCGCAGGCGCTCCGCCGTGGCCGCGCAGCTCCGGGCGTCGCGCCCCAAAAAACCGACCACTGAGGCGCCGGCCTGGTGATGCCACTTGCCGTGGTGTCTGCCGATGCCGCTGGCCCCGGCGATGGCCACGCGCACTCCCCGTGCAGTCATGGTCCTCCGGCAACAATAAAAAGAGAGCTGGCAGGAATGCTGCCGGCTCTCTTCAAAGTTGGAGGACGCGAGTCCCCCAGTATTCCCTGCGGGTGCTCAGTTCTTCTTGCGGGCTGCCGCCTTGGCTTCTTTGACCCGCTGCTTGAGCCGGCTCTCACGGCGCTTGCGGCGGCGGCGCAGTTCTTTCTCGCGATCCCGGCCTTTGCTGGAAGGCATAACGCACTCATCTCCTCGGAATGACCCGGTACACGCCCTTTCGCTAAGGGCCAGGGCAATATATCCAACGAGAAGGCTTTAGTCAAGGCGCTCACCTGGCCAGGATCATCTTGAGCAGGGCCATGCGCACGTACAGGCCGTTGTGAGCCTGCCGGAAGTACGCGGCGCGGGGATCAGCGTCCACCTCCTCCCGATTGATCTCATCGACCCTGGGCAAGGGGTGCATGATGATGGTGTGGGAGCGCATGCAGTCGAGCACCGACCGGTCGATGACGTACTGGCCTCTGGCCTGCTCGTAGTCGCTGGTCCGGTCCCCGAAACGCTCGCGTTGGATGCGGGTCTGGTAGATTACGTCCACCTGGGCCGCCACCTGGTGCAGGTCGCCGCTTTCCTCAAAACGGATCTTGTGCCTTTTGAGGTACGCCTTGATGTCATCCCGCATCCGCACCACTTGGGGGGCGACGAAGTGGATCGTGATATCCCTGTACTTAGCCAGCAGGTAGCACAGCGAGCGCACGGTGCGGCCATTGGCCAGATCGCCCACCATGGCGATGGCGATGCCGTCGAGATAGCCCACCTCGCGTTTGACGGTGTACAGGTCGAGCAGGGCCTGGGTCGGGTGCTGGCCGGGGCCGTCACCGGCATTGACGATGGGCACCTTCGACACCTCAGAGGCCCGCTTGCTGGCCCCGCTCTCGTTGTGGCGCAGCACGATGAGGTCGGCGTACCCGGAGACGATGCGGATGGTGTCCTCCAGGGTCTCCCCCTTGGCCACCGACGAGAATTCCTGGGCGCTGTCGGTGGTGATCACCTCCCCGCCCAAACGCCTCATGGCCGACTCAAAGGAGAGACGGGTGCGAGTGCTGGGCTCATAAAAAAGGGTGGCCATCACCCGGCGATTGAGGATGTTGGAGCCATAATGCTGGACCACCTGCTCCATTTCCTGGGCCACCGCAAAGATCTCCCCCAGCAGCTCCCGGTCGAACTGCTGGGCTTCGACGACGTGGAAAAGACGGGCCATAACCCTCGCTCCGCGATAAGATTTCCCCCTGCTACAATACTTCCCCACCCGATGGCGGGCAAGAAAAAACGCCGCCTGTTGACGCGGCTCACACCTGCGGGAGGCCCCGGCGCCGATTTTTGCCAACAATCCACCATGCCCCGACGCCCTTCTTGTTGTATATTCTACCCGGGCTGTTTATTATGTGATTTCTCCGCAGCGCTCTGCCTTCGAAAGGAATGGACCTATGAGCCCAGCGCGATCCTGCCCGGGGAGATTCCTGTTTCTAGCGGTGGTTCTTGCCGCCTGGACCACCGCCGCCTTTGCCGGCACCAACGCGGGCTTCACCGCGGCCTACACCGGGCCGACCGAGTTGCGCAACCCCCAGATCGGCCAGCTCGTCAACATCGTCGTCTCGGTGCTGGGCACCAAGTCGGTGAAGGGGTACGCGGTGAAGATCCAATACGATCCCCAGTACTTCGCCTTCCAGGGCTACACCCAGGGGAATCTCGTCAGCGGCGCCGTGCCCCTCAGTAGCTCCGCTCCGGTGGACAACGTGCTGGACCAGGCCGAAGGGGGCGCCACCCGCCTGGGGGGAAGCGCCCAGGCAAAATCCAGCGGCACCCTGGGACGCTTTGTCTTCGAGGTGATTGCCCAGGTCCCCACCACGGGCACCCTCCTTTCCATTGTCAGCGTGGAGGTCAATACCTCGGCGGCGGACAAGGATGTGCTCGAATACAGGCCGGGAGCCTTTGGCCTCAAGGCCCAGTACGTCTTTCCCAACGCCCTTTTCGACTTTGCGGTGGAGCGCTCCCACGACCGCGCCGTGGTGGTCTGGAGCAGCCGGAACCGCGGCATTGACGACGAGGTCGAGTACCGCCCGGTCGAAGCCACCCAATGGCTGAGGGCCACCAATCCCCTGAAAACCCGTTTCGCCGCCAATGTGGTCGCGGCCATGCGGACCTTGGCGGCCGCCGACGTCGATCCCGCCGAGGCCGACTCCCTGACCATCCAGCACGCCCTGGGCAGTTCGCCCCTGGCTTCGGGGTCCTTCCCGCCGCTGCGGGAGCTGGCCAGGATCGTCAACACCCGGGTCCACCGCATCCCCCTGACCGGGCTCCTGGCCAACACCACCTACGAGTACCGCGCCTCCTCCGTCGGGTTGCAGGGCCAGCACAGCGACGTTTTCCCCGGCACCTTCCTCACCCGCGGCATGCCCGATCTGCGCCCCATGGTCCTCAACCAGGTGGACGTACAGCCGGGGCCCAGCTGGGTCATCCTGCGCTGGTTCACCGACCGGCCGGCCGACACGCGGTACGCGGTCGCTCTGCGTGGCGCCGGCACCGGCGTCTCCGCGAAGCAGGACACCGTGGACGATGAGGGGGTCAACGCCCACATCGTCGTCCTCGAAAACCTGCTCCCTGACACCACCTACACCTTCACCGTCTCCTCCCGCCGCTTCGGCGCCGACGACCTGGTCTCGGGCGGCCTGCTGCTCGAATCCCGCACCAAGGCCTCTACCACCGGTACCTTCCGGACCCGCGGCGCCTTCCAGCCCCTGCGCTTCGTCGGCCCGCCCACCAGGGTAGTGGGCACCACCACCGCGGTCATCGACTTTCAGGTGAACCAAGGTGCCGACGCGTACGTGGACTTTGGCCCGGTCTCCACCCACAGCGCCAAGGTCACCCAGGCTTCGGTGGTGACGGACTCACTCTACACCGAAACCGTCTCCGCAAGCCAGACTCTTACCCGGCACAACATCACTCTGCCGAATTTGGACCCTTCCACCCGCTACCGCTACCGCATCCGTGCCGGCACCCCCCGGGGCGATTCCCTTAAAACAGATCCGCGCGGCAATTTCCAGTGGAGCCGGGATCTGCAGTTTACTACCACCGCCGCGGCCGACACCCTGCCGCCGGTGATTGTCGAGGGACCCCAGGTGATTGCCCGCAACCAGGTGGCGGTAGTCCGTTGGGTCACTGACGTGGAGACCACCGGCAAGGTCTACTTCGGCTCCCTGGATAGCGCCGGCCTGGGCAGCGCCAACGAGGTCGAGATCGTCGACCTGGCCGCCAACGGCAACCCCCGCTTCGCCCACCGCCACGTGGTCACCCTCACCGGGTTGACCCGCAACTCCACCTACGGGTACCGCGTCGAGGCCACCGCCGCCAATGGCAAAACCGTGCTCTTCGACCCCACCGGTTCGGCGGGGGCGGCCAAGGCGGCGCGCATCCTGCAGCCCCCCGGCGGCTCGGGCAGTTTTGTCACCAGCAACAGGGCCGACACCCAGTTCCCGGTGATCCTCACCGGGCCCACCATCACCGCCAAGACCCACGACACCGCGGTGGTCGAGTGGACCACCGACGAACCGGCCAATAGCGAGGTGGCCTTTGGCGCCACTACTCTGAGCAAGAGCAGTTCATCCGCGGACAACGAGACCAGCCACAAGATGACCCTCAGCGACCTCAGTTCCGGCACTGCCTACACCTACCAGGTGGGCTCCACCGACGCCAGCGGCAACGGCGCCACCCTGAGCGCCAAGGCCATCTTCACCACCACCCCCGAGGTGGACCTGACAGCCCCGGCCATCCTCAGCGGGCCCACGGTTGTGTACAAGAGCGACAATAGCGCCACCATCACGTGGACCACCGACGAGGACGCCACCGCCGAGGTGGGGTTCGGCACCAGTTCCTCCCTGGGCTTTGTCCGCTCCCTGTCCACCACCGGCCAGACCCATAGGGTGACCCTTACGAACCTGAGGGCCAGCACCACCTATTATTTCAAGTCGGCCTCCGAGGACCTGAGCAACAACGGCCCCACCGAGAGCGCGGTCCTCAGTTTCACCACCGACACTCAGCCGGACCTCAGCTCTCCGCTGATTTCCGGGGCTTCCGCCTCAGCCTCCGACACCTACGCCATCATCCGCTGGACCACCGACGAGGTGGCCAACAGTTTCGTCGATTACGGCACCGACCAGGCAACTCTGGATTCCAAGGTGGGGGACCTGGAGAATGTCCTGGACCACGAGATCGTGCTTACCAACCTCAGGAACAGCACCACCTATTATTACACCGTCGGCTCCATCGACCCGGCCAGCAACCCCCTTAGCCAGAGCCGGACCCTGGAGTTCACCACCCTGGCCGAGGCCGATCTGACCGCCCCGGCCACCCCCGCCGGCCTGAGCGGCGTCGCCGGCTCAGGCCTGGCCGTGCTTTCCTGGAGCGCCAACACCGAGGTGGACTTGGGCGGGTACAGCCTCTACCGCCGCACCGGCAGCGGGGACTTCGCCGCCCTCGCCACCAACCTGAACCAGACCACCTACACCGACCAAGGGCTGAGCAACGGCACAGTTTATGAGTACCGCCTCAGCGCCAGCGACCGCAACCCGACCCCCAACGAGAGCACGCCCAGCGCCTCCCTGCGCATCACCCCCACGGCCTCGGCCGCTCCCTCAGCGCCTACCGGCCTGACCCGCCAGGGTGAGATCCTGCAACCCACCCTGGTCTTTGCCAATGCCACGCCTGTCACCGCCGGGGCCACCCTCACCTACACCCTACAGGTGTCCTCCCAATCCGACTTCAGCGACGTGACTGCCTCCACCTCGGGCCTGACCGAAGGAGCAGGCAGCGCCGGCACCGGGCGCACGGCCTGGACCCTGAACCGCACCCTGACGGACGGGCAGACCTACTACTGGCGGGTGCGGGCAGTGGAAGGGGTGCTGACCGGCTCCTATTCGGAGACCCAGGCGTTCGTCGCCTTGGCCACCCTGGTCGGGGATTTCGACGGGGACCAGTCGGTCACCTTCGACGACTTCTTCCTCTTCGTCGATGTTTTCGGCCAAACCACCAGCAGCAGCAACTCTAAGTACGACCTGGATAGGGGCGGCACCATCGACTTCAGCGATTTCTTCCTCTTCGTCGATAATTTCGGCAAGAGCATCACCGCCAAGCGCTGGGTGGCCAGCCAGGAACTCGACACCAGGACCCGCCTCGCAGTGGAGGCCCTGGCCGCTCCCGGAGACGCCCAGATCACCGTCCGGGTGCGGGCCGACGAGGTTGAGAGCCTCAAGGCCTTTGGCCTGATCCTCACCTACGACCCCCAGGCCGTGGAGTTTCTCGGCGCCAGCCAACCCGCCGGGGCCCTGCTGGCCGGCAAGGATGCTTCCCTCTTCCGGGTGCTGTCCCAGGCCCCCGGCGAGGTGGTCATCGGCAATGGGCTGACCGGGAGCGGGCAGGTCTCGGGCCAGGGGCTGCTGGCCGAACTGCGATTCCGCCCCCTGGGGGGCCTGAGAACCACCCGTTTCGACCTGCGGGAGGCCTTTGTCCACCGGGCCGGGACCCAGCCGCAGCAGGTCCAGCAGGTGGGCGCGGCGCAGTTGCTGCCCCGGAGCTATGCCCTGGGCGCCAACTACCCCAACCCCTTCAACCCCGCCACCACCATCACCTACGCCCTGCCCCAGGCCGGGCCCGCGGAACTGCGCGTCTACGACATCCTGGGCCAGCAGGTCCGCACCCTGGTCGCCCGGGCCGACCACCCGGCCGGCTTCTTCACCCTCACCTGGGACGGCCTGGACAGCGCCGGCCGCCTGGTGGGCAATGGCCTCTACTTCTACCGCCTGGAGGCCGGCGAGTTCATCCAGGTGCGCAAGATGATGCTGATCAAATAGGGAGAGGGAGCAACAGCAAGAGTAAAGCGCCGCTCGGCAATAACTGGGCGCCGCTTTTTGCTGCGATGGGGGAGGTGCCCTACCACCTCGCTAGTACTCTGTCACAATGGAGATGCGGGGTGTGGTACTGCGGTGGGGAGATGACCCCGGAGGCATTTCCCAGGGGAGAGTGGCGGGGAGAGCGGAGCGCTGAGCCAGCGGGGCGGCAAGTCCGCGCCTGGGGAAAGACCGGAGTGGGCCACTCCCCGACGCCTTTCCCCGGCCTACCTGACTACCGCCAGAATCTCCGCTTCGGCGGCCAGTTCCTCGCCGACGTAGGCTCTTGCCTCAAGCTTGCAGGTCCCGGCACGCTGCTGCAACACCTTCAATTCGAGGCGCAACTGGTCGCCCGGCACCACCTGGCGGCGGAAGCGGGCCTTGTCGATGCCGGCGAAGAAGGGGATCTTGCCGGCAGCGTTCTCTAACGAGCGCAGCATCATCACCGCCCCGGTCTGGGCCAGGGCCTCGATGATCAGCACCCCGGGCATGACCGGATGGCCGGGGAAATGCCCCTGGAAACACGCCTCGTTGGCGCTCACGTTCTTGAGCCCCACCACCCGCTCCCCGGGAACCAGCTCGACAATGCGGTCCACCAGCAGCAGGGGGTAGCGGTGGGGCAGCACTTCCATGATCCCCTTCAGGTCCAGAGTCCCTTCCATCACCGCGCTCCCTCCTTCCGCTTCTGCTCGTCCGCCTCCTTCATGCGTTTGAGCAGCTTCTCAGTCAGATCGTAGCGCTCGTCAGCGTAGACGATGTTGCTGCCTGTCGCCACGTCGAAGATGAAATCGTACCCATCCTCCTTGGCCATCTCCTGTATCGCTGTGTTGATCTTCTCGAAGATGGGGCCCGACAGTTCGACGTTCTTCTTCATCAGCTCGCCGTCGGCGCCAAAGGTCTTCTGGGTGAAATCCTGCAACTGCTTCTTCTGCTCGTCCAGTTGCGCCTTCAGTTCGGCCCGCCGCGCCTCGCTGATGAGCAGTTCCTGCTGGTGAAAATCCTCCCCCAGCTTCTCCAGCTTGTTCTTGCGCTCCGTCGTTTCGCTCTCGTACTGCTGATGCAGGCGCTCCAACTGGATCTGGGCGGTCCTGAAATCGGGCAGGTTCGCCCGCAGGGCCTCGGAGTCGATGTACCCCAGCTTGAGGTCCGCCCCGGCCGCACTCCAGCAGAGCGGGCCGGCCAGCACCAGACACCACCACGGACGTTTCATGATCCCTCCCTCAGAAGAAACGGGGGCCGAACTGGAAGTGGGTTTTCCACCCCGGCCGCTCGCCGTCCACCTTGCGCCGGTCGAAACCGTAGCCAAAATCAAAGCCGAGCATACCCATCATCGGCACCATCACCCGGAAACCCACCCCGGTGGAGCGCCGCAATTCTGTGGGGGTGAGTTGGGAGGCCTCGTCCCAGGAGTTGCCAGCGTCGGCGAAGATCAGGCCGTAGAACTGCTGGTTCACCAGGGGGAACCGGTACTCGAGGTTCAGCACCATCATCGCCCGGCCGCCCATGTTGATGTTGTCTTTCCGCGGCCCCAGCGAGGCGTCCTCGTACCCGCGCACCTGCCCGTCCCACCAGTCCACGCCGCCAGGGGTGAAACGGTCGAAGAAAGGCAAGTTGAGGTTGTCCCATTTCGAGAACCCCTGCACCGCCGCCACCTTGGTCTCCAGGCTCCAGATAAAGTTCCAGAAGCTGGGCCGGTAGTAGTTGAAGATCAGCTCGTGGCGGTGGAAATCCACGTCGCCGGCGATAAGCGAGGAGGCCAACTCGGGCCGGTAGGAGAAGACGGTGCCTTTGGTGGGAAACTGGGGGAAGTCGCGGGTGTCGCGCTGGTAGTACAGCTCGAAGCTGCTGGTGGTGCGGGGCTGGTAACGTGGATCATCCCGCAGCCTTTCGTAGTCGGGCTGGAAGTCGGAGTAGCGGTCGTCGCGCAGTTGATAGCCGATGGACAGTGTGGAGTAGGCCGGCCACTGCAGGCGGCGGCCCAGGCGCACATTGGCCGAATTCGATTTGCGGTCGAAGCTGTTGTAGTACTGCTGATTGAGGGTGTAGACCCGCAGCGAGAAGCTGGTGGGGGTGTCGAAGAGCCAGGGCTCGGTGAAACCCACCAGGAACTGCTCGCGCCTGGTGCCGAACTCCCAGCTGAAGTCCAGGTTCTGGCCCGTTCCCCGCAGATTGGGGATCTGCAGGCCGATGGTGCCCACCAGCTTGTCACGGTCGCTGTACCCGGCCCCCATCGAGGCGGTGCCGGTGGGCCGCTCCTCCACCTGGAAGGTCAGGTCGATGGCTTTGGCGGTGTCGAGTTGGCTCTCGGCGGTCTGGATCTGCACGTCCTTAAAGAAGTTGAGCATGTAGAGCCGGCGCTGGCTCTCCTGCACCCGGCTCTGCTGATACACGTCGCCTGGCCGCAGCTCGAGTTCGCGGCGCAGCACCTTCTCGCGGGTCTTGGTGTTGCCGACGATGTTGACCTGCCCGATGCGGAAGGGATGGCCCTCGAAGACGGCGAAGCGCACGTCCACGCTGTCGCCGCGCGGATGCTCCTCGGGAACGACCTCGGTGTCGAGATAACCTTTCTCGTAATAGGCCGACTTGACAAGATAGGCCAGCTCCTGGCCGCCGTACTTGTAGGTCTCGCCCGTTTTCAACGGCAGCTTTTCGCGCAGTTGCTCCTTGGTGAAAAGGCGGTTGCCCTCCCACTGCACGTCGCCCAGCCGGTACTGAATTCCTTCCTCCATTTCCAGGTCGATGAAGAGGTTGCGGCGGCTCTCGTCGTAGTACACGCTGTCGCGGGTGATGGCCGCCTGCTGGTAGCCCTTGCTGCGGTAGAAGGCGAGGATCTTGTCCTTGTCCATGGCCAGGGTGTCGGCCTTGAATTCCCCCTTGCGCCACCAGCGCTTTTCCTTGGTCTTCATCTGCTTCTTGATCTTGTTTTCGGCAAAGGCCCCGGCGTTGAGGACGCGGATCTGCTTGATCTTCACCTTCTCGCCTTCCTTGATGTCGTACTGCAGGAAGACCTTGCCCGGGGCCTCGGCGTCGAAGAGCTTGCCCTCGATCTCGGCGCGCAGGTAGCCCTTCTCGGCGTAGAGGTCGAGGATCTTCTGCCGGCCCCTGGCGATGTCCTTGGGGGCCACTACCTGGCCGGCCACCAGGCCCAGGGCGTCTTTCATCTCCTTTTCCTTGAGGTTCTCGTGCCCCTTGAAGCGCATCTCCTCCAGGGAGGGGTGCTCCTCGACCACGGCGATCAGCCTGACCCCGCCGGGTACCGGATCGCCGTAGAGCTGGATATCGGAGAAGACGTTGAGCCCGTGCAGGGCGCGGACGGCCTCCTGGACGTTCTCCTGGGAGAGCTCAGTGCCGGGCTTGATGCCGATGGTGGAGAGGATCAGCGACTCAGAGACCTTCCGCAGGCCCCGCTTGTCCACTGCGACCTCCACCACCTTGTTCTCCTGGGCCCCGGTGGCCCTGGCCAATCCGAAGCAGAGGCAGAGCCCCCAGAACAGACGCGTTGCGCGCATAACCCCTCCGCAAAACGCACAGGGGCGACCAGCCCGGCCGCCCCTGCGGAATTCATGCCTATGAGTGCAATCTCTTGAGCCGCGCTTCTCCGGCTTTCGCTCGTTTACCAGAATGAGACGGCCCGAGAGGGAAAAAAGTTTCGGCGCCAGGCCCTGGCGCTCAACTGGCGGTCTCGACCTTTTTTTCCTCGACAGTTTCGGCGGCATCCCGCTCGTCGTCGAAAACCAGCGCCTCGCCCTTCTTGGTGACCCGCACCCGGCTGCCCTCCCCAAAGCGGCCGTGCAGGATCTCCTCGGCCAGGGGGTCTTCGAGCAGCTTCTGGATGGTGCGCTTGAGGTGGCGGGCCCCGTAGGTTTGGTCAAAGCCCTTGTCGGCGATCATGGACTTGGCCCCAGGCGTTACCCGCACCTTGATATTGTGGTCGCTCAGGCGGGCCTTGAATTTCTCCAGCTCGATGTCGATGATGCGGGCGATATCCTCCCTGCCGAGTTGGTGGAAGATGACCACGTCGTCGATGCGGTTGATGAACTCGGGGTTGAAGGTCTTCTTGAGGGCATCGGTAATCTTGCCCTCCATCTGCTCCTGCATGCTTTCGGCGTCGGATTTCTGGAAGCCGAGCACCCCGCCGCTACCGATGTCGCGGCTGCCCACGTTGGAGGTCATGATCAGCACGGTGTTGCGGAAATCCACCTTGCGGCCGGTACTGTCGGTCAGGCGGCCCTCGTCAAGGATCTGCAGCAGGATATTGAAGACGTCCGGGTGGGCCTTCTCGATCTCGTCGAGCAGCACCACGCAATAGGGCCGCCGCCTCACCTTCTCGGTAAGCTGGCCACCCTCGTCGAAGCCCACGTAGCCCGGCGGGGCGCCGATCAGCCGGGAAACGGCGAACTTCTCCATGTATTCGGACATGTCGACGGTAATCAGGGCGTCCTCGTTGCCAAAGAGAAACTCCGCCAGCTTGGCGGCCAGGTAGGTCTTGCCCACCCCGGTGGGCCCCAGGAAGATGAACGAGCCGATGGGGTGCTTGGGGTCCTGCAGGCCGGCCCGGCTGCGGCGGATAGCCCTGGAGATGGTGCTGATCGCCTTTTCCTGGCTGATGACCACCTTCTTGAGGTCGTCCTCCATGCGCAAGAGGCGCTCGCTCTCGCTGCTGGCCAGGCGGGTCATGGGGATGCCGGTCATGCTGGAGATCACCTCGGCGATGTCGTCCTCGGTAACCTCCACCACCTCGTTGCGCACCTCCTCCTCCCAGCTGCGGCGCTTCTGCTGCAACGCCTCGCGCAGGTTGAGGGCCTGGTCCCGCAACTGCGCCGCTTCCTCGAAGTCCTGGCGCTCCGACGCCTCCAGCTTCTTGCGGTCCAGTTCCTGGATCTCGCCTTCGAGCCGGCCGATCTCCTCGGGGGGGCTAAGCCGGGCCAGGTGGACGCGAGAGCCGGTCTCGTCGATCACGTCGATGGCCTTGTCAGGCAGATAGCGCTCGCTGATGTAGCGGTCGGCCTGGCGCACGGCGTAGGCCACCACCTGGTCCGCGTAGCGGACGTGGTGGTGAGCCTCGTAGCTGGTCCGCAGCCCCTTGACGATCTCGATGGTGTCCTCCACCGAGGGGGGCTCTACCATGATGGTCTGGAAGCGGCGCTCCAGGGCCCCGTCCTTCTCGATGTACTTGCGGTATTCGTCCAGGGTGGTGGCGCCGATGCACTGCAACTCGCCGCGGGCCAAAGCCGGCTTAAACATGTTGGAGGCGTCGAGGGTACCCTCGGCGCTGCCGGCCCCGACGATCGTGTGCAACTCGTCGATGAAGATGACCACGTCGGGGTTCTGCTGGAGTTCGTTGAGCACCGCCTTGATCCGCTCCTCGAACTGGCCGCGGTACTTGGTGCCGGCCACCACCCCGCCCATGTCCAGGGTGACCAGGCGCTTGTCGAGCAGAATCTGGGGCACCCGCTTCTCGACGATGCGCTGGGCCAGGCCCTCGACGATGGCGGTCTTGCCCACGCCCGGGTCGCCGATGAGGATGGGGTTGTTCTTCTTGCGGCGGCTGAGGATCTGGGTGACCCGCTCGATCTCCTTCTTGCGGCCGATCACCGGGTCGAGTTTGCCTTCGCGCGCCAGTTGGGTCAGGTCGCGGCCAAAGTGGTCGAGGAAGGGGGTCTTGCTCTTCTTGCCCTTCTCCTTGCGGCCGGTGGTCTTGCCCTCTAGCACCGCCAGGGTCTCTTCGAGGGCGGTCTTGTAGTCCACCCCAAAGGCGGCCAGGATCTGGGCGGCCACGCCCTCCTTGTCCTTGAGCAGGGCCAGGAGCAGGTGCTCGACGTCGACGAACTGCGTCTTCATCTCCTTGGCCTCGTTGGCCGCCACTTCCAAAATCTGCTTGGCCCGGGGGGTGAAGGGAACCTCGCCGATGGTCATGGTGCCCCCCGAGGTGGCCACGTAGTCCTCGACCGACTGCTTGACCGTTTCGAGGTTGAGGCCCAGGTTGGTCAGCACCGTGACCGCCTTGCCCTTGCCCTCCTTAATGATGCCCATCAGCAGGTGCTCGGTGCCGATATAGTTGTGGCCCAGGCGCGCCGACTCCTCGCGGGCGAACTGCATCACGCGCTTGACACCATCGGTAAACATGTTGTTCATCGGGGAAACCTCCTGGGCCGCAACCCGGCGACAGCGCCCCGGCGCAATTCTTGAGTGAAACTATCAAACACCCATAGTCTTGTCAAGCAGCGCCGGCCCCTCTGGCCGCCGCTAGTTCGGCCAACCGCTGGCGCACCAGCTCGGCCCGCCGCAGATCGCGCTCCTCCGGCTCCAGCACCCGACCCGCTCCCGCCTGCAGATGGGAGGGCTGGGTGAGGATCATCAGGTGGTTCATGAAACTGGCCGGCACCTCCCGGAGCAGCCCGAGGGTATAGCCCAGCCGCAGGGCCGAGAGCATGTTCATGAATTCCTGGCTGGTCAGGATGTGGGCGTGGGCGAGGATGCCGTAGGCCCGCCAGATCTTGTCCTCCATCTGCGACCGCGCTTCGGCCATCAGGGTTTCCTGGGCATCCCTTTCGTACTCGACCAATTGGGCGATGAGGCGGGCCAGCCCCTCGACGATCTCCTCCTCGCTGCGCCCCAGGGTGGTCTGGTTGGAGATCTGGAAGAGGTTGCCCAGGGCATTGGTGCCCTCGCCGTAGAAACCGCGCACGGTGAAGGCCATTTGCGCCAGGGCCCGCATCACCCGCTCCATGTCCTCGGCCAGCACCAGGCCCGGCAGATGGATGAGCACCGAAAGCCGCAGACCGGTGCCGGTGTTGGTGGGACAGGCCGTCAGGTAGCCCCAGCGCGGCACGTGGGCGTACTCCAGGCCGGTGCCCAGTTCGTCGTCGAGGGCATTAGCCTGGCTCCAGGCCTCGGCCAGCTTCATGCCCGGCAGGATGGCCTGGAGGCGAAGGTGGTCCTCCTCGTTGATCATGATGCTCAGGGACTCGTCGGCGCTGAAGAGCACCCCGCACTGGCCCTTGCCCTCTGCCAGGGCCGGGCTGATCAGCCGCCGCTCCACCAGCAGGCGGCTGGCCACCCCGTCGAGGGCGTTCATCCGGAAGAAGGTGGCATCCCGCAACCGGGCGCTGCGCTGGGCCGCGTCGAGCACCTGGCCGATGACCTGTTCCTGGTCCGCCTCCGTGGCCTTGGGCATGAAGGGCTGGGCGTTCAGGTTGCGGGCCAGCCTCGCCCGGCAACTGACCACCATACCCTCGGCGTCGGCGGCGCCGCTAAGCCAGCGCGGCAGGTTGTTGATCAGGGGGCGCAGGTCCACGGGGATCACCTGCCGGCCGGCCGGTGCGCCCCGCCTTGGAGCAGAGCGATGCGGTCGCGCAACTGGGCCGCCTCCTCGTATTCCTCGGCGGCCACCGCCGCTTCGAGCTGCTGCCGCAACTGGGCCAACTCCTCGGCGGAGCGCGGCGGCTCCTGTACCTCCACCAGGCCCTTGCCCCGGTGCTGGGCGGCGCCGTGAATCCGCTTCAGCAGTTTTTCCAAGGGCGCACCAAAGGCCGCATAGCAGGCGCCGCAGCCCAGACGGCCGATCTTTTGGAATTCTCCCAAAGACATGCCGCATTGGGCGCAGCGGAGCAGGGGGTCGGCGGGGGGATTGTTCTTTTTATCGGCAGGCGGCGGCACTTGCTCCTGGAATTTGCCCATACACACCCCGCACAGGTTGAGGATCTTCTTTTCGTCTTCGACGATCTGCACGCAGATGACGCTGGCCTCGCGCTGGTGGCAGGACTCGCACTTCATGGCGCCCCCCCCCCGCTGCCGTCCTCCATCCGCAACATCCCCCACTCTAGGTGACCCAGGCGGTCCATGCTCTCGGCCAAGACGCGGTCGTGGGTCATAATCACAAAAGCCTGCTGGTGCTCGCGGGAGAGTTGGCGGATCATCTCGTGCAGGTGCTGGCTGGTGGCGGCATCGAGATTGCCTGAGGGTTCGTCGGCCAGCACCACCAGGGGTTTTCGGATCAGGGCCCGCGCCACCGCCACCCGCTGGCACTCGCCGCCCGACATCTCGCCGGGCCGGTGGTGGAGCCGCTTGCCCAGCCCCACGCTCTCGAGGAGCGCAACCCCCTCCGCGCGCACCGCCTCGGCCGGCTGGCCGGCCACCAGCGCCGGCAGCATGGCATTTTCGAGGGCGCTGAACTCGGGCAGGAGGTGGTGGAATTGGAAGACAAAGCCGATGTGCCGGTTGCGAAAGCGGGCCAGGTCGTCGTCCCCCAACCTGACCACCTCGGTCCCGGCGATGCGCAACTGGCCGGCAGTAGGCCGGTCGAGGGTGCCCAGGATGTGCAGCAGAGTGCTCTTGCCCACCCCCGAGACCCCCATGATGGCCAGCAGTTCGCCCTGCGCCACCTCCAGGTCCACCTGCCTGAGCACCTCCAACTCCTCGCTGCCGGTCCGGAAAACCTTGCGGATGCCCCGGGCCTCCAGGATCGTATCGCGTTTCAGCCCCACCCCACCTCCCTCTACATAATATACCGGATGGCCTCGACCGGCAGTAGGCCCGCAGCCTTGCGCGCCGGATAGATGGAGGCCATCAGGCAGATGCTCAGGCTCACCGCAGCGATGAGCGCGAAGTCCAGGGGCTGCATGTCCACCGGCAGGGAACTGATGAAGTAGATGTCCCCGGGGATGGTGATCAGGTTGAAGCGCTGCTGCAGGTAACAGACGGCAAAGCCCAGCGAGCAGCCCAGGCCGGTGCCCAGCACCCCCACCGCCAGACCCTGGTATACGAAGATGCGGCGGATGCTGCCGGCCGTGGCCCCCATGGCGCGCAGGATGCCGATCTCCGGGGTCTTGATCAGGATGGACATGATCAGGTTCGACATGATGTTGAAGGCGGCCACAACGATGATCAGGCTCAGGGCGATGAAGATCACCCATTTCTCCAGTTCCATCCAGCGGAAGAGTTCCGGGGAGTGCTGGGTCCAGTCGCGCACCAGATAGAGTGACTGCAATTCGGCATCCAGGGCCTTGCGCACCGGCACGGCCTGGTCTGCGTCGGCGACGCGGACGTGGAGGGTGGTCGCGGTGTCTCCCATGCCGAGGATGCGCTGGGCGTCGGCCAGGGAGATGAAGGCGAAGTTGTCGTCGTACTGAAACAGGCCGCTTTCGAAGGTGTCGGTGACCACGAAGGGCCAGAGTTTGGGCGTGACCCCGGCCAGGGCCTCCTCCACTTCCATGCTGGCCACAGTCATCAGCAACACCTCGTCCCCCGGACCCACCTTGAGCCGCCGGGCCAGGTACGAACCCAGGACAATGCCGGGGGTCTTGCGGCCAGGGACAAAGCCCAGGCGCAGCACCGGTTCGTCGCGCAGGTGCTCGTGCAGGTCGGAAACCCGGCTGAAACTCTCCGGCTCCACTCCCCAGACCAGCACCCCGTCCACCTCGCCGTTGTCGCGCCGGGCGGTGATCAGCACCTTGCTCTCGATGATCGGGGCGGCCCCGGCAACCCCGGGAAACCGCTCCACCTGCTCCACCAGGCCGCGGAACTCCCCGATCCCCTCGCCGGAGAGGCGCTGCACGGTCACATGGGCCTGCATGCCGATCAGCCGCTCCTTCACCTCGCCGGTGAAGCCATTGGTCACCGAGAGCATGATCACCAGGGCCGCCACCCCCAGGATCACCCCGCCGGCGGCGATATAGGTGATGGTGGAGACATAACCGGTCCGGTGTTTGGAGCGCAGGTATCGGCTGGCGATGAACCAGGCGCAGGACACGTTCCCTACCCCTCCTTGGCCTGCAGCAGATACGCCTTGATGAAGCCGTCGAGGTCGCCGTCCATCACCGCCTGCACGTTGCCGGTCTCGTGGCCGGTGCGCCCGTCCTTGACCAGGCTGTAGGGATGGAAGACGTAGGAGCGGATCTGGCTGCCGAACTCGATGCTCTTCTTGGTGCTCTCCACCGCGTCGAGTTTCTTCTGCTCCTCCATCTTGAAGTGCTGATACACCCGCGCCTTGAGGATCTTGAGGCCCATGGACTTGTTCTTGAGCTGGGAGCGCTCGTTCTGGCACTGCACCACGATGCCGGTGGGCAGGTGGGTGATGCGCACCGCCGAGGAGGTCTTGTTGACATGCTGCCCGCCGGCCCCGCCGGAACGGTACACATCGATCTTGAGATCCTCTTCCTTGAAGTCTACCTCGATGTCCTCGCCCACCTCGGGATAGGTGAAGACCGAGGCGAAAGAGGTGTGGCGGCGGCTGTTAGAGTCAAAGGGCGAGATGCGCACCAGCCGGTGGACCCCGCTCTCGGCCTTGAGGTACCCGTAGGCGTACGCGCCGCGTATCTCCAGGGTGGCCGATTTGATGCCCGCCTCCTCGCCCTCCTGTAGATCCATCACCTCGGCCGCGAAACCGCTGCGCTCGGCCCAGCGGGTGTACATGCGCATCAGCATGGCGGCCCAATCCGCCGCTTCAGTGCCGCCGGCCCCGGAGTTGATTTCGAGGATGGCGTCTTTGGGGTCGTCGGGATCGCTGAGCAGGTTGCGGAATTCCAGGTCATCGACCTGGGTGGCCAGACGCCCGGCCTCGATTTCCACCTCCTGCAGAGTGCCCTCGTCCCGTTCTTCAGTGGCCAGTTCCCACAGCTCGCGCAACTCACCCAAGTGGCCGTTGAGGGTCTCCCAGGAGGAGATGGCCTCCTTGAGGCTGCGGGCCTGACGGGCCGCCTGCCCCGCTTCCTTGGGTTCGTTCCAGAAATCGGGCCGGCCCATGCGCTCCTCCAGGCCCGCCAGCTCGGTCTTCTTGCCGGCTACGTCAAAGATACCCTCCCAACCGTTCGAGGCGTTCCTGGCAATCCTGCAACTGCTCGGCAAGCGAAGGCATCATCAGCTCCTTGTCTTGGATGGGTGGAATGGCTGTCTAAATCTAGGCCCCGGCGCGGCCGGCGGCAATACAGAGCCCTTCAGGGGCCGCCGCGCACCAGGGCGATCTTGCCGGTGTGGACAAAGGAACTGCCCCGCACCTGATAGAGGTAAAGGCCGCCAGCCAGGTTCAGCCCCTCGGGGATCTGCCAGCGCAGTGCCTTGCCCGGCAGCAGGTGGTCGCCGGCCCGCCAGCGCTGCGGCGGCACCCGGTCGACCAGGGCGCCGGCCAGGTCGAAGATCTCCAGCTCCACCGGTTCGGCGGCGGCCAGGCGCAGGGGGAAATGGACCTCGCCCTGCAGCGCCGGCTGGGGAAAGGGTGCCCCGACCTGGCTCAGCGCCGGCCTTTCTCCCTGCAGACCAGCGGCCTTAAGGGCATCGACCAGGCCCCAACCGTACAGGGTGTCCGGGCCGGCTTCGCCCAGGTCCTCGGCCGACCGGCGCAGCGCCTCCTGCACCTGCCCCGGCCCCCAGGACGGCTGCGCCTGGCGCAAAAGGGCGCACACCCCGCTCACCAGGGGCGCGGCAAAGGAGGTGCCGCTGAGGCGCAAGTACTCGGCCCCCCGCACCGCCACGGTCACCACCCCTTCGCCGGGGGCCACCACATCGGGTTTGATCCGCCCGTCGGCCGTGGGCCCGCGCGAACTGAAGCCCGCCAATACCCCGTCCAGGTCCACCGCGCCCACGGCGATCACCCCCGGGGCATCGGCCGGGGTGGTCAGATAATGCCAGTCGGTATTGCCCTCGTTGCCGGCCGCAGCCACCACCACCACGCCCCGCTCCACCGCCAGCTGCGCGGCGCGGGTGGTCAGTCCGGTCTCTCCGTCCAGGTCTGCGTAGGCGTAACCCGTGCCGTCGTCCCAGGTATTGTACCCCAGGGAACTGTTGATAATCTGTGCGCCCAGGCTGGCAGCCCATTCCAGACCGGCGATCCAGCGGTCCTCGTCAGCCGGGGTCTCGGTGGCGTTCTCCTCGGTCTTGGCCAACAGATATTCGGCTTCCGGAGCCGCGCCGCTGAAACGGCCCGGCTCGCGGCCGGCCAGCATCGCCAGCACCTGGGTGCCATGGTGGTTCTGCGTCGAGCGGGTCTCGTCCCCGGTGAGGGGCTGGCCCATCTGGTCGCCGACCACCTCGTCGTTGTTGACGAAATCTCGCTGGGCCACCACCCGCAGCCCGACAAAGGCCGGGTGGCCGCCATAGTTGAAGCCATTGTCCAGCAGGGCGATGCGCATCCCCTGGCCGTACAGGCCCCTGGCGTGCAGGCCGGTGACGCCGATCATATTCAGTTGGGCGGCGGAGGGTTCCTCCTGCGCGGCCTTGCCCCCGGCAAGATGTTGAGGCGGCAGAGGTGCCGCCGGCCGCCTCTGCCTCACCCTTTCCAGGCGCCGCACAAAGGGCCGGGACTCTAACCATCTCTGTTGTTCAGGGGTAGCCCGCATACTGGCCGCGTTGAACCAGCGCGAGACCTGGCGCACCTCCAATCCCTGGCCGCGCAGCTGGGCGAGGTACTCCTCGTCCACCGGCAGATCCTGCGCCGACCTGGGCATCTCCTCGGACCCCTTCCAGACCACCTGCCCCCTCAGCCCATCCGGCTTGTCGCGGAAGAATACCCAGAGCAGGGAACTCTCCTGCGCAACTGCCACCCCAGCCCACAGACAGGCCAGGGCCAGCATCACTTTTCTACTGCTGCCCATCCTCCCTCCGGTCGATCACCTCCACCCCTGCGGGCGCGACAAAGCGGAACAGGCTCGGCTTGAGTGCCCCACCCAACTGATGGTCCTTAAGCGTATAGGTCATCAGATTCTCGCTTTCGTCCCGCTCCTCCACCTTGAGCAAAAGCCAGCGCCGCCGCTCCAGCCACACCTTCAGTTGGCGGGCACCGCCGCCGGGCGGTTGCAAGGTCAGCAGATAACAGGCCCGGCCCTCGAGCCGGGTTTCCTCCACCCCTGCCGGGGTCCATTGCGCGGTGTAGTCGAGCAGCACCTGCCAGGGGGTCCGCATCTCGCCGTTGTACTCGCCGACCACCACCTGCTGGTTCTTTCTGGAGTAGACCCAGATGGCCTGGCCGTCGGCCACCACCAGGTCGCCCCCTTCCACCTCGACGCGAAAACGATCCGGTTTGCGGGTGTAGATCCGCCCGTGCAACTTTTGGGTCTTGTCGAGGGCTGCCCAGTAGATCTGCTTCTCGAAACGCGCCGAAAAGGTGGCTGTGGCGGCGAACTGCTCGCGGGCCCTGGCCGCCGCTTCGGCACCGGTAAGCGCGGTGGCCGCCTGAGGCAGCCACGACAACACCACGATCCCCAGGCAAACGAGCCGGTTCATCGCGCCCCGTCGTCTCCCTGGTCGCGCAACCCTTCCCCGCTTCCCTCGACATAGATCTGGCGCGGCTTGGCCCCGTCGGCGGGGCCCACGATGCCGGCTTGCTCCAATTCGTCCATCAGCCGGGCGGCCCGCGAGTACCCCACCTTCATGCGCCGCTGCAGAAAGGAGGTCGAAGCCTGCTGGTACTCGGCGACCAGGCGCGCGGCCTCGTCGAACAACTCGTCGCGGTCCTGGGGTCCTAAGCCGATCCCGCCCTGGTCGGTGAAGACCGCCACCTCCTCGGCCTGGTACCCGTTGGCCTTGATCGCCGCGACGATGCGTTCGGTCTCCTCGCCGGAGATGAAGGCCCCGTGCACCCGCACCGGCTCGCCCTGGCCGCCGGGCAAGAAGAGCATGTCGCCCCGGCCCAGCAGACGCTCGGCCCCGTTGCTGTCGAGGATGGTGCGCGAGTCGATCTTGGAGGCCACCTGAAAGGCGATGCGCGAGGGGAAGTTGGCCTTGATCACCCCGGTGATCACGTTCACCGAAGGCCGCTGGGTGGCCAGGACGATGTGGATGCCCACGGCCCGGGACTTCTGGGCCAGGCTCATCAGCGAGGTCTCCACCTCGGCCGGGGCGGTGAGCATCAGGTCGGCAAATTCGTCGATGACGATGACGATATAGGGCATGGCCTTCTCCGGCTCCACCCCCTCGACCTGCGGCTCGGCTGGTTTGCCGGCCAGCTTGCGGTTGTAGTCGCTCAGGTTCCGCACCCCCAGTTTGGCCAGTTTCTGGTAGCGGGCCTCCATCTCGGCCACCGCCCACTTGAGGGCCTCGGCCGCCTTCTTGGGCTCGGTGATCACCGGCACCATCAGGTGGGGGATGTCGTTGTACATGGTCAGTTCCACTACCTTGGGGTCGATCATCAGCAGGCGCACTTCTTCCGGAGTGGCCTTGAAGAGAATGCTGGAGATCAGGCCATTGATACACACGCTCTTGCCCGCGCCCGTGGCCCCGGCCACCAGCAGGTGGGGCATCTTGGTGAGATCCGCCACAAAGGGCTCGCCGACGATGTTCTTGCCCAGGGCGATGGTCAGCTTGGACTCAGCCTTGCGGAAAGCCGGGGCTTCGAGGATCTCGCGCAGGTACACCGTCTGGCGGCTCTGGTTGGCGATCTCCACTCCCACCACCGACTTGCCCGGCACCGGGGCCTGGATGCGGATGCCCTTGGCACTCATCACCCGGGCTAGGTCGTCGGCCAGCACCACGATGCGGTTCACCTTGACCCCAGCGGCCGGCTCCACTTCGTAGCGCGTCACCACCGGCCCGGGGCTGACCTCCACCACGCGGCCGGCCACGTCGAAGTCCCGCAGCGCCGCTTCGAGAATGCGGGCGTTCTCCAGCAACTGCTCCCGGTCGATCCCGCCCTGCTCCTGGGGCACCTCGGCCAAAAGATCGAGGGCCGGCATCCTGTATTTGCCCGCGGCCTTCCTGCGCGGACCGGGGGGCAGGGCCGCGGCCGGCCCCGCCTTAAGGGGTGCTGCCTCCACCACCCTGGGCCGCGGCCATTCCGCCGCCACTGGCCGCGAAATCGGTTCCGGCACCGCCACCGGGGCCGGCTCGGGCGCCTCAGGCAGACGGTGCAATTCGGCGGCAGGTTCCGGGTCCTCGGGCGCCGGCAGGAAGGTCGGCACCGGGCGGCGGTCCTGTTCCCCTGGCTCGGCGATCTTGATCCGCTGTTCCGGTTCGGCTGCCGGGGGCGGGGCGGCAAAACGAGGTTCGGGCGCCGGAGGCAGGGCCGGCTCCTGGGCGCTGGATTCTTCCGCCTCTGCTTCCTCCTCCTCGCGTTTGCGCTCGGCCCGCCGCCCCATCCAGTCCCGACCCTCACCCCACAGGCGCGTGCCCCACTCCAGGCCAGCAGCCCCCACGCGGACCATATCGGTGGTGAGGATCATGGCGGCGATGAATAAGGCCCCCAGCAGGATGCCCGAACCTATCCGGCCCCCGTAGGGGATGAGCACGGCGTTGCTGGCCTGGATGCCCAGCCAGCCACCCAGCGTGAAGGCGGTGTGGGTCCCGTAGGTGGGCAGGCCGGCGCCCAGGCTGAAGATCAGCGCCATGCCCAACAGGCCGGCGCTGCGCAACGCCCCCTCGGCCAGGGGCTGGCGCCGCAGCCGGTTCCAACCCCACGACAGGGCCACCAGGGGCAGGACATAGGCCCCGTAGCCGATGCTCAGGAAGGCCCAGTAGCTCAGGTGGGCCCCGATGCGCCCCCCCCAGTTGAGGCCGGCGTCCCGGCTGGAATTGGGGAAATCGTGCGGCGAATAGGAGATCAGGCTGAGGGCGAGGAAAATCCCCAAAGCCCCCAGGACCACCCCCAGCGCCTGGGCGATACGCCCGGAGTTCTGTTCCTTATCTACCAAAGAGATCATGACCTTCCTCGATTGTGCCGTTAGAGCGGGGAGCAACCAGGACAGGCCAGGGGGGACTGGTCTGTGCGGGGCCTCACAACATGCCGGAGCGCTTGCGGAGCACCCATTCGGCCGCCAGCAGCGCCACGGCCAGGATCAGGGGCCAGGGGGGGCCCCACCAGGCCAGGGAGCGGTGCTGCTGGACCAAGCGCGGACGGGCATTCAACTGTTCTACGGCCTGGCGCCATTGGGCCAGGGGTTGGTAATGACCGCCGCTGAGCCGGGCGATCTCTTCCAAGAGCGTGGGGTTGGCCTGGAGATCCGCCGACTCCAAGGTGTGCTCCTCCACGGAGAAGCGCCCTTCATCGCCGCCGATGGGGGTCTGTCCGGCCAGGACCTGAGCGCGCCAGCGGTAATCCCCTGCCCCCAGCCCCCGCCACACCCCACGGTATTCGCCCCGGCCCTGATCCTGTAACTGGAGGGATCGGCCGTCGCCCAGGGTGACCTCGACGTTGGCACCGCTCTGCGGGCGCAGCAACTCGTCAAAAACCTGGGCGGCGAAGACCACCCCTTCGCCGCTGCGATGGATGGAGTTTTCGGTCCAGGCCCGCACCCGCCCGGCCGAGGTTTTGGTCGCCAGCCACTTGACCGCGTTCTGCCAGAAGCGGCGGATGGTCTGCGGCCGACCACCTGCCCCGCTGCTGAGCAGGTCGAGCCGCCAGAAGGCCGCAGACAGGGCGGCGATCACCTTGCCCCGGCCAGAGGCACCTGCGGCCATCACCGGCGGCCGGTCTGGGGTATTCCCTTCGACCAGCACCGCAGCGCCCTCTCTGCGCCGCACCCCCTCGAGGTAACCGGGCAGAGGCGGCAACTGGGCCCAGGGATCGCTGGCGCTGCCCTCCTTATCCTGAACCAGGCGCACCACCGGGTGTTCGCGCCCTTCCAGGCCCATGCTCAGCGGGGTCTGCTGGGTGACCAGCCCTTTACCGACAGCCAATTCCACCGGCAGGAGCCGGGCCATTTCCGGGGGGACTGCCCCCTCCTGCCAGGTCCGCGGGCCACCCACCAGCAACAGGCCGCCCCCCTGCTGCACGTACTGTGCCAGCGCCGGCCCCATCAGGCTGGGCCCCGGATCGACCAGGACCACGGCGTCGGTGGCGGCCAGCCCCTCGGGACTGAGCTGTTTCCCCTGGTAAAAGCGCCCGGGCCGCTCCTCGACCCAGCAATCGACCGTCAGGGTGGAATCCGCCTCCAGGCTCCGCCGCACAAAGGCCAGATCCACGCTGGGCCCGCCGCCCAGCAGCAGGATCTTTAGGCGTTCCTGCAGAACCTCGACAAAGGCCAGGGCGGCGTTGTTGTCGCGGGCCGCCTCGCCCTCCAGCGGCGCCACCTCCAGCCGGTAGGTATGGGGCCCTGCCGCCGCAGATCTCAACTCGAAGCTTAGGGCCTGGGGCCCCTCAGTCAGCACCACTACCTGCTCGCTGAGGGCCTGCCCGCCCTCGGAAAGCAGCGCCTTCACCTGGCGGCCGGCATACCCCCAACTGCTGAGTTCGGCCTCCAGCCGCAGCGGCCGCCCCAGGTATCCCGGCTCAGCCGCCCGCAGGCTTGAGACGCGCAGATCCGCCGGCGGCCGGATGCCGCCCACCCCCAGGGCATAGACGGGCACCCCGGCTTGGGCAGCGACCCGCCCCGGGTCCTCGCCCAGGTTGTGGGCCCCATCCGAGACCAAGAGCACACCGGCCAACTGCTCCCGGTCGGCCACCTGCTCCAGGCCCCTGGTTAAGGCCCAGGACAAGTCCGTGGCCCGCCCGCTTGCCGCCACCCTGGACAAGGTGTCCAGATCCAGCGCATAGGGGGTTTCGGCGAAGCCCCACACCGCCAGGCGGGCCGAAGCCAGGGCCTGGACAAAGTCCGGGTCGGAGAGCGCCGCGGCCGCAGCGGCAAACCGGCTCTGCCCCTCCTCCGCCGTGGCCATGCTGGCGCTGGTATCCACCAGAACCAGGACCCAGGGGTGGATAACCTGCTTGTTCCACCAATCTACGACGATCTCGGCCAAAACCGCCAGCAGCAAGGCCATGGCCAGGCCACGCAAGGCCACGAGGGTCCAGCGCAACGGGGACGCCACCGCCGGCAGGGTATGCCGGTAGATATAACAGGTTCCCGCCAGCGCCAGGGGGATCAGGGTCAACCATATCCAGTATCCTTCCAGGCGGATCTGGAAGTCCAGCCACTCAGCCATGCGTCGGGGAGAGGCTCAGGCGGGGCGCCGCGTCCAGATCCAATCCCGAACTCCGGCCCTGGGAAAGATGGAAAAGGCCAGCCGCCGCAATCATCGCCGCATTATCGGTGCAGAGCACCGGGGAGGGATAGAAAAGCTGGCCTCCCCGGGTGCCCACGGCCTCCTCCAGCCTGGCGCGCAGGCGGCGGTTGGCCGCCACCCCGCCGGCCAGGGCCACGGTCGCGATGCCGGTGCGTTCCATCGCCCTCAGGGTCTTGCCCACCAGGGCATCCACCACGGCCTCCTGAAAGCTGGCGGCGATATCGGGCAACTGTGCCTGGCGCTGTTCCGCGCTCAACGGGCGAACATAGTTGAGCACCGCGGTCTTGAGGCCGCTGAAACTGAAGTCCAGGCTCTGGTCGCGCTCCAGGGCGCGCGGAAAGCCGATGGCCCGAGGGTTGCCCGTGGCTGCCAACTCGGCGATGATCCGCCCCCCCATCACCGAGCCGCTTTCGGGCAACAAACCCAGCAGCTTGGCCACCTTGTCGAAGGCCTCGCCCGCAGCGTCGTCGCGGGTGCGCCCCAGCCGTTCGTACCTGCCCAGTTCAGCCACCCGCAACAGCTCGGTGTGCCCCCCCGAGACCAGCAGGGTGAGGAAAGGCGGGGCAAGGGTATGTTCGATCAGGTTCGAGAAGATATGCCCTTCCAAGTGGTGCACCCCGATCAGGGGCTTGCCCGCGGCCAGCGCCAGGGCCTTGGCCAGCGAAAGGCCGACGATGAGCGAACCCACCAGGCCGGGCCCCCGGGTCACGGCGATGCCATCGACCTGGGCCAGGCCGACCCCGGCCGCCGCCAGGGCCGCCCGCACCACCGGCACGGCGGTGCGCAGATGTGCCCGCGAGGCCAGTTCCGGCACCACCCCGCCGAACAGGGCGTGCTCCGCCTGGGAGGAGATGATGTTGGCCAGCGGCGCATAGGCGTCACCGACCAGGGCCGCCGCGGTTTCATCGCAGGAGGTCTCAATACCCAGAACCAGCATCACCCCAATCCTTCAGCGGCCGGCCACCGCCACCCGCGAGGGCTCCAGGGCGATTACCTCGAACAGGCTGTCCGGGCGCGCCTGAACCACCAGCCCGTCCAGGGTACTGGCGTCGCGGTAATCGACGAAAAGATAGAGCTGGTCGGGCTTCAATCTGCCGACGATCGCGGCCCCGCCCCGCACCCGCACCCGCACCCGGGAGGGTTCCAACTGCACGTGCCTGCCGCTGGCGTGGTGGACCTGCACGGGCACCTCGGCGAGGCTGTTCTCCGCCAGTTCCTGGACATCGAAGTAGACGCGGACCTGCGGTGGGCTTACCTCGACACGCATCCCCTCCGGAGGCCGGATGCCCACCTGGAGGTCGATGGCGTCGCGGACATCGCGCAACACCAGGGTATCGGTGCGGACCGACCCGATCCTCCCCAGGTGCTTGCTCGGGCCGATGAGGTTGACCTGCCGCGGTTCGACCTGGACCCGGCCGACCTGGCGATAGGCTTCGGCCACCTCCACAGACAGGGCGGGCTCCACATCGACCAGGCGTTCGCCGCGCTTGTCGATCTCGACCTCCAGTTCGCGCGGCTCGACGATTTTTCGGATCTGCACATCGACCCCAGGGGCCGCGTTCTCGACCTGGTCCGGGCTCAACCGGTAGGAGTAGACGCTGCCGGGCGTGGTGCCACGCGACTGCACTCTCAGGAAAAAATCCTCCTCCTTGAGGGAGAGCAAATCCTTGCCGCGGCCTGACACCAGCACGCGTACCTTGCCCGGCAGGGCGTTGGCCACCAGCAGTTTCTCGGCGGATAGGTCAGCAGGAACCGCATCGACCTGCAAGCGGATGTCGATTTCCTTCTGGTAGGTGTGCTCGGTCACCGCGTGGAACCACAGCAGCACCGCCAGGGCGCAGGCCCCGCCTATGACCAGCCAGTCGCTGAAGTTTCTCTTCAAGGATGCGTGCTACCTGCCGGCCAGCGGCGCCGGCTTTCTGTACCATGTAGAAAAGGCTCCTGGGATGGGAGCCTTGGGGGGTGGAGTGTTGCGGCGGCGACTTTGGGCGCATCGGCCGGCCCGGAGGCGATTCTCCGGGGCCTTTGCGCCGGCGCCGAGGTTTACTTGTAGGATTCTTTGATCTCTTTGCCGATGCTCAACTCGCCGTTGTCGATCCGAATGTTGAAGCCGCAGTCTGGATTGGTGCAGGCCCAAGCCTTGTAATGGATGGAAGCGCCATCGCGGCCATAGTCGGAGAGCGGAACGAGCACCCCCGTATTGCACTTCAGGCATGGTGGAAACGTCTTATCCATTCTTAGACCTCCCCTCCCTGATCAATGCTCAGGAATTGGCGTTTAGCTGTATGTAAGTTATATCGCTGCCCCAAGATAGAGACGACTGCGGCAATTGTCAAATCAATTCATTCCCACCTGATTGCCCCTGGTGGCGGCTGCCCGGCGATGCGCTGCGTAGTCGAATACGGCCATCTCCTGGGCCCAGGTCTCGACCGACCCTGGCCGCTGGCCCCGGACCTGGGCCAAGGCTAACTGCGGCTCAACCTCGCGGTGGACCAGGTAGCAGGCCAGCATGGTCCCGGTTCGACCCATACCTGCACGGCAATGCACTGCCACCGCAATCCCCACCCTCAAGGCCTGGTCTACAAAACCGACAAACGCGGTGATGGCCGCCAAGTTGGGGGCCTGCATGTCCCCGATGGGCAGATGCAGGTAGCGCAGGCCCTGATGCCGGACCAGTTCCTCGGCCAGCGCTTCCTCGGTCAGGGAGACCAGGGCTCCAAGCCCCTGCGCTTTGAGCCAAGCAAGGTCCTCGGCCAATTGTTCCGGGCTTCCACCCTGGCCGTACGCTCCGCCACCAGGTTGGCCTGCCCCGGCCAGTTGGCCCGGCAGAAGCCAACCGAAATTGTGAACCACGGCCTACCTCTTTTCCACCATCAGCCCCGGCCCCTCAACCCATTCTTCGCCGTTCTCGCCTACCTCCTTCTTCCAGATCGGCACAATCTCCTTCAGGCGATCGATGGCATAGCGGCAGGCCTCAAAGGCCTGGGCGCGATGGGGACTGGAAACGGCGATGAGGACGCTGATTTCCCCGATCTCGAGGCGGCCAACCCGATGCACGATCCCCAAATCCTGGATGCCCCATCGTGCGGCGATCTCGGCCCCGATTTCCGCCATCTTTTTTTCCGCCATCTCGGGATAGGCTTCGTATACCAGATGGCGGGTGGGCTTGTTGTTCGCGTGGTTGCGCACCACCCCGCAGAAATTAACCACAGCGCCGTTGTGGTCCTTGAGAACCTGCTGGTACAGCGCCTCGGGGGAGATCGGGTCTTCGGTTATCCGGAAGATCATCAGTTTCTCCCCCCACTTACCGGGGGAATCAGGGCCACCTCATCGCCGTCCTTCAGCACCGCGTCGCCGTCGATGTATTCGGCATTTGCCGCCACCACCAATTTCTCCTTCAGCGGCGCCAGTTTTGGATACCTCAGCGCCAGTTCCTCCCGCAACTCGGCCGCGGTAGTCCCCTCTGCCAGTTCGAGCATCAGTTGTTTGGCGCCAACGGCGTCGCGGCAGGAGGCAAAAAGCAAGACCAGGATTTTCATTAAAGCATGAGGAAAGGGGGTTTTGCCCACCAACATACCCGGGGCCGAATACTGCCGCAAGTATGGACCGCGGGGCAAAAAGCAGGGGGGCTGTCGTGCTGACAGCCCCCCTGAGTTCAACCGTGTCTAGGCGATCTCACCATAGGCCCGCCTCACTTCAGCAAGGCCATCTTCTTCACTGAGGTGAATTCGCCGGATTTCAGGTGATAGAGGTAAACACCGGTCCCGACCTTTACCCCGCTGTCATTGAGGCCATCCCACAGATAGCTGTAGCTTCCGACAGACAGGGCCTGCCCAGTGGCAAGAGTGCGCACGTGCTGCCCAGCCATGTCGTAGACGCTCAGGTCCACGACCGCCCCTTCCTTGAGATCGAAGGAGATGGTGGTCTCGGGGTTGAACGGGTTGGGGAAGTTCTGGTGCAGCTGGTTCGCCGTCGGCAGGATCTGCACCGGTGAGAGCCTCACCTCGATCACATTCGATCGGGCGGTGTGGCCGCTCAGGTCGATCTGCTTCAGGTAATAATACAGCGCACCTACGGCGGGATAGCTGCCGTCGGTGAAGGCGTAGTTCATGAGCTCGTCCGTGGTCCCCGCGCCCAGAACCAACTCACCCACCGTCTCAAAACGAACCCGGTCGGTGCTGCGGTACACTTCCCAGCCCAGGTTGTTGGACTGGGACACTACGCTCCACTGCAACAAGACATCCTTGTCCGCGGTGACCTGACCGGCGAAGTTGGCCAATTCCGCGGGAACCGGGACGTCCCAGTCGGCGACGAAGGCAACGCTCAGGCTGCGGCTGCTGCCCTCCGAATTTGCCGCCGAAGTTGAGGCCGTTACCGAGAGGCTGGTGCTGCCGGACGACTTGTCGCCCTCGGAATCGAAGACCACCGTGGCCGTGCCATCGGCGCCGGTCTGGGAGGTAGTCGCACGGCTGTCGCCAGCGTTGATCTGCACCACGGTGGTCCCCAGCAGGAAAACCGGCTCGGCACCGTTGTTGGTAATGTTCCAGGTGATAGCCTGGCCGGCAGCGGCGGCGCCGGTAGCGTCCTTGAAGAGCACCGAGAAGGTGGCCTCGCCATTGCTGCCATCTGCCTTGTTGCCGGTGCCCACGGCCGAGAAATCCAGGCTCAGCTCCGTGGCCGAGTTGGCGCTCAGGCTGGGCTCGGTGACCGGCGGAGCGGGCGGATTGACCGAGACGCTCAGGTTCAGAGCGTCCGTCTCAAAGACGTCGCGAGCACTGGAACTGGGCCCCAGAGAGATCCGCACCACCCTGATCGTCGCCGTGGTGGTGGTCGTCATGGTCGAGGAAGCCGTCAGGGTGAACGTACCCAGGTCATTGGCCCCACTGACGGTCGACGCACCGAGGATAGCAGCACCACTTTTCACTTGACCCGGCGCGGAAAGCTCGACGCCAGGTGAAATTGTAAACTTCGCACCTTGTTGAAAGCTCGAGGCGGTCAGGTCAAACGCCTCCGCCGGAGAAACCTCCAGCGTCACATCGAACTGTTTGACACCTACCATGCCTGCGGCTGAGATTGCCACGTCAACTGTCGCACCCGGTCCCACCCCGGAAATCTCGACCGGAGTAGTGATAGAGAATGTCGCTCCTGCATTGTCGCCCGCAAAAGCATTACCTGACAGGGTGAGCAAAACAGCGAGGGCAAGCAGCGAGGCTTTGCGCGCGCAATTCCGCATCTTCTCAAATCTCCTCGTTTAAGGTCGCCTGCCGATGGGGATAATAGTGAGATGGGACCCTGCGATCGGGCCCCATCTCACTCACTCATCCTGCTGAGCAGAAGCCCACCTTACTTCAGCAACAGCATCTTCTTGGTCTTCTGGAACTCTCCCGCCTGGATATGGTAGAAGTAGATACCAGAGGACAAGGGCTGACCGTTGTCGTTGTTGGCGTCCCACTGGACCACGTAGCGGCCGGCGTTCTGACGATCCGCGACCAAGGTGCGGACCACCTGGCCAACCACGTTGTAGACCTCCAGTTTGACATCAACAGCCTCAGGCAGCTGGTACTTGAGGGTCGTCTCCGGATTGAAGGGGTTCGGGTAGTTGTCCGCCAGAGCGAAGATGTCCGGGCGGGTCTGCACCTGAACCGACCCAAGGGAGGCGACCTGATTCAAGCCGTAGCTGTTATCCTGCAACTGACCCTCGGTGACATCGATGTAGCTGTTAACGATCTCCGCCTTGGTGCGGAAGATCAGGCTGACACCGAGATCGCCCTGGGTGGCAGTCTGGCCGTAGGCGGCAACGGCCACCATACCATCAGCCTGCTTGGCGACCTGGGCCTCGGCCAGCGGGCTCTCACCGAGGAGCTTGCTCTCGTTCGCCACGCGGACGAACTCCAGCACCATCGGATCGTAGGTGACGCTGAAGCCGTAGCCCTTGACCTCGGCGAAATCGGCCAGGTCAACGCCCACCGTCAACTCCTCGCCAACGCGCGGCAAGCTGCTGCCGGCGCTCAGGTCGAGGCGTGCGTTGGTGTTGAGACCCGCCAGGACCGGCAGAACCTTGGCGGAACCTTCCACGCCCCGGCCGAAGTGATCGGCGAAGAGGAAGAAGTCGTCAAAGTCGATGCGGTTGTCGGTCTTAAGATCAAAGGCGGAATCGAAGCCTTCGTCGCCCGCGGTCAGACCAAAGCGATCCGCCAGGACGAAGAAGTCGTCGAAGCCGACTTTGTTATCGACACCGAAGAGGCCCAACACCACGGCGCCGTTCCGGTCGAAGACCCGGTTGCGGATCGCCATGGCGGTGCGCTCCACGATGGTGGGAGCCTGGTTGTCTTCGTCGTAGGCGCTCACCTTGTAGGTATAGCGCTCGCCGTTGAAAACCGTGGCATCGACAAAGGAGGTCTCACCAGGATTGGTCTTGCCAACCATGGCCCAGTCACCTCTGCCGCTCTTGCGGTAAACGTTATAACCCTTGACACCGGGAACCATGTCAGTAGTGGTCGGACCGACGGCGCTGGCGATCACCCGGGACTGCATGACATCCGACGCCGACTTCACCCAGTTGACGCTGATGCTACCGCCGGCGTCGTTCGGGGTGTCGATGACGCGCAGAGAGGCAACGGCCTCAGGCGCGATGTTGTCGATGGCGCGGACCGCCTCCTTGGTGTAAACCTTGGCGGACTGCACCACCACCGGCAGGGTGCTCTTCATGCGAGGCGCGATGCCGCTCTTCATGAAAGCCAGGGCTTCCGGAGAAAGGGCGGCGAAGACCGGGGTCTTCTTCACCGTGCCGGCCTGCTTGGTCTTCATCAGATTCTGAGCCATCCGCTCCATGGGGGAGACGGCGGCGGCGATGAAGGACTGCTTGGCCGTGGTTTCATGGCCGCGCTCGGCGGAAACCGCCCAGTTGGTCTCGACACCGTCGAGCGTGGCGACCACCACATCCACCGCCCCATCGATACCAGGAACGGCATCGACCTTGGCCCAGGGGATGTACTTGCTGGTGGGCTCGGCCAATAGGACCATCGCCCCGGCGCTGTCGAGGTCGGCGTCAACCACGATCTCACGCCAGATGCGGTAGGCACTCAGGGTTTCATGGTCGGCAGACGGGGCAAAGCTCAGGAGCAAGAAACCGCCCTGATCACCCTGCCCGTCGGCGCCCATGTAATCCATCGCCCACAACTCGCCCGGCTCATCCAATTCACCCGCGACGGAGGCGACAACCGCGATGCTGTCAGAGACCCCGTGGATGTAGTTGTTGCCCACATCGGTGGTGCCGCCGATGCCCGGAGAGACGCTACCGTTCTTGGCGACCACGTCGCGCACCCGGAACCTCAGGTCGGCGCCGGTGAAGGACTCGCTGGTGGCCCAGAAGCCGCCGACGCCCTTCTCGATGTAGACCCCAGCTGCCTCAAAGGGGGCATCAACGCCCAACTTGTTGGCACTGACGACCACATACCGGTTGTCATCGACCCGGACATTCTTGTACTTGTCGAGCAACTTCACGCCAACCCAGAATTGCTCGCCTTCGGTCACCGATTTCGGGGCGCTGACGGAAATGCTGTTGTAAGTTGAGGGATTGAACACGACCACCGAGTCCAAACTGCCGCTATAGATGCTCGCGGCGTTGGTGCTGTCGACGATGCTGATGCTCAGGGTATCGACCGTGGTGGTGTCCATGATGATGATGCTCCTCGAGCCAACAACCCAGTCGTCGGAATTCAGGGTGATCCGGCCATTGCCAGCGTCGGTCGCCCCGGTGCCACTGACCAGCTTGACGCCGTGGCCGGTGTTGTTGCTGCCGACGACCTTCACGACAGTCGCGCCCTTGTAGGTGACGGCCGCTTTGTCCCCGGACGTCAGGGCATTGATGTTGACCGTCAGGGTATCGCCGGCCAGGTTCGGCCTGCCCTTACCCTTCTTGGCGGTGTTGACGACGATGGAGAACTTGGCGATCACTGGCACCACGTAATTGGTGTTGTAGTTGAAGGTGTCCG
>Ga0194121_10000580_pt1 | contig 64343 bp, 53 predicted proteins | sample TA2MahCa50mmetaG_FD_148609 | JGI IMG/M metagenome (GOLD analysis project Ga0194121, IMG submission 148609) | Freshwater microbial communities from Lake Tanganyika, Tanzania - TA2015020 Mahale Deep Cast 50m | ecosystem: Environmental > Aquatic > Freshwater > Lake | place: Tanzania: Lake...
CCGAGCTTCGTCGCGAGTTTCTTCAGGAGGAAGAGTTCCTCATTCGTCTGGCGCGCGCTGGCGACGATGGCGGTCGAGCCGTGGGGCGCCTTCGCTAGTGTTTCGGAAACTCCTTTGAGGACGGTCGGCCAGTTGGAATCCGCCGCTCCGCACTCCGCACTCCGCACCCCGCACTTCTTCAATCTGTCCCCGCGCCCGATCCACTTGTAGTTGAGACGGCCGTGGTCGCACATCCAGCACGCGTTCACGGCGTCGTTCTGGCGCGGCTCGTAGCGGTGGACCTTCTCCTCGCGCGAGCCGATGACGATGTTGCACCCGGTCGCGCAACTGGTGCAGATGGATTTGGTCTCCTTCATAAACCACACGCGCATCTGGAAACGAAAGTCCTTCGACGTGAGCGCGCCCACCGGGCAGATGTCCACGGTGTTGAGGGTGTAGTTGTTGTCGAACGCGCCGGGCTTCCACGCGGCGATGGTGTTGTAGCTGCCGCGATTGACGATGCCAAGCGCGTCGTCGCCGGCGATGTCGCGCGTGAACCGGATGCAGCGCGTGCAAAGGATGCAGCGCTCGTCGTCGAGGACGATGCGCGGGCCGAGGTCCACGGCCTTTGGCTTGTGAACCTTCGTTTCGACGAAACGGCCCGCGGCCTGCCCGTGCTCGACCGAGTATTCCTGGAGCTTGCACTCGCCGGCCTGGTCGCAGATGGGGCAGTCGAGCGGGTGGTTGATGAGCAGCGATTCGAGCACGGCCTCGCGCATCTGCTTCGTCGCGGGTGAGCTCGGATACAATTCCATGCCCGGCGAAATGGGCGTCGCGCACGCGATGGCGCCGCGCGGCGTGGCCGGCTCATAGGGAAGCACCTGCTTCTGGATTCTCGGCGAACCCTCCTCGTCGAGCAGCGGCTTGCGGTCCGGGCCCATCGCGGGCAGGCCAAACTCGACGAGGCACATGCGGCAGTTGCCGGCGACGGGCAGCTTCGGGTGGTAGCAATAATGCGGCACATCGACGCCCGCGAACTGGCAGGCTTGCAGCATCGTCGTGGGCACGAGCCTGCCCTGCCAGTCGGGCATGAGCCTGGGCACCTCGACCTCGCGTCCGTCCACCTTGATCTTGAGCTTCTCCACGGGTGGAGCCGGCTTTGATTCAGTTGTCGCTGTCGGTGGCATCACTTTTCACCCCGAAGGCACGAAGGACACCAAGAAGACCCAGTTCCCCCGGTCTTCGTGTCCTTCGTGCCATCGTGGTTCAACATTTATTCACTCTCTCCCGGGGCCCGCAGCCATCTTCATCCCACTTGTCGGCCCGGCGCCTTTCGCCTTCGCCTCATCCGCCGCGCCGCGCGCTTCGAAGTCCTCCCTGAACTTCTTCACGAAGCTCAACACCGGCCACGCGCAGGCTTCGCCAAAGGCGCAGATGGTGCGGCCCTGGATGTTCTGCGCGATGTGGAGCAAATAGTCGGCGTCCGCGCGGCGTCCGTGTCCGTGCGTGAGGCGGTGCAGCGCCTTGCTCATCCACAGCGCGCCCTCGCGGCAGGGCGTGCACTGGCCGCAGCTCTCATGCGCGTAGAACTCGGCGACGTTCGCGAGGCATTCGACCACGTCGCGGCTGTCGTCCAGCACGATGATCGCGCCGGAGCCGGACATCGTGCCCGCGGCGGCAAGCGAGTCGAAGTCGTAGGGCAGGTCGAGCAGGTCGGTTTCAACCGAGGTCATCTGGCCGTCGGGCCCCTTGCGCTTGAGTTTGAACTGTTCGCCGGCTTTCAAAACCTTGGCCGAGGAGCCGCCGGGAATGATGGCCCTCAACGAACGGCCCGCCCGCAGCCCGCCGCCGAAGTTTTCGTGGAAGATCAGTTCTCCGAGCGTGACCTTGCCGACTTCGATTTCAAAGTAGCCGGGGCGTTTCACGTCGCCGCTCAGGCTGACGATGCGCGTGCCGGTGTTGTTGGACGTGCCCAGCTTGGCGTAATCCGCACCGCCCATCGCGACGATGTGCTTCACGTGGCAGAGCGTCTCCACGTTGTTCACGATGGTCGGGCACATGTAGAGGCCGAGCACGGCGGGGAAATACGGCGGCTTGATGCGCGGGTAGGCGCGTTTGCCTTCGAGCGACTCGATGAGGCCGGTTTCCTCACCGCAGATGTAAGCGCCCGCGCCGCGGTGAACGTAAATCTCCAGGTCGTAGCCGGTGCCGAGGATGTTCTTGCCGAGGAAGTGCTGCGCGCGCGCCTCGGCAAGGGCCTTGTTGAGCAGCTTCGCGCCCTGCGGCATCTCGCCGCGGATGTAAATGTAGGCGAGCTTCACGTCGTTCGCCCAGCAGGAGATGATCATCCCCTCGAGGAGCTGGTGCGGGTCTTTGTGAATGATTTGGCGGTCCTTAAACGTGCCGGGCTCGGATTCGTCGGCGTTGCAGATTAGATAGATGGGCTTGCCAGACTTGCGGTCCACGAGCGACCACTTGATGCCCGCGCTGAATCCAGCGCCGCCTCGGCCGCGCAGGCCGGAGAGCTTCACTTCCTCGCGGACGAGCTCCTGCGGTGAGATTTTCTTCCCGTCGCCGACCACGCGAGGCGGGAGCGCGAGTGCCTTGCGCAGCGTCTCGTAACCGCCGTGGCGCAGGTAGCAGTCGAGGTCGGGCGTGTAACCCGGCTGGTCGGCGTGCTTCAAAATGAGCCTGAATTCCTGCGGCATATCGTCAATTGACAGTCAGGAGGAAACCCCTACATTGCCGGGCGCTACGGCCTGCCCGATGGTGTAACGGTAGCACAGCAGACTCTGGATCTGTTTGTCATGGTTCAAATCCATGTCGGGCAGCCAGGTCACCTGCATCTCCCCAGAATCTCATCGGCGTTCGCGCCGGTGACGCCCTCGTAGAAATCCTCGTTGCACATCATCACCGGCGCGGTGCCGCAGCCGGCGAGGCACTCGACGAACTCGACGGAGAACTTCCCGTCCTTCGTGGTTTGCAAGCCGTGCTTGCGCGGGTCAAGGCCGAGGCGCGCGCAGCAGTGCGCGTGCAGCTCGTGCGAGCCGCCCAGTGCGCACGAGAGCGTGCGGCAGACCTTGAGCTGGAACCTGCCCGCCGGCTCCTGCCGGAACATCGGGTAGAACGTGACCAGTTCGTAGATGTTGATGGGCTGGAGCTCCAGCTTGCGCGCGACCCACTCGATGGCGTCGCGCGAAATGTAGCCGAAGTGCTCCTGCACCGCGTGCAGCAGCATGAGCGACGCGCTGCGCTTCTGCGGGTAGTGCGAGATCAGTTCGTTGATCTCGGCCTCGAGATGGGCGGGGACGCTGAAGCTCATCGGTCACACTCCCCCATCACGAAGTCAATCGAGCCGAGGATGCTCACCACGTCGCTGACCATGTGGCCGGGCAGCAGGTGCGGCAGGATGCTCAGGTTCACGAAGGACGGCGCGCGAATCTTCAGCCGGTGCGGCGTGCCGCCGCCGCGCGAGTTGATGTAGAAGCCCAGCTCTCCCTTCGGGTTTTCCGCGCCGAAATACACCTCGCCCGGCGGCGCGTTCACGCCCTGTGTCACGAGGATGAACTGGTGGATGAGTTCCTCCATGCCCGTCATCACCTTCTGCTTGGGCGGCAGCACAAGCTTGCCGTCATCCACGTTGACGGGCTCGCCGGACTTGTTGTCCGCGCCGCCCGGGATGCGGTCGAGGCACTGGCGCAGGAGTCGCACGCTCTGGCGCATCTCCTCCATGCGGACGAGGTATCGGTCGTAACAATCGCCCACCGAGCCGACCGGCACGTCGAACTCAAGCTGGTCGTAAACGAGATACGGGTGCGCCTTGCGCACGTCGTGCTCGACGCCGCTGCCGCGCAGGTTCGGACCGCTGAGGCCGAAGTCAATCGCATCGGCGCGCGAGATGATGCCGACGTCTTTCGTCCGGCCCACGAAGATGGGATTGCGCGTGAGCAGCTTCTCGACCTCGTCGAAGTTCACCGCGACCTCGTCGCAGAACTTCCGCACGGCGTCGCACCAGCCGGGCGGCGTGTCGCGCATGAGCCCGCCGATGCGCGTGTAGCTGGTCGTGAAGCGCGCGCCCGTGAGCGACTCGCACAGGTTGTAAATCTTCTCGCGCTCCGTGAACGTGAGCATGAAGACCGTCAGCGCGCCGACATCCATCGCGTAGGCGCCGAGGCCGAGCAGGTGCGCCGAGATGCGCGCCAGTTCGCAGCAGATGACGCGGATGTGCTGGCAGCGCGGCGGGAGCTGCCGCTCGATGCCCATGAGCTTCTCGACCGCGAGCGCGTAGGCCACGTTGTTCGCGAGCGGCGCGAGGTAATCGAGCCGGTCGGTGTAAGGGATGAACTGCGTGTAGGTCATGTTCTCGGCGATCTTCTCGTCGCCGCGATGCAAGTAACCCACGTCCGGCGTGGCCTTGGTGATGATCTCGCCGTCCATCTCCAGCACGATGCGCAGCACGCCGTGCGTGGACGGATGCGACGGGCCCATGTTGAGCACGAGCTTCTCGCCGTGAAGTTCCTGCAAGTCCTCGGCGGGCGGGGAAGGAGCCGCGGGCGCAGCGGGCTGCGCCGCGAAGGAGGCGAGGTTCACTCGCGCTGAAGGCTCGCGGAACTCGATGGTTTCGGTGGCCATGAAAGAAATCAGTTCTCGGGCACGCGCACCCTCGGCTCGCGGGTGATGGTGTCCTTGCCGCCGGGCAGCGTCACGAATGGCCCGCCTTCGAGCGGCGCTTTCTTGGTAAAGGCCACATCGGGCATCTCGCTGGGCTTGCCGGCAAGCGGGAAGTCCTTCCGCAGCGGAAAATACGGGTAGCCTTCCCACATCAGGATGCGCCGCAAGTCGGGATGGCCGCGAAAGCAGATGCCCATCATGTCGAAAATCTCGCGCTCGTGCCAATCGGCCGTGCGCCACACGCTGGTGACGGTGGGCAACTCGCCCTTCTCCTCGCTCAAGTTGGTCTTGAGCCGCAGATGGCAGCCGTGGGCGATGCCGTAGAGTTCGTAAACCACCGTCCAGCGCGGGTCGTCGCCGTAGTTGTCCACGCTGGAGATGTCGAGGAGATAGTCGAAGCCGAGCGATTTCTTGGCAAACTCGCAGACCTCGGCGATGCGCCCGGCGTCCGCGAGCGTAAGCGTCACTTCACCCCGGAACTCGGCGGGGGCGGAGACGAGTTCTCGGAATTTCGCGCGAAGCTGGTTGGCGAACTCGAGTGCAGGCATGAAATCGGTTTCGTGCCGGCTCAAGCAGCGGCGGGCTTGGTCACCGCGAGAACGGGCTCGTTCTGAAGCTTGTGTTGCAGCTTGATGAGCGCGTCGAGCAGCGCCTCGGGACGCGGCGGGCACCCGGCCACATACACGTCCACCGGCACGATGTTGTCCACGCCCTGCAACACGGCGTAGCTGCGATACATGCCGCCGGTCGAGGCGCACGCGCCCATCGCGATGACCCATTTCGGCTCGGGCATCTGGTCGTAAATGCGCCGGACGGCGAGCGCCATCTTGTAGGTGACGGTGCCGGCAACGATCATCACGTCCGACTGCCGCGGGCTGAAGCGCATCACCTCGGAGCCAAAGCGCGAGATGTCGAAGCGGCTCGCGCCCGCGGCCATCAGCTCGATGGCGCAGCACGCGAGCCCCATCGGCATCGGCCACAGCGACTGCTTGCGGAACCAGTTGATCGCGGCATCCACGCGCGTGACAACGACGTCGCCCTCGATCTTGGAATCGTAGCCGTATTCGGTGGTGCTGCTGGGCATGGCTGAAGGCCGCCGACCGGACGACCGTGAACCGAAGCTAGACAGCGTGCCGGAGGCAGGCAAGCGGTTTTGTGATTTTTTTCACAAGGCTGCGGCCTTCAACGGGATTCCTCCCACCACGGTGGACGGAGCGCCCCGGCATCAGCGCTTTGCCCTGACGCACGCCCGTGCTACGGTCCGCCCGCCACCGCTGTGAAGGCACTACTCTCCAACACGCGAGGCCGCGTCGAACGGGTTTTCCTGATCGGCATCGAACTCAAGCGCGACGACGCGCGCGCGAGTGACGAGTCGCTGGACGAACTCGCCGAACTTGCGCGGACCGTCGGCGCCGAGGTCGCGGGCGAGGGCGTGCAACGGCTCGATGCGCCGCACCCGGCGACGTTCATCGGCCGCGGCAAGGCCGGCGACTTCGCGCGCCAATCCAAGGCGCTCGACGCGGACGCGATTCTCTTCGACGACGATCTCACCGCGGCGCAGGCGCGGAACCTGGAGGAAATCTTCGGCTGCCGTGTGATGGACCGCACGAGCCTGATTCTCGACATCTTCGCCCGGCGCGCGCGCACCAACGAAGGCAAACTGCAAGTCGAGCTTGCCCAGCTCGAATACCTGCTGCCGCGGCTCACGCGCTACTGGACGCACCTTTCGCGGCAGCGCGGCGGCCTCGGAGCCATTGGCGGCGAAGGCGAATCGCAGTTGGAAACCGACCGGCGCAAGACGCAGGAGCGCATCGAGAAAATCCGCGAAGCGCTCGACCTGGTCCAGCGTCAGCGCACCACGCAGCGGCGCGGACGCCAGCGGTCGCACTGGCCGCTTGCGTCCATCGTCGGCTACACCAACGCCGGCAAGTCCACGCTCTTCAACGCCCTCACCGGCTCGCACGTGCTCGAGGAAGACAAGCTCTTCGCCACGCTGGACCCCACGACGCGGCGACTTCGTTTGCCCACCAATCAAAACGTGCTGCTCTCGGACACGGTCGGCTTCATCCGCAAACTGCCACACGGGCTCGTCGAAGCCTTCAAGGCGACGCTCGAGGAAGTTGTCGAAGCCGACCTGCTCGTGCACGTGGTGGACATCACGCAACCGGACGCGGAAGAACAGATTGCGGCCGTCAACACGGTGCTCGACGAACTCCGCGCCGCGGACAAGCCGGTGCTGATGGTCTTCAACAAAACTGACTTGCTGGCCGGGACGAACGTCGCAGAACCGTGGCTGGCCCGTTTTCCGGGTTCCGTCGCGCTGTCCGCTCGAACGCGCGACGGATTTTCCGCGCTGCTCGCCGAACTCGGCACGCGCCTGCGCCCGGTGCGCCGCCTCGTGCAACTTTCCGTTCCGCACGCGAACCCGGCGGTGATCGCGCGCGTGCACGCCCTCGGCCAGGTGGTGAGCAGCAATTTCGAAGGGCCGACGGCCCGCCTCACCGCGCGGATTCCCCCGCACGTGATGTTTGAGTTCGAGCGATTCCTCGTCCACGACGACGACCACGGGACGCCGGAGCTGGACCGCAACGGCGCCGCGCACGTGGGCGGCAAACCGGAACCCGCGCAGTCATGACCGGCCGCATCAAGGACATGCCCGCCGCCGAGCGTCCGCGCGAACGGCTTGTGGCCCGAGGGGCTGACGCGCTCACCAGCGCCGAGTTGGTCGCCATCCTTCTGCGCACGGGATTGAAGGGGAAATCCGCCATCGAAGTCGGGAACGAGTTGCTCGGAAGGCATGGCGGCTCGGTCGATGCGCTCTGCCGGGCGTCGCTCGATGAGTTGCAGGACGTGCCCGGCGTGGGCCGCGACAAAGCGGTGACGCTGAAGGCCGCGTTCACACTCGCGCGCAGGCTGGCCGAGGAGCGCAACAAGGAGGCGCCGTTGATGGACACGCCGGACCGCATCGCGTCGGCGATACGCGAGGAATTCCGGGAGACAAACGTGGAGCGGTTTTGCGTGGTGCTGCTGAACACCCGCCGGCGGTTCATCAAGAGCGTCCCGCTCGCGCACGGCACGCTCGACACGCTGCTGGTTCACGCGCGCGAGGTCTTTCGCCCGGCGATCGCGGCCAACGCGGCCTCCATCGTGCTCGTGCACAACCATCCGAGCGGCGACCCGATGCCGAGCGAGGCGGACATCAAGGTCACACGCGACCTCATCCGCGCGGGGCAGTTGCTCAAGATCGAAGTGCTCGACCACGTCATCATCGGCCGCGGGACGACGGAGCGGACGAAGGACTACACCTCGCTGCGCGAGCTGGGATATTTCTACGCCTGACATGATCCACGCCACTGCCATCATCCACCCGCGCGCCGAGCTCGATGCCACGGTGCAGGTCGGGCCGTATGCGGTGATCGACGCGGACGTGGTGCTCGGCTCGGGCTGCGTGGTCGGGCCTCATGCGCATCTCACGGGAAAGTTGCGCGCGGGCGCGGGGAACCGGTTCCACGCGGGGTGCGTCATCGGCGACGAGCCGCAGGACTTGAAATACACCGGCGCGCCGACGGGCTTGCGCATCGGCGACCACAACGTCTTTCGCGAGCACGTGACCGTGCATCGCTCGAACAAGCTGGACGAGGACACGGTGATCGGGTCGCACAATTTCCTGATGGCCAATTCACACGTCGGCCACAACGCGCAGCTTGGCAACCACATCATCCTCGCCAACGGCGCGCTGCTCGGCGGCCACGCCACCGTGCAGGACCGCGTGTTCATCTCAGGCAACTGTGCGGTGCACCAGTTCGTGCGCATCGGCGCGCTGGCGTTGATGCAGGGCTGCGCGGCCGCCAGCCAGGACCTGCCCCCGTTCTGCATGGTGCGCGAGGTCAACGTCCTCTGTGGCTTGAACTCGGTCGGACTGCGGCGCGCGGGCTATACGACGGAGCAGCGGATGGAGTTGAAGCGGCTGTATCACGCGCTATTCCGAAGCGGGAAGAATCTCCGCGCGGCCGTGGCCGAGGCGCGGAACTCGTTCACGGGCGAGGCGGCGACCGTCATGTTGGACTTTGTCGCTGCAAGCAAGCGGGGCGTGTGCGCCGACTCTGGACGTGGCGGGAACGACGACGAGTAGGCAGTCCGCAATGCCCGTTTCCCGACGTCGAGCCGCCTCTTGCGCCGTCCTCCCCACCGGCCACTTCAAACAAAAAGCCCCTCCCGGCTTGCGCCGGAAGGGGCGTGCTGTCCGCGGTGCGGACTAGAACTTGTAGATGACGTTCAGGACGAGCTGGTTCGCATTGACGCGACCGCCACCGAACGGGCCGAGACCGGCGACTCGACCGCTTGCCGCGTGATCCCACCGATACTCGAGACGAGAGAGCACATTCTCCCACAGCGTGTAATCAAGAGTGATGGTTGTTGTAAGGATTTCGGCTCCAGCTGTGCGAGCCGCCGAGGTGGCGGCCGATTCGGTAGCTGGCGCGATCAACCCGAACGCCTGAACTGTGCCAGGCACGAACGGAGAGGCATTTGCGATCGCCGATCCGTTGTTGTCGAGGTAGTCGCCTCGGAGGTTGAGCTTGGTCTTGTCGTTGATCTTGATCGAGGCGTAGCCCGCGAACGTCAATGTGTCCGTGAAGCCGTTGCGCATGAAGGAGTCCAACGCGACCCCGAGCTTCACGCGCTCGGCAATCTCGGGCGAACTGGCGCCGACATACACCGCGGTGGTGTCGGGCCCGGCCACAGCGCCTGTGGCGCGGCCGTCCACGACGAACGCGCTCAGCGAGTAGCCCTTGAGGAAGCCGGCGCTTTCGGGAGCCGTGATGGCGATGCCGCCGATGTAGGTCTTCTGCGTCTGCGCGGAGGCGACGCGGCCGTTGATCACATTGTCGGTAGTGTTCGCCACGCCCGCGGTGAGGGTGATGCAGTTGTCGGTGCCGAGCATGTAGCTGAGCAGGACGCCCGTGTGAATCGTGGATTCGAGGGTGTTGCCCCAGGAGCGGGTGTAGTTCGGATTGTCGCCGGCGTTGAAGACTTCGTAGCCCGTCGGGGTGTCGAACACGCCGAGCTTGATGTCGAGGCCGTTGCCGACGGGTGCCTTGAGGTTGACGTAAGCCTGCTTGATCGGGGCGAAACCCGAGCCGAGGTTGTTGCCATCAGCGCCGAAGAGCAGTTCGGCCTTGTAGCCCGCGGCGAATTCGCCTTCACCGGCCGCCTTTGACAGGGTGACGTTGACGCCGTCGAGGTTGAAGCCATCGGCTCCGTTGGCGCCGTTGAGGAACTGGGTCACGCCCGCGGGTGTGCCCATGTTCCAACGCGCTGCGGTGTTCACATAACCGCTCAGGGTCGTGCCCGAGACGGCGGTAAGCACCTGGTTCTTTGCTTCTTCGGCCTGCGCCACCGACGCCAGGGAGACGACGCCTGCGGCAGCCAGACCCACGGTCCATTGATTGAGTTTCATGCTGTTTGGTTCCTGCATTTTGAGTTGTTCCTGACGCGCGTGCGGAGCAAAACCCGTTTGCCCCTCATCAGTTCTCAGTCGGTGAAAGCCGGGGTGGCGTATGCACACGCCACCCCGGCACAGCATCGAACCGAGGAACTAACAACGCACGGCCCGCATGGGCAGGCCTTGTGCCAAGCCGCCGTCGTTGCCGCAGTCAGCGCGTTTTCCGGCGTGATTGCCGTTTCCTGCGCAGCTCGGCACCGTTCGCAACGGAGCGGTCTCGACCAATCTGCCCAAAAAGAGCCACGTCGAACGGTCCGGACGAAGGTGATCCCGTTCGCGTGCGAAGAATCTGCCAAGCCACGACCCATGCTGGCAACAAGTTTTTACCAAGATTTTCCGCCGGCCTCGTTGCCCGCCTGGCTTGCAACCGATGCCCGGGCCTGCGTGTCCGAATTCTCCGTGCGCCTTGCGGAACGCCCGGATACAACGGCCCCGTGCAGTCCACAGGCGATTCCTTCCGCGTCGCGCAGTCGGGCGCGGTCTTCGTGCGCCTGCAATCCCGGCGCGCCACGGCGGAACTCCGCGCCCTCGCACCAGACCTGTTCCGCCTCCGCCTCACGCGCGGTCGTGACTTCGCCGCTCGTCCCTCGATGGCGATTGAGAAGGTCTCCTGGCCGTCGCCCGCCACCAGACTGATCGCCCGCGGCCACGTTGTCGAACTGCGGACCTTCACGGGGTCGGTGCGGTTCGACACATCCACGGCTCGCTGGGCTTTGCGCGACGCGCGCGGCCGCCTCGCACTCGACGCGGTCGAATCTCGATTCGCCCGTGACCACCCGCGCGTGGCGCTCGCGCTGCGCGACGCCGAGTCCATTCACGGACTCGGCGCAATGACCGGCCCGCTGGATCGACGCGGACTCGTTCGGGAGTTTTGGAACATCGACGTGCTCGGCCATGCCTCGTGCCTGCATCCCGGCTTGCGCAGCACGTATGTTTCAATTCCGTTTGCGATCACGCTGCGAGGAGGGAGCGCCGCCGGGATTTTCTGGGACAATGCCGCACGTCAGGTTTGGGACATGGGTCACGCCACTGCCGGGCGCTGGTCGCTTCGCGCGGAGGAAGGCGAAGTGGACCTTTATCTTTTCGCGGGGCCGCGCGTGCCGGACATCCTCGAGCGCTACACGGAACTCACGGGCCGCACGCCGCTGCCGCCGCACTGGGCGCTCGGCTACCACCAATGCCGGTTCGGCTACACGTCGCGCGACGAGGTCGAGAGCATGGCGCGCGGATTGCGCCGACGCCGCTTCCCGTGCTCCGCGCTGTGGCTGGACATTGATCACATGGACGGCCACCGCGTCTTCACGTTCGGCAAGTCGTTCCCGCGTCCGCGCGAAATGCTGGCGAAGCTGCGTCGGGCGGGCTTCCGTGTCGTCGCCATCACCAATCCCGGCGTGAAGAATGACCGGCGATTCGCCGTGCTGCGCCGCGGCCGGGCGCTCGCTGCATTTGTGAAGGTCGCGGGCGGCAAGCGCGACTTCATCGGCAAAGTGTGGCCGGGCCGGTGCCGCTTCCCGGACTTCATGAGCCCGCGGGCGCGCGCGTGGTGGGCGCGCGAGCAGGCACGGTTCATGCGCCTCGGACTCGCGGGCATCTGGTGCGACATGAACGAGCCGGCGCTCTTCGACACCGCGGGCAAGACCCTGCCGCCCGATGCCGTGCACCGCCCCGCGCCGCAGGAAACGATGCGCCACACCTCCGCGCACAATCTTTACGGGCTCGCCATGGCCGCAGCCGCGCGCGAGGGGGCGCGGCGTGTGAATCCGCGCGAGCGGCCGTTCGTGCTGACGCGCGCAGGCTATGCCGGCATCCAGCGCCACGCCGCCGTGTGGACCGGCGACAACAGCTCGACTTGGGAGCACCTCGCGGCTTCCGTGCCCGCGCTGCTGAACCTCGGCTTGAGCGGCGTCGCCTTTTGCGGCGCGGACGTGGGCGGCTTTCTCGATTCGCCGACGCCGGAACTCTTCGCGCGCTGGATGCAACTCGGCGCGCTCACCCCGTTCTTCCGCAATCACTCGAACAAGGACTCGCGCCCGCAGGAGCCGTGGGAATTCGGCCCGGAAGTTGAGCGCATCAGCCGCAACGCAATCCGCCTGCGCATGAAACTGCTGCCGTATCTGGCGCAGTGCTTCGCCGAGGCCAGTGCGCGCGGCTGGCCGGTGATGCGGCCGCTCCTGTTTCACTTCCAGGACGACCCCATCGCCGCGGCTTGCAACGACCAGTTCCTCGTGGGCGCGGATTTGCTCGTGGCTCCCGTGCTCGCGCCCGGCATCATGGCACGATCGGTTTATCTGCCCCGCGGTCGCTGGCGGGATGCGTGGACGGGCCGGGTCTTGCGGGGCGGCCGGCACGTGCCCGCGCAGGCGCCGCTGGACCGAATCCCGCTGTTCGTTCGCGCCAGCGCCGGGAAATCCGTGGCAATCGGCAAACTCCGTGGCTAACCTCCGCGCATGGATCCGCTCCTGAAGCTCCTCCACAAGAATGCCGCGCTCCGCCCGGCGCAACTCGCCGCATTGCTCAATTCCACCGAGCCGGAAGTCGCCGCCCGCATCAAGGACTACGAGTCCGGGCAGGTCATTCTCGGCTACCGCACAATCCTCAATGAGGAGAAGCTCGGGGTGGACATTGTGCGCGCCGTGATTGAGGTGAAGATCACCCCCGAGCGCGAGGGCGGCTTCAACCGGCTCGCCGACCGCATTGCGCGCTACGACGAAGTGCGGTCCTGCCATCTCATGTCGGGCGGCTACGACTTGCTGGTGGTGGTCGAGGGCGAATCGCTCCGCGACGTGGCGTCGTTTGTCTCGGAAAAACTCGCGACCCTCAGCGGCGTGGTCTCGACGGCAACGCACTTCATGCTCAAAGCCTACAAGGAGCAGGGCGTCCTGATGAGCCGCGAGCGCAATGAGGAGCGGCTTTCCGTCTCGCCGTGACGTGCCCGGCGGCGCGCAACCGGCCGCGCAGCGACCGGAGTGCATCGCGGTGTTCATCCGGTGAGAAGACTGACCGCCCCCTGCGCGAGTGGTTCCGCCCGGCGGACACCGGTGGACACCTGAGCGGCCCCGCAGATGCACACGATCTACTTCGATTACAACGCGACGACGACGCCCGACCCCGCGGTGCGCGAGGCGATGCTGCCGTTCCTCGGCGAGGTGTTCGGCAATCCGTCGAGCGTCCACCACGTCGGCCGCCGCGCGCGGGCGTTGCTCGACGATGCGCGCGACCGGGTCGCGTCGGTCTTCGCCTGCCGGCCGGCGGAGGTTGTCTTCACCAGCGGCGGGACCGAGAGCGTGAATCTCGCCATCTTCGGCACGGCGCGGCTCCTCCGAAACCGCGGACGCCACATCATCACTTCCGCCGTCGAACACCACGCCGTGCTGCACGCCTGCCAGTATCTGGCGCGCACGGAAGGTTTCGAACTCTCAGTCCTGCCGTGCGATTCCGAGGGGCGCATCCACGTCGATACGCTCCAGCGCGCGCTTCGGCCGGACACGATTCTGGTTTCCATCCAAGCCGCGAACAACGAGACCGGGACCCTGCAGCCCGTGGCGGAACTGGGAGCGGCGTGTCGCGCACGCTCGGTCGCGTTTCACACGGACGCCGTCCAGTGGTTCGGGAAGCAGCCGTTTGCGAGCATCCACCAGTTCAACGCGGACTTGGTGACCGTCTGCGCGCACAAGTTTCACGGGCCGAAAGGCGCGGGCGCGCTGTTCATCCGGTCGCCACTGCACCCGGACCCGATCCTGTTCGGTGGCGGCCATGAAAACGAACGACGGGCGGGCACGGAGAACCTCGCGGCGATTGTCGGGCTTTGCGAAGTCATCGAGCGGTTTGTGCGTGAGCCGGTATTCCCGCCGGCGCAGCTCGAACCACTCACGCGCACACTCATCGCGGGGCTGGCGGCGTGTCCTGGCGTGCATTTTCGCGGCGCCGCCACCGCCAGGCTGGCCAACACCGCGTCCTTCACCGTTGAAGGTTGCGACAGTATCGCGCTGCTAGCTGGTTTGGACTTGGAGGGCGTGTGCGCGTCGAGCGGTTCGGCGTGTTCTTCCGGATCGCTGGAGCCTTCCCATGTCATGACCGCGATGGGTGTCGGCGCTTCGGAAGCGAATTCACTGGTCCGCTTCTCCCTCGGGCGGGAGTCCACGACCGCGGAAGTCGATCGAGTGCTGGCGGTTTTCCCAACGGTTGTCGCGCGGATCCGGAGTGCCGCTCAGAAAAGTGACCAACAACACCGCCCACAGCCTGCCCACAGCCTGTGAACATCCCGTGAACCGTGTGAACAACCAGCGACCAGCCCGCACCACTACCAATTGGGCCCCGGCTTTCTCACACCTTCTCCCAATCGTGGTTCCCCTGGTCCAGCCGCCTTGACACGGTCATTCCTTTCAACTATTCACAGCCCTTAATAATACGGCTGAACTCACCTTCAGGTCAGAATAGTAACGCACCGCATGAAAATCACCATCCCCAAGGACCAAATCATCACAGGACTTCAAGCGGTTCAAAACATCGTGGGCAGCCGGACCACGCTCCCCATCTTGTCCAACGTCCTGATCCGTGCGGAGAACGGTTTGGTCGAGTTCACCGCGACCGACTTGGACGTGACCATCATTTGCAAGGTCAAGGCGGAGGTTCTAGGAGTTGGCAGTTCGACGCTCCCCGTGAAGCGCCTTTTTGGAATTGCGCGCGAACTCCCGGGCAACAGCATCGAGTTTGAGACCGATTCGAAGGCCGTCGCGACCTTGCAAGCGGGGGGGGCATTCTATCGCATCCATGGATTGGGTGCCGAGGAGTTTCCACCCGTCGCGACCTTCGGCAACGACCGCAAGCTCACACTCCCGCTCGAGAAGTTCAAATCCATGCTGCGCCGCAGCTCGATTGCGATGTCAAATGACGAGTCGCGGTTCATCTTGAACGGAATCTTCATGAAGTTCGCCACGGACAAAATCACCATGGTGGCCACGGACGGGCGCCGTTTGGCGATGGACGAGGAAGACTCTGAGGGAACCGGCGGCGCGGAGGGCAGCTTCATTCTACCGACGAAGGCATGCAACGAACTGAACCGGCTCATCCAAGGCGCGGGCGAGGTGGACATCCGATTCACGGACAATCAGGCATGCTTCACCCTCCGGCCGCAGGAAGGCGCGCCCATCGTGCTCATCTCCAAGCTCGTCGAGGGCAGTTATCCGAATTACCAGCAGGTCATCCCGAAGGAGACGAAGGAACGCATCGCGCTGAACCGCGAGGAATTCCATCAAGCCCTGCGCCGCGCGGAATTCATGACCAGCGAGAAGTCCAACTCCGTGAAGCTCTCGTTCGGGAAGAACCGGCTGGACATCACGGCCAACACACCGGAAATCGGCGAGGGACGCGAGAGCCTGGCCATCAACTACAAGGGTCGCGAGATCGCCATCGCGTTCAATCCCGCCTACCTCATGGACCCGCTCAAGGTCGTGGAAACCGACGAGGTGTTCATGGAACTCACCGACGAATTGAGCCCCGGCCTGCTCAAGATCAACGGCCCGTTTCTTTACGTGCTCATGCCGATGCGCACGAGCTGAGACGCGTCACTGGCGGTTGAAGCGGTGGACCCGGCCGTAAATGTTGTATTCGGCCACGAAGACGTCGCCGGAGGCGTTGAACGCGACCCCGTGCGGCGCGGTGACAAATCCGGTGCGCCACACCGCGGGCTTGGTCTGGTTGTTCTTCACCTCGGCCTTCTCGGTGTTCAAGCCAAGCCGCGCCACGAGCTTGCCTTCCTTGTCGAGCACGCTGACTGCGCCGCCGATTTCCCCGACCAGCGCGTATTCCCCCTGCACCGTGATCGCCGCCGGCGCGAGGAGGTCCTTGGCCACGACACCGAGAAACTCGCCGTCGATGGACATGTGCACGACGCGCAGCGCCTCGCGGTCGCACGCGATGATGCGGACGGGCGTGAAGCGCGTGTCCACGGCGATCTTGTGGAGCGTGGTGAAGTTGTAAGGCGGCTTCTTCCCGCCGAATGACTTCAGATACTTGCCCGTCTTGTCGAACCGGTGCACGTAGCTGCTCGCGTAGCCGTCCGTGACGAACAAGTCGCCGTTGGGGGCGACGTCCATGCCGGTGAGACGCACAAAGGACTTCCCCTCGTTCGGGTTCTTCGGCACCTCGCCCTTCTCGTTTTTCTTCGTGTTGGGCGGGACCTTGTTCTTGAACTCATCCGGGATGGCGGACGCGGGGATTTCGAGCACTTTCTTCCCATCGAGGGTGAGCTTGAGGATGTTCTGGCCGTCGGCGTTGAGCCGGGGGCCGTAGATGAACTCGCCGGCCGCGTCCTTCTTGATGACGAAGCCGTGGAAGTCCGCGGGCGCATCCGGCACATTTCGCAGGAACTTCCCATCGCTGCTGAAAACTTGCAGCCCGGCCTTCGGGTCCATCACGCTGACGTAAACCTCGCCCTTGGAACTGACGGCGATGTCGCCGTGCATGTTGCCGAGCTGCGGGCGGCCCTCCGGCAGCTTGAGCCAGTCGGCAACGGCGGTGTAGGTGGCGGCGCGGGCGGGCGCGAGCAGGGCGAGAGCGGCGAGGAGGGCCAGGGCTGTGCGGTTCATGGTGTGACAGGGTTCAGTGGGTTGGCGATGGGATGGGGGCTCAGGATGGACGGCAGTTGTCGGCGCGGATTCAAACGTCGCAAATCTTCACCGCCTCGGCGAGGGACGCCACCTTGTCGCGCAGCGGGATGAACTCCTGCCCGACGTGGCCCTTGTAGCCGGTTTCAGCGATCGTCTTCATGATCGCGGCGTAATTGACCTCCTGCGTGGCGTCGATTTCGTTCCGGCCCGGCACGCCTGCGGTGTGGTAGTGCGCGATGAAGTCCTTGTATTGCTTGATCCGCACGGTCACGTCGCCGTGCATGATCTGCACGTGGTAGATGTCGAAGAGCACCTTCACGCGTTCGGAGCCGACGCGTTTGAGGATCTCGATCGTCCGGTCCATGTCGTCGCAGAAGTAGTCCGGGTGACCCTTCATCTCGATGTTCACGCGGGAGTTGAGCATCTCCAGCGCGAGCGTCACGTTCTGCCTCTCGGCGTGGCCGGCAATTTTCTTGAGGCCGTCCACCATGTTCTTCATGCCTTCCTCGTCGCTGAGCTTGCGGCGGAAGCCCGAGAAGGTGATCACCGCCGGGAAGCCCGCCGCGGCTGTGGCATCGATGCGCTCGGTCAGCACCTTGATGCACTCGGCGTGTTCCTCGACGTGGGCGAAGCCTTTGGCGAAGCCGTGGCTGCCCGTGAGCGCGCAGACCAGCCCGTGCTGTTTGAGCACCGCAAACTTGTCCGGCCCGACCAACTCGACGGACTTGAGGCCGAGCTTCACGGCGTGCGACGCGAGGTCCTCGACCGTCATCGGGCGGAAGCACCAGGGAACGACGGACTGGTTGATGCGCCCGTTCTTTGCCTTGTAGGAACCGGGCTCAGCGCCGCGAAGAAAGGCAGGTGCAGCGGTCGCGGCCGCCGCAGCGAGTGCGCCGCCGCGGAGGATCATCCGGCGGCTGAAGCGGGAGCTGCCCGAAGGCGTCGAAGTGCTGGCTTTCATGTCGGGGTGGGCAAACTTTTTTGAACTTCCGGGTTTGAACGCCGTGACGTTACACTCCGCGCCGCTGAAATCCCAACGCAAAAACTGATGAACCCGACCCGCATTCCCGCCGCCCTCGCCGCCCTGGCGCTCGCCACCGCTGCGCACGCCGCCCACTGGCCGCACTTCCGCGGGCCGAATTACAACGGCTCGACCGACGGGAAAAACCTCCCCGTGCAGTTCTCCAAGACGGAGGGCACGGTGTGGACGGCGGACCTGCCCGGCGAAAGCGCGGCCACGCCCGCGGTCTGGGGCGATCACGTCTTCGTCGTCTCGGCCAACCCGGCCGAGCAATGCGTCCAGGCCATGGCCTTCGACCGCAAGACGGGCAAGCTCCTCTGGTCGCACAAGCTCGGCGACGGCATCCGCAAGGACCGCAACAGCACGTTCGCCTCCTCGTCGCCCGTCACCGACGGCAAGCTGGTGGTTTTCCAAAGCGGCAACGGTCCCGTCGCCGCGTTCGACTTCGCCGGCAAGCAGGCCTGGTCGCGCAACTTGACGACGGACTACGGCGCGTTCTTCCAGGAAGGCTGGACCTACTCGACCAGCCCGCTGCTTTATGGCGGCAAGCTCTACATCCAGAACCTCCGCCGGAAGGACCCGTATTTGCTCGCGATGGACCCGGCGACGGGCAAGGAACTTTGGCGCGTCGTGCGCGACGGCAAGGCCGTGGCCGAGTCGCGCGATGGATTTGCGTCGCCCGTGCCGATCGAGTTCAAGGGCCGCAAGGAGCTGCTCATCATTGGCAGCGACGACATCACGGGCCACGATCCCGGGACCGGCAGGGAACTCTGGCGCTGGGGCACGTGGAACCCCACGCGCATCGGCCACTGGCGGCACGTCCCGTGCGCGGCGTTCGCCGACGGGATCATCCTCGCGTGCGCGCCGAAGCGCTCCCCGATTTACGCGATCAAGGCCGGCTTGAGCGGAACGCAGGACGACTCCTGCATCGCGTGGCAAAGCCCGGGCGGCAGCGCCATTTCCTCCGATGTGCCCACGCCGCTGACCTACCTCAATGAATTCTTTGTGCTTTCCGAAGGCGGCTCGCTCTCGCGCGTCGAGCCCAGGACGGGCACCGCAAAGTGGACGGTCAAAGTGCCGTCCAAGGGTGCCGTGCAGGCCTCGCCCACGGGGGCCGATGGCAGGATTTACTTCATGGACTTCTCCGCGCAGGTGTTCGTGGTGGACGCCAATGACGGGAAGCTCCTCGCGACGAACCCGATGGGCGAACAGGGCGACACCATGACCCGCAGCGCCGTGGCGGTTTCCCAAGGCCAGCTTTTCATCCGCACCAACTCCAAGCTATACTGCGTCGCCAAGAATTAGGCGCGCGCAATGGCAGCAGCGAAACCCTCATCCCAGCCCGGCCCCGGCCCCGGGCCGCGCCTCGTTCCGGTCCGCCGCAACACCCGTGGCTCCATTCCCCCTCGGTCCCCATTCCGCCATCCGCCATCCGCCATCCGCATTCAATCCGCATCCCCCGGCGTGGCCGAGCCGCACGTCGCCCCCGCCATCGGCAAGACGGAGAAGACCGCGGACAAGCCGGACCTCGAGCCTGCGTGGCTGGTGATTTGTTGGGACGATCCGGTGAACCTGATGGATTACGTCACGCACGTGTTTCAAGTGGTGTTCGGCTGGCAGCGGCAGAAGGCCGAGTATCACATGATGCAAGTGCACAACAACGGCAAGAGCCTGCTCGCCCGCACGACGCTCGAGCAGGCCGAGCACTACGTGCACCAGCTTCAGAAATACAGCCTGCACGCCACCATGGAGCGCGAGTCGTGAAGCTTCTCCAAACCCGGCCCGACGCGTTTGTGTTCGTCCTCGGCCGTCGCGAGATGGCCCTCTTCCTCAACGCGCTCCGCGGATATCCCGTCGCCCGGCCGAAGCCACCGGCGCTCACGCTGCGCGATGCGCCGGATGACTCGGCGCAAGCCCTGCTCGTGGACTCGCTCGCCGAGCACAAGCGCGAGAATGCGGTCGCGCTCCGGAAGTTCCTCGAGAACCCGGCGCACATCCGGCTCGAAGGCACCGCGATGCGCTTGACCATTCCGCGCGATGCCGTCGAGTGGCTGTTGCAAGTGCTCAACGACCTGCGCGTCGGAAGCTGGGAATTGCTCGGCTGCCCGAAGCCCGACGAATTCCAAGTCACCGAGGAGACTGTGCTCAACTACACGGTCATGGAAACCTGCGGCATGTTCCAAATGTCGCTGCTGAACGCCCTCGCCGGAAACGACACGGAGTCCGGCTCGGCCGGACCTGCCGCGGAGTCCGAAGAGCCGGTCTGAGCACTTGAACGGGTGCGCTTCGTTCTCCGGATCGTCCTGGTCCGCGAATTCCCCTGGAAAGCGTGGGCGAGGACGACGGGCACGATGCCTGTCTCTACAAGTCCCGCGTCCGCCCTCAGCCGCCGCCGCCCGCATCACAACACGGGCCGGCGCTGGCGCTCGACGCGTGGTAGTCCTGCCCCTTCGTCTCGCGCGGGTGGCGTTCACTTCGGTAGAGACATTCGTGCCGGGTTTGGCTAACCTTTGGGCAACTTGGACGATCGAATCACAGGGCGAGCGAACAAGCCGACGACGCGACTATGAAACCCACTTCTGCCTCCTCGCGCAGCGGCGTGCTTGCCGGCGGCAACTGGATCATTGATCAGGTCAAGATCATCGACATCTTCCCCCAGCGCGAGTCGCTCGCCAACATCCTCAGCGAGTCCGAGGGCACGGGCGGCGCGCCTTACAACGTGCTCGTGGACCTCGCGAAACTCGGCGCGAAGTTCCCCCTTGCCGCAGCCGGGCTCGTCGGCAAGGACACCCACGGCCAGCGCATCCTCGACGACTGCAAGCGCCACAAAATCGACACCCGGTACCTCACCGCGACGGCGTCCGCCCCCACTTCCTACACGGACGTGATGACCGAGAAGACCGGCGGCCGGCGCACGTTCTTCCACTGCCGCGGGGCGAACGCGCTGTGGGACGGGCGCGACCTGGATTTTTCGAAATCGAAGGCGCGCGTGTTCCACCTCGGCTACCTGCTGCTGCTCGACGCGCTCGATGCCTCGCACAAAAAACACGGCACGAATGGCGCAGCCCTCCTCGCCGCCGCACAGGACGCCGGGCTCAAGACCAGCGTGGACGTGGTCAGCGAGAACAGCGACCGCTTCGCATCCGTCGTCACGCCCGCGCTCAAGTTCACGGATTACTGCATCCTCAACGAGGTCGAGGCCGGCTGCACCGCGGGATTCAGAATCCGCCGCCCTGACGGCAAGCTCGACACCGTGGCGTTGCGGCACGCCGCGGGCGCGCTGCTCCAGCTCGGCGTGCGCGAGGTCGTGGTGATTCATTTCCCCGAGGGCGGCTTCGCCCGGACGCGCGACGGCAAGGACCACTGGCAGATGTCGCTCAACCTCCCGCAGAAATACATCGCGGGCACCGCGGGCGCGGGTGACGCCTTTTGCGCGGGCATGATTTTCGGGCTGCACGAGGGATGGGAGCTGCAGAAATGCCTGCTCACCGCCGTCTGCGCGGCCGCGGCGTCGCTTTCCGACCCGACCTGCACCGCCGGGATGAAGCCCCTGGCCGCCGTGCTGGACATCGCCAGGAAATACCGCCCTCGCCCCGCGATGGAGCCGGAGTTTTAGGACTTCGGGCCCGGCTTTGGCGCCACGGACCTTGCCTCGAGGAATTGCTTCAAATCCGCCGCGGACTTCCCGCCGAAGCCCGGCACCTCCGCGATCTGCGCGACCGTTGCGATGCGCAGCCGCTGCAACGAGCCGAACTTTTTGAGCAGCGCCTGCTTGCGCGCCGCGCCGATGCCGGGGAACTCATCGAGCACACTCTCGGTAACCTTCCGAAGGCGGAGCTGCGCGTTGTAGCTGTTGGCCACGCGGTGCGACTCGTCGCGGACGCGTTGCAGCAGCTTGACCGCCGGATGGTCGAGCCCGAGGCGCAGCGGTTCGCTCGCGCCGGGCCGGTGCACCTCCTCGAATTCCTTCGCGAGCCCGATGACGGTGATGTGGCCGAGCCCGAGTTTCACAAGCTCCGCGCACGCGGCGTTAAGCTGGCCTTTGCCGCCGTCGATGAGGATCAGGTCGGGGAGATTGCCCGGGGCATGGACACGCGAGACCGCGGGTGAGACAACGGCAGGGTGGGAAAGTGCGGGGGACGATTCGGAAGATTGCTCCCCGTCTCCGTCTCGCTGTCCCGCTTGCCCGTGCCCGCGCGCATTCGTTGCCTCCGGCGGCGGCTTTGACCTCACCGGTTGACCCCGGCGCACTTTCGCGCTCACTTCGTTGACCAGCTGTTGCAGTTCCTGCGGGATCGCCCCGCCCGCTTCATCATCCCGATCGCCTGCATCCGCGACTTTGGACTTCAACCCTTGGACCGTCGACTCCTTCAACACTCGCGTGTATCGCCGTCGCACCGCTTCGGCCATGCACGCGAAGTCATCCTGGCCCGTCACCGTCTTCATCTTGAACCGCCGGTAGTTCACGCGGTCGGGCCGGCCGCCGCGGAACGACACGAGCGACGCGACGGCGAACGTGCCGCTGATGTTCGAGATGTCGAACCCCTCGATCCGCTCCGGCGGCGTGGGCAGGCCGAGCGCGGACGCAAGCTCCGCGAGGTCCCGCCCCGGGTCGGGCGCCACGGGCAGCGTGTAAGGCACGCGCTCGAAGCGCTCCATCTTCCTGGTCGTGGCGCGGACGTCCGCCAGCAGGTCGCGCAGCGCGGCCGCCTTTTCGAAATCACGCGCGGCCGCCGCTTGCTTCATCCGGGCCTCGAGCTGCGCCTGCATCTCCTCGCATTGTCCGGCGAGGAAATCGCACGCGGCCGTGACTTGCATCCGGTATTGCTCGAGCGTGACGTTGCCGATGCACGGGGCGGTGCAGACTTTCAGGTGGGCGTAGAGGCAGTGCTTGTAGTCCGCCTCGGCCGGCGTGAGCGGGCGGCACCCGCGCAGGTTGAACTGGTGCCGCACCAGGTCGAGCGTGCGCCGGAGCGCGCCCGACCCGGAGAATGGCCCGAAGTAGCGCGCCCCGTCGTTCGTGCGCAGCCGCGTCAGCGAGAACCGCGGGATCGGGTCGTTCAGGTTCACCTTCAGCATGAGGAGGCGCTTGTCGTCCTTGAAATCCACGTTGAAGCGCGGCCGGAATTCCTTGATGAGCTTGCACTCGAGCAGCAGGGACTCGGGCTCGGATTTCACCACGTGCCAGTCGAAGTCGTGGATGCTGCCCACGAGCGCGTTCAACTTGAGGTCCCATCCCGGGCGCCGCGACTGCTGGAAATAATGCCCCACGCGCTTGCGCAGGTCGCGCGCCTTGCCGATGTAAATGACCGTGCCGAAGCGGTCCTTGTGCAGGTAGACGCCCGGCTTGTGCGGCACCTGCGCGAGCTTGGCGCGAAGGGGATCGGTCACGGGCGCAGTTTCGGACGGCCGGCGCGAAGTTTCAAGTTGGCCTTCGCCGCCTCCCCCTCCGTGCTGGTCAATCGCGTTTCACCGATGGTAGCCTGCGCGGCGTCATCTCATTCGGAATGAAGATCGCCCTCGGACTGATTCTGCTCGCCGCCGCGCTGGCGACTCGAAGTCGCGCCGCGGACACCGCGGTCGTCGAAGGCACCGTGCCGCTGGGCACTCCCGGGCCGGCCGCGGCATTGACGCAACGCTACCAAGTCAAGGCCGGCGTGCCCTTGGCCGCGCCGGAACCGCCCGTCGCGGTCGTGTTTCTCGACGGCACGTTTGCGCCCGCGACCAATCCGCCGCCGGCGCAAATGATCCAAAAGGGCCTGCAATTCACGCCGTCGCTCCTGCCGGTGCAGCGCGGCACGCGGGTGGAATTCCCGAACAAGGACGGCCTCTACCACAACGTCTTCAGCTACTCGAAACCGAAGCGCTTCGACCTTGGGCGCTACCTCGCCGAGGAGCCCGCGCCGTCGCAGGTGTTCGACCAGGCCGGCGTGGTGAAGCTCTATTGCGAAATCCACGAGCATATGCGCGCGACCGTGCTCGTGCTGGAGACGCCGCACTTCACGCGCACGAGCACGAACGGGACGTTCCGCCTCGAAGGGCTGCCCGCCGGCACGTTCAAGCTCAAGGCGTGGCTTGACGAGAAAACCACCCTCGAGCGCGATGTGGCGTTGAAGTCCGGCGCGACGGTGCGCGTCGAGTTCCCCGCCAAGTGAGGCCGCCATGCCTTCGCTGAATTTCCGTTTCAAGCTGCTGCTCGCGATGCTGTTTGCCGTCGCTGGCGTGTCCGGCACGACGCTCTTCATCACGCAGAAGAAAGTTCAGGCGGCCTACGAGCGCGTGTTCAAGGAAAAGATCGAGGCGCAGATCACCTACCTGCCGAAGGAACAGGAGGCTCGGCTCGCGGCCGTGAAGGAGAAGTGTCAGGACCTCGTGAAGAAAAACGTCCGGCTCGTCGCGGCGTTGCGCGAGGGCGATGCGGACACCATTTACCGCGTCGCCTATGACGAACTGCGGAGAATCTTCGCCGCCGACGGCCGCATCGGCGCGTTCGATCCCGCGGAACCACCGCCCGTGGCCCGGCCGCAACCAGAAGCGGCGCGTCCGTTCGATCCACGGCGAAAGATTCCTGCGGTCGCCGGCCGCGTGGAGGAGATGAAGAAGAAATCCGGTTCGAAGGGATCCCCGCCCCCGAGCCGGCCGCGGTTTGCCACGGTGCTGGCGTTCTTGGACAGTGACGGCAAGGTGCTCGCGGACCCGGCGTGGGCGCAATCCGGCAAGGCCGGCGACGAGCGCTTCACCACCATCATGTCGAAGGTGGGCTCGGTGATCGGCTCGCTGACCAACCAGCAGGTCGGTTACTTCGAGCTGAAGCTGGAGAACCGCCCCAACTTCCTGCTCGAAGTCATCGCCACGCCCGTCGTGGACGAGGTCGAGTCGCGCACCGCGGGCGCGCTCGTGCTCGGTTTTCCGTTCGCCGACCTCGGCGAGGCGACGATCAACGCGGTGACCGACCTGCAGAACGGCATCTACATCGGCGGACTCATCTACTCGCACACCATTCCAAACGCGGCGCGGGCCGAGCTGGCGCGCCTCCTTCTGGAGGAGATTCAGGCGCATCCCGACCCGCGCGACGACTGCATCCTCACGCTCGACCGGATTCCGCACCGTGTCTTTTACACGCCGCTCAATCCCGGCTCGCCCTTCGGTCCCGCGTGGAAGGTCGGGCTCTACTCGTGGGAGGGCGCGCTGCGGGCGCAGCGCGAACTGCGGACGCAGATCCTCGGCTTCGGCGCGTTCGCGCTCGTCGCCGCGCTGCTCCTGAGCCTCCTGCTCTCGCACAGCCTGTCCGTGCCCATCAACGAACTGGTCGGCGGCACGGCGCACATCCGTGCCGGCGATTTCGGCATCAAGGTCCCCGTGCGCAGTTCCGACGAGATCGGCCAGCTCGCGCGCTCGTTCAACGAAATGGCCGAGGGCCTCGCGCTCAAGGAGAAATACCACGACGTGCTCGTGAAGGTGACGGACAAGGACGTCGCCGCGCAGCTCCTCAGCGGCGAGGTGCTGCTTGGCGGCGAGTTGCGCGAGGTCAGCGTGCTCTTTTGCGACATCCGCGGCTTCACCGCCATGACGCAGAACATGGGGCCGGCCGAGGTCATCGCCATGCTCAACGACCACATGACGGCGATGACGGGCATCGTGAACGAACACCACGGCGTGGTGGACAAGTTCATCGGGGACTCCGTGATGGCGCTGTTCGGCGCGCCCAAGAGCTACGGCGACGACGCGCTCAACGCGGTCCGCTGCGCCGCGGCGATGCAGCGCGAACGCGCCGCGCTCAACGAAATCGTGCCGCGCAAGCTCCACCTCGGCATCGGCATCGCGACGGGCCCCGTGCTCGCGGGCAACATGGGCTCGGAGAACCGCTCCAACTACACCGTCATCGGCGAGCGCGTGAACCTCGCGTCGCGCCTGTGCGGCGCGGCCGGGCGAGGCGAAGTCGTGATCAGCCAGCCCACGCGCGACCTGCTCGGCGGCCGCGTCGTCGTGGAGGAAAAGGACCAGCTCCGGCTGAAGGGCTTCGATGCGAGCGTGACGGCGTATCGCCTGGTGGAAGTGCGCGAAGCACCGGAGCCCGTGATGAAGGGAGCGGCGGTGAAAGCATGAGTCCACTTCGCCCACGTCCTTGTCGTCGTCGTCCTCTTGCGCTCGCGGCCACTGTCTTCCTTTCGCTCGCCTTCGCATCCCGCGGCCAGTCGCTCCTCGACAAGGTCGACGACGCGCTCTTCCTCCAATCCCGCAACGGATCGGTCCGCTCCGACCTCAGCGGGTTGCTCGATCTCGAAGGCTACTACATCGACCAGCGCCCGCCGGGGATGATCTTCGGCAACGGGGACGAGTTCTTCAACCCGCGGCTCTCGCTTTTCCTCGACACGCGCCTCGGCCCGCATCTTTACAGCCTCGTGCAGGCGCGCGTGGACCGCGGCTTCGACCCCCGCTCGCGTGTCCGCTCCGCGCGCTTCGACGAATACCTGCTGCGGTGGACGCCGTTCGAGGATTCGCGCCTCCATTTGCAGGCGGGCAAATTCGCGACCGTGTTCGGCGCGTGGGTGCCGCGGCATGATTCGTGGAACAATCCGTTCATCAACGCGCCGCTGCCCTACGAGCACATGACCACGGTGAACGACGCGGCGACCGTCGCGTCCGGCCAGGGGCTCGTGAACCGCCGGGCCATCGCCGACAACAAGCCCGCGTGGCTGCCCGTGCTTTGGGGGCCGGCTTACACGACGGGCGGCTCGATGTTCGGCCAGCTCGGAGGTTTCGACTACGCGTTCGAGTTGAAGAACGCCGCACCCAGCTCGCGCCCGATGCAATGGGACGCGCATGACCGCGGGTTCGACCACACGACCGTCGCGGGTCGTCTCGGCTGGCGGCCGAATGCGGCGTGGAATCTCGGCGCATCCGTGAGCGAAGGCGCGTATCTGGACCAGCGCACCGTGACGCCCGCGGGCACGAGCGCGGGCGATTTCCGGCAGACGGTGATCGGGCAGGACATCAGCTACGCGCGGCACGGCTGGCAGGTGTGGGCCGAAGTGATCGCGTCGCGCTTCGAGGTGCCGAACGTGGGCAACGCGGACTCGCTCGCGTATTTCGTCGAGGCCAAGCGCAAGCTCGGCGCGAACCACTTCGCGGCCGTGCGCTGGAACCAGATGGTCTTCGACAAGGTGCCCACGCCCGCGGGCCCGCAGCCGTGGGACAACGACGTGTGGCGCGTGGACACCGCGTTCGGCTGGCGCCTGAGCCGGCACGTGCAGGGGAAACTCCAATACAGCTTCAGCCACCAGAAGGGGACGAGCCAGCAGGGCGAGCAACTGCTCGCGGCGCAGGTGACGCTGCGCTTTTAGCGGGGCGCGGCGGGCGGAGTCGAAGGCGCCACCGCGGGCCGATCCTCACTTCTTTGCCCGCTGCCCCGAGCTCGCGTCAATCGCCTCGCTCAAGGTTCCAAGCGCCTCGGCGCGGACGAGGGAGCCGACGAGCAACTGCTCCTTGTGATTGTTCACCACGGGAATGTTGCGCTGCTCGCTCGACAGGAGCACGTGCAGCGCGTCCGGCAGGAGCTGGTTCGGCGTGAGCACCGCGGGCGCGGCGCGCATGATGTCGAGCGCGATGACGGAGTTGAGCTCCGCGCCCGCGCCGAGGTGCTGCTTGAGGTCGTGCAACGAGACCTGCCCGAGCAGGTGCCCGCCGGCGTCCACGACCGGGATGAAGTTGTAGGCCGTGGTGAGGAACTTCGCGGCGATGTCGGGCAGCGGCGTGTTGTCCCGGACGGGGGGCACGGGCGCGCGCATCAGGTCGCCGACACTCTGGTGGCTGGCCGCGCCGAAGAGGTTTGCCTCCGAGGCGGCATCGATGCCCTTGAGCTGGAGCGGCTGGGTGTAAACGGACTCCGGATGGAGGCGCTTCGCGACGATCGCGGCCACGGCGCAGGAAAGCATCAGCGGCGGCATGAGCGACTGGTTCAGTGAAATCTCGAACACCACAATCATCGCCAGCAGCGGCGCGTGAACCGTCGCCGCGAGCACGCTGCCCATCCCGACGAGCGCGAAGGCGCCGATGGGTGGGGGCGTTGCCGACGCCCAGCCCAGCGCGTGCAGCACGCCGCCGAACGTCGCGCCGAGCGCCGCGCCGAGAAACAGCGTGGGTGTGAACACGCCGCCGACCGTTCCCGCGCCGACGGTGACGAGCGTGGACATGAGCTTGGCGAAAAGCAGGGCGCATGCGATTTCGAGCGGGACCGAGCCTTCGAGGAAGCGGTTCGTCGTGCTGTAGCCGTTGCCCCAGACCTCCGGGAAGCCGATGGCGATCATGCCGACGACCAGCCCCGCCGCGGCGAGCCGCAGGTGCAGCGGCAAGTTGAAGCGGCTGAAGAGCAGCTCGATGTCGCGCAGCATCCGCAGGAACATCGCGCCGACGACGCCCGCGAGGAGCCCGAGCAGCAGAAACCACGGCAGTTGCGTCAGGTCGCGGAACTCCACCTGCGGCACCTGATACCACGGCGGCACGAGGAAGAAACTGTGCGACACCACCGATGCGATGACCGCGGACACGATCAGCGGGGCGAAGAGCTTCATCGCGAAGTTGCCGAGGACAATCTGCGCGGCGAACACGGCGCCCGAAATGGGCGCGCCGTAAGCCGCCGCCATTCCCGCGGACGCGCCGCACGCGACGAGCATGCGGAGACGGAATGGCTGCCATCGCGCAATCTGGCCGCCCTGCGAGGCGAGCGTCGCGGTCAGGTTTGTCACCACGCCCTCGCGGCCGATTGAGGCGCCCGTCGCCACGCTCAGCACGGAGGACGCGGCCTTGATGAGCCCGTAGCGGAAGCGCAGGCGGCCGTCGCCCGCGGCCACCGCCTCGAGCAAGTTCGCCGAGTCTGGGCGTCCGACGAGCTTGAGGCCCCAATACAAGACCAGCCCCGCGCCGAGTCCGCCGAGCGTGGGCACGAGCATCCGCTGCCACCCGTCGAGCAGCACGGCGGCTTCCTCAAGTTCGCCCGGTTTCCGCAGGGTGAAGTGCTTCACCCAGTCGGTCGTAAGGTAGAACACAAAGTTCGTGATGCCTCCGAGCACTCCCACCACGCCCGCGACCACGAGGTGGAATGCCTCCTCGCTCATGAACAGCCGGACGCGGTAGCGAAGCAGGCGGCGCCAGTTCTTCCGCGCAAACTCGTGCGCAAACTGAAGTCCGCGCTCCAGGGTCGGGAACTGGGATTTCACGGCGCAAAGCTAGCCGAACCCGCGCGCCGGAACGAGGAAGATTGCGGCAGGCCAAACGCGAACGGGAGAGTCGCGGCACAGCCGCGGCGAAACCTGGAACGTGGACCCGGACGGCTACCCGCCGGTCTGCCGCTTCAAGTCCTCGTCGAGGAAGCGCGCCACGTCCTTGAAACGCGCAATGTTCTCGGGGTTCAAGCTCATCAGCATCCGGTGCGCCTCGAGGCTTGTGCGCGTGAGGTCGGCCTTCGACGCCGCGCCGGGTGCCGCCGCATGGAACTCGCCCTCCTTGGGCGGGACGCATTGCGCGACCGTGAAAAGTTCGAGCACGCCGAGGTTGTCCAGCAGCCCGAGCACCCGGCCGTTGGGATTGAGCAACTCGAACTTGGGCGGCGCGCCGTCCACGCGCGCGTCGGCCGCGCCGTGCGCCAACCCCGCGAGGACGCCGAGAAACGTGCTGTCCATCAGCGGGCATCCCGCCAGGTCGAGCACGAACCGCCCGTGCCCGCGCGCGCACAACCCGCGGATGAGCGACTTGAAGTCCTCGCTCGCCGAGATGTTCGCGCGGCCCGCGATGCGCACGCAGACGCCGCCGGACGTCACGGCGACCGACATCGTGGCGGTGAGCGGGTTCATGGGGGCGGCAGGCGCGGCCATTGAAGCGCGGCGACTCGCGGAGGAACAGCCGATTTTTGGGGCTGCCGGGTGATGAGGAGTTCGGACAATCGTCCGTCCGCCGGGCCTGACGGGCCCGCCTTGTCCACCTGCAAAACTCCCGCTTGCGCCACCCTGCCCCTTGTGAAAACGTCTGCGCCCTGTTTTATGGGACACGTCAAACTCCACATCCCCGGCCCGGTCGAGGTGAGCGAGAAGACCTTCCGCGCCCTGTGCTCGCCGATGATCGGCCACCGCGGGCAGGGCTTCAAAGACCTCTGCGCGAAGATCCAGCCGCAGCTCCAGTCCCTGCTCGCGACGCGGCAGCTTGTCTATCTGAGCACCAGCTCCGCGTGGGGCGTCATGGAGGGCGCCGTCCGCAACCTCGTCGCCCGGCGCGTGCTCAACTGCATGTGCGGCGCGTTCTCCGACAAGTGGCTCGACGTCTCACGCCGCTGCGGCAAGGAAGCCGAGCCGTTGCAGGTCCCGTGGGGATCGCCCATCCGCGCCGAGGCCATCGACGCGAAGCTCGCCACCGGCCAGTTCGATGCGCTCACGCTCATCCACAACGAAACCTCCACCGGCGTCCTGTCGCCCCTCGCCGACATCGCCGCGCTCAAGCGCAAGTATCCCGGCGTGATGTTCATCGTGGACGCCGTCAGCTCGATGAGCGCGGTGCCGATCGCGTTCGACGCGCTCGGCATTGACGTGCTGCTCGCGGGCACGCAGAAGGCCTTTGCGCTGCCGCCGGGGCTCGCCGTGTTCACGTGCTCGCCTGCCGCGCTCGCGAAGTCCGCGACCGCGAAGGACCGCGGCTACTACTTCGACTTCGTGGAGTTCCAGAAGAACGCCGCCGAGAACATGACCCCGAGCACGCCGGGCATCGCGCACGTTTACGCGCTCGCGTCCAAGCTCGACGAGTTTTTCGCCGAGGGGCTCGACGCCCGCTACGCGCGCCACCGCGCGACCAACCAGATGACGCGCGACTGGGCGGCGCGGCACGGCTTCACGCTGTTCCCCGAGCCCGGCTTCGAATCGCTCACGCTCTGCTGCATCAACAACGGCGCCAGGCCCGGCGGGCGCGTGGTGGACGTGGCGAAGCTGCAGAAGCTCGTCAAGGAACAGGGCTTCCTCATCGACGGCGGCTACGGAAAAATCAAGGGCACCACCTTCCGCATCTCGAACATGGGCGACGAGACGCCCGCGACCATGGACACACTCATTGCCGCGCTCGACTCCGCGATGGCGAAGCTCTGACCGGGGCGCGCGGCCCAACCAGTCCGTGGCAATCTCCCGACCCACCCGTCACCCGACTTTTGATGACCGCTTCGCCCTTGCACTAAGGTAGAACGCGCGACCGAGCATCCCCAGACCCGCGCCGAGCGCGGCGCCGGTCACGCCGAATGCGAGCAACAGGCCGTGGTTCCACTTTTCGCTTCCCTCGCTCCACGCGCGCTCGATGCGCTGCGGCGTGCCGACCTCCTTGTGGACCGTGAGGCGGAACACCTCGACGCGGAAGCTCGCCTGCATTCCCTTCTCGCCCGCCGTGGTGATGTAGATGGGACTGCGCCAACGCCGCTCCGGGTCCGGCTCCGGCGCGCCCGCCGCCCAAAACCACGCCGCTGAGAACCCGACCAGCGCGAGCACGCCGTTGAACAGCGGCCAACGCAGGCGGTTGAGCCGTTGCGTGAAGTCTGTGTGGTTTGTGGTTTCCACAACGAGCCACTACTTCTTCCCCGGCCTTGCGCCGGCCATGAAGTAGGCGAAGAGGTCGCGCACTTGTTGTTCGCTCATCGCGTCGAGCAGGCCCTCGGGCATGAGGGAGAGGGCGCTGGCTTGCATGTCCTTGACCTGCTCGCGCGGGAGCGCGGTCTTGTTGCCGACCAGGTCCATCACCGTCACGGCGCGGGGGGCGACCTCGACGAGCAGGCCGGTGAGCGACTGGCCGTCGTGCGTGGTGACGTTGAAGGCGGTGTATTCCTCGCGGATGGCGAGGCTCGGGTCCACGATGGCGGGCAGGATGAAGTCGAGGTTGTCGCGCTCGTAGCCGGTCAGGTCGGGGCCGATGGCCGCGCCGTCGTTGTTGAGCTTGTGGCATGCGGCGCACGCCATCTTGAAGACTTCGCGGCCGGCCTTCTCGTCGCCCTTGCCGGTCTTGAGCAGCGTCCGGATCTTCGCGATCTGGTCCTGCTTTTCCTCGGTGGTTTTGTTCAGCCGGCCCCAGTGCTTCTTGATGAGCGCGTCGCACGCGGTGTCCTTGTAGGCGGCGATGGCGAGGAGATTGCCGATGGCGACCTGTTCCTTCTTGAGCTGGCCTTCGTCCACGGCGGCGAGGAGGCGTCGCGCCCAGTCCGCGCGGCTCGCGAGCGCGGCCTGCGCGGTGTCGCGAAGCCTGCCGCTGAAGCCGGGATAAAGATCGAGCAACTCGTGCGCGATCGTCGCGGTGCCGAAGCGCTGGAGCGCGGTGACCAAGTCCAGCCGCAGCGCCTCGCTCTTCTCGAAGCGCAGCAGCTTGAGGAACGCGGGCACGGCGGACTCGACGCGCCGTTCGGCGAGCAGCGCGATGGTCTTGCGGCGGTCGGCCTCGGGCGTCTTCGCGTCGGTGAGGCGCGCGAGCGCGGTGTCGGCGGCGGGGGCGTGTCCGAGCCGCACGGCGAAGCTCGTCAGCAGCGGCGTGTGTTCGCGCGTGGCCCAAAGCTCGGCGACCTTCGTCGCGAGCGCGGGCGGGACGGACTTCACCGGGTCGCCCTGCAAGCCGGCTTCCATGCCCTTGATGAGTTCGTCCACGGCGGCGGGGTTCGGCGCCATCTGGAACAGCAGTTCGCAGTCGCGAAGGTTCTTCTCGCTGCGCTCGGCGGTGAAGCGCTGGCCGAGGCGGCTGATGATGAACTTCTTCACGATGGGCGCCTCCCACAACGTGCTGTCGAGCAGCATCTGCATCACGCGGTTGCGGTCGTCGGGGTTGGCGACCTTGCTCTCGACGGCCCACCACAGCAGCAGCGGGATGTGGATGTCCTTCTCGTCCTCGGCGCGCAGGAGCAACTCGCGCGTGATGGCGACGCCGTCGTTGCCGGGAAGCCGCGTGGCGGTGCTGGCAAGCTGGCTGCGGACTTCGGCGACCTTCTCGTCGCGCGCGAGGCGGAACATCGCGACGTGCAGCGCGGGCGCGAGCGGTTTCCTGCGGTCGCCGAGCAGGCGGACGGTCCAATAGCGGATGAACTCGTCCGGGTGCGCGAGGCATTGCGCGGCGAAGGCGTCGTCGAAGCCGCCGCAGGCGTTGACGGCCCAGAAGGATTCGAGGGCGAGCTGGTCTCCGGGGGTCGCGGGCGTCCCGCCGGCCACTTTCTGAACCGATGGATTCGAACGCACCGGATCAACCGGCGAGGACGCCGGTTGAGTGCGCCCGGGACGGGCGCGCTCCCCAGCCGGAAGGTTTGCAAGCACCATCGTCTGGAGCCGCGTGACCAGCGATTTGTCGTTCCGATCCCACAACACCCGCAGCGCGGTCTGGCGCTGGAACTTGTTCGGGTGCGCGAGGAGCTTGATGAGTTCATCGTTCGACGCCTTGCCGATATCGAACGGCTTGACCGCCTTCACCTCGGGCGATTTCAACCGCCAGATGCGGCCGGTTTCCTTGTCCCACGTGTCGTTTGGATCGAGGTGGCTGAGCCGTGTGTCGCACCAGTCGGCGATGTAGATCGCGCCGTCAGGGCCGACCTTGGTGTCCACGGGGCGGAAGTGCTTGCCGCTGGATTCGATGAGCGTGTCGGTGTCGTCGCTGCGGAAGCTGGACGTGTCGCGCGCGAGTTTCGCGGCCTGGTAACGGCTCGTGAGCGCCATGCCGGCGATGACCTGTCCTTCATACTTCGGCATCGCGCCGCCCTCGTAGATGAGCATCGTCTGCGGGAAGCGCGGCTTGTAGCCCGTGCTCTTCATGTGCTCGAACCACCCGAAGCGATACGGGCTCATCGCCGGGCCGTGCTTGGCCCAGCCCTTGATGTAGAGCGCGCCCTGCGCGTAATGCAGCCCGCGCGTGTCGCCGTAGTTGGTGCCGGAGAACACGCGGCCCTTCGCGTCGAACTCGATGCTGTAGGTGTTCCCGCCGCCCTCGGCGAAGACCTCGAACTCATCCGTCCGCGGGTTGTAACGCCAGATCGCCTGGCCGAGGAACTTCACGCCGCGCACGTCCGCCGTGCAGGTGCTGCCGTGCGCGCCGTAAAGCCAGCCGTCCGGACCCCACGCCAGCGAGTTCGCGCCGCTGTGCGTGTCCTCAAGGCCGAAGCCGCTCAGCACCACGCGCGGCGGGCCGTCCGGGATGTCGTCGCGGTTCGCGTCCGGATAAAACATCAGATACGGCGGATGCAACACCCACACGCCGCCGCGGCCCGTGACCACGCTCCGCGCCATGTTGAGGCCGTCGAGGAACACCTTCGTCCTGTCGAACGAACCGTTGCCGTCCGTGTCCTCGTGGATGGTGATGTAGTCCGCGCCCTTGAAATGATTCGGCGGCGGCGGCGGCACCTTGTCGAAGACGGCGCGCAAGTATTGGTCATACTTCACGATCTTGAGGCCGGCGGGGAACGGGAACTGGACGTAGTTGACGACCCACAACCGGCCGCGCTCGTCGAAGTTCATGTAAAGCGGCTGGCGCACCGCGGGCTCGGAGGCGACGAGATCCATCGAGAGACCGTCCACCACCTTGAACTGCGCGAGCGCGTCGGCGGGCTTGGGCGCGGGCGACTGGTCGCCGAGCGAACCGCCCGCCTTGAAGCGCTTCACGAACTCCTGGACCTTGGGATCGAACTTGTCGTCCGTCCCGGCGGGTCGGGACGCGGGCGGGTCGGCGGCGAAGGCGGCCAATGCGGCGAGGCCGAGCGCGGCCGGGACGGAGAGCGAACCAACGGCCCGCCAACGGCCGCGATTTCGGCCCCTGAACCCGAACGGACACCTCTCACCCCATCCCTCTCCCCTCCTCCGAGGAGGGGAGAGAACCAACGGCCCGCCAACGGCCGCGATTTCGGCCCCTGAACCCGAACGGACACCCCTCACCCCATCCCTCTCCCCTCCTCCGAGGAGGGGAGAGGGTGCCCGAGGGGCGGGTGAGGGGTGGCTGTGCGCCAACCGGTTCATGGGTAGGGTGCTCCCGCTCGGAGCGGGACGGGTGAGGGGTGGTCGGGCCACAGGTTCATGGGCAGGAGAGGGGCGTGAGATGCAGTTCATGCGGCGTTGGGAGAATGAACGCTTCTACGCCGCGCGCGATTCAATCACAAGCAAAGTCGCGCCGGGCCTGACCGGCGGCCCAAAACGCTTTCAATACGGTCGGCAAGCAAGGCGTCAGTGAACTGGAATAAGCCTGACCGAAGAATCCTCTCAAGATTGCTTATGAAGCCTGCCCTGTCCCGAGCCCACGGCGGCGCGCGCGGATTCACCCTCATCGAATTGCTTGTTGTCATCGCGATCATCGCCATCCTCGCGGGGTTGCTGTTGCCGGCGCTTGCAAAGGCGAAGCACAAGGGGAAGGGCGCGCAGTGCATGAACAACTCGAAGCAGATGGCGACGGCGAATTCCCTTTACTCCGGTGACAACGACGACCGGCTTACGTTTTCATGGATCAGCCCGAGTGTGAGCGCTCCGGGTGGACCCTACGACGTGCCGAATCTTGCCGACAACAGTTTCTACGGTGCGATCAACGGTCAGTCGATGTTGAACCGATACATGGGCGAGCAACGGACCGTGCTCAGCCTGGTCAAGAACCTCCATTGTCCCGCTTACTTCATTAACCCGCGGCCAGCGGAGATCGCGGGCAGTGAGCGCGAGGTGCCGACGGTTTACACGAACACTTACACGATTGGTTGGGTCCGCTACGCGCATTACCGGGTGAATCCCTACATGGGCATCATCGGCATGGGGCCCGGGACACGAGGCGGAACTCCGACCGAAGAGGAGGGCGGAACCTTCCGTGGGAATCCGACGGTTCACGGCGCATTTCGACTGGGCAGCGTTGTGAACCCGGCCTCCAAAGTCCTTGCCTTCGACATCAAGCAAGGCAACGCGCGCCAGCCCTACTGCAACACGCCCGAAGGTGCGAATCTCACGTGGAACAATTCGACCGGAGACAATGACCGGAATAACGGCTTGAACTACACGCAAACATGGCAGGCGCCCGGCATCGGGTTGCTCCATGAATTTCGCAGCATGATTGCCTTCATCGATGGCCATGCGGAGACCGTGCCGAAGATCAGTGCGATCACCTTCGGCACCAGGACCGACACGCATTGGATTCTTGGACGGTAGGATTCCTAGTCGGATTCTTTGTGCCATTTTAGTTCAAATAGTCCGGAAGGTCCCAAACAGTTCGTCCCATGAAAACACGCGTTTGCCGTCCCAAGGCCGCCCGTGGCGCGTTCACACTTATCGAATTGCTCGTCGTCATCGCGATCATCGCGATTTTGGACGGCATGCTGTTGCCCGCCCTCGCGAAGGCGAAAGCGAAGGGCAAAGGCGCACAGTGCCTAAACAACACAAAGCAGATGGCGACCGCGGCGCAGATTTATGCCGGTGACATGGATGATCGCCTGATGTTCTCGTGGGCCGGGAACGACAACAACCCCGGCACGCCATACGACGTGAGCTACCCAGCGAACAACAGCCTTTACGGCGCGGTGAATGGGCAGTCCCTCCTTACCCGGTATTTGACGGCTGAACGGACAACCGACTCAGTCGTCGCGGGATTGCGGTGCCCATCCTACTATCTACCACCCGCGAGAGTGACAGCAGAAGGCTTCATCGACCACGTTCCGAAAGTCTGGACCAATACCTTTACGATCGGTTGGGTGCGGTATTCCCATTACCGGATTAACCCCTACTTTGGGAATCGTGGCTTGGGACCGGGGATCGAATCTGGCATGGGCTCCTTCGCGGCTGGATGGACCGGCCTGAACGGCTGGACTCATGTGGCGCTTCGGAACGACAGCGTCATGAAGCCGCAAGACAAAGTTCTCGCCTTCGACATCAAGCAAGACAATGCACGCCAGCCCTACTGCAACACGCCCGGAGGAGCAAACGCGACTTGGACCAATGCCACCGGAGACAACGACCGGAACAATGGGTTGAATTACCAGCAACCTTGGCAAGCTCCTGGATTGGGACTCTACCACGAGTTCCGCACGATGATCGCCTTCGTGGATGGACACTCCGAAGCAGTTCCAAAGCTCAGCCCCATCACGTTTGGAACGATCACCGATACCCACTGGATTCCAGGACGCTAGTCCGGACGGCGGTATCGACTCACTGCGGCTTCAACACGGCGTGGACGCGCCGGACCCATTGTCCGGGCGTCTCCGCACCCGTGCCCGTGTAAGGCGGCACGGGAACCTTGGAAGCCACCGCGAGGTGGGCGAGCCGCTGGTCAATGTAGGGCTTCACCTCGGGCACGGAGCCGGCCACCAGGATCAGCTTGCCCGCCCGCGTGCGCAGCGCCTGTTTCTCGGCTTCCGTCAGGTTCTCCGGCAGGAAACAAAACGCCACGATGGTCGTGCCGGGCGACTGCTTCTGGAGAAACGCAAGGAATTGGCCGGGCTTCCACTCCGTCCGCATTCCGCCGTCCGGCCGCGGAATCTTGAGCTCCTCGGTGAAGGTGAACCTGCCGAGGGTCTTGATGTGGCCCTTGAAGGCGTCGGCCTCGACGGCGATGAGGTTGAGGAAGCGCGTCATGTCGGGCAGCGGCGGGTTCTTCGAGTCGGGAATCTCGGTGATGATGGCGATGGTGCCTGAGCTGCCCATGAGCTGGAGCGCCTGCTCGGCCGCGAACACGCCCCGCGATTCGATGGGCTTGGAGACGACCTTTTCGCTCGTGGGCCCGGCCGCAAACACGCCCTGCGTGCCCATCGGCACCGAGCTGGTGTCGGGCGGCGGGTTGATGACCTTGCGGTTGAGCACGAAGGCGAGCGCGCCTACGCCGAGCAGAATCGCGATGGCGATGACGGCGCGTTTGGCCGTGTTGTCCTGTGGGGCCGGGGCTTTGGTGGACATAATGAGTCATCCGACGCGCCCCGATGGAAGCCATTCAGCAGGAGCGCAGGGAAAGACGCGGAGACGCGTCTCCATGTCACTTCAACGCGGCGAGCCACGCGAGTTCGGCGTTGAGCACGGCGAGGCAGCTCACCGCCGCAGTGTCGCAACGCAGCACGCGCGGGCCGAGGGTGACGGGTTTCACGCCGGCGCGTTCGAGCGCGTGGAGTTCCTCCGGGGTGAAGTCGCCCTCGGGCCCGATCCACACGGCGGCTTGCGCGGGAAGGCGGCCGTGTTCGCGGTGGTAGCTCCCGACCACGTCGCGCGGGTGCGCGGCGCCTTCGCGCAGCGAGGCGACGAGCGCGAGGTCGGCCGCGTGCTTCGCGAGCGCGTCCTTGAAGTTCGCGGCGGGCAGGATCTCGGGCAGCCACGGGAGGCCGCATTGCTTGAGGGATTCGATGGCGGTGTGGCGCCATTTGGCGGCCTTGCGGGCGGCGGCGGCGGGGTCGAGGCGGACTTCGCCGCGCGCGGTGAGCACGGGGGCGATGCGGCTTGCGCCCAGTTGCGTGGCCTTGCCGACGATGTCGTCCATCACCGCGCCCTTGGGCACGGCCTGAAGGAGCGTGAGGCGGGTCGCGGGTTCCGGCGAACGGCGCCGTTCGAGGACTTCGAGCGCGACCTCGCGCGGGGCGAGCGCGCGGATCTTGCAGAGCAGTTCGCGGCCCGCGCCATCGAGCACGGTGACTTGCTCGCCGCCCCGGAGCCGCAGCACGTGGAGCGCGTGGTGGGCTTCGGCCCCGGTGAGCCGGAGCAGGTCGCCGTCAGCCTCGGCGGGCGGGAGGTGGAAACGGTGCATCGAGGACGAATGAGGCGCGCGGGACCGGGCCGCGTCGTCACTTGAAGAAACTTTTCGCGCGGTCGAAGAAGCTCTTGCTGCGGGGATTGTTGTGCTCGTCGCAGGCGGAGGCGAAGTCGCGGAGCTTGTGCTCCTGTTGGGCGGTGAGGTGCGTGGGCACCTCGACGGTGACGCGCACGTGCAGGTCGCCGTGGTCGCCGCTGTGGATGTTGCGCACGCCGCGGCCGCGGAGGCGGAACATGGTGCCGGGCTGCGTGCCGGCGGGGACCTTGATGGTGGCCTTGCCGCCGAGCGTGGGCACCTCGATGGCCGCGCCGAGCGCCGCCTGCGCGAAGCTGACGGGGACTTCGCAGAGCAGGTCGTCGCCGTCTCGCTTGAAGACGTCGTGCTCGCGCACGTGGAGGACGACGTAGAGGTCGCCGTGGCCGCCGTCGCGCTGGCCGGCCTCGCCGTTGCCGGTGGAGCGCAGGCGTGTGCCGGTGTCCACGCCGCCGGGGACCTTGATCTTGATCTTGGAAGTCTTCTCGCGGCGGCCGTTGCCGCGGCAGGTGCGGCAGGGTTTGTCGATGGTGCGGCCGCCGCCGCCGCAGTGCGGGCAGGTCTGCGCGATGCTGAAGATGCCGCGCGCGCTCACGACCTGGCCGCGGCCGTGGCAATGGGTGCAGGTCTTGAGGGAGGCGCCGGGTTCGGCGCCGCCGCCGCCGCAGGCGTCGCAACTGTCGAGCTTGGTGACGGAGATTTCCTTGTCGCAGCCGCGCATGGCCTCCTCGAAGGTGATCTCCATGTCGTAACGGAGGTCGGAGCCGCGGCGCGGCGCGTTCGGGTCGTGGCCGCCGAAGAGGCTGCCGAAAATGTCGCCGCCGCCACCGCCGCCGAAGACTTCGCGGAAGATGTCGAACGGGTCGTGGAACTGTCCGCTGAAGTCGGGCCGTCCGGCGCCGGCGCCGGCGCGGGCGCGCGGGTCGAAGGCGGCGTGGCCGAACTGGTCGTAAGCGGCGCGCTTCTGCGGGTCGCTCAACGCCTCGTAGGCTTCGCCGAGCTCCTTGAATTTGTCCTCGGCGGATTTGTCGCCGGGGTTTTTGTCGGGGTGGAATTTGACCGCGAGCTGGCGGTAGGCCTTCTTGATCTCGTCGGCGGAAGCGGAGCGCTGGACGCCGAGCACCTCGTAATAATCCTTCTTGCTCATTTCGCGGCGGCGCCGGCGGGGTTGCGGGCGACAATGACCGTGGCGGGCCGGACGAGACGGTCCTTGAGCTTGTAGCCCTTGCGGAGCTGCTGGAGGACGTGGCCGTCGGGGACTTCGGTGGAGTCCTGGTGCGAGACAGCCTCGTGGAGGTTGGGATCGAAGGGCCCGCCGGCGGCGTGGACTTCCTCGAGGCCGGCATCGGCGAGGGCGCCGCGGAGTTGGGCGTGGATCATCTGGATGCCGACGCGCACGGAATCCTCGGAGGCGCCGGGCGTGGTGCCCGCGGTGGCGAGCGCGGCGTCAAAATTGTCGAGCACGGGGATGAGCTTGGTGAAAAGCTGCTCGTTCGCGTAGCGGACGGCGTCCTGCCGGTCGCGGATGGCACGCTTGCGGAGGTTTTCGAGGTCAGCGGTGGTGCGGAGCAACCGCTCCCAGTGCTCGGCGGCCTTGGCGGCGCGGGTTTTCAAGTCCGCGAGTTGCTCGGGCGTGGGCGGACCGTCATCGGCCGGCGGCGGCGCGGATTCTGCCGCGGCGGCCTCGACGGGCGCGGGTTCCTCAGGTTGGGCGTCGTCAGGCTTGTCGCTCATTTTGAACCAGTTCTTCAAAGGAGCGGGAAGATACACAAGGCGCGCGGAGCGGGCAATATTCGTGAGAGAATCTCCCGTAACGCCGCAGGCCGGAGCGGTTGAATAATCCCGCCCTCCGCAGTCCTACGGTGGGCAAAACAATTCGTCCAATGGCTTGAAATGGTTTCCACCCGGGACTTTAATCCAGCGAACACGTGAGTCCCGACCGATCCGAGTGAGCAACGGTTTCCAACCGAAAGAAAGGGCCAAGTCCCTGAAGATGGTCGCGTGCGGCGGCTGCGGGACGAAGAACTTCATCCCGAGCGACCTGCCGCCGTTCCAGACGACGCCGTGCAACAAGTGCGGGCACCCGGTGATGATCGCGGTGCGGATGCGGCAGTTCGAGTTGCGCGGGGTGATTGCGTCCGGCGGCATGGGCACGGTCTTCCGGTCGTGGGACACGATGCTGCATCGCGAGGTGGCGGTGAAGCTGATGAAGCCCGAGCTGGCCTCGGACCCGCAGCAAGTGGAGCAGTTCGCCCGCGAGGCGCGCGCGTGCGCCGGCCTCAACCACACGAACATCATCCACATCTACACGTTCGACCAGCACGAGAATTACAAGTATCTCGTCATGGAACTGGCGGATTGCGGCACGCTCGACGGCCGCATCGAGAAGGAGGGCCGCGTCGAGGAGCTTTACGTGCTGGACGTCGGCATTCGCATCGCGTCCGCGCTCGACACCGCGCTCAAGCACAACCTCCTGCATCTCGACATCAAGCCCGGCAACATCCTCTTCAACTCCGAGGGCGAGCCCAAACTGGTGGACTTCGGCCTCGCCCAAGCCGCCGAAGCCGAGCGCAAGCCTGACGACGGCATCTTCGGCACGCCTTACTACATCGCGCCGGAGCGCATCCGCGACCAGCGCGAGGATTTCCGGTCCGACATGTATAGCCTCGCGGGCACGCTTTACCACGCGTTGACCGGACGCGTGCCGTTCGAGGCACCAAGCATCAACGAGGTCGCGATGGCGCACGTGAACCAGCCGCTTGTGCCGCCGAACGAAATCGTCACGGACGTGTCGGATCAAACCAACGCCGCGATTGTCTGCGCGATGTCCAAGAATCCCGATGAGCGCTACATGAGCTACCAGGACTTCGGCATGGCACTCGAGGCGTCGCGGAGCTACCTGCTGGTGAAGAAATACCGCCCGGGCTATTGATCGCTTTCTGGTCCGACGCCGGCCGCGGACCCACCCAACCACCCATGAGCACCCGTCCGCCACCCGACCGGCTGTCAGGCGCTGCCTCCAAGCGCTGGTTGGCCGCGACAGGGGTCTTCGTTGTCGCGTTCGTTGTCGCGAGCCCGGCGACCTGCTCGCAGTCAGCACCGCCCGCGCCCGCGCCGCCGCCCGTGCGCGAGATCGCGCCGGGCGTCTTCCAGATTGGCAAAGTGCGGCTCGAAAAAGCCGCGCGCACCGTGTCCTTCCCGGCCACCTTGAACATGACCAACGGCCCGCTCGAGTATTTGCTCGTCACACCCATCGGCAAGACGCACGAGAGCCTGCTCAAGACCGACGTCGAGCCGCATCACATCCACGTCGCGATGCTGCTGCTCGGCGCGAAAGGCGCGCAGGCGAAGGCGACCAACGCGCCCTCCGGCGGCCCGGCCACGGCGGCCTCGCTTGCACCGTTGCGTGACAAGCCGATGCCGGGCGAGGCCGTGAGCATCGAGATTGCATGGAAGTCCGGCGCGAAGAACCACCAGCGCCGCATCGAGGAACTTGTGCTGAACACCAGGGCGAAGGCCGCGATGACGCGCGGCGACTTCGTGTTCAATGGCTCGCTTATCTGGCAGGGCGCCTTCGTCGCTCAACAGGAAGGCTCGATCATCGCCGCCATCACCGACCCCGGCGCCATCTTCAACAACCCCCGCCCGGGCCGCGACGAGGATGACGCATGGACCGTGCTGTCCAAAGAAGCTCCACCGCTCGACACACCCGTGACCGTGACCATCAAGCTCACACCGCAACCCCCCGCGAGACCGTGATCACCCGCGCCCGACCTCCTGATCCTCATCCTCCCATCCGCCCGCAACTGCGAGACGCCGAAGGAGATTAAGATTGAGGGCAGGATCAAGATCGCGAACCACTTTGCTGAACATGAACGCCCCGCTCCGATGTGCGCTCGGCGCCGCGCTCGCGCTCGCGATGCCCGCGGCCGCGGCCGACGTGTCGCTTCGCAACGAAGTCCAGCGCGCCATCGACCGCGGCGCGGCGTGGATGCTCGCCAGCCAGAACTCCAACGGCTGGTGGTCCACGGCGGATCATCCGGCGATCACCGCGCTCGCGCTCACGGCCCTGAACGGCGACCCTTCCGGCCGCGCGGCGAAGGTCAATCCCGCCGCGATGAAGAAGGGGTTTGCGTTCATCCTTTCCACCGCGCAGCCCGACGGCGGCTTCTACGTGCGCGAACTCGCGAACTACAACACAGCCGTCTCCATGATGGCGCTCCTCACCGCGAAGGACCCCGCGCACGACGCGGCACTGCGCAAGGCCCGCGCGTTCCTCGTCGGCTCGCAGATTGACCTCGGCGAAGCGGGCAAGCTCGACACACCGCTCGACGGCGGCATCGGCTACGGCAGCAAATACAAGCACAGCGACTTGAACAACACGCTGCTCGCGCTCGAAGCGCTCTACTATTCGAAGCACCTCATGGCCGACCGGCCCGCGGGTGAGTCGAAGGACCTCGACTGGAAGGCCGCCATCGCGTTCCTGCAGAACTGCCAGAATCTTCCCTCGCACAACAAGGAGCCGTGGGCCACCGATTCGCCGGAAAACAAAGGCGGCTTCATCTATTATCCCGGCCACAGCATGGCCGGCGGCGCGACGAACTCCGCGACCGGCCGCGTCTCGCTGCGCTCCTACGGCAGCGCGAGCTACGCGGGACTGCTCAGCTACGCTTACGCCGACCTCAAGCGCGACGACCCGCGCGTGACCGCGGTCTTCGACTGGCTTCGCGCCAACTACACGCTCGAGGAAAACCCCGGCATGGGTGCGCAGGGCCTCTATTATTACCTGCACACGATGACCAAGGCGCTGACCCTCCACGGCGTGGACACGTTGCAGACGAAGGACGGCAGGCGCATCAACTGGCGCAAGGACGTCGCGCTGAAGCTGCTCAACCTCCAGGCCCGCGACGCCTCGTGGGCCAACGACACCGCGCGCTGGTGGGAGAAGGACCCCGTGCTCTCGACCGCCTACTCGCTCATCGCGCTGGAGATGATCCACCGCGGATTGTGAGGGCTGCGCCGTGTTCTGGCCCCGCAAGAAAAAGTCCGAGAGCCTCTACTACATGCTGCCGGGCATGACCCGCTCAAACCGGCGGGTGCGGCGGATCGCGCTCGTGTGGGCCGTCCTCGTTGCGCTGGCCGTCGCGGCGCTGCTTTGCGCGGCGCTGGTCTTCATCGGGAAACGGTGAGCGGAGCCTCTCATCCCCGAAAACCACGGGCGACAACGCGAAGGACGAAGACCGTGAGGAGTCTCGCCGTCGGTGATCGCGGCGGATTGGCCGCCCTCGCCGTTTTGACTTCCGCCGCACCGTCACCTAGCCTCGCGGCGCCATGAACGTGCTCCGTCACTCCGATGCCGGCTTCGCGGAAAGGCTCGCCAGCCTCGCCGCCGCATCGAGCCTGTTCGATCCGGAGATCGAGGCGCGCGCGCGCGGCATCATCCAGGACGTGAAGGTGCGCGGGGACGCGGCGTTGCTTGAACTCACCGAGCGGTTCGACGGCGCGAAGCTGGACGCGGAACACCTCGCCGTGTCGCAGGCGGAACTATTCGCCGCGTCGCTGAAAGCGGACGGGCCGTTGCGGAAGGCCGTGGCCGGGGCGCGCGGCAACATCGCGGCGTTCGCGAGGAAGTCACTTCGGAAAAACTGGCGGTCGCGCAACTCCCATGGCGCTCGCGTCGGTGAAAAGTTCGATCCGTTCCGGCGCGTGGGCATCTACATCCCCGGCGGCACCGCGCCGCTCGTGTCGACCGCGTTGATGACCGTGACCCTCGCGCAGGTCGCGGGTTGCGGGGAAATCGTCGTCTGCACCCCGCCCGGCCGCGACGGTTCGGTGAATCCCGCGTTGCTGTTCGCGGCGCGCACGGCGGGCGCGACGGAGATTTTCAAGGCCGGCGGCGCGCAGGCGATTGCCGCGATGGCGCTCGGCACGGCGACGATTCGACCCGTGCAGAAAATCTTCGGGCCCGGCAACGCCTACGTGGTCGCGGCCAAGCGGCTGCTCTTTGGCCGTGTCGCGGTGGATTTGCTCCCCGGCCCGAGCGAAGTGCTCGTGCTCGCGGATGATTCGGCGGATCCCAGGTTCATTGCCGCCGACTTGCTCGCGCAAGCCGAGCACGGCTCCGGACACGAGCGCGTCTGGCTCGTCACCCCGTCGGCGAAACTGCTCACGTCCGTGGAGAAGGAAGTCGCACGACAGCTTCCCGCGCTCGGGCGGCGCGAGTTCATCGGGAAGGCGCTCGCGGCGAATGGCTGGCTCATCCTCGTCAAGTCGGTCGATGCCGCGGTTGCACTCGTGAACCAGCTCGCGCCCGAGCATTGCGAGGTGATGACGCGCAATGCGGCGCGCGTGTCGGCGCGCATCACGACCGCGGGCGCGATTTTCCTCGGCGGCTGGTCGCCGACGGTGCTGGGCGATTACGTGGCCGGCCCGAGTCACACGCTGCCGACCGGCGGCGCGGGCCGCTCGTTCGCCGGGCTCACGGTTGATCAATTTCAACGTCGAACCAGCATCGTCCAATACGACCGCGCGGCGCTGAGGAAGGGAGCGGCCGGTGTGAGGGCATTCGCCGAACTCGAGGGACTCGATGCGCACGGCCGCTCGGCCTCGATCCGACTGGAGGACGAATGAGCCTCGTTCGTCCGCTCGTGCGACGCCTGCGCGCCTACGTGCCGGGCGAGCAGCCAAAGATCCGCGGGCTCATCAAGCTCAACACGAACGAGAATCCTTACCCGCCATCGCCCAAGGTGTTGCGCGCGGTGCAGGCCGCGGTGGATGGCCGGCTGCGGCTGTATCCGAACCCGACCGCCTCGGCGCTGCGCGAAAGGCTCGCGAAGCTCCATGCTTGTTCGCCGGACAACGTCATCGTCGGCAACGGCTCGGATGAGTTGCTCGCGTTGGCGACGCGGGCGTTTGTTGAAGGGCGGCGTGCGGCGTGCGTCACGCGGAATCGGCCGGAGTCCGTCGTGCAGTATTTCACTCCAAGCTACTCGCTCTACCCCGTGCTTGCGGACATTCACGGCGCGGTTCGCAACGCCATGCCGCTGCGCGCGGACTTCAGCCTCCCTTCGCTTGCGGAGTTGATGCGCTCGAGCCAGTGGGAATTCCGTGCCGCGCTCACGTTCATCACCACGCCAAACGCGCCGAGCGGCCGCGGCTACGGCACGGCGGAACTCGACGCGCTCTGCCGCGCGATGAAGGGCGTGGTCGTGCTCGACGAGGCGTATGTGGACTTTGCGGACGAGCACGCGATGCCGCTCGCGCTCCGGCACCGGCACGTGCTGGTGTCGCGCACGTTCAGCAAGGCCTACTCGCTGTGCTTCCAGCGCGTCGGCTACTTCATCGGGCATCCCGCGCTCATCGCGGCGCTCGACAAGATTCGCGACAGCTACAACGTGAACGGCCTCGGCCAGGTTGCCGCTCTCGCGACGCTTGAGGACCTGCCGTATTACCGGGCGAACTTTCGCCGCATTGTCGCATCGCGCGAGCGCTTGTCCCGCGCGCTGACAGCCCTCGGCTGGACGGTGCTGCCAAGCCAGGCGAATTTCGTGCTCGCGCGCCCGCCCCGATTCCCCGCGAAGGAATGGCTCGCGAAGCTGCGCCACCGGAAGATCCTCGTCCGCTGGTTCGACCAGCCGTCGGTGCGGGATTACCTGCGCATCACCATCGGTTCCGAACCGGAAATGGCCGCGCTGCGGCGGGCGGCGGCGCAAGCCGGCGGCGCGTGAGGGCTCATGGCTGACAAATCCATCTTCATCGCCGGCCACCGCGGGCTCGTGGGCAGCGCGCTGGTGCGCCTGTATTCGCAGCAAGCCGGCTGGCGCATCCTCACCCGCTCGCGCGCGGAACTCGACCTGCGCGACACTTCGTCCGTGGACCGTTTTTTCGACGCCGAGCGTCCGCAGCACGTCATCCTCGCCGCCGCGCGCGTCGGGGGCATCCGCGAGAACGCGGACCATCAGTCGGAGATGCTGCTGGAGAACTTGCAGATTCAGAACAACGTCATCAGCGCGGCATTCCGCGCGGGCACGGATCGGTTTCTCTTCCTCGGCAGTTCGTGCATCTACCCGAAGCTCGCGCCGCAGCCAATCCGCGAGGACGCGCTGTTGACGGGCCCGCTCGAGCCGACGAACGAAGGCTACGCGCTCGCGAAGATCGCGGGGCTGAAACTCTGCCAGTTCCTCCACCGCCAGCACGGCCGGCGGTTCATCAGCGCGATGCCCACCAACCTTTACGGCCCGCACGACAACTTCGACCTCGAATCCTCGCACGTGCTGCCCGCGCTCATCCGCCGCTGTCACGAGGCGAAGTTGGCGGGTGCGCGAACCGTTACCCTGTGGGGCTCCGGCTCGCCGAGGCGCGAATTCCTTCACGTGGACGACTGTGCCGCCGCGTGCGCGCTGCTGCTCGAACGATACGAATCGCCGGAACCTGTGAACGTGGGCGTGGGCGAGGATGTGAGCATCCGCGAACTGGCGGAGCTCGTCGCAGACATCGTTGGTTTCCGTGGCGGCTTGCAGTGGGACACTTCCCAGCCGGACGGCACGCCGCGCAAGCTGCTCGACGTTTCGCGCATCCGCGCGCTTGGGTGGAAGTCGCGCATCGGCCTGCGCGAGGGGATCGAGCGAACCTACCGGTGGTTCTGCGAAGACGCTTCGGGCGCGTCGCGGTCACGCTGACGGCCGTTGGGTGGTTCGAGTCACGGCTTCTCGGTGACGTCGCGGAGCAGCTTCGCGGTTTCTTCGAGCTTCAACGACTCCGCGAGCGCGAGCGGTGTGCGGCCGAGGTTGTCGCGCGCGCCGGGGTCGGCCTTGTGCGCGAGGAGCAGCTTGACGATCTCCGGCCGGTTGCGCGAGGCGGCTCCGTGCAATGGCGTGTTACCTCGCGAGTCCGGCGCTGAAACCGCCGCGCCGCGGTCGAGCAGCAGTTCGACGAGGGGCGCGTGGCCGGCGACCGCGGCCAGGTGCAGCGGCGTCTGCCCGCTGTTGTCCTTCGTGCCCTGCTCGGCGCCCGCGGCCAGAAGTTGTGCGGCAACTGCCGAGCGGCCCCTGGTTGCGGCGATGTGAAGCGGAGTGGTGAGCTGGCGGTTGCGCGCCTTCGGGTCTGCTCCGTGGTCGAGAAGGACCTTCACAGTCTGCTCATCACCCGCGCCCGCGGCGTTGTGCAGCGGAGTGGCGCCCGAGTAGTCGCGGGCGTTCACCTCGGCCTTGTGCTGCAACAGGAGGCCGACCAGCGCAGGGCTGGATGCGCCCGCGGCTTCATGGAGCGGCGTGCGCTGCATGTCGTCCACGGCGGTGGCGAGGGCGGCGTTGGTCCGCAGGATGGACTCGGCTTCCGACAGCAGGCCGCCGCGCGCGACAGCGCGGATGCCGATGCCCTCGGTGACGCGGTTCTCCACGCCGCCCTGCGCTCTCAACTGGGCGACGATGTTGCTTGGGCCGAGTTCGCGCGCGACGGAGTAGGGCGTGCCGCCGCCATGGTTGGTCGCGTTTGGATCGGCCTTGTGTGCCAGGAGAATGGTGACCGCCGTGAAGTTGGTGGAAGCCGCGGCGATGTAGAGCGCGGTGTTGCCGAGCGCGTTGCGAAGGTCCACGCACCCGGGGCTCGCCGCGAGCAAACGGATGAGCGCATCCGGCTGTGGGCGCTGCACCGCGGCGCGAATCTCCGCGCCGCGGACGCGCTCGTCCGTGCGCGCGCCGCCGTTGCGGAGGATTTCAGCGGTCTGCCGGAATCCGAGCTCGACGGCGATGGAGAGCGGGGTTTCACCGCGATGGTTGGGCGGCGGGTTCGGGTCGGCCCGGTGCGCGAGGAGCAATTCCGCCATCGCCTTGTTGCCGCGGAAGGCTGCGACGTAGAGCGCCGAGTCGCCGCGCTCGTTTCGGGCGCTGGCGAGCGCGGGATTCGTGGCGAGGAGCTGCCGCGCGCGCGCGAAGTCGTTGGCGAGCGCCGCTTCGATGAGCGCGGCGATTTCAGCTTCGGTGGGCGGGAGCGGAATTCCCATCGCCGGTGGCGGCGCGGAGGGTTGCCCGGCTGAAGTCGGCGCGGGACCGACGGGCACCTCCGTCCGCGGCCGGCACGCGCTTGTCGCCAACGCGAGCGCGGCCATTGCAAGACAGTTGAGCACCGGCTTCATCGGGCCGGAGCATAGCGGGGCGCGCCGAAAAGTGAATCGGGGAAGCGCCGGATGCGGCGCCGGCGATTCGAGCCCCCGGCCCGCGCCCCGCCGGGGTTTCGTGAATTTCACCGAAAGCGGGCTCGTCGAGTTTCACGCACCCGCCGCACAAGGCCATTTTGCCGTGCGCACCCTGTCGCCATCGCCTGAGAAGGCCCGAACCCGACGCCCCACTCCGAGGGCAGCGTCGTCGCGGCGTGCCGCCCGGGCCGCCCTGTGCGGGCTCGCGGCGTTGTTCGCGGGCTGCACGGCGGCGCATCACCAGAAATCCGCGGATCGCGAAGTCTATTCGCTGCTGGCGAAGAAGGAGCTGCGCGTGCTCGGGCGCACGAACGAATTCCGCATCGACACGCCCTACTCGGCCCGCGAGCCGAAGTCCATCCCGCCCGCGGAGATCATCCTCGACCGTTCGCGCACGAACTCGATGGTGCTCACGTTGCAGGACGCGCTCCGTATCGCCGCGGCGAACAACCGGCAGTATCAATTCCGCCGGGAAGGCCTGTATCTTTCGGGCCTCGCGCTCACGCTGGAGCGGCACTTCTTCGCGGCCCGCGTCACGCAGTCGCTCGGCGCCTCGGTGGGACGCGACTCATCGGGTGGATTTGTCGCGGAGAATGACCAGTGGACCGTCTCGCGGCTGCTCAAGACGGGCGGCAGCCTCACGGCGAGCCTCGCGAACGACCTCACGCACTATTTCACCGGCACGCCGGGCCGCACGGTGACCAGCGCGCTGTCGGTGAACTTCACGCAGCCGCTGCTTCGCGGCTTCGGCGCGGACATCGCGGCCGAATCGCTCACGCAGGCCGAGCGCGACACGGTGTATGCCGTGCGCGACTTTGCGCTGTTCCAGCAGGCGTTCGCGGCGGACGTGGTGACGACCTACTTCCGGCTGCTCCAGCGCAAGGACGCCGTGCGCAACGGCTGGAGCAACTACCAGAAGCTGCTGCGCGGCCGCGAGCAGGCCGAGGCGCTCTCGAAGGGCGAGCGGCTCGCGGCGTTCCAGGTGGACCAATCGCGCCAGGAGGAACTCAAGGCCAAGGTCGCCTACATCTCGGCGGTCGAGTCCTACCAGGCGAGCCTCGACGGCTTCAAGCAACTGCTCGCGCTGCCCGCGGGGTTTGAACTGATCCTCGACGACACCGCGCTCGCCGAACTCGCCGCGCCCGGCCTGCTCCCGGTGCCCCTTACCGAGGAACAGGGTTTCTCGCTCGCGGTCGCGCACCGGCTCGACGTGCTCAACGAGATCGACCGCTTCGAGGATGCGCAACGCCACGTGGGCGTCGCGCGCGACGCGCTGCGGCCCGGGCTCCTCTTCACCGCGGGCGCGTCGCTGAACAACGACAACGTGAACTACTCCAAGTTTGTGTGGAACAACACGACCGTGTCCTCGGGGCTCCAACTCGACATCCCGTGGGACCGGCTTCCGCAGCGGAACGCCTTCCGCGCGACCGTCATTGCGTTCGAGCGGCAGCTTCGCACACTCGGCATCACGCTCGATGCCACGCGCGACAACGTGCGCGCCGGCTTGCGCACGCTGGGCACGGTGGGGCAGAATTACGACATTCAAAAGCGCGCGCAGCAGCTCGCCGAGCAGCGCACCGACGCCGTGAGCCTGCTGCTCTCCGCCGGCCGCGCGCAGGTCCGCGACCAGCTCGAGGCGCAGACGGCGCTCGTCGCCGCGCAAAACGCCGTCACGCAGGCGCTCGTGGACCATCTGGCCGCGCGGCTGAAACTCTTGATCGACATTGGAATGCTCGACGTGAATCAGGACAAGTTCTGGCTCAAGCCCGCCCGGCTGCCGGGCGCCGCGCCCGTCGCGCCCGCGAATCCCGCGGCGGCGGAATCCGACGTGCTCCCGCCGGAGAAAGTCTTCGGCAAGCCATGAGCGCGCCCGCTTCCAACAGCCCGGCCCCGCTGCGCGTCGCACGACAGCGCCCGCTGCTGGTCGTGGCGGCGCTGATCGCCGCGGTCGCCGGCGGCGTGGTCTTCCTCAAGAGCCGCAAGCCGCCCGTGGCGCAGCAGAGCTACTTCACCGTCAAGCGCGGCAACTTCCCGGTGATGATTCTCGAGGGCGGCACTCTGCGCGCCACGCAGGAGCTCATCGTCCGCAGCGAGCTCGAGGGCACGCCGCGCATCATCAGCATCGTCCCCGAGGGCACGTCCGTGAAGAAGGGCGACTTGCTCGTCGAGCTCGACGCCGCGGGCATCAAGGAGAAGGTGGCGACCCAGGACCTGACCGTGCAAAGCGCCGAGGCATCCTTCACCCGCGCGAAGGAGGACCTCGCCATCCAGAAACTCACGATGGACGCCGCGGTGAAGGACCAGGAACTGCGCGTGGAATTCGCCGAGTCCGACCTCGAGAAATACAAGGAAGGCGACTGGCCGCAGCAGAAGAAAGGCATCGAGGCGCGCATCACCATCGCCGAGGAGGAGATGCAGCGCGCGCAGGACCGGCTCAACTGGACCGTGCAGCTCGAAAAGCGCGGCTACGCCACGCGCGACGAACTCAAGGCCGACCAGCTCACCGTCAAGCAGAAGGACCTCACCATCTCGCAGGCGAAAGAGGAGCTGCGGCTCGCGCAGAAATACGATTTCCCCAAGAAAGTCCGGCTCTTGGAGTCCACCGTCGAGCAGACCAAGCTCGAACTCCTGCGCGTCCGCCAGCGCGCGGCCTCGACGATCTCGACCTACGAAGCCGACGTGAAATCCAAGCAGGCGCAGCTCGAAAAGCAGCGCGAGCGCCTCGGCGAGGCGAAGGAGCAGCTCCTGCTCACGAAGATTTTCGCGCCGCAGGAGGGGCTTGTGGTTTACGCCACCGGCAGTTCCGCGAGCAGCGGCATCCTCATCGAGGAGGGCGCGACCGTCCGCCAGAAGCAGGACATCATCAAGCTCCCCGACGTGACGCAGATGATGGTCGAGATTCGCGTGCACGAATCGCACGTGCGGCAGGTCAAGCTGGGGTTGCCCGCGAACGTGACCATCGACTCGCTGCCCGACAAGCAGTTCACCGGCATCGTGAAAAAGATTGCCGTGCTGCCCGATTCCTCCAGCCGCTACTACAATCCCAACCTCAAGGTTTACACCACCGAGGTCTGGATCAACGAGGAACTCACCGACATCAAGCCCGGCGTGTCCGGCCGCGCCGAGATCATCATCACCAACCTCACGGACGTGCTCACCGTCCCCATCCAGGCCGTCACCACCGTCAAGGGCCAGCAGGTCTGTTACGTCGAGAAGAAAGGCCGGCACTTGCAGACGCCCGTCGAAATCGGCCTCTACAACGACCGGCTCATCGAGATCAAGAACGGCCTCCAGGAAGGCGACAAGGTCCTCCTCGCCGCGCTTTCCGAATCGGAGTCCATCCCCGTCGAAGAGGCCGACAAAGCCGAGGAAAGCGCCGCCCCAAGAACCAACGGCGCGCCAAAGCCGGCGGAGCCCGCCGCCCCCGCGCTCACCAATGCGGCGGCACCGCCCTCGGCCCTGGAACCACTTCCTCCGGGGGTCCGGCGCTCCGGCGGCTCGAGTCCGGTGCGTGGCGAATTCGCGCGGCCCGCGCCGAGGCCGCCACGGCCCGCACCGGCCGAGCGCGTGAAGAAGTCCGGGTAGTCGCGCGTGCCGACCGAGCCCATCATCCGCATCGAGAAACTCGAGAAGACCTACCACCTCGGCGAAGTCGAGGTGCGGGCCCTGCGCGGCGTCGACCTCGCAATCCGCCCCGGCGAGTATGTGGCCATCATGGGCGCGTCCGGCTCCGGCAAATCCACGCTGCTCAACGTGCTCGGCTGCCTCGACCGCCAGAGCGCCGGCAGGTATTACCTCGGCGGCGAGGACGTCGCCGCGATGGACGACGACGCGCTCTCCGCCTTCCGCGGTCGCACGCTCGGTTTCGTCTTCCAGAGCTACAACCTCATCCACCAGCTCAGCGTGCTCGAGAACATCCACGTCCCGCTTTTCTACCAGGGCCGCGACCTCTCGGAATGCGGCGCGCACTGCGAATCGCTCGCCCGGCTCGTCGGCCTCGGCGACCGGCTCGACCACCGGCCCAAGCAGCTTTCCGGCGGCCAGCAACAGCGCGTCGCCATCGCCCGCGCGCTCGTGAACGACCCGCTGCTCATCCTCGCCGACGAACCCACCGGCAACCTCGACTCCACCACCGGCGTGGAAATCCTCGACCTCTTCGACCAGCTCAACGCCTCCGGAAAGACCCTTGTGCTCGTGACCCACGGCGACGAGGTCGCCGAGCGCGCGCACCGCGTCGTGCACATGAAGGACGGCGTGATCGACCGCGAGATCACGCGCCCGCGCAACGCTTCAACCGGCCCCCGGCCACCGGCAGGCGGCAATTCACACTGAATGCGCCTCGGTTCACTCATCCGCATCGTCCAGCTCGGCTTGAAGAGCCTTCTGCTCCACAAGATGCGCTCCGTGCTCACGATGCTCGGCATCATCTTCGGCGTGTGCAGCGTCATCGCCATGCTCGCCATCGGCGAGGGCGCGAGCTTCGAGGCGCAGGAAGCCATCAAGAAGCTCGGCTCCAGCAACATCATCCTCCGAAGCGTCAAGCCGCCCGCCGACCACAAGGCCGCGACCGGCGGCCGCAGCTACGTCGCCGAATACGGCCTGACCTATTCCGACCTCGGCCGCCTCGGAACCATCCCGGGCATCAAGCGCGTGCTTCCGATGCGCATCATTCGCGACGAGGTGCGTTTCAACACCATCGTCCAGCAGGGCCAGATCATCGGCACGCGGCCGCTTTACGCCGAGATGTCCGGCGTCGACATCGTCCGCGGCCGGTTCCTCACCGACTTGGACGAGGCGCGGCAGAACAATGTCTGCGTGCTCACGCTCGCGCTCGCCTCGAACCTGTTCCCCTATCAGGACCCGCTCGAACAGGAGGTGCGCGTCGGGCCGGATTACTTCACCGTCGTCGGGCTGCTTCGCGAAAAGAGCACGGCCGAGAAGCGCCCGCAGTCCGGCCCGATGGAGGGGCAGGCGCTCGACAACAACATCTACGTGCCGCTCTCCACCGCGCGCAGCCGCATCGGCGAGACCATCATCCGCCGCTCCGCCGGCACGTTCGAGGCGGAGAAAGTCGAGTTGCACCAGCTCACCGTTCAGTTCCATTCCGACGACGACGTGCTCGTGGCCGTGCCGCAAATCCGCGCGATGCTCAAGCGGTTCCATCCCAAGTCCGACTTCGAGATCATCGTGCCGCTCGAGCTGCTGATCCAGCGCGAGGCGACCAAGCGCGTGTTCAACATCGTGCTCGGCTCCATCGCCGCCATCTCGCTGCTCGTCGGCGGCATCGGCATCATGAACATCATGCTCGCCACCGTCACCGAGCGCACCCGCGAGATCGGCATCCGCCGCGCGCTCGGCGCCCGGAAGCGCGACATCACCACGCAGTTCCTCGTCGAGACCGTCGTCCTCTCCATCGGCGGCGGGCTCATCGGCGTCGTCGTCGGCATCGCCACGCCGCTCGTCGTCTCCGCGCTCACGGCCATGAAGACCGTCATCACGCCGTGGTCCGTCCTCATCGCGTTCGGCATCTCCGGCGCGGTGGGAATTGTCTTCGGCCTCTACCCCGCGCGCCGCGCCGCGGAGTTGGATCCCATCGAGGCGCTCCGGCACGAATGAAACTGACGCCGCCGGTCCGGGCCGCGGATTCACCCGCACGGAACTGGTGGTGACCATACTCGTGCTGCTGGCGGGCGATCGAAACCTCACGAATAGCGTTTTGGCGAGTGGCGGACTGCTGACGATGTCTCGTCATGATTTGCCCGGCTGGGATGGGGCCCGGCCCGGCGGATTCGGGATGCTCGCGCTCGCTGATGGGAGTGTTCACCAGATGGACACGGCGCAGCTTGACGCTCACCTCTCCAGTGTTTCGCTCCCGCCCACGAACCGTCTCGCGCTGCCTCTGCCGTGGCGCGCTCTGCCGGGTCGTTCACAGCTTCGTCTGCACCACCACCATCCGCACGCTGCCGGCCGGGACGGTGATCACCGCCTGCGAGTTCGTGCCGGCGGGGATCCACCGCACGGCCTGTTCGGTGAAGCACTCGTAGCTGCGCGTCACGGCGAACGGCGCGCGCAGCGTCACCGTCTGCGCCTCGCGATGGTCCGTCGGCAGCACGCCGTGCTGCGGCTTGATCACCCCGCGGTTGTTGAGCAGGCCGACCAGCCAGCCGCCGTCGTCGAGGCGGTTGAGCGTCCACTCCACGTCGCCGGTCACGCGCACGGGCACGAGCCCCTCGGCAAGGTGCCGCATCACGAGCGCCAGCACCGGCACCGGCCGTTCGTCGAAGCCGAGCCCGAGCGACGCGCCGATGGCGATGAGTTGTCCCGCGCCCGCGCGGCGCACGAGCGCGAGCGGGATGTTGTTCCCCGCGGTCGCAAGCACGCGGTCGCGTCCCGCGGCCATCGGCCGGTGGCGGAATGTTCCCGCCGCGAAGCTCTCGCCGCCGGGCTCCCACTTGAACGCGGACGACTCGACGGCGGGCGCGAACGCGGGCAGCTCGAGTTCCTTCACGCCCGGGCCGCTGAGCTGGTCGGCGCAGACGACGAGCGTGCCGCCGCCGCGGACGTAGTCGCGCAGCGCCCTGCCCCATTCGAGGCTCACGGTGATTTCGCCGGCGCAGACGACGGCGGGATACGTCTTGAGGATCGCGGCGCGCTTCGGCGCGGTGACGATCACGTCGAAGATGTCGCCGAACACGCCGCTCACGTAGCCCTGCCGCGCGCCGCTGGCGGGTTCGTTCTGCGTCTCGGGCGCGGGGAAATACGCCACGTCGAACCAGCCGCGAAGGGCCGCCTCGTGCCTTCCCGGCGCGAGCACGGCGGGGTTCAGCTCGGCGTCGAGCGCGAAGGAGGCGGGCTGGAACCGCTCCTGCGACCAGCCGTGCGCCTCGTCGAGCAGGAAGGCAACCGGCGTGAACTGCGTCCCGCGCGGGTGCTTCTTCGCCACGCGCAGCACGGCCTCGGCGACGCGGCCCTTCGGCGAGAGCGTGACGGGGAAGCCGTCGCCCGCGCTGTTGCCGCCGGGCTTCCAGAACATGTCCACGCCCTGCTCGTTGTAGAACGCGTCCACGCCCGCGAGGTGCCACAGCACGTAATCCTTGAGCAGCCAGTTCACGCCCGCGCCGGCCCATGCGTCATACTGGTTGTCGAGAATGTAGCGCGACGACGCCGGGTAGAAGTAGGCCTCGCGCGAGAACATCGTCGCCGCGTCGCCGAGGTTGCAGGACTGGTAGTCGAAGAACCTCGCGCCGAACTGCCGCGCCGCGCCGCGCAGGAACGCGAGCCGCCGCGCGAGCGTGGGCGAGTTGCCGGTGTTCTCGTGGCCGATGCGCCTCTGGCCCCACGCGCCGAGCGCGTGCGCGTAGGCCTCCATGTTCGCGGAGAGGCAGGAGTTGATCGGCGCCCACGTCTCCTCGGGCGTGAGCGGCGCGCCGAACCAGTTCGTGAACTTCTTCACCGTCGCCGCCGTGTCGAGCTCCCGCAGCGCGTCGAGCACGTCCGCGCGGGACTTCGCGGCGCCGATGCGCGCGTTCAAGTCGGCCGCCGGCGGATACGCGTAGGAAAGGCTCTCGCCTGCGATGAAGCCGGCGAACTGCTTCTCGACCTTCTTGAAGTTCGCCCGCAGCGCCGCGCGGTCCGAGTCCTTCGTGAACCGCGGCTCGCCGTAGTTCAGCAGGATGGCAAACCTGCGGTCGGGGTTGCGCGCCAGCCAGTCGAGGAACGGCGAGTCGTTGGTGAAGACCGCCGGGTAGAGCGGGATGTGCACCACCGCGCCGCTGAGCGGATGCGAGAAAATCGGCGGCGCGCTCGTCCGGAACGCGGCGAGGAAGTCCTTCACCAACGGGCCGTCCACGCCAAACGGGAAATCGAGCCGCTCGGCCGCGGGCTTCTTCAACTCGTCGAGCCACGGCTGGCCGACATTCCACAGGAAGGACGGCGGGCCGTCGGAAATCTTCCACGGCTTGGGGATGTCGTGGTTCGGTCGCGACTTGATGAGCGGTTCGATGGGCGGCGCCTCGGCGGCGGCGGGCGCGACGGTGGCATTGGGATTCGGCGGCGCGGCATTCGTCGCGCGGAACGTCCGCATGACCTGCCACACGGCGAAGTCGGGCTTCTCGCGCCCGCGCGGGCGGTAAGATTTGTCGGTGGTGAGGCAGAGGCAGTCGATCTGCCGGCGCGCCTCGGACGGCGCGTTGACGAACAGCTCGACCGTCGCGGCGCCCTTCTCGAGCACCAGCACGGTGCTGTCCCACGTGAAGGCCCAGTCCCAATACAGCGCGAGCGGGTCGAGTTCATCGGCCACCGGTCCGCGGCCGAACGTGTGCTCCGCGCTGCGGTCGCCCTGCTTGATGCGCACGCCGAACTCCTCCTTCCTGCCCCGATAATCGGCGTAGCGGACCCACAGCGTGTAGGCGCCCGCGGCGGGCAGCTCGATGTCGCGGCGTACCACCGCGTTCGTCTCGTCCGCGCGCGTGGCGATGCTCAGGAACTCGCTCTCGCCGCCCTGCGTCCACTCGGGCGCGACGCCCGGCCCGGACAAGCTCCACGAGCCGCGTGTTGTGTTCGAGGGTTGTTGGAAGGAGAAGTTCGCGCCGCGCAACGGGCGGAAATACTCAGACTCCATCCAGACATGGTGCGGCTGCGGGACGGGGTCGCCGTCAGCGGCGGAACCCGCGAGGCTGCTGGCGGCAATCAACCACGCGAGCAGGCGGGCGAGGAATGGCATGCCCGCAGACTCGCACGAACCCACGAGGCCGGGAAAGAAAAAGGCGGCCGCAACGCGCCCGGCCCGGCCCTGCCGACGCGACCTGACCCAGGTGGCGGATTTTCCGCATCAGCGGATCCGCCGACTTCTTCCTCCGACTTCGGGGTCTCGAGGTCGAAGTAGACGATGTTTGGCACGCGGGAGTGTTCAAAGTTCAAGGTTCAAAGCCGGGTTGGTTGGTTGGTTGGTTGACGGGCAGAATGGCCATCGGCCTTCGGCCATCCGCAATGCTCCGGGCTGCTTCCAACTTCCCATGCGCGGGGCGGGGCGTTAGACTTCGCGCATGGACCATTCGAGAACCGCGGGCGCGCGTCGGCGTGACGTTGACTGACCGATGGCGGTTCCCTCGAACAGCGCGGGCAACGGCGATTCGGGCGAGGCGCGCCTGCGGATTTACCTGCTGCCGAACCTGCTCACGGCGGGCAACCTGTTCTGCGGGTTCCTCGCGATCACGCGGGTGGTGGAGGCGGACATCAACTCGCCGACGTTCCCCGGCGTGATCCGCGAGGCGATCCTGTTCATCATCCTCGCGTGTGTGTTTGACCTGCTGGACGGGCGTGTGGCGCGGATGGGCGGTTTTGAAAGCCCGTTCGGGCGGGAGTTTGATTCGCTGGCGGACATCGTGTCGTTCGGGGTGGCGCCGGCGTTCCTGGTGCACCGGGTGGTGTTGCGGGATGTGTTTGTGGACCGGCCGGAGCTGGGCTGGTTCATCGCGTCGATTTACCTGATCTGCGGCGCGTTCCGGCTGGCGCGCTTCAACTGCCTGGCCACGATGAATCCCGACGAGGGCGGCGGGAAGGAGTTCGTGGGCTTCCCGATCCCGGCGGCGGCGGGGTTGATCGCGTCGCTGACGCTGTTCCTGCTGTGGTGGAAGGACAAGGTGGCGGACTTCAAGGAGACGCCGCTGCGTTATGCGCTGCCGGTGATCCTGGTGTTCCTCTCGGCGATGATGGTGAGCCAGGTGAAGTATCCGACGTTCAAGAAGCTGGACTGGCGGGCGCAGCGGCCGTTCGTGAAGATGGTGATCATCGCGGTGGTGATCGGGTTCGTGGTGATCCTGCGCGAGAAGATCCTGCCGCCGGTGCTGCCGCTGGTGTTCACGGCGTATCTGGTTTACGGGTTTATCCGCCCGCGCATTTCCAAGCAGATGATCCGCGACATCGAGGACAACGACGAGGAGGAGGCTGCACCGCCCGGGGCTTCGGAACGGGGCGCGGGCGCCCCGGCGAAGGAGGGGAAGTGAACGGAGGCGGCGGACAATCCGCGTTCCGTGTCTGGCGTCGAAGCGCGGTCTCCGCCCTGAACACCGACGGTTGAAGGCGGAACACCGGACGTTTGAGCCATGGGTGACCTGACGATGCGCGATGTGTGGGAGCTGGCGATCAGCTTCACCACGGGATTCCTCGCGGGCTTCGTCTACAATATCCCGGTCGGGCCGATCAACATCAGCATCATCAACGAGGGCGCGCAGCGCGGCTTCGTGCGCGCCACGCTCATCGGCGCGGGCGCGATGGTGATGGACGCGGTGTATTGCGCGCTCGGCTTCGCGGGCGCGTCGTCGCTGCTGGCGTCGCGGCACATCCGGGCGGCGCTCGAACTGGTGAGCTTTCTGCTGATGCTCTTCCTCGGCTTCAAGTATTTGCTCGCGCCGGACATCCCGACGATTTCGCGCGGGGCGGACGTGATCGAGAAGAAGCTGCACCCGCACACGGCGTTTATGACGGGCTTCGTGCGGATGCTCGGGAACCCGAGCGTGCTGGTGTTGTGGCTCGCGCTGGCGGCGACGTTCACGGCGCACCAGTGGGTGGACCCGACGTTCGAGAGCAAGGTGGCGTGCGTGCTGGGCGTGGCGCTGGGCGCGCAGGCGTGGTTCACGCTGCTCGCATGGGGCGCGTCGCTCGGCCACCGGAAGCTCTCCGAGCGCACGCTGCTCAGGCTCTCACACGCGTCGGGATTCGGGCTGCTGCTGCTGGCCGTCTACATCGGCTGGCGGCTGGTGCACCTGCTGGCGCAGCGGTAGGGAGATACGGGATTCGGGTAGTGGCTCATTTTGAAATGTAGAGCCGGCTCCGTGAGCCGACCCGTTGGCGCACAGCGCCAACGCTACACCCAATTGAGCCACTGCCGAAATTCGGAACTCTGAATTCGAACCTACGGCTGCGGCGCCGGCTGCCCCTTGTTGGCCTCGGCGCCGGCTTGCCGGGCGAAGACTCCAGAGCGTTCGAGCTCGCGATTGAACCACTCGTTGAACGCGTAACTCACGCGGCCCTCCCGCAACTCGTCGGTGAAGCCGGGCAGGTCCTTGTCGATCTTGTCCTGCGTCGCGCCGGTGATGTCCTTCACGAAAAAGACATACGCGCCGCCGAACGTGGGCTCGGGCTGGCTGACTTTGCCCTTGCCGAGGCGGAAGCCCTCCTCGCGGTAGCGCTGCAAGTCCACGCCCCGCTCGTCAAGCTGGGCCATCTGGCGCAGGCGCCGCGTGAGCGCGGGCACCTCGATCACGGCGAGTTGCTCCGCCACGGCGGCGTCCTTGAACGCCTTGCCCTGCGCGAGGCTGTTGGTGAGCTTGGTCATCGCGGTGCGCGCGGCCTGCATGCACAGCTCGTGCGATTGCGCGCGCTTGTAGTCGGCGATGACCTTGTCCTTGACCGCTTCGAAGGCCGGGTTCTCGCTCGGGATGCGCCGCTTGAGGGCCATGATGTAAATGCCGTCCGGCCCGGCGACCGTCGGGGACAGTGGCGACTCGGCCGTGAGCGAGAAGGCGGTGCGCGTGAAACGTTCGGGCAGGTTCTGGCCCACGGGCCCCTCGACGTCGTCGAACGGTCCGGAGTCGAGCACGGGCATGCCTTTCTGCGCCGCGAGGGCGAAGAGGTTGGTCGGGCCGACGTCCTTGATGCGATAGAGTTCGTTGGCGAACGCGGTGGCCGCGCCGAGCGCGTTCGTGCTGGCGTGGGCCTTGCGCAGTTCGTCGCGGATGTTCTTCTTCGCCTCGTCGGGCGTGAGCGTCTTGCCGCCGGGCGCGCTCAGCGCGTTGGTGCCGCGCTGTTCGAAGATGGCGTCAATGCGCGCGGCGAGGTTGGTCTCGGCGGCCATCGTCTTGTCGGCGAGCGCGAGGTAGTTGGAGTTGGCGAACACAATGTAGCCCACCTGCGCGTGCTCGCGGATGCGGTAGGAGGCGATGCGGTTGGTGAAGAACTGGACGAGCGCGTTGGTTTCGATCACGACGCTGTTCACGAAGTTTGTGTCCTGAAAAAACACGGCCTCGGTGACGACCGACTCGTGGTCGCGCCGGAAGAACGCCTCCGCCGCGCGCGAGGTGATGAGCGAGCCGCTCATGCCGCGGACGGCGACCAGGTGGCGCAGGCCGATTTGATTGCGGAGGAAGCGGTGGAAGTCCTTTTCCGAAAAGCCGCGCGGTGCGAGCTGCTGCTGGAGAAAGCCCGCGTAAGCCTTCGGGTCGAACTTCTCCGGCTGCGCGCGGTCCCTGAAGTTTTGTTTGATGAACCGCGCCACCTCGGCGTCGTTGACCACGATGCCGCTGCGCTTGATCTCCTCGTTCAAGACGAGCCGCTTGCGGGCTTCCGTGTCGAGGTCGAAGCCGCTCATGCGCATGACTTCCGGCCGGTCGGGCCACATGCCGGACTGGCTGAAGAAGGCGAGCTGCGCCTCGCGCGCCGCCCCGTTGATTGCGAGCGTGCCGATGGGTTTGCCGTAGAGGGTGCCGTAGTTCCCGCCCTCCCGTCCGGCGAACTGGGCGTCGGGCGTGAAGAAGACAACGAAGCTGATGATGATCACCGTGATGATGACCGCCCACATCCACTGCGAGTGCTTTCGTATCGTGCCGAGCATAGTCTTCGAAATTGAGGGCGCACCCTACTCGCGCGCGCTCGCGAGGGTCAAACTCGAAAACCGCCGGCGATGGCGGGACCACTCTCTCCCCCCGCCCGACGAGGGGAGAGGGATGGGGTGAGGGGTGCAATAAATTGAGATGCACCCGGCCGGCGGGCGGCCCGGAGTTTTTCATTCCACCGGCCCGGGTGTTTGGCTACGGTCGCGGCCAATCGCCCGCAACCATGAACGCCCCATTCCCCAAGCTCCTGCTGCTCGCCGCCCTGCTCGGTTTCACCGCGCCGACTGCCCGCGCCGCCACGGCGGACAAGACGCTCGACATCTACTGGATTGATTCCGAGGGCGGCGGCTCGACGCTCATCGTCACGCCCGACGGCGAGTCGGTGCTGGTGGACACGGGCAACCCCGGCGTGCGCGACCCGGGCCGCATCCACAAGGTCGCCACGCAAGTCGCGGGCTTGAAACAGCTCGATCACGTCGTCATCACGCACTTTCATTCCGACCACTATGGCGGGCTGGCCGAGGTCGCGGCCCTCATGCCGGTGGGCACGTTGTGGGACAAGGGCATCACCGACGCCAACCCCGACGGCAACCCAAAAGACACGCGGTGGCCGGCGATGAGCAGGGCCTATCGCGACGCGAAGGTCGGAAAGCGCGCGACCATCGAGGCCGGCACCATCCTCCCGCTCAAGCAGCCGCAGACCGCGGGCAACCCCAAGCTCGAGCTGCGCTGCCTCGGCGCAAACAAAAAGTTCGTCAGCCCGCGCCCGGAACAGTTGCGCGCCAACCCGCTCGCGGGCTCGGTGCCGCCGAAGGACGCCGACCCGAGCGACAACGCCAACAGCGTGGTGCTGCTGCTTCAGCTCGGCGCATTCCGGTTCTTCGACGGCGGCGACCTGAGCTGGAACATCGAGGAAAAGCTCGTGAGCCCGCACAATCTCGTGGGCGTGGTGGACCTTTACCAGGTGAACCACCATGGGCTCGACGTGAGCAACAACCCGCTGCTCATCCGTTCGATCGCGCCGACGGTTTCCGTGATGAACAACGGCCCGCGCAAGGGCACCAGCAAGTCCGCGATGGACGCCCTCAAATCCGTCCCCGGTCTCGCCGCGATGTATCAGGTCCATGAGAACGTCCGCCCCGACAAGGAGAACACGGGCGAGGCGGCGATGATTGCCAACAAGGGCGACCTCGGCGAGAAGTGCGAAGGCCATTATCTCAAGTGCTCCGTGCGGCACGACGGCGGGTCGTTCACGATGTTCGTGCCCTCGACCAGACACAACCGGACGTTCCAGACGAAGACGAAGTAGTGTGGCGCCCTTCGCAATCGCCGCGTCCCCGCGTCCCCGCGTCCCCGCTTCTCGCCTCGCGGATCCGGCTCAGGTTTTGATTAAATTGAGCGCGCCCATTTCCTAGGGTGTCCCCGCCCTGCGCCGGCAGGTCGGGTCGGACGGAAGTGGCCCTCCTCTGCCAGTTGACCGAGACACTGCGCCTCGCGATCGGTGGCGAATTCGGCAGACGCCTCGCGTCTGCCGAGAAGCCGGCGGCGAACTTGGGCCGTCAAAGTGGCGACCAGCGCTGGTGCTTGTAGCGGGCGTAAATCCAGTGGAAGTCCAGATTCCCGGGCCCGCCGCCGGGCCAGTAGAAGGATGCGGTTCCCTGGCCCGACAGGATGGCTGCTCGAATGATGCGCGGGTCTTCCCAACGGCGGATCTCCGCGTGGCCGTCCGCGAAGGACACGCTGCTCGCGTTTCCGTGATAGACCGCGAATGGATCCACCCAGCCCGCCCCCGACGGGGGATTCAGTGTGTTGTTGTTCACGTTGATCACCCACGTGCCCCAGTTGTAGCCGCGCGGGTCGGATTCCTCGAGGAACACCAGTGCGTCGGAAGGCCCCGTGATCTCGATCATCCGGGTGTAGGCGGGCTGATTGGGGTTCTGCCACACGCCTCCGTTCATGCCGTTGGCTTTCGAGTAACTATCCCAGCCGAAACCAGTCGTGGTCGTGAGGTCCTTGCGTTTGTCTCCGGGGCAATGATACGCGAGCGTGGCCGGAACATACCGGAACAACTGGCCCGTCCTGATCCCGGCTTCGACCCACGCCTGCGCATCTTCGCGTGAGGCGGCTCGCCAGGTCGCATTGCCATTCGCCGGGGCGTTGATGGTGACGCCTGCGGGAGTGAGAGGCCCTGGCCAGTAGCCGCCGCCCTGTAGGTTGGCGATCATCTTGTCGTCGAAGTCGGTCGCATAAACCGTGAATCCCAGTGCGAGTTGCTTGTGATTGTTCACGCATGAGATGCCGGTTGCCTTCATCTTTGCCTTCGACAACGCAGGCAGGAGCAGTCCAGCGAGAATCGCGATGATCGCGATGACCACGAGCAGTTCGATCAAGGTAAAGGCAGCCCGATGGGGCGCGGGAGCGGTTTCGTTGTTCATGGCGACTGGGTGCTGAGGCTGGCGGGAACTTATCAGGCACAAGGCTTCCGGCAACACAATTTCCGGAGGTGGCATCCGGTCCACGGGCACCCGCGGAGGAACTGGCGATTGACGCCGCCTGCCTCGAACCCAACAATGCGCGCACGGCGTCGGGCCGGCAGTTTTCGTTTCCGTGGATCGTCGCGCCGGCGAAGCCGTCCGCGCCGCTCGCGGTGCTGGCCTCGAACATCACGTGGAACGCCTACAACTCCTTCGGCGGCCGCAGCAATTACATCCACGCGGACCAAATGCCCGCGACGCCGACCGTCAACGCGCGCTTCGAGCAGGCGTGCCACCTCGCGCCCGACGAGTGGCGGCTGGTCGTCGCGAAGCAGCGCGCGCGACGAGCAACCGATGCAACCCGTGGAACAACGCCACTCTTGTCACCCCGCCTCACTTCGTCGCATTCGTCCCGAAGCGGGTCGTCAGTTCGTAGGTGAACGTCTTCTTCTCCCGCGGCTTGAGCGGGATCACGAACTTCACCTTCGTCGCGTCCACCTTCTCGTGGGCTT
>Ga0194121_10000585_pt1 | contig 63943 bp, 64 predicted proteins | sample TA2MahCa50mmetaG_FD_148609 | JGI IMG/M metagenome (GOLD analysis project Ga0194121, IMG submission 148609) | Freshwater microbial communities from Lake Tanganyika, Tanzania - TA2015020 Mahale Deep Cast 50m | ecosystem: Environmental > Aquatic > Freshwater > Lake | place: Tanzania: Lake...
GATCGCGTCCTCGTGGTAGAGCGCGCGCATCTTGGCGTGGTCATGCCGGTCCGCGGCATTGCAGTAGGCATGCACCAGCTCCTGCAGCGCCTGTTTGTCCAGCAGTTCCTGCAGACGGGGGTCCAGTACAGCCTCTGGCATGGCGAATCCTCCGGGGTGATGGCGCATTATCTGCCATCGGATTCCAGTCCCCAAGACTTCACTAGCCATGAACCTCAATTATCTAGATTTTGAGCAGCCCATTGCCGAGCTTCAGCAGAAGATCGAGGAGCTGCGCTTCGCCACCTCTGGCAGCGGCGTCAACCTGACGGAAGAAATCGCCCAGCTGGAAAAAAAGAAGAGCAAGCAGCTCACCGAGCAGATCTTCTCCAACCTCTCGCCGTGGCCGACCCCACCCCCGGGGTACCCCCCCAAACCAGTTTAGGAGTCCCGGTCCCGCGGGCTTACACCTGAATGTGGACGAACGACCTTAAAAGAATGGTCGGCGGGTCAGAGAAAACTCCGGGAGAGTGCGAGTGAACGAAGAGCAGCAACGGGCCTGGGCTCAACTACGTATCGTATCCCCGTTATGAGCGATACAGCGCTGAGAGGGAACTTGCGCGCTCTCTTAAAAAGATTATTGTCTTTGTTTGTTTGCGGTTGCGGCCGTTCGGCTGGATCAAGTTGACTGTACGCTCTTGGCCAACAGCCGCCGCACGAGGCTTCTGAGAACCGACCGATGGCATGTCCGCTGAGTGCGGTTACCCGCCGGATTGATTCCGCTTCCCCGTATCGCGGGCGGCAGGTTGTTATGGAGATGCGATACGGGAAGTTTCGAGGCATTCCACCGCGACATCGGCGCTCGAGAGGAGCGGTCAAGGGAAAAGGTACTCCCGCATGTCGCGTTGAATTTTCAACGCTTGTAGGCAGGCGGCAAAAAAACCAACCTCCAGAAAAATCCATTCGTTCTTAGTCTGGCCACGAGTATGTTTGGAAGTTATCTAGGACAAAGGCCCAACCAGGGAAAGCCAGGACAAAATGAAGTGCTCCGCCAAAATGTTACTGATGACAACAGCGTGCGTTCTAACCTTGACAAGTTGCCTTGGTGGTTGTGGTGGTGGTTCTGCTCCCGAAACATCACCACCGCCAGCCGCAGCCCCCAACGGCCCGGACTACGTGGCAAGTTGTCCGCAAGACCTGTCGCTTGCGTTCTTCGATAGCAGCCCCATTGATTTGGCGGATTTTCTGGCCTTTCGCCCGCTGGGCTTCATGTCTACGCCCATTCACATGTTTCCGGCCAAACATTCGGCGTTCTCCATGACGCTGCCAGGTCAGACTGCCGTGCCCAAGCTGGTCAAATCCCCTGGGAAATTGACAGTGACCGAAATTTGGGAAGTCTCGTTCAGTACAGGAGGCAAGAACTACCAGATTTACCTCTACCCGTGCCGCGAGATTCGGGTTTATTTCGGTCATCTCAGTACTATCAGCGGCAAGCTGAAAACAGAATTTGACAAAAGTTCCGCCACATGCAATTCCTTCAACGAAGGAACAGCCACAGTCACAACCTGCCGCCGCGTCGGCTTGAACATCCCGCTGGAATCTGGCGAGACGTTTGGTGCTGGGCCGGATTCGGCAGGCGTTGATTTCGGCACCATGGATACGCGCCGCACACCTGCGGCGTTTATCAATTTGACCCACTACGACGCGTATTACCCATATTGGGTTTCACCCCTGGAGTTTTTTGCCCCTGGTGTACGCAGAGCCATCGAGGCCAAAACAGGAAACGTGTTTGGCACCCGCATGCGAACCGCGCTCCCGATCGGAGGAAGCCACATGCAAGATCTCGCTGGGAAAGCGCAGGGCAACTGGTTTATTCCCGGAAAGTACCACAGCAACTCCACTGACATGAGCCCGATGGTCGCACTCGCCCACGACTACGTTGACCCGACCCAACCCATCATGAGCGCCGGCAGCAGCATTGTCGGCATGGCAATGGGCTTGTACACGTACGCCACACAGCCCTCTGGCCTAATCAACAGAGACTTTGCCGACATGGTGTCCGACGGCAGTGTCTATTGCATTGGCAGTTTTGCGCAAGGACAGTCGGCCGGTGGGTTACCGGTGTCAAAACCCAACGGCATCCTGATATTGACATTGCCAACGGCCACCACGCTTAAGCTGGAGTTGATCTCAGCTGCGAATTGCCAAGTCTCCGGCAATTGGACTTTCAGCAACGCTGCCACGACAATGGAACGCTAACAGTGACCCGCTACCGGTCCAACAATTCAAGGGACGCCGGATTCAGTAGGTGGTAGCCTCGCCGACATTACCCTTCACTCTCTCTCCGCCAGTCTCCTATCCGGACACTCGCGCAAGTTCAATCACCTCCCTGATTTTTTCAGGGATCGGCACCGATTTGCCGCTCTCGCGTTCGACGAAGACGTGCGTGTAGGTGCCGAACGCGGCGGGCTCCGCGGCGTTTTCTTCGAACACGGCGACGCCATACTCCACCGAGCTCGTGCCGATGCGATTCACGCGGAATGCGGCGTCGAGCCTTGCCGGGTAGGCGATGGGTTTGCGGTAGCTGCACGAGGAGGCGACGATGAAGCCGACCACCGCAGACTTGCCGATGTCGAGCGCGCCGTGCTCGATCAAAAAATTGTTGGCGACCGTATCAAAGAAACTGTAATAGACCGCGTTGTTGATGTGCTGATAGGCGTCGTTGTCCATCCAGCGCGTCGTCATCGACTGAAAATAAACATAGTCGGCGCGGGTTTGTCCGGGTTCGCTCATGTGGTGAGTTCTCGCTAGGGTTTCTCGAAAATAGGGCCTATCGAAAACGGAGTCGCTCAAAAAGCCTGTTCGTAGATCGCGAGCACATCGGTCTCGCTGAGCACGCGCGGGTTGTTGACGAGCAGTCGCTGCTGCAGCATAGCCTCGGCGGCAAGGCGCGGCAGATCGCTGCGCGGGATATTCATCTCGTGCAACTGCGTCGCAATGCCGAGTCGGTGTGCTAGCGAGAGAAAATGATCGGCGAGCAGGCGAGACGCAGATCCGCCCGCGGTCTCATTGGGCGCGCTATAGGTTGCTCTGGCGCTCGCGTCGAACACCAGCGGTAGAAGTTCGCGATAGAGCGGCTCGGCCGCTGGCTCATTGAAGCGCAGCACATGCGGCAGCACCAAAGAATTACTCAGCCCGTGAGCAATGTGATAGTTGCCGCCCAAAGGGTAGGCGAGTGCGTGTACGGCCGCGACCGGCGCGTTGGCAAAGGCCTGTCCCGCATACATGGCACCTAGCAGCATCGCACCGCGCGCCTCGACATCCGTGGGGTTGAACACCGCGCACTCGATATTCGTTGCAAGTAGTCGCAAGGCCTCGCGCGCGAGCATGTCAGAGAGCGGATTTTTGAGATGCAGGCTGGTGTAGGCCTCGATGGCATGCACCATCGCATCGATGCCCGTTGCTGCCGTGACCGGTGCCGGCATCGACAGCGTGAGCAGCGGATCGAGGATCACCCGATCGGCTAAGAGCGTACGACTGACCACGCCCATTTTGGTGGTGGCACCGGTGGTGACCACGGCGACCATGGTGACTTCGGATCCTGTTCCCGCGGTGGTCGGCACCTGAATGAGCGGCCGGCGGCGCGAGTTCACCTTGTCGACGCCGTACATCGTCTCGAGCGACTGCTCGCCGCAAATCAGCACGGCGACGAGTTTTGCCGTGTCCATACTACTGCCACCGCCAAAGCCGATCACACCGTCACAACCCGCCCTTTGGGCTGCCGCCGTGGCCGCGAGCACGATCTCGGTTGGAGGGTCGGCAACGACTTCGGAGTAAATGTTCACCGCGACGCCCGCCGCCTCGAGGCTCGCGAGGGCGGGAGCGTGCATATGTCGCGCGGCGATGCCGCCGTCTGTCACGAGCAAGGCGTGACGAATCCCACTGTGCTTCGCCATCGCGCCGATTTCACCGAGGCTACCGGCGCCAAAAACGATATCGCTCGTCGTGCTGAATTTCACGCTCGCCATGCGGGGCTCTGCCTTGCTGCTCTTGACGGGTCGCTGCAGTCTGCCATCCCGCCGCGAATGGCACCATAATCGGCTGATGCAAGAACTCGATGCTTTTCGTCACGACGTTCGCCACTGGCTCGAAGCCCATTGCCCGCCCGCGCTGCGCGGTGCTGCGATTCCGATCGGCGACCTCTACACCGGTGGACGCAATCCCAAGCCTGTGCACTCCGCTCAGCCAGCGTGGTGCGCCGCGATGGCCTCGCGGGGCTGGACGGTGCCCGAGTGGCCGGCTGAATACGGCGGCGGTGGGTTATCGCGCGAGCAGTCAGCCGTGCTGCGCGAGGAGATGCGACGCATCGGTGCGCCGACGCCGCTCTTCAGCTTTGGCATCAGCATGCTGGGGCCCGTGCTGCTCAAGTTCGGCAGCGAGGCGCAGAAGCGCCGATTTTTGCCGGAGATCGTGCGCGGCGACATCCGCTGGTGTCAGGGTTACTCCGAACCTAACTCGGGTTCGGATCTGGCAAGCCTCATGACGCGCGCTGAAGATCGCGGCGATCACTATCTCGTCAACGGCCAAAAAATATGGACGTCGCATGGTGATGAAGCGGATTGGATGTTCTGTCTCGTGCGTACCAACACCAGCGTGCCCAAGCACGAGGGCATCAGTTTCGTACTGTTCGACATGCGTACGCCCGGCGCCACGGCGCGCCCAATCAAGCTGATCAGCGGCGCCTCGCCATTCTGCGAAGTGTTCTTCGAGAACGTGCGTGTTGAGAAGTCACATCGCGTGGGTGAAGAAGGGCAGGGCTGGGTGATCGCCACTTATTTGCTCTCGCACGAGCGCGAGATGATTTCCGGGCTTGGCAGCCTCATCAACGGCACTACGCTTGCGCAGCGTGCGCTCAAAATATTTGGTATCGATGCCAACGGCAAATTGCGTAATGGCGGACTGCGTCATTTGCTCGCGCGCTTCGAGCTGGACTCGGCAGCGTTTCGGATTATGCTCGCGCAAGCGGCGCGCACGCGCAATGCGGCGGGTATGGGCGCCATGGCCTCGGCCGTCAAATATTTCGGTACTGAACTCAACAAGCGACGGAACGAGCTGCATCTCGATATCGAGGGGGCTACGGCCCTGCAGTGGGATGCGCGCGGTCCCATGGGCGAGGCCTGGGCATCAGACTGGCTGCGCTCCAAGGGCAATTCGATCGAGGGCGGTACGTCCGAGATCCAGCTCAATATCATCGCCAAGCGCGTGCTGGGTCTATGAGGTCGCTATGCCATTGTCATTGACCGAAGAACAGGAAATGCTCAGCCGCTCCGCGGCTGAGTTTCTCGCCGATCGCGCATCCATCGCGCAGTTTCGCGTTTGGCGCGAACGCACCCATGAGCAGGCCTTCGACCCGGAACTTTGGCGCGAGATCGTCGGCATGGGCTGGCCGGGCATTGCCATCCGCGAATCGCAGGGCGGTGCGGGTTTAGGCTTTGAAGGGCTCGGTATCGTGCTCGAGCAGTTGGGGCGTCACCTCAGTGTTACGCCCATGAATTCGACGGTGCTGTGCGCTGCTACGGCGATTCAGTTATTCGGCCGCGCGGCAGAGCAGGCAGCGCTATTGCCGCAGATCATCGAGGGTTCGCTAACATTTTCTTTGGCCTGGGACGAGCGGCCGCATTTCGATCCCTTCTGCGTGGCGACCGCTGCCCGATCGACGGCGGGCGGCTGGCTGCTGAACGGCTGTAAACGCAGCATTGCTGACGTGTCCTCGGTCGATCGGTTTCTTATGGTCTGTCGGATCACCGGCGAGGCAAGCGATCGCGAGGGACTCGGCGTATTCATCGTGCCGCGCCATACTGCGCGATTGCGTATCGAGGTCACGCCCATGGTCGATGGCCGTAACTGCGGCGAGATCGTGCTCGATGGCGTTGAGCTTGGCGTAGAGGCTCTGCTCGGCGGCGCGGCTGCGCCCGCCGCTACGCTCGAGTGGTTCGCGGACATCATCAACGCGGGGCTGGCCGCCGAACTGCTGGGGATCAGCGAAGAAGCGTTTGCACGCACGCTGCGCTACCTCAAAGATCGCTCGCAGTTCGGCAAACTAATCGGCAGCTATCAGGCACTGCAGCATCGTGCGGCGAACTGGTTCGTCGAACTGCAGCTCGCGCGATCGCTGGTCCAAGAGGCTCTGCTCGCGCTCGATGCCGATCCGGCGTCGTCGCTTGCGGCACAAGGACCGGCACTTGCCAGCATGGCGAAGGCGAAGGCTTCGCAGGTGGCCGAGCTTGCGACCAACGAGGCGATTCAGATGCACGGCGGCATCGGCATGACCGATGCCCACGACATCGGGCTCTACATCAAGCGCGCACGCACGCTCGAGCAGGCCTTTGGCGATCAGAGCTACCATCTCGACCGGTTGGCGAGGTTGGGGGACTATTAACTTCCCCGCCGAACGTCTGATGGATCCCACACCCCTGGGGCCTCGCGCGTGCGGGGTGTTGTGGTAGGATTCGCGCCTTTTTTCAGAGGACGCGCCCGTAGCTCAGTTGGATAGAGCGCATGGCTACGAACCATGAGGTCGGGAGTTCGAATCTCTCCGGGCGCGCCAATTTAAAACGGTACTTGATACTTAAGTGATATCAGTATAATATCTACGCTATTGGGATGGGACCCACGGTGGTTTCCCCACCCCCCAGTCAGGAGCGTCGATCATGTCATCAGCCTCAATCACCCCCTCGCGCGCTGCCAGTCGCGAACGCGAAGTTTCGGTCGGCAGCGGTTGGGTAGCACTGCCGATCGTCATCGCCTTGCTGGCGGGCGGCGTCGCCGGAATGGTTCACGCAGCCATCGCCGATGCAGGCTCCTCAGCCGCGATCGGCCTCGCCTTGCTCACTCTGTTTTTCTTTTCTTTGTCTGGGTTCTTCACGCTGCAGCCTAACGAGGCACGTGTGCTCGTGCTCTTCGGCGACTACAAGGGCACGGTGCGCAAGGATGGCTTTCATTTCGGTAATCCGTTCTATTCGAACGGCAGTGGCATACAGATGCCCGTCGGCAAAGACGGTGCGCGGGTCGCCATCAAGAAAAATCCAAGAAAGAAGATTTCGCTGCGCGCACGTAACTTGAATGGCGAGCGCCTGAAGGTCAACGACAAGCGGGGCAACCCGATCGAGATCGCCGCGGTTGTGGTGTGGCGCGTGCAGGACACCGCACAAGCCATGTTCGACGTCGATGACTACGATGAGTACGTGCGCATCCAGTCGGAGTCAGCGGTCCGTCACCTCGGCAGTCAATACGCCTACGATCACGGCGAACAGCACGAGATTACGCTGCGCAGCGGCGTCGATGAGGTCTCGCAAGCGCTGCAGGCCGAGTTGCAAACGCGACTCGCGCCAGCTGGCGTGGTGGTCGAAGAGGCTCGCCTGACGCATCTTGCTTACGCGCCGGAGGTTGCTCAGGCCATGCTGCGTCGCCAGCAGGCCGAAGCGGTGCTCGCCGCGCGACAGAAGATCGTGCAGGGTGCCGTCGGCATGGTTGAGACGGCTCTCGCTGCGCTTGCCGAGCGCAACGTCGTCGAACTCGACGCCGAGCGCAAGGCCGCGATGGTGAGCAACCTCATGGTCGTGCTCTGCGGCGATTCCGAGGCGAAGCCTGTCATCAACACTGGAACGCTCTACGGCTGACGGCGACTCGCGTTCGCGGGATACGTCGTGGCTGAGCGAAAGTCATTTTTGATGCGGATCGATCCGGCGCTCTGGGGGGAGCTCGAGCGCTGGGCTGTGGATGAGCTTCGTAGCGTGAACGGTCAAGTGGAGTTCATTCTGCGCGAGGCATTGAAAAAGGCGGGACGTTCAAAGAGTCCTTTGGGTAGCGAGGAGGGTAACGATCGATCTTGAGATGAGCCGGAGGGCCCTAAGTCGTAACAAATCTCGTGCTAGATTTTTGAGCCAATAGGCTCTTCACACTCGCAAAAATACAGGGTGTATCGTGACTGAATGCGCCTAAAGTAATTTAATTCATCTTTGGGTGATTTTTTGGGTGATTTGAACGGCCCTTGAGAGGTAAAACTATCGCGCTCCCGCTCCGCCGCCTTATCGAACCGCCGATCACAGGCGGATCGCGCTGCGCTGCAATGTGCAATGGTAGAGATGTTAGAGCGTATTGAGGTAGGGGTGTGGTCGGTGGGCGCCGATCGGCCGGAGTGCCCGGATAAGGATAGGAGGTGGCCCGGCAAGATGGCACGGCGAGGACGGGGTAGCCCTCCGCCCTAGGTTTTTCAAAACGAACCCAGCTGACATCTAAAACCCAGCTGACATCTAAGAGACAAGGCGGTTGCGGGTAATCATCTCGCGAGAGGGCGAGAACTCACATCCTAAGGATATTTTCGGACCAACCGGGGCACGTAACGCCACATCGTCGGTAATGGCCTCCGAGGCCGAGGGAATCTGGGAGACCGTCTCTTCGCGCTGGCCGCTGCCGCTTCGGAACAGACGTACGATCAAATTGAAAGACCTCGGATCTACGCCTCTGGACCAGCCCCTAGCCCGGCGCTGTCACCCGTCCCCCGAGCACCAGCTCGCCGGATCGTCGTTGGTTAGGCGAGCGTATGAAATACGCTTTGGACATCCTCGTCTTGCTCAAGCTTATCGATTAGGGCGAACACCTCCGCAGCCTGAGCCTCTGGGAGCTCTGTCGGGGTCATCGGTAAGTACTCATGTTCGGCCTTGATCGGGGTAATTCGGCGCGCATCGAGCGCATCCTGCACGTGCCCAAAATCCCCGAACGCACACCGAATGAGCAGCTGCGGCTCGCCCTTCTCACCGGTACTTTCGCCCATCTCATCAAGACCATGATCGATGAGATACAACTCCAAGTCGTCTTGATCGATGCCAGAGGGGTCGAGCCGGAAGACCGCCATTTTGCGGAACATGAACGACACGCTGCCGCTTGTACCTAGGTTCCCGCCGCCTTTCTGAAAAACATTTCGTACCGTTGCGACCGTGCGGGTCGGATTATCGGTTGCGGTTTCTACTAGCAGCGCAATCCCATGCGGGGCGTAGCCCTCATAGATCACCGTTTCATAGCTCGCGGCGTCACGTCCGGAGGCGCGTTTGACCGCCGCCTCGACCTTATCCTTAGGCATATTAATCGCGCGCGCATTCTGTAAAATACGCCTCAACATCGGGTTTGACTGCGGATCGGGCCCTCCCGACTTAACTGCCATATTGATGTCTTTGGCGATACGCGCGAACTGTTTGGCCATCTTGTTCCAGCGCGCGAACATCGTGGCTTTCCGGACTTCAAAAATTCGACCCATCATTCATTCTACTCGTGCCAAACGTGGCATCGCCATGCATGCCTCGGGTAACCTCGGCACTTCAAGTCGCCGTAGATTTCCCCGTGTCGTAGGATCGGATCACACTTTGTCGCCGGACTGGGGGAATCTTCAGTGCCCGCTTATCGATCTCTTTTCATAAGGAGACTCCTTGATGTTTGACCTTGGGCTCTACGTCAGCGCGCTGCCCTACATGCTGGGGCTTGCCATCCTCGGCTGGCTTATCTCCCTACCCCGTCGCAACGTGGACGTGGTCGACTCTCTCTGGTCGCTGATGTTCCTGGTGGCGATTGCGGTGTATGCCGGCTTCCCGCCCGAGACGGTTCGCGGCAGGTTGCTCTTTGTACTCGTCACGATCTGGGCGCTACGGCTGTCGATCTTCATCACGGCCCGTAACTGGGGTCACGGAGAAGACCGCCGCTATCAGGCGATCCGAGCGCGTAACCAACCAAACTTTGCCTTCAGCAGCGTTTATCGCGTGTTCGCGTTCCAAGCGATCCTCGCCTGGTTAATCTCGATGCCCTTACATGGCGCTGTGGGCAGTCAGGCGCCGCTCGGCGTGCTCGATTACCTCGGGCTCGCGCTCTGGATCGTGGGCTTTCTTTTTGAAGCAGGAGGCGATTGGCAGCTCTCGCGTTTTAAGCGCGATCCCGCCAATTCCGGTAAGGTGATGGACCGCGGGTTTTGGCGCTACACGCGCCACCCCAATTACTTTGGCGACTGCGCGCAGTGGTGGGGCTTTTATCTCATCGCCGTAGCCGGTGGGGCGTGGTGGAGCGTCCTCGGCCCCGTGATCATGACCGTGCTGCTACTGCGCGTGTCGGGTCTGGTCCTCCTCGAGAAAGACATTGGTGAGCGTCGCCCGTCCTATGCTGAGTACATCCGACGCACCAACGCGTTCATCCCGGGGCCGCGAAAAGACTGATCGCTCAGTCGCTCTTGGCCCCTCGTGAGGCTCGCTTACGCTCGTGTTCCTTCAACAACTGCTTGCGTAAGCGGATTGATTCGGGCGTCACTTCGACGAGTTCGTCTTCGTTGATAAACTCGACCGCGTACTCGAGTGTAAGCGCAATGGGCGGCGTCAGCAGCAGTGCATCGTCCTTGCCGGCTGCGCGTACATTCGTGAGCTTTTTTTCTTTAATAGGGTTGACGACGAGATCGTTATCTCGGCTATGAATGCCGATGATCATACCTTCGTACACCTTTGAGCCGTGATTGACAAAGAGCCGGCCGCGTTCTTGCAGGGTGAAAAGGGCGTAGGCGACCGCCGCGCCTCCTTCGTTACTAATGAGCACACCGTTGTGGCGCTCGGGGATCTCGCCCTTCACTACATCGTGTCCGTCAAAGATATGACTCATGAGGCCCGTGCCGCAGGTCATGGTCATGAACTCACCCTGAAAACCGATGAGTCCGCGCGCCGGAATGCGGTACTCGAGGCGCACGCGCCCCTGACCGCGTCCGGTAGGATCGCCCTCGACGGCCATATCGATAAGCTCGCCGCGTCGCGTGCCGAGCTCGGACATCACGGCACCCTGATACCTTTCGTCGATATCGATGGTGAGCGCTTCGAAAGGCTCTTGCGTCACGCCGTCGACGACGCGCTTCAGCACCTGCGGCTTGCCGACGGCGAGTTCGTAGCCTTCTCGTCGCATGTTTTCGATGAGAATGGTCAGATGTAGTTCGCCGCGACCCGAGACGCGGAGGGCATCGGCTTCGCCCGTGTCCTCCACGCGTAGCGCTACGTTACTCTGCAGCTCGCGATGTAGGCGATCGCGGATCTGCCGACTCGTAACGTACTTACCCTCGCGCCCTGCAAGCGGTGAGGTGTTGACCTGAAAGGTCATGGAGAGCGTAGGCTCATCCACCTTAATGGGCGGCAGGCCGTCGGCATTTTCGATATCACAAAGGGTGATACCGATATTCACTTCGTCGATACCCGTGACTGCGACGATGTCGCCCGCCGAGGCCTCATTTATCGGCAAACGTTCGAGACCACGGAAGCTCAGGATCTGCCCGATCTTTCCGGTACCCCGATCGTCATCGCCCCAGCGCAGCGCCACGTTACGACCTGGCTTAGTCGTACCGCGACGGATGCGACCGATGCCGATACGACCGACGTAGGGGTTATAGTCGAGCTGCGAGATCTGTAACTGCAAAGGTGCATCGACTTCGGTGGGCGGGGGCGGCACGTACCGCAGGATCGCCTCGAAGAGGGGGGTCATGTCGAAAGCGGGTTTTTTCAGGTCGGCGGTCGCCCAACCTTGCAGCGCCGAGGCGTAGACGATGGGGAAGTCGAGCTGGGCATCGGTGGCGCCCAGTTTGTCGAAGAGTTCGAAGGTACGATCGATCACCCAGTTGGCGCGGGCGCCGGGGCGGTCGATTTTATTTACAACCACGATAGCCTTATGACCGAGCGCGAGCGCCTTACGCGTGACGAAGCGTGTCTGCGGCATGGGGCCTTCAACGGCATCGACAAGTAGCAGTACAGCATCAACCATGGAGAGCACGCGCTCGACTTCACCACCGAAGTCGGCGTGGCCCGGCGTATCGACGATGTTAATTCGCGTACTTTGATATTCGATGGCGCAATTTTTGGCGAGGATGGTGATGCCGCGCTCGCGCTCAAGATCGTTTGAGTCCATGACGCGATCGGCGACGCGCTCGTGCGCCGCGAAGGTGCCCGATTGTTTAAGGAGGCAGTCGACAAGCGTGGTCTTCCCGTGGTCGACGTGGGCGATAATTGCGATGTTACGGATCGGACGCGCAGTGAACATGAGGGGTGGGCAGGTCGCAGCACTTAAAAGGGCGCGGAGCGTACCAGAGCCGCGCTGTGGTTGCGACCGCGATGCAGGTTCGGTGTAGACTCCGATCCGCCTGCCGTGGCTCAACCTTTTCCCTCAAGGAGTGGCTCATGACCGCAGCTCGAATGGAGCTCGCTCGTGTCGTTTTGGTAGCAGTGACGATGATTTTCGCGGGGTCGGGTTTGGCCTTGGCGCAGGACGCCCAGGCGGCCCAGCAAGTGAAGCTTCGTCAGTCGGCCTATACAGTACTCGGCGCGCAAATGGGGCTCATGGGCGCGCAGGCTTCGGGTCGTGCGCCCTACGACGCCAACACCTTTCGCGTGGCCGCCGAGCGCGCCGCGTTTATCGCCAATTACGTGCCGGAGCTATTCCCGACTGGTTCGATCACTCCAAATAGTAAGGCTAAGGCTGAGCTCTGGCAGCAGCAGGGCGAGTTCCTGCGTTTAATGCGCGACATGCGGTCGAAGATGGCGACGCTTGCCACAACCGCGCGCGGTAGTGACCTTGAGGTCATCAAGCCCGCCTTCGCTGCGGTGGGTGCAAGCTGTAAGGCGTGCCACGACAAGTTCAAGGCCGACTGAAATTTTTGAGTATCGAAGGCAAGACCGACCGAGGGATCCATTATCGGGTGTCGGGGCGTAATCACGCTCCGGCACTCGTGTTGTTGCATCCGCTCGGTGCAAGCAGCGGAACCTGGCAGGCTCAGCTCCCTGAGTTCGAGCGGTTCTTTCGGGTCATTCGTGTCGACCTTCGTGGTCACGGCGACTCGAGACTTAAAGACGGCGCGCCGCGTGCCTGCACCGTCCAAGATTTGGCGAATGATGCGCTCGGTGTGCTTGATGCCTTACGCATCGATCGTGCGCATTGGTGTGGGTTATCCATCGGCGGGGTGATTGCGCTGCAGGTAGCGGTGACGGCGCCTCGTCGTGTGCTGCGTCTCGGTCTTGCCAATACGGCGGCGGTGTTCTCGCCGCCCTCGATATGGGATGAGCGCATCGAGACTGCACGCACGCAAGGGCTGGCGCCGCTTTTTGCGGCGATTCCCGAGCGCTGGTTCTCGGCGGGGTTTCGGGAGCGTGAGTCCGCTGAGGTGGAGCGGGTTAAAAGTCTGCTGGCCGATACGCAGGTCCAAGGTTACATCGAGGCCTGCTCGGCGCTGCGTGAGGTCGATCTGCGTGCGCGGCTCGTCGATGTTCAGGCGCCGACGCTCGTCATCAGCAGTGCCCAAGATCTCGCCACCTCGATCGAGCGGGCCGAGGAGCTCGCCGAAGGTATTTCAGGTGCGGATCTGCTTGTTCTTGACGCTGCGCACCTCTCCAACGTAGAACAGGCCGTCGAGTTCACGACGGCCGTAGTGGACTTCCTGCGCGACTAATGGTTACGTGAGCGTCGATCTCACAAGTTCTTATCTGCCGTTCTGGGTAGGAGGCGCCATACGTGGTCGCTTGCGACACGACGTAGCGAAGGTCTTGGCTGATTCCAAGGGCATAGAGTCGGCAGACATCGGATTCAAACTTCGCGAACGCGGTTCATCTAAAGCTGGACGTAGCCGAGCGTTACAAGCGCTCGCCTTGCAGCTACGAAAACTCGGGCTCATCGCCGATTGGCGCAATGAACTCTCCGCGCTGCTCAATGAGTCAGGCGAAGAAATTGCGCGCTGCGAGCGTGGCGCGTTTCGATCACTTGGCCTGCAAAATCGTGCCGTACATGTGAATGGCTATCGTGCCGATGGCCACATCTGGGTGGCGCGGCGTAGTAACCTCAAACGAGCCGATCCCGGCAAGCTCGACAACTTGGTAGCCGGCGGTGTCTCGGCGGGCGAATCACCGCGCCGCACGGCGCTACGTGAGGCGTGGGAAGAGGCGGGCGTACCTGCGTACCTTGCACGATGCGTTGATTTTCCGGGACCGGTGATTCGTAGCATGCGCGAAACCACCTTTGGCGTACACGACGAGCTCGTCATCGTGGCGGATCTCGATCTTCCGCAGGACTTTGAGCCAGCGGGGCGAGATGGCGAGGTTAGCGAATTCCATTGTCTCTCGACGAGCGAGGCCGAGGGTGCACTCGATCGCGGCGAGTTTACGGTCGAGGCAGCACTGGCGTTACGTGAGTCGCTTGAGCGGCGAGGCGTTGCAAAGCCTCGCCCGTAATCCGATACGGAACCCAATCGGTGAGACCATGCGCCCCGAGTGATTCGTAAAACTTTCTGGCGGGCGTATTCCAGTCGAGTACGCTCCACTCGAGACGCGCGAGATTTTCTTTGACGCAGCGATCGGCGAGGCTCACGAGCAGCGCCTTGCCGATGCCGCGACCGCGCAGGAAGGGACGCACGTAGAGATCTTCGAGATAAAGACCGTGTCGACCACGGAAAGTTGAGTAGTTGTAGAACCAGAGCGCGAACCCCGCAATCGCGGTTGCACCGTCCTCGCTCCACTCGGCGACGTCGGAAAATACCTTGGGTAGAAACTTATCTGAAGGCGGATCGAAGAGGGTGGCCTCCAGCGATGAGGCGGTTGCGTCTACCTGATCGAGTAGTTTTTCGTAGTCGGCGAGCTCGCGGACAAGTTCGACCAAGGCGCTACAGTCGTCTCGTCGTGCCGGTCGAAGGGTGAGCATGAAACCTCCGGTATACTTCAGTATTCTCGCACGAGTCATTCAGGGAGTTCGACATGCAGGTCAGAGGCAAGACGGTCATCATTACGGGTGGCGGTCGCGGAATCGGGCGCGAAATGGCCAAGACCTTCGCTGACCGCGGCGCGAACCTTGCGCTCTTCGACCTCAACCAAGGGGATCTCGATGAGACTGTGCGTCAGTGCGCTATTCATGGCGTAAGGGCGCATGGGTATATCGTTAACGTTACGCAAGAAAATGCAGTCGCGGTGGGCATGGATGCGGTTACTGCTGACTTTGGCGGTATCGATGTGCTGATCAACAACGCGGGTATCGTGAAGGATGGGCTGCTCATCAAGGTTAAAGACGGCGCGGTGACAGGTAAGATGACGCTCGATCAGTGGCAGGCTGTCATAGATATCAACCTCACTGGGGTATTTCTTTGTGGTCGTGAGGCGGCCGAGCGCATGGTAAAGCGTGGGCAGGGCGGCGTAATCGTTAACATCTCAAGCGTCTCGCGTCACGGTAACCCGGGTCAGACAAACTACTCGGCAACCAAGTCGGGTGTTGCGGCCATGGCCGAAGTGTGGGCTAAAGAGTTGGCGCGCTATCGCATTCGCACAGGCTCAATAGCGCCGGGCTATACGCGTACTGATATCCTCGCAGCCATGCGCCCAGAGATTTTGGACAAGCTCACGGCGCAGGTGCCGCTGCGTCGACTCGGCGAAGCGATCGAGATTGCCCACGCAGCTCTTTTCATCGTTGAGAACGATTTCTTCACCGGTCGCTGCGTTGACGTCGACGGCGGATTGAGAATTTAGCGCAAGGCAAGGGTGGCTGTAACGCTGTCAGGCGCTGTGGTGAGCAAACCGCAGCAGCAGGTCGCCGGGCGAGCGTAGCCCGTCGGCGCCTGCTGCGCCGTAGCCCCAAGTCGCCGAGAAAAATCGTAGACCGTTGCTTTCGGCGGCGCTGCGATCTTCTGCTGAATCTCCAACCATCCAGGTATGCGTCTGCGTAAGTGACTCGAGTTGCATCACAGCGCTGACGAGCGCGCTCTTATGCGGCGCGGCGGGCTCTAGCGCATCGAGTGCATAGATTCCTCGAAACCAGCGCGTCCAACCGAGATGGTCGAGAATTAATCGCGTCGGCGCGATGCGTTTGTTGGTCACGATGTGCAGTGCGATGCGCTGCGTCGCGAGTGCCTCGATCATGGCAGGTACGCCGGGATACACCTCGGTCTGAAGGTAGCCGCCGCCGTCATAAGCCTCGCGGTAGGCAATCGCGAGGCGTGCGATAACACAAGGGTCGCTGGTGCCTGCGAGAGTGGCGAGTGTTTTGGGAAGCGGCGGACCGATTAGACTCGGCTCGAGCGGTACGACGGCTTGTAGACCTTCGCGTTCGAGCGCGCGCTCGAACCCTGCGAGGATAGTACGGGCTGAGTCGATGAGCGTACCGTCAAGGTCGAAGAGGATCGCCTTCGGGCTCATGTTGGCTATGAGCTCAGGCCGCGAACTGTAACGCTGCAAGGCGCGCGTAGAGCGGGTTTGAGACGGTGAGTTCTTCGTGACTACCGAACGCAATGATGCGCCCGTGATCCATCACGACGATGCGATCAGCCTTGAGAACGGTCGCAAGGCGATGCGCAATGATGATCGTGGTGCGTGTTGCCATGAGTTGCTCGAGCGCTTTCTGTACCGCCTGCTCGCTCTCGGCATCAAGCGCGCTCGTGGCTTCATCGAGTAACAGAAGCGGTGGATTTTTTAGGATAGCCCGAGCGATGGCGATACGTTGACGCTGCCCACCCGAGAGCCGGGTGCCGCGCTCACCCAAGAAAGTCTCGTAGTCCTCCGGCAGCGCGCGAATGAAATCATCGGCCGCTGCGGCGCGCGCAGCGGCTTCTACTTCTTCATCGGAGGCATCAGGTCGGCCGTAGCGGATGTTCTCTCGAGCACTCGCGCCGAAGAGCACGGTGTCCTGTGGCACAAGGCCGATGCGCTGTCTAACGGCGTGTGGGTCGGCTTGCGAAATGTCGACGCCATCGATCATCACGTGACCCGATTGCGGGTCATAGAACCGCAGTAATAACTGGAAAGTGGTACTTTTGCCGGCGCCCGAGGGGCCGACGAAGGCGACGGTCTCGCCTGGCCTGATGTCGATCGAGAATCCATCGAGTGCCGGCGCCTCGGGGCGGGAGGGGTAGTTGAAGCGTACGTTTTCGAAGCGCACGTGCCCGGACTTTGCTCTGGCCTGCAGCGCGGGCATGGATACGGGATTTTGCGGAGTGACAATGGCGGGCGTGGCGCGTTGCAGTTCGACAAGGCGTTCCATGGCCCCTGCAGCGCGTTGTACTTCGCTCCACATTTCACTCAAAGAGGCGGCAGCGACTCCGGCGTAGACGGCAAAGAGTAGGAACTGCACGAGTTCGCCACCAGTCATCTCTTGAGAGAGCACTTGGTGCGCTCCAAACCATAGGACGATAGTGATGGCAGCGACGACGAGCGTGGTCGAGAGCGCCGTGAGCCAGGCGCGTACACGCGTGCGCACGATGGCGACCTTGAAGCTCTCCTCGACGGCGGTATCGTAACGTCGTGTGTTGAGCGACTCGAGCGTGAAGGCCTGCACGGTCTGGATGGCGTTCAGAGTCTCGCCGGCGAGACCGCTCGTGTCGGCGATACGGTCTTGCGAGGAGCGCGAAAGTTTGCGCAGTTTACGCCCCAAAGAAACCACCGGTACGATAACGGTGGGCATGGCAATGAGCATGAGTCCGAGCAGTTTGATACTCGTTACTGCCATCATGATGATGGCACCCATGAGGTTGATCGACGAGCGCAGTGCAATCGAGATGCCAACGCCTGAGATCGACTGCACGAGTGTCGTGTCCGTGGTGAGTCGCGAGAGCACCTCGCCGGTACGCGTAATCTCAAAGAAGTACGGGTCCATGCGGATCACATTGCGATAGACAGCCTCGCGCAGGTCGGCGACGACGCGCTCGCCGAGCCAGGTAACGAGATAAAAGCGCATCGCGGCGAAAGCACCGAACAGCACTGCGACGCCCAAAAACGCGATGAAATAGATGTTGACCGTCTGGGAGTTGCCCGCACTCATACCCTTATCGACCAGCTGCGACAGCGCAACGGGCAGCGCGAGCATGGAGCCTGAGGCGAGCAGCAGTGCCACTATCGCCCAGCCGAGCACGCGACGGTAGGGTTTTAGGAAGGGCCAGAGCGCAGCGAGCGGACGAACGGATTTTGCTTTCGGGCGCTCTAACAGGGACGGATCGGTCATCGCACGATTGTAGCGTACGAGCCCTCGGGGCCGGCGCGCGCCAGATTACGACAGCCGCAGAATGAGCTTGCCGGTCGTTTGGCCCGACTGAATAGCGGCGAGCGCTTTGTGGGCCTGCTCGAAAGGGAACGTTGCACCGATGTGCGGTCGCTCCGGGATCAGCTCGAACGTGGCGCGCATCGACTCGGGCAAGCGAGAGGCCTGTTCCCACAACCAAATAAGATTGAAGGCGAGCAGCGCTCGATTACGCGGAATCATCGTTAGCGGATCGAGGCGCGGGCGTCGCAGGTACTGCCAGGCAAGTCGCAGGAAGTTTGGTCTTTGACCGGTACTCATGAAATCGGCGGCGCCGTAGAGCACGTAGCGCCCTTCGGGTTCAAGTCGATCGAAGGCGATGCGAAAGCCATCGCCGTATACAGCATCGAGCACGAGATCGAATCCGTCGCGACAGTAATGCGCGAGTGCCGCATCAAGATCGCGAGCAAACGCCGGACCACGTACCACGACGGTCGCAGGGGCTAATGAAAAACGCTCGATGAGCCAGTCGCGCTTGACGGCACTACCGACGACGGCTACAGGTCGTGCCTGCAGATTGCGCAGTGCATGCAGCGCGTTGACACCGACGCCACCAGCCGCCGATTGTACGAGCACGACGCTACCAGCTTTGGTCGCACCAAGTGATACGAGGCCATACCACGCGGTCAGGGACTGCACCGGATACGCCGCAGCTTCTTCAAGCGACCAGCCTTGCGGCAAGGGCCAGAGCGTGCGCGCATCGACGTTGATGTGCGAGGCATAGCCACCGAAGCGCGTGAGCGCGATGACCGCATCGCCCTCGCGAAACCCGCTGACACCCGCGCCAAGACGGCGGATTCGCCCGGCGCATTCGAGGCCAGGCACGAAGCCGCCCTTGGGTGTGGCGGAGTAAAGTCCGAGGCAGGCGAAGACGTCGGCAAAGTTTACGCCGACGGCTTGGATATCAACCTGGACTTCGCTTGAGGTGGGCGCGGGTAAAAAGTCTTCGACGAGCGAAAGTCTCGTAAGCGAACCGGCTTTGGGGATACGCCAGACGCGGCGTGTCAGGAAATGTTCGGGTTCAAGTGGTTGGGTGACCGTCATACGCCTGAGCATACTGCGAGGGCAGCACGCCCGCGTAGCGACGGAACATGCGGGCGAAGTACGAGCTGTCATGGAAACCGACAGCGAAAGCGATCTGCACAACGGCGACTTGCCCTTCGCGTAGTCGAGCGCAGGCCGCGAGAATGCGGTAGCGCAGCAGATACTCGCGAAAGGTGATGCCGTATACCGCGTGGAAACAGCGGCTGAACTGAAAGCGACTGAGACCACAGTGGGCTGCGATGCGACCGGCCGGAAATTTTTCATGGTAGTGGTCGCGCACGAACTCGCGCGCCTTGAGCACCCCGGCGTGTGAGGCGCTAAGACCGGCAGCTACCCGCTCCACGTGCTCGTCGGAGGGCAGGTCGATGACCACAAGACGGTCGGACGCGGGGGCTTTGGCAGTCGTACCGAACATGGAGATTCCAAGCATACAGCAACCAAATGGTAGGCAGCCGAGCTCGGTAGCTCCATTCCGACTCACCAAATCGAGCCCGGATTTTGCAACAAAGTTGTATTGTCATCGCCGTGTGGCAGATAAAATTAGGGTATGTCACGAGAGCATTCAGAAGTCGTCACCGGGTTCGACACGGCTTTTACCGACGCGGTCAACCTGGGTAATCAGATTGCGGATCGGGATAAGGCCGCGGACCTGTGGGACATCGCGGATGGTCTGCTCGCCGGCGCCATCCAGTATTGGTTGTACTCGCGTCAGCCCTGCAAGGACCCGCGTTGTGCCGAGTGCCTGCCGATCAGCACGGCTGAAGGTCGTATGATCGAATTACAGAGGCTGATCCGCCAGCTCTCTGAAGAGAGCGAGTACTTTCACTCACCAAATGATTCGAACGTCGGTAGAGCCTGATTAGCATTAGTCGTACTCAGCGGCTCACGTCCTCGAGCGCCGCTTCCAAGATCGCCAGACCCTCGGCGAGCTCCGCATCCGGAATCGTGAGCGGCATCAGGAAGCGAATGACGTTCGCGTAGATGCCGCAAGAGAGTAGCACCAGACCGCGACGTCCTGCAGCCTGCACTAGCGCTTTGGTGAGTTCGGCATCGGGCATATCGGCGCGACGATCTTTCACGAGCTCCATTGCGACCATCGCACCCACCCCGCGCACGTCGCCGATGCAGGGCCATCGACTCTGTAAATCGGTGAGGCGCGCACGCACAGCAGCACCGACGCGCTGTGCGCGGGCGCAGAGTTGTTCGGACTCAATGATTTCGAGTACAGCGAGCCCTGCAGCGCAACCGAGCGGCGAGCCTGCGTAGGTGCCGCCGAGACCGCCCGGAGGCGGCGAGTCCATGATCGCGGCCTTGCCGGTGACGGCCGACAGCGGTACGCCGCCAGCAAGACTTTTCGCGAGCGTGACGAGATCGGGCTCGACGCCGGCGTGCTCTATGGCGAACATCCGTCCCGTTCGTGCAAACCCCGTCTGAACTTCATCGACGATGAACACGATGTCATGCGTATCGCAGATTGAGCGCAGACCGCTCAGGAACTCGGGTGGTGCCACATAAAAACCGCCTTCACCTTGCACGGGCTCGACGATGATAGCGGCGACGCGCGCAGGGTCGACATCCACCTTGAAAAGCTGCTCAATTGCGGCGAGTGACTGTGCGGTGCTGATGCCGTGATACTCGATGGGAAAGGGCGCGTGATACACCTCGGGCAGCATCGGACCGAAGCCTGCTTTATAGGCTTGCACCTTGCCGGTGAGGCTCATGCAAGCGAGCGTACGTCCGTGGAACGCACCACCAAAGGCGATGACGGCGGGTCGCCCAGTGTGATGACGCGCAATTTTTATTGCGTTTTCGATGGCCTCGGCGCCGGTTGTGAGGAAAACAGTTTTCTTTGGTCCTACACCTGGGACGAGATCATTCAGACATTCGGCGAGTGCGACGTAGTTCTCATAGGGGGTGACCTGAAAGCAGGCGTGCGAAAGTCGCGCTAACTGCGCATTGACAGCCGCTTGCAACTTGGCGTGCAGGTGACCCGTGTTGAGGACAGCGATGCCGCTCGCGAAATCAATGTAGCGACGACCTTCGACATCCCAAATTTCAGCGTTACTAGCGCGGTCAGCGTATACAGGAAGCGGTGTGCTGACACCACGCGGAATGGCAGCAGTACGGCGACGGGCGAGATCGGCATTAGTTGGCATGGATCGTCAGCTCCCAAATTCTTGGAGTTCTGCGGCGCGATGGATGGCGGCGCGGATGCGCGGGTAGGTGCCGCAGCGACACAGGTTACCTTGCATTGCGGCATCGATATCGGCGTCGGTAGGTTTTGGGTTTTGCGCGAGCAGCGCCGCAGCGGACATGAGCTGTCCCGATTGGCAGTAGCCGCACTGCGGCACGTCGATGTCGATCCAGGCGCGTTGCACCGGATGGCTACGATCGGTGGAGAGGCCCTCGATGGTGGTGATGCGTTGCGTGCCGATAGTGCCGACCGGCGTGACGCAGGCGCGCACGGGGGCGCCGTCGAGATGCACGGTGCAAGCACCACAGAGCGCTATGCCGCAGCCGTATTTGGTGCCGGTGAGTCCGAGCAGATCGCGCAGCACCCAAAGCAGGGGCATTTCGGGATCGGCATCGACCGCCACGGTCCGGTCATTGATATTAAGCGAGATCATACTGAGCCTCCGGCAGCGACCGCTACCTCTGCTAGAATTTAACTGTTTTTTCGAGCCTTTTCCGGTTGATCGCTCGATATATTAGTCGGAGTAGCAGCGTGCCCGAGACCATTCAAACAGAGGTTGTCATCGTAGGCGCGGGACCCTGCGGCCTTTTCCAGGTGTTCGAGCTCGGTCTGCTCGGCATCCGGGCACACATGCTCGACTCGCTCAAGGCACCAGGTGGGCAATGCGCGGAGCTTTATCCCGATAAGCCCATCTACGACATTCCAGCGCTTCCGGTGTGCGGTGCGCAGGAGCTCGTCGATCGATTGATGCAGCAGATCAAACCCTTTGAGCCGGTTTTTCATCTCGGCGAGGAAGTCATGGAGGTCACGCCGCGTGATCGTCGTTTCGATCTCGTCACTTCGACAGGTACGCGCTTCGACGCGGGCGCCATCGTCATCGCGGCGGGCGTCGGCTCGTTCCGGCCGCGCCGCCTCGGTATTCCTGGCTGCGAAATTTTTGAAGGTCAGTACATTCACTACCGCGTGAAGAGTATTGATGACTACCGTAATCAGCAGCTCGTCATTTTCGGGGGCGGTGACTCTGCGCTCGATTGGGTGATCGAGTTTGCCCGGATGGCGCCATCAGTCACGCTCGTGCATCGACGTAACAAGTTCCGCGCTGCGCCAGCGTCGGTGGCGCGCATGCGTGAGCTCGAGGCCGCCGGTAAGGTCCGTTTCATTCAGGGACTCGCCGAGTCGCTTATGATCGAGGGTGATGGCATCAAAGGCGTACGTGTGAAGGCGACGGACGGTGCGCTGCTTGAACTGTCCGCTGATCATGTGTTCGCGTTCTTTGGTCTGCATCCGAAGCTCGGCCCTGTCGCCGAATGGGGTCTTGAACTTGAGCGTAAGGCGCTCAAGGTGGATACCGAAAAGTTCCAGACCAACGTCCCTGGTATCTTTGCCGTCGGTGACATCAACACCTATCGTGGCAAGAAAAAGCTGATTCTGTCGGGCTTTCATGAGGCGGCGCTCGCCGCCTTTGGCATACAGAGCTGGCTGTATCCCGAGAAGAAGCAGTTTCTCCAATACACGACGACGAGTCCGATTATGCAAAAGCGACTCGGTGTCGCAGCCTCGTGAGTACTCGCGTCACGGATCTCTTGCAGCAGTTTCAACTCGAGCGTCTCGAGGTGAATCTGTTTCGCGGCGAGAGTCGCGACATCGGCAGTCCGCAAGTGTATGGTGGTCAGGTACTCGGTCAGGCGCTGATGGCGGCGTATCAGACCATCGAGAATCTCGAAGTGCACTCGCTGCACGCCTATTTTTTGCGTCGCGGCGATTTCAACCGACCAATCATCTACCAAGTCGATCGCAGTCGTGACGGACATTCATTCTCGTCACGTCGTGTGATTGCAGTACAGAACGGCGAGCAGATTTTCACCTGCGCCGCCTCGTTCCAGTGTCGTGAGAGGGGCCTCGACCATCAGTCGACTATGCCCGTGGTTCCGACTCCCGAAAGTTTGCCTGACTGGAGCCGTCCGACCCCCGAAGTGGCTAACCAGCTGCCTGATATGCTGCGGCGGTTTTTGAATCGAGAGCGCCCGGTCGAGATGCGGCCGGTTGAGTCTATCGATTTTTTACGGCGTACGGCGAGCCCCGCCCGCGAGCGCGTGTGGTTCCGCATTGCCGAGCCGCTCTCCGATGACGATTGTTTACATCGCTGCTTGCTCGCCTATATGTCGGACTTCAATTTATTGACGACCGCGACACGGCCCCATCACGGCACCTATCCCATCGGCCAAATGGTAATGGCTAGCATCGATCACGCGTTCTGGTTTCATCGACCGTTCCGCGTCGACGAGTGGCTACTTTATGATCTGGAAAGTCCGAGCGCCTCGGGTGGTCGCGGGTTTGCGCGCGGTAGCGTCTACGATCGCCATGGTCGGTTGGTGGCGAGTGCGGCGCAGGAAGGGCTGATGCGAGTGCGCAGAGGCGAGTCATGACGTTATCGTTTGCATCAAGGATTTTTTCGACGGCGCTATTGGTGTGTACGCCCGTTTTTGTAAAGGCCGACGACACGCGAAGCCCCGAGTACAAGCGAGGCCGGCTGCTCTACATCCAGTGCCGCGCCTGTCACGACCTGCAGCCGAACCCGGTAGACAAGGCGGGGCCTAACCTATCGGGTATCATCGGCAAGCGTGCAGGGCGGGTGCCGGAGTTTGGTTATTCCGCGGCGCTCTCAGCTTCAGAGATTGTGTGGGATCGCGCGACGCTCGATCGTTGGATCGAAAAGCCGGGGGCGGTAGTGCCGGGCAACACTATGGCGTTTGCAGGCATTGCCAATGCCACCGACCGCGCGGCGCTTGTTCGGTATATCGAAATCGACAGTGCACCGCGCTAAGTTGCGCAGCGCTTATGCTCAGGCCTGCAGCAGCACCCATTGATAGCCGTCGGGCGCGAAGAGCGTGAAGCCCCGTCGGCCGAACTCGTCCGTTCGGATGGGTGTAATACCCGTGGCGGGGCGAGGCGTGCTTGAGGTTGCGATCACCTTTCGATGTAAGGCGTCGATGTCGTCGACGCGCCATGCGTAGAGGCTATAGCCGAGGCAGCCGGCGCGCGATCGGTCCATCTTGTGCTCGATCTTGGCCGAGGCTGCAAAGCGCACGCATTTGAGCTTGCCAGAGCGACGTTCCCGCAGCGCAGGCCCTGATGCCGGATCGTCGAAGTCGGCCATGTGAAAGCCTTCGTTCATCTCGAGTCCGAAGATGCGCCGTGAGCCGGTGGCGTTTTCGAAGGGTGTGACTTCACACAGCATGCGCTTGAGGCCGAGTACCTCGTCATAGAAATCGAAAATCTTAGGATCATCGCTCGCAACCATGAGCCCGAAGTGGGTGTGCTGGCTGGTGCGCAGCAGACTCGTCGCATCGATCTGCCCGTAAAGCGGGCTCTCGTAACCGAAGCGCTCAAAGAACACCTGCCGGTAGTGGGGCTGCAGCAGCACCATCTCGCGGACGCCGACGATCGGATCACGAAAGGGTTGCGCTGCGCTTTTACCGCTTACCTCACCGATAACGGCGAGTAGAGGTTCGATGATATTGAGCGCTTGACCGCTCTGCCGTGCGCGCTCAGCGTGGTTCATGATATTCGACACGCTAGAGGTTACGCGGACGCCCCAGCGCGAGCCGACGCAGCGCAGGTTGGCGCCCATGCCGAGACCGTCATTGAGCGATCGATCCCATTGCATGAGCCGAACCAGGCCGTGGTCAGCCTGCTGGTGTGTAAGCCTGAGCGATTTCACCGCGGAGTCGACGCCGTAGAGCTCTCGCGCGGCGGCGGCATCGAGTGTGCCGGACTCAGCAGAGTAGCAGCCGTAAGCCGCAAAATCTGCGGCGGCAGCGTCTAGGTCGAGCACACCGACGCACACCTCATGTAATCCGCCGATACAACGTCCGTTCGTCACAGGTTACTCTGTACGCGCAGCACTTTGCCGGGGTTCATGATGCCGTTGGGATCGAGGGTGCGCTTGATCGCCCGCATGATTTCGAGCTCAAGCGGCGGTGCGTAGCGTTCGAGTTCCTCGACCTTCTGGCGACCGATGCCATGCTCGGCGCTGAAGCTGCCGCCGAACTCGTGCACCCGATCGTGAATGGCACGACGGATCTCGCCCTCGCGCGCAAGCAGAGAGGCGGCCGGTGCGGACTGATTGATGTTAAAGTGTAGATTGCCGTCGCCCACGTGGCCGTAGCACACGAGAAACCCTTCGGGTACGTGGGTCTGTACCCAGCTGCCAGCGAGTTCAATGAATTCGGCGAGTCGATCGAGCGGCAGTGAGACGTCGTGCTTAACGCTCGGACCATCGCGTCGTTGGGCTTCGGGGATGTTCTCGCGAAGGAACCAGAAGTCCTCGCGTTCGCGCTCGCTTTGCGAAAGAGTGGCGTCGGTGACAAGTTCCGACTCGAGTGCGAAGCTCAGTGCCGCCTCGAGTCGCTCGGCGAGGGGCTCGCCCGACATGGTGCTCGTGATTTCACAAAGCACGTACCACGGCGAGGGGCTGTTGAGCGGGGCGCGGCTACCAGGCAGATGGTGTAGCACGAGCTCGAGGGCGACCTTCGGAATGAGTTCAAACGAGGAGACGAGATTGCTGCAGCGGTCGCGTAGCAATGCGAGCAGGGCGACGGCTGCTGCAGGCGTGGGTAGCGCAACGAAGGCCGCGGCGACGCTACGCGGCGCAGCGAAGAGTTTGAGATTTGCTGCGGTGATGACCCCGAGCGTGCCCTCGGCGCCAATAAATAGATTTTTTAGATCGTAGCCCGTGTTGTCCTTACGTAGGGCGTTGAGAGTCGAGAGTACGCGACCATCGGCGAGCACTACCTCGAGTCCGAGTGCTAGATCACGTGCCATACCGTAGCGCACCACATTGACGCCGCCGGCGTTGGTGGAGAGATTGCCGCCGATTTGGCAGCTGCCCTCGGCGCCCAGACTCAGCGGAAAGATTCGATCCATCTCTGCTGCGACCCGCTGCACGTCGGCAAGGATACAGCCCGCTTCAACCTCTATGGAATCATTGATTGGCCGTACGCTGCGGATGGCGTTCATACGGCGCAGCGACAGCACGAGTTGCGTACCGGAGGCGTCGGGTACAGTGCCGCCGCAGTAACTGGTATTGCCGCCCTGCGGTACAACCCCGATACACATCGCGTTACAGAATGCGAGGATCGTTGAGACTTCGCGGGTGTTACGCGGCAGTGCGAGTGCGAGTGCCTTGCCCTCGTAGAGCTTACGGTGATCAACGTTGACGGCTGCGAGTTGCGCCGGGTCGGTGACGATGACCGAGCTACCGAACTGCACGATGAGTTGCTGCAGCGGTGAGCGTGCGCCTGCCGGCATCATCGAGCGTGGGCTACCGGCGGCAGTCGGCAGCCAGGCTTTGTGAGAAGCAACTGCACGTCACCCAATTGCCGTTCGGCGAAGCCACCCTCGCAATAGCAAAGGTAGAACTCCCACAGCCGCACAAACGAGTCGGGATAGCCAAGTGCGCGCACCTTTGGCAAATGCTCGAAGAAATTACGACGCCACTCGCGCAGCGTGTGCGCATAGTGAGGGCCAATATCCTCAAGGTTAAAAATTTTGAAATCCGTCGTGCGGGTCAGCGAACGGCTGATCGCCTCGACGCTCGGAATGAAGCTGCCGGGAAAAACGAAGCGCTGGATATAGTCGACAGACCTGCGGGCCTTGTCGTAGAACTGGTCCTGGATGGTGATGGCCTGCAGCAGCATGGCACCGTGGGATGCGAGGAGCGATGAGCACTTAGCGAGGTAGGTATCGAGATAGTCGGCACCAACCGCTTCAATCATCTCGATGGAGAAAGCCTTATCGAAGCGACCTTTGACGTCTCGATAGTCCTCAAGCAACAAGGTGATGCGGTCCGAGAGTGCGGCGCGGGCGACTTTTTCTTTAACGTAGTCGTACTGCTCGCGTGAAATGGTGGTTGTCGTAATGTGGCAGCCGTATTTTGCGGCTGCGTGAATCGCGAGTCCGCCCCACCCCGTACCGATTTCGACGACCCGATCGTTCGGCGTCAGATGTAGCTTGCGGCAGACGGCCTCGAACTTGGCGATCGAGGCCTGCTCAAGCGTCGACTGCTCTTTCTCGTAGATGCCGCAGGAGTAGGCCATCGTTGGATCGAGCATGAGCTCGTAAAGGGCATTACCGAGATCATAGTGCGCGGAGATGTTACGTGCGCTGCCGGTTTTGCTGTTACGGTTGAAAAAGTGAAACACTTTGAGTAACGGACGGCTTACGAGTGCCCAGCGGCTGTCCATGCCATTCATGAGGTTACGGTTCGCAACGAAGATACGCACGAGACCGGTGAGGTCGTCGCAGCGCCAGAGACCGCGGATGTATGCCTCCCCTGCACCCACAGTACCGCCGAAGGCGGCATCGGCGTAAAGCTGCGGATGATCGATCTGCAGCGCCACCGATACGTCAAGGCGCGCCGTGCTTGCACCGAACCGATGACGTGTACCATCCCACTCGACGATGTTGAGCTCCCCTTCTTTGATCTTCGCAAACTGCTTGAGCAGCAGATGACGCCCGAGCGCGGCGAGCAGCGCTGGTACAGCATCAGCGGAAAGCGGCGTCGTCGGTAAGGATCCGAACGTCGGGACGATACTCGGCTTTTGCGTCTCGTCGATCATGAGTTTGGGTGCGCGAAGAGAGGCGTGCGTTTGATCAGCAGCACGAGTGCCTGCCAGTAAATGAGAAAAGTCACCTTGAACGTGATGAGCGGAAAGGCCGCGAGTACGCGGGCCAGTGAGCGGCCCGTAATGGGCTCGCGACGCAACGTGAGCGTGGCGTCGAACTGCGACTTTCCGTCCCTCCAGTTCTCCATATTAACGAACAGTGTGTCGCCGGGCTCGCTGAAACGCCAGTCATATTCCATGTCCATAGGCAAAAATGGTGAGACGTGGAAGGCCTTATCGAACTGCCAGCGCAGCACGTGAGCGCCCACCCGTTCGGCCCGATCGACTTCGAGTACGTAGGCGTGCCGTTCGTCCCAGGGCGTATTAGTGATTTCGGCGACCACGGTCTCAAGGCGCTTACCAGTTATGTCAAAGATGTAATAAAAGCTCACCGGGTTGAAGTTGTAGCCGAACTGACGGATATGACTCAGCAGGCGTATCGGGCCTCTCGGACGTCGGCCGGTCTCTCCTGCGACGCGATCGCGTACGGCGGTATCGAGAGGTACGGATGGATCGCCTAAGAAATCCGCTCTGCGGAAGCGCACCAGCGCTGGCCGTCGCACCGACCAGAACCACCGGCCTAAGAAGACGGTATCGAGCTCGGCCAAATCAAGATACGCGAGGTAGATCCTATAGCGGAAATCATTACGCTGCGGTCCGAAGCGCCGATGACGGATATGACCGGTGTATAGGGCGCTCGCGGTCATACCCACATATTACGTTGCGAGGGTCGTACGGGTTCGGTAATGGGCCGGGGTGGCGGTGGGTTACCGGTTGCGCGCGCAAAATCTTCAACGGCCCAGAGTCCGCTAACCACGCCATCCTCGTGAAATCCGTAGCGCCAATAGGCGCCACAGTATTGCGTTCGGTTGACGCCACTCACGAGGTGTCGCTGCGCCTGCGCAGCTACTGCCTGCGGTGTATAGACAGGATGATGGTAGGTGTATCGGCCCAAAATCTTTGACGGATCGATGTGATGCTCGCGGTTGAGCGTTACCATGAACACCTCGTCGCCTTCGATCGACTGCAGTATGTTCATATCGTAAGTGAGCGCGACCTGACCGCTATCGGGTTCGAGCAGGTGATAATTCCAGGCGGCACGTGCAAGCGATGATCGCGGCAGCATGCGCTGATCGATGTGCAATACGGCATCGTTGGCCTGATAGGGGAATGCACCGAGCACGGCACGTTCGGCATCGCTTGGATCTTCCAGCATGGCGAGTGCCTGGTCGCTGTGGCAGGCGAAGAACACTTGATCGAAACGGTCTTGCTGAACCCCCTGCGTCCGCGAGTCACTCGTGATCGTGACGCCATCGACATCGCGCCGGACGCGTCGCACGGGGGAGCCGAGCCGGATATCGGCCCGCAGCATCGGGAGCATTTTACGGACATACTCGCGCGAGCCGCCTCGCACGGTGCGCCATGTGGGTCGGTCGTTTATATTTAGGAAGCCGTGTCGATCAAAGAAAGTGACAAAAAATTGTGCTGGAAACTCGAGCATACCGTGGCCGGTGGCGGACCAGATCGCACGGCCCATCGGGATGATGTAGCGCTCGGTAAAGGCGCGTGAGTAGCCACCACGCTCGAGGAACTCGCCAAGGGTTAGCGCGCCTGAGGGGTCTGGGTGTCCAGACGTATCGGACGGTGCAAGCAAGGTTTTCGCACAAACATTGAACCGCAGGATATCGGCGATCATGCGCAGAAACGACGGTTTTATGATGTTACGTCGCTGTGCGAACAGCGAGTTGATCGTTGTACCGTTGTACTCGAGGCCCGTCCGCTCACAGCGCAACGAAAAACTCATATTCGACCACTGCCAACTCGCGCCGAGCTGATCGAGAAAAGCGATGAAGTTCGGATAGGTCCAGTCGTTGAAGACGATGAAACCCGTGTCGATCGCGTAGGGTCGTCCGCTGAGCTCGATATCTTTGGTGGCAGTATGTCCGCCGATGTAATCGTTAGCCTCGAAGAGCGAGAGCTCCTGCTGTCGATGCAGATTCCAGGCGACAGTGAGGCCGGCAATGCCGGTGCCAATAATGGCGATACGACTCAAGCGATGCGGCGCGGCGAGTGGTCTCGGATGACGATCGGGACAGGTTTCAGGTCCCAGATGATGCCAAGCCACGACATGAACTTAAGAATGTAATAGGTGATATCGATTTCCCACCAATAAAATCCCTGGCGCGCCGAGCTCGGAAAATGGTGGTGGTTGTTATGCCATCCCTCGCCGAGAGTGATGAGGGCGAGCAGCCAGTTGTTGCGGCTCGCATCACCGGTGCGATATCGCTGACATCCGAATACATGCGAGAGGGAATTGATGGTGTAAGTGCCGTGATAACAGGCTACCGTTGAGATGAAAAAGCCCCACACGAGCATTTGCCCGCCGCTGGTGCCGAGTCCTGGAGCAAGGCGCTCAAGGAGGGCGCCCAGCGCGAACATAAATACGGCGAGTGCAACGGGAATGAGGGTGTCGAAACGATCGAGCCAGCGCAGCTCGGGAAATTGCATGAGATCACGCACGCGATACAGATCGGGTCGAAATCCGCGCGCTGTCAAAAACCAGCCCATATGTGAGCGGATGAATCCGTATTGCACCGGTGAGTGCGCATCTTCGGGTTTATCGGAGTGGGCGTGATGGTGACGATGGTGAGCGGCCCACCAGAGTGGACCGCGCTGCACGGCGGAGGCGCCGAGCAAGCCAAAGATGAACTGACCCACTCGCGAGGTCTTGAATGAGCGATGCGAGAAGTATCGGTGGTAGAACCCTGTGATGGCGAACATGCGCACAAAGTAGGCCGTGACGGCCACGAGCACTGCGATCGGACTCCAGCCCACCCAGATCACTCCTATACAGGTGGCGTGCACGGCAATGAAGGGAACGATGCGCGCCCACTCGACGCGATCAGGAATCTCAGGGAGCGCAGCATCCTCGCGCGAAGGATTGAGTGGTCCCGTATCGAACCAATTGGTAGAGGCGTTCGCCCAACGACGCCAGCGGGGAAGAATTTGACCACTCATAACAACATAGTCCCCATTGTAAGGATTTCCAAAGCCCACCCCCTAAAACGACCTTGGGCTCTAGAGAACGCCTCACGATGCCCCCAGTGGGGACGACGCGAGACCTAGTAGAGCAGAACGGAATTTTTTAGGCCAGACCGTGCTGGCGTTTGAGCGCATCGATGCGTTCATCGAGCGGCGGATGACTCATAAAAAACCGCTTGATACCGGTTGGTACGCCCGAGTTGATACCGAAGGCGGCCATCTGCTGGGGCAGGCCTTCAGGTTGCTGGGCGCGCTTCAAAGCTTCGAGAGCACCGACCATAGCCTGAGGGCTCGCGAGCAGGGCACCGGCGGCGTCGGCTCGGAACTCGCGTTTCCGCGAGAACCACATAACGATGACGCTGGCGAGGATACCGAGCAGGATTTCGCAGACGATAACGATAACGAAGTATCCGATACCGCCTCCGTTTTCATTTTTGAAGACGGCCTTGTCGATGAAATTGCCGATCACGCGAGCGAGGAAGATAACGAAGGTGTTGACCACGCCCTGAATGAGCGCGAGTGTGACCATGTCGCCATTGGCGACGTGACCAATTTCGTGGCCGAGCACAGCCTCGACCTCTTCCTTCCGCATAGTTTGTACCAGACCCGTGCTAACCGCGACGAGCGCCTTATTCTTATTAGCGCCCGTGGCAAACGCGTTCGACTCCGGCGAGTCAAAGATGCCGACCTCGGGCATGCCGATGCCGGCTTCCCGAGCCTGACGACGTACCGTGTCGACGAGCCATTTATCCCTGTTATCGCGCGGCTCGACGATGATACGCACCCCCATCATGCGCTTGGCGCTCCACTTCGACATGGCGAGCGAGATAAGCGCACCGCCGAATCCGAATACGGCCGCGAACACCAGCAGCCCGTAAGCGCTGCCACCCTGGGCGGCGATGTACTGATCGATACCGAGGAGCTGCATGACGACGGACAGCACCAACACGACGGCAAGGTTGGTGACGAGAAAGAGCAGAATACGTTTCATGGGACGCGTGATCTCCTAAATAGGCCACTCTCGAATAGACTCAACCCAAGACCTAAAGTTTCTCAGGGCACGAGGGCGATGCCAAGTACCTCATACATAAATATTAGGTAGGGCTAGTCAACCGAAATTTCAAGGGCTTAGGAGAGAGTTAGGACGCCCAAATAGGGACTCTCGGAGCCCAGCTCAAAGACAGTCGCCACTCTCCGCCCCGCTGGGCTGGTGCCCTCGAGATCGTAACGACCGCTGCGGGGCGGTAGGCGGTCGATCTTAAACTCACCGAAGGCATCCGTGATCGCCCGACCGACCTCGCGCCCGGCTTGGCGCAGTACGATGGTTACTCCCGGGGCGCATTCCTCAGTGCCGCCTATGAGGTGCACGACGGTACCGCCGACGAAGCAATGAGTCATGAGATGCAGATTTTTGTAATACACCCGGGGTCGAGTACCGAGTTCCGGGCGCTCGACCTCGAGTCCTTCCTCGGTTGCGAGGCGCTGCATGTCGCGGTCTTCGAGCTGTAACGTACGAAAGACTTTGGTGGGGCAGGCCTGCTCAGCGCGCACCTTGTCCCAGCCGGCATCGAGCAGATGCGCATCGAAGATCCAGTGCTGCGGCAACTGTTTTTCCTCGTTCCACGATACCGCGCCATAGGGGCAGGCATCGACAATTTGTTTTTGACCTTGAGCTTTCACGGGATCGATGATTACGATGCCATCTTCGCGTTTCTGCACGGCGTCGTCGCGCGCGGCCTTTATGCACGGCGCGTCGTCGCAATGGTTACACATCACAGGCTGAAAGCGCGCCTCGACGAGCGGGTATCGCCCGCGCTCTTTGCGGCGGATGTCGAGCCAATGGTGACCGTGCGCCGGTTGGGCCGCCGCATAGCCTGGGAAATCATTGCCCGCGTGTTCGTCCTTGACCGCAATGTAGCAGCCGCGGCAGTTATCGCAGCGCTCGACGTCGACGATCAAGTTCCATTTCTTTGCCATCACGCCGTCTCTGCGCGTGGTTGCCAAGAGTCTACGCCAGCCCATTTCTCGATTTGGATCAGCGTGGTGTTCGGGCGGATGCCGTGCGTCTTACGCGCGATCGCCTTACTTGAGTTCAGCGTGTTGATGCAGCCGCCCAGATCGGTGGATTTGCCGGGTTCGCCGACCGGTCGATATTCGGCGGAGGCCGTCGAGGCTGACACCACGCCCGGCCGTAGTCGATCGGTGATTTGCGCGGCGCAGACGACGGAGCCGCGGTTATTCCACAGACGAATGAGATCATCGTCGTGGATACCGCGTGCTTCGGCGTCTTTGCGATTGATGCGTGCGACGAGATAGTAGCGCCCATCTTTGAGAATCCGATGCTCGCGGATGTCGCGCACGCTTGAGCCCTCGTCATCGCCCATAAGATGGAATGGATAACGCGAATGGGGAGAGAGCAGCTGCAGCGGGAATTCAGCGAGTTCAGGCTCGCGATTGCCGTCTTCGTAGACGGGTATGTACTGGTTGAGCGGTGGACGATCGGGATCGTCGATGCGCTTAAGCGTGGTGGCAATAAATTCGAACTTACCCGACGGTGTTTGTAGGCCCTTCCCGAGTCCTGCAACATAGTCGGAGGGTAGGGGATAGGGCTCGGGCGTGTCTTTCTTACGACCTTCATAGAACCAGCGGTTAGCAGTTGGAGCGCGCGCGGACTCAGGATCGGGCGGGACCACAAAGTAGCCCTTCTTCAAAAATTCCCGCCAGGAGATTTTTTTGAAGAGGTCTGAGGAGTCGAAGACGCGCTTGCACCAGTCGTATTCGGACGTACCACCCTCGGAGTACAGCGAGCCCATATCGAGCTTTTCGGAAATAGCGAGGAAGATATCGTAGTCCGACTTCGACTCGCCGAGCGGCTCAATCACCTTGTGCTGCAGCGCGATCACGCGATGGTTGTTCATCGAGTACATGTGATGCACGTACCCTGCTCCCACGTTATACCACTCACCGATGTCCCAGCGTTCGAACACCGTACAGGCCGGCAGGATGACGTCAGCGAAACGTGTTTCGCCTTCCCACCACACCGACTGATTCACCACGAACTTCAGACTCTCGTGCTGATACGCTTTGATCCAGCGGTTCGAGCCTACCTGCGTGCCGAGTGAGGAACTACCGTATTTGTAAAGCATCTCGACTCGCACATGTCCCGGCGACGGGTAGCCAAAGGGAAAGAACTGCCCCTGGATCGACGACACGTCGGTGAGGTAGCCCATTGCTTTGCCTTGGGTAATGGCCTCTGGGAACCACATACGCGGAATGGCTTGGCGCACTGAGCTCATGGTCACGATGTGCGGCATGCGCTGATAGTTGTTGGCGGAGTTGGCGCTCCCCATGAGTTCGCCCGAGAAGCCGCCGTCGCCGTACCCTGGGAAATAGAAGTTGAAGTCAAGAGGAGCACCGAACTGCAGGTTACCGAAGTTTGAACCCGGTCGACCGTAGCCCTGCATCGCGCCGAGAATGGTCATCATACGCGCCCACTGCGCGCCCATCGGGCTGCGGCCGGCGCCGCCGAGGCCCACACCCCAACCACCTGCCCCGAGGTAAGTTTTCTTTGCGCCCCACTCTCGGGCGAGTGCGCGCACATCTCGAGCCGGCACGCCTGTTTCTTTTTCCTGCCACTCTGGCGTCTTCGAAATGCCATCGTTCTCGCCGAGGATGTAGGCCTTCCACTCGTCGAAGCCTGTTGTACGTTCGGCAATGAATTTTTTGTCGTATAAGTTTTCGGTGATCCAGACGTAGCAAAGCGCTTGGGCCATCGCTGCATCGGTGCCGGGCTTCGGCGAAATCCACTTACCGCCGAGGTGAGCGGCGGTGTGATTGAGGTACGGGTCAATGTGCACCATCTTGATGCCAAGCTGCTTCGCCCAATCGCGGCGCTCGGTACCGTCGAATCCGTAGGTAGCATCGGGATCGCTTGACCAGAAGACGATCATCTCCGCTTCTTTGAGACAGTCCTCGACGGTGCCGTAGAACTCCGGGCAGCCCAGTCGCAGGCTGTTACCCCAGTGGTGCATTGCGCCCCAGAACCAGCCCTCCCAGCTGTCGGGCGTGTGCACGAGTTTGGTAACGCCGATGAGATTCCAGAAGCGGTTGAACGCGCTCAGGTAGTGTCCAAGGTTACCCCATTGGTGATGGGAACCATTGGCCACGCAAATAGCGCCAGGCCCGATAGCTTTCGCGCGCTTGATTTCTTTGCTGACGAGGTCGAGTGCCTCGTTCCAGCTGATACGTACGAATTGCGACTTACCGCGGTTTTCGACATTGCGCTCACCATCGGGATCAAAGTCGACGCGCTTCATCGGGTGCAGGATACGGTTCTTCGAATACACCATCGACTTGAGACAGAGACCGTGCGTCGCTACCGTGGTGCGTCGCGACGGCGTAAAAGTCTTACCGCGTGCTGTGATCGACCACGGGGGCGCGTCGCTCTCATCGAAATCGATCGGTGTCGTACGGATGATTTTCCCGTCCTTCACATAGACAAAAATCGGTCCGCTGTTGGTGCCGTTGGTGTAGCGCGTCACGCCATTGCCTATATCGGTGCCCCTTTTCCAGGTGACGGTCTCAAGGCGTGTGAGCGTCTGCATGAACCACACGGCGAGATCGTCTGGACCGTCGAGGCCGATCTTAAAATTCTTTGCTGCATCGATGCGCTCAAGCAGATCGAAGGGTGGAGTGAGGAAACTTTCCGCGATTTCGCGGTTCTTGAAGTGGATGGTGATGTCAGGCGAGGCGTGCAGTCCTGCGCGCGAGCGGATCTTGCCACCCGTGAGTTCGATCCAGCGACCCTCGGGAACATCGCGTAACTTAAACTGGGCGATCAGGTCGCGTTCTTGGAGGCGACTTGCGTACTCCGGGTAGAGCTTCGAAATCGTCCGCATAGCCTGCGGAATTCCCCAAAGAAGAACCGAAAGATTCATCGTCAATCTCTCCATAGAAATCCGGGAAAAACTATCACGGGTTCCGCTGCTGCCGCGGCGATCGCCGGGGATAGCCCACTGCGCGGTTGATCAGGCGAGGGCGACGCCGAGGAAACGACCGACGAGCCAGCCGATGACCCCCGCGCCGCCGCCGATTAGTACCATACGCAAGGCGCCGCGCCAGGCCTCGCGTCCGGTGAAGAGGCTAATGGCAAGGCCGATGCCGGCAAGCGAGACGAGCGTTATGCCGATCGTCCAGCCGATGGCGCTGCCTGAGGCGAGCCCGAGCGAAGGGCCCACCAAAAAGGGAAGCAGCGGCAGGATGGCGCCCACCGCGAAAGCGATGAGCGAGGAGGAGGCTGCACCCCAGGGCGAACCAAGATCGGCCGGATTGAGGCCGAGTTCCTCGCGTGCGAGTACCTCGAGCACTTTCTCAGGACGCGTGACGAGATCGCGAGTGACCTCGCGGGCCTTTTCGAGGTTCATGCCCCGTGCAGCGTAAATGAGAGCGAGTTCCTCGGCTTCTTCCTCGGGATATTCTGCGAGCTCCTCACGCTCGAGCGCGATTTGATAAACATACATGTCGTGCTGGGAGCTCACCGAGACGTATTCGCCTGCGGCCATGGACAGTGAACCAGCGAGAAGACCCGCTACGCCCGTGATGAGCACGGTGTCGGGCGCAGCGCCCGAGCCTGCCACGCCCATCACTAGAGCGGCATTGGAGACGAGACCGTCGTTGATGCCAAACACGGCCGCTCTTAGATTCCCGCCGGGGATGTTGCGATGACGCCGACCTACTTCGGCGAGTGTGGTGGGCATATCGTGGCCGGCTGATGAGCCAGCTGTGTATACCGACACACCACGAAGCTTCATGGCGGCGAGCACGTGGCGTGAGGCGCGAGGGCCAAAACGCCGAATAAGACTCGCGACAATGCGTGCGCGAGTGGAGGGCGTGAAGAAATAGTCCCGATTGGGATCCAGCGCCTGCCACTTCAGCGCTTGCTCCGCCGCAGCCTCACCAAGCTTACGGAATAAATGACTTTTTACTGGATCGGGTTCACACGCTGCGACGCGACCGTAGAGCCATGCCGACTCTTTTTCGTGGTACCAACTGTCGAGGCTGTCGCTCACGGGCGCATACGTCGACGTTTAGCGCTCGCGACCGTCTTCATCCTCCTCATCCTCGTCCCAATCGTCATCATCGTCTTCGTCCTCTTCCTCCCAGTTGTCTTCTTCATCTTCGTCCTCATCATCGTCTTCGGACCAGCCTTCTGGCTCGTCGATGAGTTCGAGGTCGAATTCACGCCACTCCTCGAGATCGAGCTCTTCAATTTCGCCGTCGAGATACTCGACCTCGACGATTTCGGCATCCTCATCAACGGCGAGCACGCGGAGTGTTTCCTCGTCTTCGACGTTCTCGTACCACTGGCCTTTGACGGGTTCGTTATCTCTGCTCACGGGAATTACCTCGATACGGGACACTTAGAAATAGCGGCGGGATTTTACTTCGAGTCTCATCTATAGTGCCATGCGTCGTGGACAACCAATCATGCCCTCTCGAACATTAGCCTTAACTGAATCACCTTTGGGCCGAGCCCGCCGCGTCGTGGTCAAGGTGGGTTCTACCCTGCTCGTCGATGGCGAGTCGGGGCGGCTCAATCGCGCCTGGCTCGAGTCGCTCATTGAAGATGTGGTTCGGCTGCGCAAGCAGGGCAAGGAAGTGGTGCTCGTGTCCTCTGGGGCTATAGCGCTCGGGCGTCGACACCTCAGCTTCGAGCGAGGTTCGTTGCGACTCGAGGAGAGTCAGGCGGCCGCTGCGGTGGGCCAGATTCGTCTCGCGCACGCCTATAAAGAGCTACTCGATAAATGGGACATCCAGGTCGCCCAGGTGCTGCTGACGCTCGAGGACAGCGAACAACGCTTGCGCTATCTCAATGCGCGCGCCACGCTCAGTGCCTTGCTCGAGCGCGGTGCCGTACCCGTGATCAATGAAAACGATACCGTCGCCACCGCGGAGATCTGCTACGGCGATAACGACCGTCTGGCCGCACGCGTCGCGCAGATGGTGAGTGCAGACTGCGTCGTGCTGCTCTCTGATATCGAAGGTCTTTTCACGGCGGATCCCAAGCTTGATCCGAAGGCTAAGTTCATTCCGCTTGTCCGCGAGATCACGCCGCACATCGAGGCCATGGGTGGCGAGTCAGCATCAGCGGTCGGTCGCGGTGGCATGGCTACCAAGATCATTGCCGCAAAAATTGCGATGGAGGCGGGTGCGCACTTTTGCATTGCGCTGGGCTCGCCGCGACATCCGGTGCGTCGTATTGAGCAGGGCGCGCGCTGCACCTGGTTCAAACCGAAATCCTCTCCGGATGCCGCCCGTAAGCAATGGATCGGCGGCACTCTCCGGCCTTCCGGCGTGCTGGTTGTCGATGCGGGAGCTGAGCGGGCGTTGCGCGCGGGCAAGAGTCTGCTGCCTGCGGGCGTGACGGCGCTGCGCGGTTGCTTTGATCGGGGTGATGCGGTGCGAGTGCTTGGCAGTGACGGGCGCGAGATCGCGCGCGGGATCGTAGCGTACTCGGATGATGAGGCGGCTCGCATTCTGGGTCGTCGCACCGCGGACATTGCGGCGCTGCTCGGTTTCGCCGGGCGTGATGAGCTAATCCATCGCGACGATCTGGTGATGAGATGAGCGCGTCACTAACGGCGCTGATGCAGGAGCTTGGGCGCGCTGCTCGCGCGGTAAGCCCCGTGCTCGCGAACGTCTCACGTGAACAAAAAGACCGTGCGTTGCGGGCGGCGGCGACGGCTCTACAGCGCGATAAGAAAAATATTTTGAGCGCCAACACGCGTGATATGCACGCGGCCGAGGAGCGCGATCTCTCAGCAGCCATGTTCGATCGCTTACGTCTCGATAACGCACGCCTCGAAGCGATGGCGTGCAGTCTCGAAGACATTGCCTCGCTTGCCGATCCGGTCGGGCGTGTACTTGCTGAGTGGACGCGGCCCAACGGGCTTCGTATCTCGCGCGTGGCGGTTCCGTTAGGCGTTATTGGCATCATCTATGAAAGCCGACCGAACGTGACCGTCGATGCAGGCGCGCTCTGCCTCAAATCGGGCAATGCGGCCATACTGCGCGGCGGGTCTGAAAGTCTGCATTCAGGTGCAGCGATTCATGGGTGTCTGGTCGAAGGATTACGTGAGGCTGGGCTGCCTGCAGCCTGCGTGCAGCGAGTGCCGGTGACCGATCGCGAGGCGGTCGGTCTCATGCTCGAGGGCCTTGATGGTGCGATCGACGTGGTAGTGCCGCGTGGCGGCAAGGGGCTCATCGAGCGCGTGCGTCGCGAGGCGCGGGTGCCGGTCATCGGACACCTCGATGGCAATTGTCATGTGTACGTCGATCGTGATGCCGATTTGGCGATGGCGGTCGCCATTACCCTCAATGCCAAGCTGCGTCGTACCGGGGTGTGTGGAGCCGCCGAAACCTTGCTCGTCGATCGTTCGGCACCCAAGGGTCATCTCGAGACGCTCGTCGGTGCACTGCTCGATGCAGGTTGCGCGGTACGCGGCGACGACACCGTTAAAAAAATTGATTCGAGAGTTACGGTGGCGAGCGAAGCTGACTGGGGCACGGAGTATCTCGATGCGATCATCGCCGTACGGGTGGTTGAGGGCGTCGACGAGGCGATGGCCCATATCGCGTGTCACAGCTCATCGCACACCGAGTCAATCATCACGGCGAACGACGCGACGGCGCGACGTTTTCTCGAGAGGGTCGACAGCGCCATCGTGCTGCACAACGCTTCAACGCAGTTTGCCGATGGTGGTGAGTTCGGGATGGGAGCAGAGATCGGCATCTCAACCGACCGCTTCCATGCGCGCGGTCCGGTGGGACTCGAGCAGCTGACGAGCTACAAATACGTGGTGCGCGGATCGGGTCAGGTCCGACCCTGACGTTCGTGCAGGCTGAGCGCACCGCCCTTTAAAGAAAAAACGTTCGTCAGGCCGCGATCGCGCAGGCTGCGCGTCGCACTAAGACTTCGTGTACCGCGCGTGCAAATGAGCAGATACCGTCCCGCCGAGGGTAAGTTGCGTCTGGCGAGTACCTCACCCATCGGGACGGTTAGGGTGACGACCGTGAGTGGCGAGTTCTCGATTTCCTTGGGCTCGCGAATATCGATAAGAATATAGCCTTGGTCGATGGCGAGGCGCAGATCGTCAAACTCGAGTTCGAGAGGAGTCGCCGTCGCGGCATGGCGGCGTTCATCGGGCGAATATTGCAAGCCGCGGGTGGAGGGTTCGCAGCGGACTCCGCAGGCCGCGTTACGACGGGCACGCACGCGCGTCGTGTTGAGTCCGATGAGATCGACTATCAGTAACTCGTCGCCGAGGCGTCCCGGGAGATCAAGTAATATTTTTAAGACCTCAAGCGCTTGTAGACTGCCGAGTACGCCCGGAACGGGGCCGAGGACGCCAGCTTCGGAGCAGTTGCCGATGAGACCATCGCGTGTAGCATCGGGCCAGAGGCATCTTAGACAGGCGCTGCGACGCCTAGGGTCGACCACCTGTAATTGACCTTCGTATTGATGGATGCTTGCAAATACGGCGGGGATGCCGAGCGAGTGGGCGACATCATTGATCAGAAATTTGGTAGTAAAGTTGTCGGTGCAGTCGATGATGAGGTCGTGATGCGCGAGGAGTGGAACGCTGTTCGCGACATCGAGGCGTCTGACGTGCGCGCGGACGTCGACGTCGGGGTTAAGCGCGCGAACGCGCGCAGCGGCGAGCTCTGCCTTAGCTGCGCCGCAGTCGGCGAGGGCGTACCAGGTTTGACGATGTAGGTTAGAGGGATCGAGACGATCGCCGTCGATGAGCGTGAGCCGACCGATGCCAGCGCCGCTCAAGTATTGCAGCACGGGAACGCCAAGACCGCCCACGCCTACCACTGCGACTCGCGAGACTCGAAGCCGCGCCTGACCCGCCGCACCCACTTCGCGTAGGTTCATTTGCCGTGAGTAGTCAGGTACCAGTGAGGGTAGGACGGGCTCACGATGGGGATGAGTGTGAATATGCGCGTCGGCGTGCGAATAGTTGTACTCGTTCGCCTGTCCGTGCTCGCACGCCGGCGTTGTGGCGCAGCGCTCGCAATTTACCCAGCCCGAGTCGCCGTCGACGTAGTTTTCTTTTTTCCAGATTGGTACGCGGTGCTTCACTTCATCGATAATGTAGCGGCAAGCCTTGAAGGCCTCATCGCGATGGCGTGCGCTGACGCCTACCCAAACGGCGAGGTCGCCGAGGGTAAGATCACCCACGCGATGCACGCAACGTGCATTGTCGACACCAAATTCTTTACAGGCCTCGGCGATGATACGTTCGCCCTCGCGCTCGGCGAGCTCGGCGAAGGCCTCGTACTCAAGATGACGAACTTCGCGCCCTTCGTTGTGATTGCGTACCCAGCCCTCGAATGTGACATAGCCGCCGCACGAGGTATCGGCGAGCTCTAAACGCAGCGAGTTGGGGTCGAGCGCAGACGAACTGAACCGAAAGCGCGGCGAGCTCATGGATGGCTCAGCCGCCAGCCACCGGCGGAATGAACACGATCACGTCGTTGTGTTGTAGCGGCTGGTTCCAGTCGCCGAATTCCGAATTGACCGCCACCTTGAGCATGTCGGTTGGCAGTGTGAACCCGTATCGGGACTGTAATTCGATGTAGAGCTCGGCGGGTGTGCGTGCGGCGGTCGTCAGAGTTTCTTCGCTGCGGCCCGCCTCTTCGCGCAGTAACGCGAAGTACTGCACGAACAGGCTGCGAGAGGAGGCATTGGGCGAGAGAGTCTGCATGGAAGTCCAATAGTCGGCGGTCCAGTTGACGTTGTCGAGGGCGTTGGACCGTACTGGCTCAACCAGGGCCGCCTGATGTTCGATCAGGAATTTTCGAGGACAGCTCTTGCCGCCCGTGGAGAATCGGGCCAGAGTCTCGACGGAATGGGGTTCGTAAACGGCACAGAGTGGTTCCGGCTGGCCATCGTGAGTCGAGGAAAAGGCCGTGGCAACGGCGCGAGGATCTCGCTTAGCGAGCAGATACCGCAGCACCGAGGCATCCAGAAAGGGAAGGTCGCAGGCGAGCACGAGCCAGGCTGCTTCGGGATGGGTGCGCTGCGCGGCGAGGATGCCGGCGAGAGGGCCGAGGTCAACATGCTCGTCGACGATTTGTGGAAACCTTTGGCGCAGCGTCTCGTTCATCTGATCGGGGCGCACGGATACGAACGCACGCTGCGTGACCGCAGCGAGCAGATCGAAGGCATCCTCGAGCTGAGTACGAGCTCGATATTTGAGAGCCGCCTTGTCGCGACCCATACGCAAACTGCGTCCGCCGGCAAGCAGCAGCCCGTACACGGGCACCTCGTGATGCACGGTCACCATCACTGTCTCTGGGAGACGTTACGTCGACCGCCAGATTTTGTGAGCAGTCGCACCGACTCGATCGTAATGTCGTGGGAGAGCGCCTTGCACATGTCATAGATCGTTAGCGCCGCGGCTGTGGCGCCGGTGAGCGCTTCCATTTCGACGCCGGTCTTGTGCGTCGTCGCCACAGTGCAGCGGAGCACGATGCAGACTCCGCGCGAGTTGATGTCGATTTCGCAGTGCTCAATCGGCAGCGGATGGCAGAAGGGGATGAGTTCGTGCGTACGCTTGACGGCTTGCACGCCGGCAACGATGGCGGTGTCGAATACGGGGCCCTTACGCGTGCGGTGACCCGTCGCGGCGAGGGCTCGGGCAACTGCAGCGGGCAGCCGGATATAAGCTTCGGCGGTAGCACTGCGGCGTGTGATGGTCTTACTCGTGACGTCAACCATAGTCGGTCGTCGCGCAGTATCGAGATGACTCAGGCCCACACCACGAGCACGTTCCTTGGGGAACCTTTCCTTAAAAGCGCGTTTTGCTGTGGCCACGAAGCTGTCTCAGCCGCCGATGTGAAACATCTCGACCTTACGGCCGGCGCAAATTGTTTGCTCACGAACTTCGCTGTAACGATCGCTGCGGCGCCGCCAGATGCCGCCGAGCAGTTCGAGCAGTTCGGCATCGCTCGCGCCCGTGCGCAGCGGACCACGCAGGTCGGTGCCAACCGTTGCGAAGAGACAGGTGTAGAGATTGCCATCCGACGAAAGGCGTGCGCGCGAGCAGTCCTGGCAGAATGGCTGCGTTACCGAAGAAATGAAACCAATTTCCCCTTGACCGTCATTGAACACGTAGCGTTCAGCGACTGCGCCACGATAACCGCGTTCGCGAGGAACGATCGGCCATCGTTGATGGATGGTCGCCGCCAAATCGCGCGAAGGGACGACTAGATCGGCACGCCATTCGTTGCGATTACCAACGTCCATATATTCGATGAACCGGACGATAACGCCCGTGCCACGAAAATGCGCAATCAGTGGCAGGACGGTGTGATCGTTGACGCCGCGTTGAACGACGACATTTACTTTGATCGGCGAGAGTCCGGCACGTTGTGCCGCTTCGATACCCCCGAGCACTTCCACGACACCGCTGAAGCCGCCGCTCATTTTGGCGAAAACCTTAGGGTCGAGGCTGTCGAGGCTCACGGTGATACGCGAGAGGCCCGCGGCCTTGAGTTCGGTCGCGTATTTGGCAAGCAGTACGCCGTTCGTGGTGAGCGCAATGTCATTGATGCCCGGTAATGTCGACAGGTCGCCGATGAGGTCGGAGAGATTGGGGCGCAGCAAAGGTTCGCCGCCCGTGATGCGGAGCTTGCGCACGCCGAGCGAGGCCGACAAACGCGCGAGGCGCACAATCTCGTCGAAGGCTAGTCGTTCGGTCGATTTCAAAAATCGGTAGCCGTCTTGGAAGGTTTGCTGAGGCATGCAATAAGGACAACGGAAATTACAGCGGTCCATTACCGAGATGCGCAAATCGCGCATCGGACGACCGAGGGTATCGCTCGGACCGTCGGTCCGGCGCAACGGAATCAACTTGTGTTCGGTGACGCTCATCGACTTCACAACCTTACCAGCGGCAGAGCCTTGTCACGAAGCCCTTGGCGAAGGTGTTAGGGCCTGGGGGTAGCTCGATGAAACCATCTGTCCCCGCGAGCGACGTGAAATCGCCCGAGCCGTTCGTCGGGCAGGGGTGGGCCCAGAGGCGTCCCCACTCATCGCCCTGCACGCGTACCGGCACGAAACTCGTCATCGTGACCTTCACGTCGATCGGTGCAGCGATGGCGATTTTTTCGGGAACGCGTGCAGACTCGCCCATGGCAGCATAAAGGCCTGGAATGACGTAGCGCGCGAGGCAGACAAGCGTCGAGACCGGATTACCGGGCAGCGCGAATACGGCGGTGCCGGTCGAGCCGACGCCGAACCATATGGGTTTGCCGGGTCGTTGCGCGATTTTGTGGAACACCTGGCGCACGCCGAGTTCAGCGAGCGCGCGCGGGACGAGATCGAGCTGACCCATCGACACGCCACCCGACAGGATAAGCACGTCGTGCGTGTCCAAGTGCACGCGTAATCGTCGGCGTAGAACGCCGAAGTCGTCGGGCAAGTGATCGTCGGCGATGCGCTGGAAACCGCGGCGCCGCAAGCTTGCGACGATGCCGTAGGTATTCGATCGTCGCACTTGATACGCTTCGATGGGATCGCCCGGCTCGATGAGTTCGTTACCCGTGGAGACGACGAGGATCGTCGGCTGAGCGCTCACGCGGATGCGAGCCATGCCCGCACCAGCCGCCACGGCGATTTCGGGCGCGCCAAGCAGCATGCCCGATGAGAGCAGAAGCGCGCCTTGCGTGGTGTCCGAGCCACGACGATGAATATTTTGCCCACTCGTTACGCATGCAGAATCTTTCACCGTGGCGAGGCCGTCGTGGATGGTGATCTGTTCGATGGGCACGACGGCATCGCAGCCTGTCGGCAATACGGCACCAGTCATGATTTTGATAGCGTGATCCGACGAGACGAGCTGCATCGGCGGATCGCCTGCAGCCTGCATCGCTTGAATATGCAACGAGTGATGACCAGTGCGCAGGCCTTCGGTGTTGAGGGCTATGCCGTCCATAGCGACGCGATCGTACGGCGGTTGATCGCGCTCCGCGTAGACGTTTTCGCGAAGCACGGAGCCCGTGCATTGTACGAGCGGCAATGACTCGATTGGCAGGCAGGTGAACTGTTGCCCGATGAGTGCGTCGGCCTCCGCAGGAGAAATCATGCCGGGAGTTTATCCCGGCATGCTGATCCGACAACCCGCACGGTGGCGGGGCGGATTACTTCTTGGCATTCTTTTCCTTGTAGACGCGGATTTGCGCATTCAGGCGGTCGGCGAGCCCCTGGGCCTCATCGACCGCGGCGTTATGTTTCTGGGCGAGGATGTTTAGACGCTCTTTCTTTTGCTCGTCGGTCAGATCCGGGTTAGCCGTAAATGCCGCGTTGTTTTCGTTCTCGAGGCAGCCCTGATAGGCCGTGATGGCTGAGTCGAAGGCTTTGACGGCACGCTGCGCGGTGAGCATTTGATCGAGCGTGGCGGTATTACCATCGGGGATGCTGTCCGGCGCCTTGGGATAGGTGCAGGCGGCAAAAGCCGGGCCAGCTGCGATCGAACCGGCAACCAGGGCGAGGGAAAGCAAGGTCTTCATATGGGGTCTCCAGCGCAACTCGTTGATCATGGACCAATGGTGTCCCTCTTATCTTAAGGGGGGCGAGTCGCCGGTGCTAGACTAATTCCCACGCGCCCGTAGCTCAGTTGGATAGAGCATCAGGCTTCGAACCTGAGGGTCGGGAGTTCGAATCTCTCCGGGCGCGCTAGTCCTCTGCAACCGCCCTGCCAAAGAAACAATGAAGAGATTATGAAAAAACTCGGTGTGCTGTGGCTGGTGGTGTTCATCAGCCTTACGGGGTTCGGTATCACGACGATTCCGTTCCCATTCGTGGCCGAGGTCCTAGGCGCCTCCGATTTTTGGAAAACTTTCGGCGGCTCCGGCGTATTCTCGCTCTTTCAGCTCATCGCCACCCCGATCTGGGGTCGGTTCAGCGATGCCTACGGTCGAAAGCCAATCCTGGTCCTGAGCACCGCGGGTACGATCCTGTCCTTCGTCTGGCTTGCTTACGCCTCGACGCTCGAGTCGCTGCTAGTCGCCCGCGCATTCGGCGGCATCATGTCGGGCAATTTGGCTGCTGCGTTTGCATACACGACAGACGTCACGGATGCGAGTGATCGTGCGAAGGGTCTTGGCATCGTGGCTTCGGCGTTCGGCGTCGGGTTCGCCGTGGGTCCGGTGATCGGCGGCTTCCTCGGCACCATCGATGGGGTGCCGAGCATGTATTGGCCCGCACTCGCTTCGGCCGCACTGTCGGCGTTCGCATTCGTCGGCACGTTGTTTTTTCTCCCCGAGAGTCTACCGGCTGATCTGCGCAAGCCCTTTGTAAGAAAAGGCGAGAGGGTCGGTGAGGCTGTGGCGCCAGGCGAGGTTGCCTGCTCCAACGCGGTTACGGCGCCGGCTGTGCGCCGCTCACCGCTTGAGGTACTACGCAGCCGACCCGTACTGCTTGGTCTTGTGTCGGCGTCGCTCTTTATCGCGATAGCGAGCGGTGTGATGCAGTCGGTGTTCCAGTTCTGGGGTCGCGATTTATTTAACTACTCGCTGCGTGACATCGGCGTGCACTTCATGGTGTTCGCGCTATTGTCGGCCGTCGGGCAAGCGGGGCTCGTGGGTCCACTCGCGAAGCGTTTCGGCGAGAAAAATCTCGCGATCACTGCAGGAATCGGTGTGACAGCAGGGCTCGTACTGTTTGCCACGGCCCAAAATGACACGATGGTTTGGATGGCGATCTGTATTTTTGGTCTGGCGAACGGTCTCTTCCTGCCGGCCATTACAAGTCTCGTATCGTTCGAGGCCGATGCGCGTTCACGCGGCACAGTCATGGGGGTGTTTAACGCGTCGAGCAGCGCAGGGCGTATTGTCGGACCGGCGCTCTCGGGACCGATCTACTTCAAGTTGGGTCCAGCGGCGCCGTTCCTAATGTCGGCGGCACTCGCCGTACTCGGGGTTCTCCTTCTGAGTCGTGTGAGCGCCAAAGTGTCATGACTACTTTGATCGTTGGCACGTTGCTTTTCTTTGGTGTGCACTCAGTCTCGATCGTCTCGCCGGGTTGGCGCAACGGTATCGCGAGTCGAATCGGAGACATCCGTTGGAAACTCATCTACTCGGTGGCGTCGATACTCGGATTCACCCTGATTATTACAGGATACGCGGCACTGCGACTCGAACCGCGAATCGTTTATTTGCCGCCCGCGGGTCTACGTCATGTGGCTACCCTACTGATGTTACCCGTGTTTCCGCTATTGCTCGCCACGTATCTGCCGGGGCGTCTGCAGCGCGCGGCGAAACACCCCATGCTCGTGGCGGTGAAGTTCTGGGCGCTCGCGCACCTGCTCGCCAACGGTATGCTGGCCGACGTGCTGCTGTTCGGCAGCTTCCTCGTTTGGGCCGTGGTCGATCGTATCTCGCTGAAGCGCCGCCCCGAGCGTACGCGTCCGATGGCGCCCGCGGGAGCGATCAATGACGTCATCGCGGTACTCGGCGGAATTACGCTTTACGGCGCATTCGTTATGGGTTGGCACCAACGGCTTTTCGGTGTGGCGCCTTTCGGTTGAGATCCAATGGAGAAATTCGATGTGCAACGTGTATGATTTTTCGGCTATCGCTATCGACGGCGCCGAGCGTCCGCTCAATGAATTCAAGGGTAAAGCACTACTGATCGTCAATGTAGCGAGCAAATGCGGATTCACGCCGCAGTACGCGGGGCTTGAGGGACTGCAACGCAAATACGCCGATCGCGGGTTTACGGTGCTCGGGTTTCCTTGCGATCAGTTTGGTCATCAGGAGCCGGGCGACGAAGAGGAGATCCGCAATTTCTGCTCGCAGAAGTACGACGTGACTTTTCCGATGTTCGCCAAGATCGAGGTGAATGGGGGCGGTGCGCATCGGCTTTACGAGCATCTTAAGTCCTCGGCTAAAGGGATTCTCGGTACTGAGGGCATTAAGTGGAATTTCACCAAGTTCCTCATCGATCGTGAGGGTCGGGTGGTTCGTCGCTACGCGCCGAACGATACGCCCGAAAGCCTCACGGCGGACATCGAAGCGCTGTTGTGAAATCTTTGACGCGGCTAGGCGATGTAAAGGGCATCATATTCGTCGGTGTTCTGGCGCTGGTCGGGCTCGCCGGGTGTGCCGGAGGCGCGGGGTCGGATAATTCGGTATCCATGGCGCCAGCCGCTTCGGCGATACCCGTCATAGAAGCGAAGCCGAATCTCAGTTGGCGCTCGGGCGGTATGGTGACCGCGGCTAATCCGCTCGCCGTGGACGCAGGCGTCGAGATCCTCAAGGCGGGTGGTTCAGCGGTCGATGCCGCGATTGCGGTGCAAGCCGTACTCGGGCTCGTCGAGCCTCAGTCTTCGGGTCTTGGCGGCGGTGCGTTCATGGTCCATTACGACTCGAACACCGGCGACGTCATCTCCTACGAGGGTCGGGAAGTCGCGCCGCGCGGTGCAACCCCCGACATGTTCTTGCAGGCCGATGGCAAACCCATGTCAGGTGTTGATGCGATTCGTTCCGGCCGTTCGATCGGCGTACCCGGCGCAGTGGCCATGCTCGAACTGGCACATCGTGAGCACGGCAAGCTGCCGTGGTCGAGGTCCTGGCAGCGCGCAGAGCAATTGGCAGATGAGGGTTTTTTGGTGTCGCCGCGCCTTAACGAAATGATCACGAACGCTCTGGCGCGCGAGGGATTCCCTGCGGAGGCAGCGGCCTACCTTACGACCGACGGACGTACGCCCCGACCGGTTGGCAGTCGACTCGTCAATCGCAAGTACGCCGAGACGATACGTCGCATTGCTCGTGAGGGTGCGATGGCATTCCGCAAGGGCCCGCTCGCTGACGAAATCGTCGCCGCAGCACGTCGTACGCCGTTGCCGGGTACCTTGTCGCACGAAGACCTCCGAAGCTATCGACCCAATAAGCTTGAGCCCGTGTGTGACACCTATCGTGTGTATGTCGTCTGCGGGATGCGACCGCCGTCATCCGGTGGCATCGCTGTTCTCTCCGTGCTCGGCATACTGGAAAACTTTGATATGTCCTCGATGGGACCGACGACTACCGCAGGGTGGCATTATTTTATTGAAGCGCAGCGGCTCGCTTACGCCGATCGCGACACTTACGTAGCCGATGATCGCTACACGTCGGTACCCCTCGCAGGCCTCATCGACAAGAGCTATCTGCGATCACGGGCGGCGCTTATTTCTGCACAGCGTGCGATGGCAAGCGCTCAGGCCGGTAACCCGCCCGGTGCCGTACCACGCGGTCGCGACGCGACGGGGGTATTCACGGGGACGAGTCATTTCGTGATCGTCGATACGCGGGGTAACGTCGTCTCGATGACGACGACGGTGGAGGGGATATTCGGTTCGCAGCGTATGGCAGGCGGATTTTTCCTCAATAATCAGCTCACCGATTTCAGCTTCCGGCCTGTCGATGATGCGGGGGCTGCGATCGCCAACGCGGTCGCGGCCGGAAAGAAGCCGCGTTCGTCGATGTCGCCGACCATCGTGTTTCGTGACGGTCGCTTTGAGCTTGCCGTCGGATCGCCCGGCGGCAACGCGATCATCGCGTACGTGAGCAAGGCGCTCGTTGGTATGCTCGATTGGAATCTCTCACCGCAGCAAGCCGTCGATCTGCCGAATGTGATCGCTCGAGGTCCGGTCATTGCCGAGGTGTCGCGAGCCGATCCGGAGGCACTCGCGGAACTTACCGCTATGGGACATACGTTTCGCAATATACGAGGTGCAGGTGACGGTTCAGGTCTGCACGCCGTGCGCGTGATGCCTGATGGTCGACTCGTGGGCGCAGCCGATCCGCGGCGCGAAGGTCGGGCAATCTCTGTCCCGCCCTGAGATCAGTTCGTGAAGTCGGCGTCCTTCAGCACCGAGCGTTTGCGGAACAGCGACATGAAAAAACGCCGTCCCGCCTTGCCACGGGTGAGCCACGCTACGCGGGCGCCGGTTTTTTGTGGCTGTAATATGCGATCGGCGAGCCAGGGCGTCACCGTTTCGACGCGATCGGCCAAAATGCTGTAAATGCGGCGGGTGCGCTCGATTTCTTTGGCCGTGGTGCTACCCATGTCGCGTTTGACGAGATCGGTGATCACAATGCCGGGGCTCAGGTAGCAGACCTTCACGGGTCCATCGCCGGTTTCTGATACCAGTGCTTTGTTAAAATAGGTGAGGGCAAACTTGCTCGCACCGTAGAGGCCCATGCCCGGCGTGACCATGCCGTTTGAGCCGAAGCCTTCCATGTTGAAGATTGTGCCGCCACCCTGCGCGCGCATGCCAAGCAGCGCGATTTTCGTGGCAAGCATCATGCCAAGTAAGTTGATCTCCTGCACGCTGTTGATGTCCTGCTCGCGCATCTCGCCGGCGCGCTGACGCGGATGAGAAATACCGGCGTTGTTGATCCAGATATCAATGCGACCGAAAGCCACGACGGCGGTATCCCACAGGCGCTGTAAGTCCTCGCCTTTTGAAACGTCGCACGGAATGCCAGCTGCGCGAGCGCCGTCCGATGCGCTCGGGGTGAGTTCGGCGATGGTGGCATCGACGGCCTGCGTCGTGCGTCCGTTCACCACGACGTTGTGACCGCGCTTAAGGATCTCGTTGGCGAGTCCCTTGCCGATGCCGCGGGTGCTGCCGGTGACGACGACGTTGACTCTGGCGGTCATCAAGTACCCCCGTGAATGACACCATGGTAGGCGATGACCATGCCGGACGGCGGTTCTGATCCACCGGCTGCCACGATGCGTCCGACTGTTGGTCATGTGCTAGGCGGTGCGCGCGGCGCAACCGGGCGTCGGTATCCTTCAGCCAGTTGTGCCGCCACCAAAAAAAGGGGGATCGCGCTTTGGCCACTCAGACGATCATCATCACAGGCAGCACTCAAGGGCTCGGCTTCGGCTACGCCCGCGAGTTTCTCCGCCGAGGTCATAACGTCATCGTGAGCGGTCGCGATCCGTCGCGTGTGCAGTCGTCCATCGCCCGGCTTGCCGCGGAGTTTCCGGGGTCGGAGGCGCGGATCGCCGGAACAGCCTGCGACGTGTCGCGACTCTCGAGCGTGCAGGCACTTTGGGATTTCGGTGCCGTACGATTCGGGCATATTGACATTTGGCTCAATAACGCCGGCTTTGCGCGTACCGGTGCGCAGTTCGCCGACAACACGGCCGATGAAATCGAAACAATGGTGCGCTCGAATGTGATCGGTTCTATCAATGCTGCACAGGTCGCCGTCGCAGGCTTCAAGCGCCAAGCTAGCGGAAACTGCGGAGGCGGCAAGTTGTACTTGACGCTTGGCGGAGGTGGTGCAAGCGGCCGAGTCGTGCCGGGCATGACAGTTTATTCAACAACCAAGCGCGCCGTGAAATATCTTACCGACTGTCTCGTAAGGGAACGTAACGAGGAGCGCGATGAGTCGATGCTCATCGGCACGATCAGTCCGGGCATCAACATCACGGAAGGGCTGATCCGCGAAATGCGTGCGCTGCCTGCCGAGCGGCGCGCGAAGGCGCTCAGACAACTTAGTTTTATTGGTGAGCACGTCGAGACGACAACGTCGTGGATCGTCGAGCGCGTTCTCGCGGATAAAAAGCAGGGCAACGACATCACTTGGCTCACGACCGGGCGTATGGTCGGGCGAGTATTTTCCATGCTCTTTGGCTCACGACGTAATTTTCTATCACGTTATTCATTTGAGTCCTGATCAGTTATGAGTTCCTCACTACAGCCGTTCCTGAACGGTGACCTCTTTGTTGGTGCGACTCAGCTCAACAACGCCGACGACGATCACGCCGGCCGCGGCCGCATTCTGCAATTCGATGCCAATCTCGCACCCAAAGGCGAGCTGTGGTTGGACGAGACGACGCACCTCGTCGGCGGTTTGAAGTTCGATTCGAAGGGCGTGCTGTGGGCCTTCGATAGCCACTCGTTCGTGGTGCTGAATATTTATCGTGATGGTCGTGTGGTGCGTCGTCCGGAGTTTGGTACGCGCGCGTTCTCGCACGTGAACTTTGCTGCCGACGGCATGCTCTTGATGGGCGAGCACGTGGTCGGCGGATCGATCAGACCCGAGGTGCAGGCGCGCATGAAGACACGCTTGCCGTTCATGCCGGGCACACAACGATTCGGAGACGGTCATGTCTTCCTATTTACCGCAGACGGCAAGCTCGTCAAAGAATACGGCACCGAGACTCACGGCGGCATGGGAGGGTTTCTCGGCGTTACCATGTCGACGCTATCGCCCGATCAGAGAACGCTCGTGTACACCTCCGAGACGGGTACGCGCCTGATGCGTTACGACCTCGTCAACGATCGGCAGCTACCCGACTTGCAGGCGGTCATACCGCCGTTTCCGCCGGGTCCGCCACCGATGTTCTTCGGCATGGTCTGTGCTGCCGACGGCATCGTGTATGCGCTGCGCAGCGGTTCGATCCACCTCGTCGATGCCAGCGGTACGACGACGCATCAAATTCCGCTCGAGGGCTTCGGTTGGGCGCTGATCGAACTTGCAGGCGGTGGACAGCACGTTTTCGTCAGCAACTTTTTCACTGGCGAGGTGGCGAAGATCGATCTAAGGTCAGGTGCAAAGGTGGGCAGCATCGCCACGCAAGCGCCGAAGGCGGTCGCCGGCATTGTGGAGTACAAGGGCGAGGGCTACTCGTAACGCAAGGCTTCGATCGGATCGAGTTTCGCGGCCTTCGAGGCCGGCGCGATACCAAATACCACGCCAACGAGCGCAGAGAAGCCTGCGGCTGCGATCATTACCCAGATCGGGACGTGCGCCGGCGGGAAGTTCGGAATCAATGCTGCAATACCCATTCCGGCGAGCAGTCCAAGCACCATGCCGATGAGTCCGCCGAGCAGCGACAGCAGCGCGGCTTCGAGCAAGAACTGGATGAGAATGTCGCGGCGCGTGGCACCTAACGCTTTTAAGATGCCGATCTCGCGCGTTCGTTCGGTCACCGACACCAGCATGATGTTCATGATGCCGATGCCGCCGACGAGCAGAGAAATACCGACGATGCCCGCGAGCACCGCCGTCGCGGTGGCGGTGATACGATTGAATTGTTTGACGAAGGCATCAGCCGCCTCAATCTCGAAGTCGTCGGGTTTGCCCGGCTCGATGCCGCGCGAAGCACGCACGGTACGCATGGCGCGCTCCTTGACTTGATTGACCTCGGTAAGATTCGTGACCGTGAACGATACTTCCATAAAGGTGCGCTCGAAGGTGCCGGTCAGTGAGCGGGCGACGCTGAACGGCATAAAAACTCGGTTATCCTGGCTAAAACCAAAGATCTCGCCGCGCTTCTCGAGTAGCCCTACCACTCGGAACCACTCGCGACCGATGAGGATGAACTCACCCACCGGATCGCGCGGCATGCGCAGCTCATCGCGGACCTCGGTGCCGATCACCGCGACGCGCCGACTGTTGCGCTCGTCGCTCGCGGTGATGAATCGACCGATCGAGGTATCGACGCCCAGTACGTCTTGGGCTTCTTCGGTGGCGCCGAGCACCTGCGGCGTGACGCTGCGACCGCGATACAGCGTGGCGCCGAGCGGCGCGCTGATGATGGGCGCTACGCGCTCGATGCCCGACACCCTGAAACGCAGCGCATCGACGTCCTCGAAGGAGAGGCGATTAATTTGACCCGAGCGAAAGTTCTCTTGATCGTTCTTAGCTTCGAGCGTGAGGGTGTTGCTGCCAAGATCCGAAAACTGACTGCTGATCGAGTCCGAGAAGCCTTGTAAAACCGATACGACGGCGATGACCGCCATGGTGCCGATGAGGATACCGAGCGTCGTTAAGAAGCTGCGTAGACGATGTGCATTGAGGTTGGCGAGGGCGGCTTGAAAGGCTTCTGCGAAGATACCCATCTCCAAAAATCCTAAGCGGCGCGAGCCGGATTTTGATGATCCTCGACGACGCGTCCGTCGAAGACTCGAATGGTACGTCGACAATGCGCGGCGATATCAGGCTCGTGCGTGACGACGAAGACCGCCTGCCCCTGAGCATGTAAAGCATCGAATAGGGACATGATTTCGGCTGAGGTTCGAGAGTCGAGGTTGCCGGTCGGTTCGTCGGCTAGCAAGATCGACGGCTCGCCGACAAGCGCTCGGGCGACAGCCACGCGTTGTCTCTGTCCACCCGACAATTGGTTCGGTCGAAAATCGAGACGATCACCGAGTCCCACATTGCGAAGCGCCTCGACAGCTCGTTCACGACGCTCGGCGGGCGGCATGCGTCGATATACGAGAGGCTGTATCACATTCTGCAGCGCAGTCTGCCGCGGTAGAAGATGAAAACTTTGGAATACGAAACCGATCTCACGATTACGAACTGCCGCGAGCTCTTCCTCACTTAAGGACGAGGTGTCACGGCCGTTCAGGATGTATCGACCTTCGCTCGTGCTATCGAGACATCCGATGATATTCATAAGCGTAGATTTTCCAGAACCTGAAGGGCCGATGAGTGCGACGTACTCGTTACGCCCGACGTAAAGATCAACCCCGGCAAGTGCGAGTACCTCCTCGTCGCCGAGGACGTAACGTTTGACGATGCCTTGCAGCTCAATCATTCCACCTCGCCCTCGGTTTCGGTGCCATTTCGTCTGCTCGCATCAGCGGGGCGTTGTGCAACTCGCTCTCCGTCTTTGAGTCGTCGCAGGGTTTTGCTCGGGCCGGTGACGATTTTAGCGCCCTCGATGATGCCGGACTCGATGACTTCCCACCGATCGTCGGAGAGGCCGGTGACGATGGCTATCTTGCGTGCGACGCCCTCGTCGCTGCGCCACACATAGCGCTTGACGATGTTTTTCTCGGGCGTTTCTGTGACGACGGCTTCAACGGGTACTGCGAGTCGGCGAGCGCCATCGCCGAGGTAGACGAGTGCTCGCGCACTCATCCCTGATCGCAACAGCAGATCTTGCGGTGCATCGATTGCGAGTGTGACTTTGTATGAGCGGCCCTGACCATCGACGGTCGGGGTGAGTGCGATCTTTTCGACTTTACTCGGAAGTGCCGTGTCGGGATAGGCCGCGGAGAACACGTCCGCACGTTGACCGAGTGTGATCTTGGCGACATCGGCCTCATCGACCTTGACCTCAGCGGTGATCGCCGATACGTCGGCAATTTTCATGAGCTGCGCACCCGCGAGGGAGGCCGTCGAGGGAATGGCGACTTCGCCCGCCTTGATTGGCAGCGATACGATGCGACCGGCGATGGGCGCACGGATTTCGGTTTTAGCTCGCTGCTCTTTGGCATCGCCGAGTACCGCAGTTGCTCTTTGTAACGCTTCTTCCGAGCTGCGCAGATCGGCTTCGGCGACGATGAACTGATTGCGATCTTCATCGAGGCGGTTCTTGTCGATGAGGTTCGACGCAGCAAGCTTTTGGCTACGCTCGTATTGCTGCTTGCGTAAGGCGACCACGGCACGCTGACGATCGATGCTGATACGGTTCTGGCGAACGCTGGCCTCTTCACGCGCAATGATGTTGTTGTACGTTTCGGGGTCAAGTCGCAGCAGAAGCTGCCCGTGCGTCACGTTGTCGCCCTCTTGCACGAGGATGCTTGCCACACGCGCTGTCACTTCGGCCGTGAGGTTGACCTCCGTGCGGTAGGCGAGTGTTCCCGAGGCCAGAATACTGGGTCTGACGTTTTGCAGTGAGACCGTGGTCATGTCGACGGGTGTGGCGCCGGCGCCGGAGAGCTGACGTACCAGCAGCGGCACGGCGATGGCGAGGACGACGAGTCCGCCACCGATCCAGCGTTTGTCGAACTTAATATTTTTGAAGGCATAAATATTCATAGGGGCTCAGCGTGTCATGGCCCAGATGGCCATGGCTCCGTAGATGATGAAGTGGGGAAGAGTTGCGATGAGGAGCGGTGCGGTCCAGCGGGTAGCACCGCTCCAAAGTTTCCAGCCGAGGGCTGCAAGGACGATGGTCCAAGGCACGAGCACACTGAAAGTCGTGGCGAAACTGTACCAAGGGTCATCCGCCGGCAAGTCGAGGAACAGTGCGTTGAGGCTGGTGAGAGAAAGCGACTCCAACGAGGTCTGAGGCGACATGGACAGGACGCCGATCAGCATGAGGAGTGTATTGATCAGCGTTGGCATCTGCGACCAGCTCGCGAGTGTCAGTCCGTGCTTAAACGTGAAATCGGTTTTAGAGAATTTTCCGGCGAGCATGAAGAATCCACCGAAAAGGGCCATGACTGTGGCGACCATGATGGCGCTGCCGATCGTACTGCTCCAGATCACGAAACTGCCGCCCGGTGAGGCTCCGCGAATCGCGGCGAGTTGTTGCTCGCTGACGTCCTCGCCAGAGTTCAGGATTTGTTGCTCGATGAGCCAGGCGGAATCGACCTTCCCTAAGAATAGATAGGTGACCGCGGCGGCCGAGACCACGAGTAACATGAGCGGTAGCCACCAGCGTGCCTCCTCGCGCTGCCGTGAGAGCACTGAGCTGGGATCGAGGAAGATATCGATGAGGTCTTTCAAGGGCGCGTAATCTTTACGTAAAACACCCAACTCTAGCACGTTAGGGAGGCACATTGTGGCTGAAGGACGGGTCGATAAACTTACGACTATGGTTTTTGGGGGTAAAGTCATGAAAACGCTCGTTTTTGGGGTGATCGGGGTCGCGCTGCTGTCCGCCTGTGCATCGGGCCTCACCAAACGCGAGACCGTGGATGTCCGCTACGTCGACTACGCGGATGAACCCGTCGAGCAGATTCGATCGATGAAGGGCGTCGACGGGTGGACACCGATTTCGCGCAACCAACTCGTAATCTGGACGGGGTTAAATGAGGCCTGGTTGATTAAGGTCTGGGAGGGGTGCATCAACCTTAGCTTCGCTAACGCCATTCGGGTGACGCAAACGGGACGCACAATCACCCGCTTCGATAAGGTGCTCGTGGAAAACGAGTCCTGCCCAATCGTCGAGATGCGTCCCGTCGACCTGGCGCGTATGAAGGTCGATCGCAAGGCTACTCGGGATACGACGATGCGCGAGACGGCGAAACCCTAATGCTCTATACGATCGGTGCTCGCCGACCGGAGATCGCACCCGATGCGTACGTCGCTCCTTCGGCCGACGTGATCGGCAGCGTGCGGCTCGCGGAGGGCGCAAGTGTCTGGTTCCAGGTGGTCTTACGCGGTGATAACGACTGGATCGACGTCGGCCCCGGCACTAATATTCAGGACGGTTCAGTGATCCACACGGATGAGGGCGTACCGACGCGGCTTGGTACACGCGTGACGGTTGGTCATAAGACCCTCCTGCATTGCTGTGAGGTCGGTGACGAGTCGTTGATCGCCAACGGCGCCATGGTGCTCGATCGAAGCGTCATCGGCAGGTATTGCATCATCGCAGCCGGCGCTCTTGTGCTGCCGGATAAAGAAATTCCGGAGGGCAGCGTGGTGATGGGTTCACCCGGAAAAATTATGCGTGAAGTAAGCGAACGCGATCTCGCGCTCATCCGCGGCGCCGCAGCGAGCTACGCGCGGCGAGCACAGCAGTATCGCGAGTCGCTCAAGGCGCACCCGTCGCCGGCGACAGGGCACGGATGAACGCGAGAATCCGATCGCGCAACTGCGGCGTTTCGTTCGGTGCGAGGATGCGGCCCGCAAGTACATGGTTTGAGGGGTCGCTGCTATTCTCCACCGCGAACAGGGGCTTCACGGCCAAACTGAATCGCGCGAAGGCACGCGAATGGGTCTTTGGGGTGCTGCGCAAGCCATTGCATTCGGTATCGGTGGCATTGCCGCAACCGGTGCCGTAGATCTCGCCCGCGCACTGACCGGCTCGTTGCCAGCAGCCTATGGTTCGGTGTTTGTCGCCGAAGCAGCGCTCTTCGTGCTGGCGACGGCTTTCGCCGTACGTCTTAGTCGCGAGGATACTCAGTCCCCCATGCAGGTCGACATCCAAGGCGTATCGACGACGTATGTGACCGAAGCGGGGAGGGGTTGAGCCATGCATGCGCTTGAAGCTTTCGAGATGGTCAAAGAAGTCGATGTCGTCGTGATCGGCGGCGGTCCCGCGGGCGCCACGGCTGCAGACGATCTGGCTCGCGAAGGCTGGCGCGTACTGCTGCTCGATCGCGCCGGTCGTATTAAACCCCACGGAGGCGCGATCCCGCCGAAACTCGTTGAAGAATTTGCAATTCCGCCCGAGTTGCTGGTTGCGCGCATTTCTTCGGCGCGTATGGTCTCGCCGTCTGCAAGGTCCGTGGACATGCCGATCGAGGGCGGGTAGGTCGGCATGGTGGACCGAGAGGTGTTCGACGAGTGGCTTCGCGAGCGCGCACGATGCTCTGGCGCGCTGCGAGTCGATGGCATGTTTACGCGTCTTGAGCGCGATGCCGATGCTGATGCCATCGTCCATTTTGAGCAAAAGGATGGGGGTTTCAGGCAGGTACGCACACGCCTTGTGCTAAGCGCTGACGGCGCACGATCCGAGGTCGCCCGGTAGTGCATCGCCGGAGGGCGGGCGACGCCGTATTTCTATGCGTATCATGAGATCCTCCGTAGACCTGAAATGCCGCCCGCCAACTACGATGGCACCCGCTGCGACGTGTATCACGACGGGCGACTCTCACCCGATTTTTATGCATGGGTGTTCCCGCACGGGAATACCATCAGCGCGGGTGCGGGCACGGCGCTGAAGGGCTTTTCCATTCGCAATGCCGTGGGAGGATTGCGGCGCGTGACGGGACTCGAACACGCAGAGGTGGTGCGACGTGAAGGTGCGCCGATTCCTTTGAAGCCGCTGCGCCGATGGGACAATGGGCGTGACGTGCTCGTGACGGGTGATGCGGTAGGCGTCGTCGCGCCAGCATCGGGCGAGGGGATCTACTACGCCATGGCTTGCGGCCGAATGGCTGTGCGCGCCATCGATAAGTGTCTGGTGACGCGTAATACGCATGCGCTGCGTGAGGCCCGCCGCGATTTCATGCGAGCCCACGGATGGGTGTTCTGGGTGCTCGGATTGCTGCAGCGGTTCTGGTACGTGAGCGACCAGCGGCGCGAACGCTTCGTCAAAATGTGCCGCGATCCGGATGTGCAGCGTCTCACTTGGGAGGCGCACATGCACAAACAGTTCGTTCGTAAGAGCCCGATGGCGCACGTCCGGGTGTTCTTCAAAGATCTCGCCCACCTACTCGGTATCGCGAAAGTCGCCTGATCCTGCAGTGATCGATTGGGTCATCAGCGGGATAGAGAGCGGTAGCTTGCCTCGGCTCATTGCGAGGCTGGTCGCTCTTGAGGCTGTTCTCCTGGTTTGGCTGTGGCGAGCCCGCGGTCTGGGAATCGACCCGCGGGCGATTATTGGCAATCTCGCCTCGGGTGCCTGCTTGATGCTGACCGTAGGCGCGGCACTAGCGCGCGCACCTTGGTGGGACGTGGCAATCTTGCTCGTGCTTTCCCTCGTGGCGCATCTCGCGGATCTGGCGTTAAGATGGCAAGGCGCCAAAACTCCGCCGACGCGCTGAATCTCATATATGGTATGGCTATGTCGTTTTCGATGAATTACCTCGGTACGATTACAATGTTGCGGGGCTGATTAATAATTCAAGAGGAGAGCCGTTATGTCGTCTAAGCGTGGAGCAGTTGTCAGCGCGTTTATCGCAAGTCTGGTTTTCAGTAGTGCGGTGTGGGCGCAGCAGACCGCAGGCTCATCAGGAGCAGATGACGATCGACGACTCGAGACCGTCGTCGTGACGGGTTCGAGCATCAAGCGTGCGGTCACCGAGAGCGCCCTGCCTATTCAGGTGCTGAGCACCGAAGACATTCGACGTGAGGGCATCACCAGCCCCGAGCAGTTAATTAGTTACCTTAACTCGAACGGCAACGGACTCGACAACCTCGCCTCTAATGCGGACGTCGTCGGTGGCGCGCAACGCGGTAACAACGGAGCCTCGTCGGCTAATCTGCGTGGTCAAGGCTCGGCCGCTACGCTCATCCTGCTCAACGGTCGTCGCGTTGCGGCGCACGGTTTGAACGGCGGAGCTGTTGACATCAATCAAATTCCGCTCGCTGCGATTGAGAGAGTCGAGATTCTTAAGGACGGCGCCTCGGCGATCTACGGTACTGATGCCATCGGTGGCGTCATCAACTTCATCCTCAAAAATAACTTTCAGGGCTTCTCAACGAATGCCTTCGGTGATGTAACGGAGCTCGGGGGTGGTGCGATTTATCGTGCCTCGATAACGGGTGGCCTCGGCGATATTAGTTCCGACGGTTGGAACGTCATGGCCACGATCTCGTTTAGCGATCACCGCGAATTGCGAGGTGACTCGCGTGATTTCGTCAATACATTCCAACCGGAACGCGGCGTCTCCGTCGATACGCGTGGTACTCCCTTCGCGACTATTTTACCGATGGCTGGAAGTGGGGTCGGTCCAAATACTCCATTAGGAACGGTCATGAATGGCAGCGGTGCCAACCTTGCGCCCTTCCTGCCTGGTACGACGATTCGCGCCTCGGGCGGTATCAATCCGCTCGATCTCCCTGGGGGCGGAGGTTGTAGCCAGATCGACGGTATGCAGCCGTACGATACTCGGCTGTGGAATTTCCCCGAGGCAGAATTCGCCTGTGCGTGGGATACAGGTCGTGCGGCAGTGTTGCAGCAACCGATCGAAACCTTGAACCTTGTGAGCCGCGGTGTGTTGCAACTCGGCTCGCATCAAGTCGCTGCCGAAGTGACGGGTTCTAAGGCCGACTCGGCGAAGCGCTTTTCAAACTTGCAGCTCACGCCCAACACGAGTACGCAGAACTACGCCTTCCCGCGGAATGCGGCGTCGCAAGCGGTTTATGACCGTGTCTTTGATCAGCTCGTCGCTGTTTTCCCGACCCTCGCGCCGCGTCGTGGGCTGCCCATGACCTACCGCTGGCGCTGCATGGGGTGCGGTCGTCGTGAAATCGAGACGACTACCGAGACCGGTCGCGTGTTCCTCGGAGCGGACGGGCCGGTGGTATTTCTCGATGAGTGGGAGTGGGAGTACCGCACGGGCGCGTCTTACGCGTTCAGCGAAGCCGAGTCGCAACTCGGCACGGGTTATTACTACCGCAACACGACACGTGATTCGACGGGCAATATCATCGCCAACGGCATTATCGATGCGCTCAACACCGGCGTGATCAATCCTTTCCTGCGCCCGGGCGAGTCCCAGTCGCAGGCTGCGCTCGATCTCTTGAAGGGTGCCTCAGCCGAAGGCGTCGTCCTCTACGGCGGCAAGTTCTCGGTCACCCAAATCGACGCGTCGATGTCCGGTCCGCTCTTCTCCATGGCCACTGGCGACGTGCTCGCGGCCGTGGGCGTCGATTGGCGTAAGGAAGAATACCGATTCAATGGCGACCGCCGATCTGCCGCAGCTCAGCCTATTATCATCGCCGCGCCCTTCGACAATGGTAACGCGCTCGCCGGTGTATCTCGCGATGTCAAAGCAGTTTATGGCGAGTTGATGGTCCCGCTGGTGACTGGGATGGAGCTCACCGCCGCGGTCCGACGTGACGACTACGACGGTTTCGGATCGACAGTAAATCCGAAGTTTTCTTTGAAGTATCGCCCTGTTGAGTCGGTGATGTTAAGAGGTTCCTATAGCGAAGGGTTCCGTGTCCCCTCGTTCAACCAAATCTTTAACGCCTCCTCTCAGGCGCTCTACACGGGGCGAGATATCGCTGATCCAGCCAAGTGTCCGGGCGGACGCCCAGATGCGACGAAGCCTGAGTGCGCGGTCGTGCAGCCGACGATCATCCAGGGCGGCAAGCCCGATCTCGGCCCTGAGGAGGCGGAGCAGGCGAGCTTCGGACTGGTGTTGGAGGCCAATGACAACTTCAGCGTGTCGGTGGACTGGTGGAGGGTTAACCGTATTGGCACGATCCAGATTCTCTCGCTGCAACAGCTTGCCGATAATTTCTCGACCTTCGCTGATCGCTATGGTCGCGACTCCTCGGGTAACCTGATCGCGATTGACCAGCGTTGGATTAACGCAGGCGAGTCAAAAACTCAGGGCCTCGAATTTGCGACCCGTTTGCGTGGCGAGGCTTGGGGCGGCGCTTGGAGTGCGGGACTCGATGGCACCAAGATGCTTCAAAAGCGATCCCGTATCGCCCCGAGTCTTCCCTTTGGCCGGAGCGAGATCGGACTCTTCACGTTCGCAGGAGATCTCGGGCTCGACTGGAAGCACAATGCGTTCTTCACCTTCAGTCGCGGCGATTGGAGCGCTTCGATTTCGCAGATCTACCGATCTGGCTACCTCAACCAAGAACTGCCGGGTGTGAGTGCGGGTATTGTATCACCGCCGAATCTCGATCGCTTTGTCGACACCTACGTTACCTATAACGCGTCGGTGACCTGGCGCGGCTTCGATGATTTGACGGTGACGGCCGGCATCAGGAACCTGTTCAACGAGGATCCGCCGTTTGCCATCACCTATGACAGCAACTTTGGTTCCGGCAGTTCATGGGAGCCACGCGTGGCTGATCCGCGCAATCGCAGCTTTACCTTGCTGATGGAATACAAGTTTTAAGACGATATAACGTTGATATGAGACCGGCGTGTCCGCTTAGGGCCACGCCGGTTTTTCTTTGGTCGACTCTAATCAGGGAAGAGGAAGAGTGAGTGTGGTCTCGAATACTATCGCCGCGCTGCCGATGATCCATACACCTGCCAGCGTATCGCCGTCGAACTCGAGATCGACGTCTACACGACCTGGGCGATTCATAAACTGTCCTTGAGCGCCGGAGAAGTGCGTACAACTGCTGCTGCGCGTCAGCAGCCCGTGATGCAGTAGGTAGGCGCCGAGTAGGCCGTGCGCATTACCGGAGACGGGGTCCTCGGGAATGCCGAGGACGGGGCAGAACATCCGCGATTGAGTGAGGCAGCCCTCGATATCCGACTCGAGGGTAAAGACGAAATGTCCCGAAGCGCCAAGCTGCGCCGACAATGTGGTCAGCCGGTTGAGATCGGGTTTCAGTTGTCGTAGTTGCTTCGCACCACGAACGCCGATGAGCAAGCGGTTGCCTGCCGAACTGACCAGACGCATGGCGCAGCGTGGATCGAGATCGGCACTCGAGAGGGCTAGCGCATCGAGCACTGCGAGTTTCTCGCGCCCGTTGAGTTCGCGCCCGAGTACGGGTGCCGGTTGACGTACAGCGATTTGACGATCAGATCCGTTACCACGAATCTCGACGTCAACGATGCCCGCCCTCTGGCGCTGACGCAGCCGGCGCGCCGAGCCTTGGACCTCAGAGAGCACATACTGCGCAGCAATCGTCGCGTGACCGACGAAAGACGACTCCGTGCGCGGGGTAAAGAAACGGACCCGAACGTCATGGTCGTCGCCATCCGCCGGCAGCACAAAAGCGGTATCGCCGTTGTTGAGCTCGCGTGCGATCGCCAGCATTTCTTCATCTCTCAACACTCCGGCGCCGAGTACGACACCCGCAGGATTACCGGTGAATAGCGTCTGCGTAAACGCGTCGACCTGGACAATTTTGATCGATCTTGGCATTGGATGTTTGCCTCTGAAGGCGTGCAAGGATCCGAGCACCCTGTCGTCCTAATGGCGAGATTGTAGGTGAAAAAGGGGGACACAAATGACCCCTAATCGCCGCGCGAACGAGCTCGACGTCCCCCCGGATTTAGTTCCGGTTGGGTCTAGAGACTGACGGTTAGTGTAGCTGCCTTTTGACTGATCTGTTTTGCGTATTGCGTTGGCGTTAGTCCGCCGAGCGTTTTCTTCGGTCTTGCATCGTTGTATTCCCTTCGCCAAGTCTCGATCACGCCGCGGGCGTGATCGAGAGAGGTAAACCAATGCTCGTTCAGGCACTCGTCTCGAAGCCTGCCGTTGCAGCTCTCGATGTAGGCGTTCTG
>Ga0194121_10000586_pt1 | contig 63921 bp, 54 predicted proteins | sample TA2MahCa50mmetaG_FD_148609 | JGI IMG/M metagenome (GOLD analysis project Ga0194121, IMG submission 148609) | Freshwater microbial communities from Lake Tanganyika, Tanzania - TA2015020 Mahale Deep Cast 50m | ecosystem: Environmental > Aquatic > Freshwater > Lake | place: Tanzania: Lake...
GGGATGGGGATGGGTCATACGAATCAGCTTGCGACGAACTCGGCGGTGCGAGTGGCTTACGTTTGCGATGTCGATGAGCAGCGAGCGGCTCGCGCGGCGGAGGTGATTGAGAAGGGATCGGGGAAGGCTCCGAAGGTCGTTAAGGACATGCGGCAGGTGCTGGACGACAAGGAGGTTCAGGCGGTCTGGATCGCGACGCCGGATCACTGGCACGCTCCGGCCGCGATCCTGGCGGCGAACGCGGGCAAGCACGTTTATGTCGAGAAGCCCTGCTCGCACAACCTGCGCGAAGGGCGGCTGATGATCGAGGCGGCTCGCAAGAACAAAGTCGTCATGCAGGTCGGCACGCAGACGCGCAGCACGGCGCACGCGATCAAGGGGATGGAGAGGCTCAAGAGCGGCGTCATCGGCGAAGTCCTGGTGGCGAAGGCGTGGAACAGTCAGCGTCGCGGCACGATCGGCAAGCAACAGCCGTCGGAGCCGCCGAAGCATCTCGATTACGACTTGTGGCTCGGCCCGGTGACGCATCGGCCGTATCAGTCGAACTTCCTGCACAGCATTTGGCGCTGGTGGTACGACTTCGGCTGCGGCGACATCGGCAACGACGGCGTGCATGACATCGACGTCGCGCTGTGGGGCTTGGGTATGAACACGCACCCGAATCGCATCGCCGCGCTCGGCGGCAAGAGTTTTTTTGATGACGACCAGCAACACGCGGATACTCAGTACATCGTCTATGAGTACGCCGCCGCGACGAAGGCCAGCAAGCCGAAGCAACTGATCTTCGAGCAGCGTATCTGGTCCCCGTACGTCCAAGAAGGGTTCGAGAACGGTAACGCTTACTACGGCACCGAAGGGATGATGATCTTCGGCAAGGCCGGTCGTTATGCGATCTACGGCCCGAAGAACAAGCTGATCGAAGAATCGAGCGGCGGCGGCCCCGACCTCGCCGCGCATCACGCGAACTTCCTGGAGTGCATCCGCACGGGAGCGCGCCCCAATGCCGACATCGAAATCAATCACCGGTCAACGGCGCTGTGCCATCTCGGCAACATCGCCACGCGCGTCGGCCGCGTGATCCACTTCGACCCCGCCAGAGAACAGATCACTGGCGACACCGAAGCCGCGATGTTGTTGACTCGCGAGTATCGCGATCACTGGGCGAAGCCGGTTGTGTGACAAACAGAGTGTTGGACCACAAAGGTACAAAGGCAGACATCTCGGTTCCTTCGTGCCTTCGTGGTTGTTTCAGTGTCACTTCGCCGCCGAGTCATAAACCTGCTTGCCGCCGACGAAAGTCTGGCGGACTGCGATGTCGGCGAATTCGTTCAGCGGGCAGGTCAGGTAATCGCGGTCGAGGACGATGAAGTCGGCGAGCTTGCCGGTCTCCAGCGAGCCTTTGTCTGGCTTGGCGAATATCAGGAAGGGGTTGTTGATTGTGTAGAGCTGCAAGGCTTGTTCGCGCGTGAAGCGTTGTTCGGGGTGCAGCGGCTGCTCGGCCCAGCGGGGCTGGCGCGTCAGTGTGATCCACATGCCGAGAAACGGGTTGTACGAGTTGATCGACCGCAGGCTGCCAAACTTCTGCATGTGGTCTGAACCCCCGCCGATCTCGATGCTGCTGTCGAACGCCGACTAGTACGGCTGAAAGTATTCGGTACGCTGCTGGCCGAATTGCTTGAGCAACGTGGCTCCGTCGAGCCGCAGCCAAGCCGGCTGTAAATCGGCGACGATGCCGACGGCCTTCATCCGGTCGATCACTTCGCGGCTCATGAAATTGCAGTGCGAGATGCACGGCCGATGATCGTGCAGCAGCAGCTCGCGATTGATCGCTTTGTAGGCGTCGATCATTACGTGGACCGCTACGTCGCCGACCGAGTGCGCGGTGAATTGAAACTCGTTGTCGAATGACAGCCGAGCGATCGACTTTAGCTTGTCAGGGGGAATCGATTGGCTTTTCGAATTGTTGAATGCCAAAGGGGCACGAAGTCGCCGCATTCCAAAGAGTCTTACTGCACAGCCACAACCTCAGCAGTGCCGCGGCTGGGGCGGCGCTCTACGGTGACGCTGTAGCGGATGGTGGTGCCATCGCGGTACGTCCAGGTTTCCGTGACTCGGCCGGATGTCGCGACGCGTGTCAGTGACTGTGGTGAACCCAGACACTTGAGCAGTTGAGTGGGAGTCATGCCGGTTTTCGGCACACCGAGGCGGATGAATCGTTCGAGTTCCGTGTCGTTCACGACTGGCATTGGGATGTTGGGTGCCGCCGGATTCAATTGTGGCGCGACCCACTGACCGTTGACCTCCTGGTAACCCAGCTCTTTCAGACGTTCGAGAACGTCTTCATTTCTTGGCGCGAGCTGCAACGCCTCGAGCAGCAGGGCACCGGCACCGGGCTGGTCTTGCAACAGCGCGAGGCGTTCGTCCGAGAGCTGGATCAAACCCGTCACGCCATCTTTGCGGAGTGACTGTTCGCGCCGGGCCAGCCAGCGCGTGATCGCTTCTTTGGCGAGATTCGATTGTTTCCGATCACGGCAACGCTGAACGAGGTCGCCCAGTTGAGTGCGGGTCAATGTCGCTGAGTTCCTGGCCATGAATTGGAGTTCCGCGTCACGGTGTTTCTCGGCGAGTTCATGTTGGTCGGGGATGAGCTCGTCAATCCGATTGGCGATCTCGCTGCCGTTGCGGCCATCCGGCTTCGTGACGCGAGCAAGCGCCGCAGTTGCGACTTCCGTGTAGAACAAGCGTTCGAGCGTGCGGCGCTTGGCGTCCGAAGCGTTGTGGTAGGTCAGCACAGGGTTTCGGCGGTACTCATTGGCCAACAGCGGTAAGACGTCCGTGATACGGGTCTTTGCACCGGACAAATCGTTGGCGAGCCGATTGAGAAACTGAAACATCGGGTCTTTCGTCAGGTCGATGTCTTCGGCCGTGAGATCGACCTGCGGTGCGGACTTTTGCAGCGCTTCCCATTCCAGCCAATAAGACTCGTGCAGCCAGTCGAGCCGCAATGAATCTTCCAGGCCCAACTCAGAGATGCGAGAAGTCAACGTGCGCAGGGTTTTGAATGTGAGCTCTTTTAATTCCTGTCGTTCGAGATTCAATCCTTTGCGGTTGGCGAGATTCGCTCGTTCAATAAGCTCCTCGTCGCTGTAAAACTTGCCGCGAGGGCCAGCCCACTCGGCCAATTCGTACCACTGCTTCGATGTGCCGCGTGTGATCGCCCGCTCACGCTCTGCCATTGTTTGCAGGTCGGTCGGCAACTGACGGACTTGCTCAACCTCGAAATATAACTTGCCGCTGGTCATCTCTTTTGCCAATCGGCCGGAGACTTCGATGACTTTGGAATTCCCCAACAGTTTGATCGGTTGGGATGCTTTGAATGGCAGATCGCAGTTCTTCATTCGCAAAGAGTCGCGCACGAGAATGGCATAGTGCCCCTCGATGCGAAACGACGAGCCAACCAGATCCGGCCATTGCGGCTTGAGATCCAGAAAACTCTGCAACGACTGCGCTCCGGCAGCGGCAGAGACTGTGGTGGGTGCGAGCAATAGGAGGATTAGCGGAATCAGGCCAGTGCAAAGTACCGAGTGCAAAGTGCAAAGTGCGAACTGCAAAACACGAACAGGGACGTTTCCGCCGCATTTTACATTTTGCACTTTGCACTCGGAACTTTGCGCTTCCAAAAGCGAAAGTCGTGATTGGTTCCTCGTCATTCGTCGGCTCCGATCCAGCCACCTTGTTCAGTCAGCATCGCACGCAGTCGAGGTTCCGTGTGCAGTTCATCCGGCGGCAGTCCCGCTGCAAGCAACAGGCCGTAATCAGTCCACAGGAAACCGGAAGAAGACTTGAGTGTCAGCACCCAGGTCGACTGCTCGGAGTTCCATTTAAGCGATTCGACTTGAGCGGCAAACAGGACTTCGCGTTGTCCGAGATCATTCAGCGCGGACGTCCCGCGCGACGCAGGATCAGCCGGGGTGGAGTCAGGAGTTGTGGTCGGCGCCGGGGAGGTCGCTTGGATTTTCGCGAAGGCTGGCAGACTCGCGGTCAGGACCAATGACTCGTCGAAGATCTGGATTCGCTGTTCCCAATGGATCGCCGCGGGTGTTGCGGACCCTGCCGGCGGAGTGATCTCGCTTTGCATGACGAGCCACCGTCCCGCATGGAGGTTCGCGAATTCCGATTCGGCGGCGAGCGCGTTTTCTCGCAAGCGAGTCGCTCGCGCGGCCTCGATCAATTCGATGAGCGAGCGAGTCAGCAATGAGTTGACCGCGGTCAGTTGCCTGTGCATCTGCCGGGCATGCTCGGCAGCAGTGTCTGTCCGATGCAGGATGTCGGCAGCGGCGGCGGCACGGCCGAAATGTTGTGCGGCCTCGACATAATCGGGCTTTTGCAAGGCGGCCACCCCGGCTTCGGTGGCCGATTTCAAATCACCCTCTGCCGACGATCGAACCGCGCGGTTCCATTGCCACCAGCTGGTCAGACCGATGACCGTCAGCAAGCTCAACACGATCTGCCGCAGTGGCGTGAACTGCGAGCGAACCCTTGTGGCGGCGCTCGTCAGTTCGGCTTGAAGGTCGATCCCCGGTCGAGCGGGGGCGACCTCCGTCGGTGTGGACGCCTTCGTTGGGGATTTCGTTTTTGCGGTCTCCGCCGATATTGGAGCTTGGATCCTGCGGATCTTCATCACCGGTCGCGGGTAAACGTCGATCGGCAACAAAAAAAACCGTTCGCCGCAGTCCGTACAGAGGACTCGCTGACACGACGAGCGGCGCGTGGCTTCGACTTTGTAGCCGCATGAGCAAGCGAAGTTGATCGGTTCGAGAGCGACTGCGGCCTTACGACCGCTCAACGCTCCTTTTGCTCGTGAGAGCCACCCCGACATGGCGTTCGTCTCCAGTTCAGCCAAGAGTCTGCATTCGCCGATGACCGATTATGGGAGAGTCGAAATCGACCGGTCAACAAGGTCGCCCGTCTCCCAGGCGACAGGATCGGTCTGACGGTTCCAAGTGGCTCGGGTCTGGTCATCCGCGTGTTGCCGATGGCCCGAAGAATTTATCAGGCGCTGCAGACCGCTGGAAAACCCAAGGCGAGCTGCGACGAGCAGACCGGCAAAGTCAGCATCCCACATGAGTGAACGAACGTGCTCGATGGCAAGACCAATCGCGGCAGCACGAAGAAGCGGCTCAACAACTCGAAGCCGCACGACAGAAACTGCGAACTGAAATAAACTCGGGCAGTCGATCAAGATCAAACTGGCACTCGCGGTGCCTTCGTTCGTGCTTAGTGCGGGCTTGCTGTATTGGGGCTATCAGGCTCCCGTTCGGGCCTCCGAATTGAGCGGACGCGAGAAACTATCCGCCAAACCGAAGGCGTGAGTCCCGCGTGCTCAACGTGTCTTCTTCAGGCCACGTTTCACACGGGCCTTCGCCTTCGCGGCTGCGCTTGTTGGCTTCTTCTTCGGTGGTGTTTTGGGCTTGAGGGATTTCGCAGCACCCTGTTGAAAGATGCGGTCCCAACTTTCTGAAAACTTGACTGTCGTACCGGAGTGAACCGTGTAGCCCGTCATTGTGTGCTCCTTTCAAGTACTCGTAGGTCAGGCTTGCCGGCCTGCTCCGAATGGGAAAAACAACGACAACCGTAGATCGGGTCAGCCTGAAAATAACTGACGTACTTCTAGCAATCGACGGCGCGGTCTCGCAAATGATTACCGTCCACCCCGTCGACCGCGAGATCGTGTGTCGAGGTATTCACCCAGCGCGCGATCGTACGGATCGGTCGTCCGTAGCTTGAAGTAGTCGCAACCGAGCGATCCACAGCCAGCCGTCAACTCTTTGCAGAACCGGCGATAGTTTTCGAGATAGTGCTTTCGCAATCGATGTGGGTCCACCAGGACGTGATTCGAAAAGCGTTCGAGGTTGCGAAACTTCGTCGGCCGTCCGAACGGAAATTCCTCCTCTTCCGGAGCGACAATGTGCAGCAGTACGACTTCGTGTCGCGAGTGCCGCAACTCCTTCATCGCGGCCAGCACTTTGTCGGCTTCGTCAAACAGGTCGCTGATGACAAATACAAGGCTGCGACGCTTGAGGGTCGGCACGATCCCGGCCAACACTTCGCCGAGGCTTGTCTCTCCACCCGGTTCTCGCTGACCAAGCAGCGTCGCAATCCGTTCAAAGCTGTGAGCCGCCGTCGATGGCTCGGCGATGTCACGCACGATCGTGTCAAATGTCATCATCCCGACCGCGTCACGCTGCGACAGCAGCAGATAGCCCATTGCCGCTGCCACCTGCCGAGCATAGTGCCACTTGCTCAGCGTCTTTCCCGCGTAATTCATGCTGCCCGACGCATCGACCAGCAGATACGCTCGCAGGTTCGTCTCGTCCTCGAATTCTTTGATGTAGTACTTGCCGGTCTTACCAAAGGCTCGCCAGTCGATGTGCCGAATCTCGTCGCCGGGGTAGTACTGCCGATGCTCGACGAACTCGATGCTGGCTCCTTTGAATGGACTCTTGTGCTGGCCGATCAAGTAACCCTCGACAACCAGCTTGGCGACGACTTCCAGCTTGCCGAACTTCGCCAGAGCCGTCGGGTCTGACAGTGGCACATCGTCGCGAGCGTTCTTGCCGAAGGTCGTTTTCATGAGTGTTCGATCGGAGGCGGATTACACAGGAGTTGGCTTCGGTTTTCGGACCAAGCCGGGGGTGACGTCAAGGTCCAGCGGAGCGATCTGGCCTTGAGCGAGCAGTTCCCAGGCGATGGCTCCCATTGCGGCATTGTCGGTACACATCTCGCGCGGAGCGATAAAAAGTTCGGCTCGCTGTCGACAACACATTTCTTCGAGCCGCTGCCGAAACGCTCCGTTGGCCGCGACGCCGCCGCCGACCAGCAATCGAGTTCGATCGCGTTGTCGCAGTGCTTTCCGGCATTTGCTGACGAGCACGTCGAGCGCGGCCGCTTGAAAACTCGCAGCCAAATCAGCAACTCGTTGCGGAGTCAGTTCAGGAACCGGATCGCGCGAACCAGGGATGCCGGTGGCTTTGTAAAGCACGGCCGTTTTCAGCCCGCTGAAACTGAATTCGAGTCGCGGCTCTTTGAGAAACACTCGCGGAAAGTTGAACGCCTGCGGATCGCCGTGGAGCGCGGCTTGCTCAATCGCCGGGCCGCCCGGATACGGCAGGCCAAGAATCTGCGCGACCTTGTCAAACGCCTCGCCCGCTGCATCGTCGATCGTTGCGCCGAGCCACTCGAAATCGGTTGGGCCGTGGCAGTCGTACAAGTTCGTGTGCCCACCGCTGACGACCAGCCCGATCGCTGGAAAGATGTCGCGTCCCGCCTGCATCCGGCAGGCGTAAAGGTGCGCTTCGATGTGATTGACCGCCACCAGCGGCAAGCCCGTCGCAAGCGCCAGCGTCTTCGCGGCCGTCAGTCCCACGAGCAGCGAGCCAACCAATCCCGGCTGCGTGACTACCGCAATGGCCGACAGTTCGTTGAGCTTCACGTTCGCCTTTCGCAGAGCCTCGTCGATCACCGGCAGGATGCAACGGACGTGTGCTCGCGACGCGATCTCCGGCACCACACCGCCAAACCGCTCGTGCAATTCATTCTGGCTGGCGACGACGTTCGACAGCACGGTCAGATCGCGACGAATCACCGCCGCCCCGGTTTCATCGCACGAGGATTCGATCGCCAAAAGCAGGTCAGAGGAGGACAACGTCGGGTTCTTTCAAATGAAGTGGTGCTAGTTGTCTTTGAGCCACACCTAGAATTTCTCGCCTCAACGATCGCCGCACAAACCACAGATCAGAGCACCGGCAACCAGCATGTCGCCGGGAAAGAACGGCGCCTCTGCCAATAGCCAAACGCAAATTCCCAAGCCTGCAAGTCCGCCAAGGATCGCCTTGACAAACAAGCTTTTGATTCCATCGATCATGCCGTCGCTCCAAAATGTTCAAGGAGCTGCTCACACTCGCGGGGCATAAAGCACTTCGGGTTCGCTGCGGCCGGGGCGATGGAGCACGAGACCGCCGTTGGAGTCGTTGACGCGCACGATGCAATCCGGTTCGCCATTGGCGGCGTGGGTGAGGATCGCTTCGAGGGCTTGCACGGCGGCGACGGTTTGGCGGTCGGAGGCGAGGTCGTTGTATGAGAGTGCTTGGATCTCGGCCAGGCGAGCGGAGCGGCCGGACGCATCGCCGGCGAATTCGACGTAGGCCAGCTCGCGCACGAAACGTTCGATGACTTCGATGCCGTAGCCACGTTGAGCCCGCTCGCCCCACGGTTCCAGGCACTTGCCGTTGTAGTGTGTGTTGATCGTCGTCTTGAGCTCGATGGGCGTCTTGCCTTCGACGGTCAGTTCAATACCGCGCTTGCGCGAGTGGCCGTTCCAGACGCCATTATCGAAACGGAACTGCACTTCCTGTTCGACGTAACCGGGGAAGTTGTCGGGAGTGACCCACGAGGTGTGGATGTCGAAGGCCGCCTCGCGGCCGTCAGCGTATTCGTAGACCATCCGCATCTGGTTGCTGTCCCACGTCGGTCCATCCTTCGGCCCGACGATGCCGCGTTGGCCGGTGGCCGTGATCGTTTTCAGTCGACCACCAAAGCTGAAGTCGATCAGCTTGATGTAATGTACGGCGACGTAGGTACCGGGGTTGCGGCCCTTGATCCATTCGGCGAATTGCCCGCCGGAGATCGACTTCGGTTCCAGCAGCGAGCAGTAACCGTTGTTGACGTGTTGCAGCACGTTGTCGGCCACCAGCGTTCGCAATCGCTTGTGATCCGGATCGAGCAGTTTGTGATAGACGACCTTCGCCAGAAGGCTCTTCTTTTTGGCGAGTGCAACCAATTCGTCGAGTTCTTGCAGCGTCAGGACCGACGGTTTCTCGACTAGCAGATGCACTCCCGCTTCGAGGATCTGCTTCGATCCCTCGAAGTGACGGTTGTCCGGTGTCGCGACGCAAGCGAAATCGACACCGGCCGCGAGCAGCTTTGTCACGCAATCGTGTCCCGAATGGCTGACAAACGGCCCGATCGCGCTGCCCGCTTCGGCGCGATACCTCTCGGCACGGCTTCCAGTTCGCGATGCGACGGCGGCCAGCGGCACATCCACGTCCCCGAACTTCCGGTCGTAGACGCCGGCGACGTGTGCTCGCTCGAAGAACGGGCGATACGTCTCGTCAAAGATCATTCCCATGCCGAGCATGCCGGCCCGAAGCTGTTTTTTAGAGGTGGTGCTCATGGCGGCAGATTCTAGGCAGCACACCGAGCCCGATGTAGCCTCCGACAGGCTGAGTTTGTGGGTGAATCGCTTCGTTGCCTTTTCGTCCTTCTGTTCAAAAACGGAATTTGAACAGAAGGAAACAAAGAGCACGAAGGTTGGCTAGCCACAACACACGGTTTTCAGGAGACGAACGGTATGCTTCGAATCGCGATTTCTCCGGCGCTGGTCATTGGAGTGATGGTGTTTCTTGGAGTGGAACTCGAAGTTCGTGGGGAGGATCGCCCGGCTATTCTGGTGAAGCAGATCGTCGCTCATCGCGGTTCCAGTGTTGATCGGCCGGAGAATACGCTGGCAAGTACTCGCCGGGCGATTGAGGTGGGAGCTACCGCAGTGGAAGTCGATGTGCGGACCACGAAGGACGGAGTGTTGGTTCTGTCGCACGATGCGACGCTGGACCATGCGACCAACGGCAGCGGAAAGATCAACGACAAAACGTTTGCTGAGATTCAGCGACTCGACGCCGGCAGCAAGTTCGATCCGAAGTTTGCAGGCGAGCGAGTTCCGACACTCGAACAAGTGCTGACGCTTTGCAAAGGCAAGATCGATGTGCTGCTTGATCTGAAAGAGAGCGGTGAGCAATACGACCGCAAAGTCACCGAGACTGTACGCGCCATCGGTGATCCACAGCGGATCGTCGTCGGCGTCCGCAGCGTCGAGCAGGCGAAGCAGTTTCGCAAGTTGTTGCCGAAGGCTCGACAATTAGGATTGATCGAGAAGCCGGACGAAATCGAAGCCTATGCGGCAGCCGGCGTCGAAATGATTCGGTTGTGGCCGGAGTGGTTGACCGATACGTCGCTGGTCGGTCGCGTGCGGCAAGCGGGTGTGAAACTGCATCTCAATGGAATGACAGGTACGGCGGATGAAGTCATCCAACTGTTGAGGCATCGGCCCGATTCGCTGTCCAGCGATGATCCCGCTCGGCTGATCGCCACGCTGGCGGAGTTGGCCAAGCTGTGACTTATTTGATTCGCAGTTGCATCACCACCGAGATCAGTCGATGGTCAGAGCCGTCGTGCTCGCCGATGCGGTATTCCCGACCTTCGCACGATGGGTTCGCCAAAACGAGATCAATGCATGGCCTGGGAGTTTTGCTTGGCCAATGCCGGAAGCCTTTACATAACGCGGTGAAACCAAAACCGAACACCGCCGATTCGAACGCATTGGTGAGATCGCCGAACGACTCGCAATCGACGCAACTGGATGACGGTATGTTGAAGTCGTCAACGACAATCGTGGGTTTGGAGTGCCGCCATCGTCACCGTCAGATGAATTGAGAACCGCCTCGATCTCCTGGGCGACGTGGTCTCTCGCGATCCGCAGCATCGCTGCCGTCGGACCTCGTCCGCGCTTGTTCGTTATGCAGAGAACCGTCGCGCAGACCCTTGGGGGCTGGAGGATTTGTGCGAAAGGGGAGATCATCCGATCCACAAGGGGGCGGGCTAAATTCCGCTCCGCTTCAGCCACCCGAATGGAGAGAGGTTCGCCCATGTCACGACATCGATTGGTGCTTGGTCTGTTTTTGCTTGTGGTTTCTGCCGCCGGATTGGTTTTCGCGGCGGAGCCTTCCAAGGTGACGCCCGGAGAACGCTATGAGTTCGCATCAAGCGACTGGCCGTGGTGGCGCGGTCCCAATCGCAATGGAATTGCGTCGGCTGATCAGAAGCCGCCGCTCAAATGGAGCGACTCTGAGAACGTCCTCTGGCAAGTCCCGATTCCGGGACGCGGCCACAGTTCTCCCACGGTCGTCGGCAATCAAGTTTTTCTGGCGACTGCTGAGCACGACCGCGAGGTGCAATCCGTGCTCTGTTTTGATCGCTCGACCGGCAAAAAACTCTGGCAGACTGAGATTCATCAGGGTGCCTTTGAACCGGTGCTCAAAAAAGGGAACTCGAAAAGTTCCTTGGCATCGTCCACCGTGGCCTGCGATGGAAAGCGACTCTTCATCAACTTTCTGCACGACGGAGCGGTCTACACGACTGCCCTGAGTCGCGATGGCGAACGACTGTGGCAGACGAAGGTTACTGACTACGTTTTGCATCAGGGGTTCGGTTCGTCGCCGGCGGTTTATCAGTCGCTGGTGATCGTCTCGGCAGACAACAAGGGGACAGGTCTGATCGCCGCGTTGGATCGTGCGACCGGTGCGTTTGTCTGGAAGCAGGAACGGCCGAAGTTTCCGAATTACACCTCGCCGATCATTCTGAACGTCGCCGGGCGCGAGCAGCTTTTCTTCGCCGGTTGCGATCTGGTGACCAGCTTCGATCCGCTGACCGGCAAGAAGTTGTGGGAGATCGAAGGTTCGACGACCGAGTGTGTCACCTCAACCGTGACTGATGGTCAGCACATTTTTACCAGTGGCGGCTACCCGAAGAATCACCTGTCGGCGGTGAAAGCGGATGGCTCCGGAAAAATCGCGTGGGAGAACGGCTCACGCGTGTACGTCCCGTCGATGCTGGTCCGCGATGGGTATTTGTACGCGGTGCTGGATGCCGGTGTCGCCATGTGCTGGAAGTGCGACAGCGGCAAAGAGGTCTGGAAGGGGCGTCTGGGAGGAACGTTCAGCGCGTCACCGGTGTTGGTCGCCGAACATCTTTTTGCGACGAATGAAGCGGGACAGACGTTCGCCTTTAAGGCGACTCCAGAAGCGTTTGAACTTGTGTCTGAGAACTCGCTTGGCGGTGAAGTCTTCGCCACTCCGACAATTTGCGGCAGCCGCATCTACTTTCGAGTCGCGCACCAAGTCGACGGACAGCGACAGGAGAAGTTGATGTGCATTGGTCAGCCGTAGCCACGTTCGGGGGAATGTGGCTGCGATCTGGAATCTGCAATTGGCGGATCAACTTCAACGATGTCATGATCGAGTCTGGTTGCATGGCTTCGAGAGTCTTCACGACGTTGCTACGTTGAATGAACGCTTTGAATCTCGAGGCGATGCTTATTGCGAAGCTCCGTCGATGAGCAAATCTCGGTCGTCCCCGATGAAATCGACAGCTACAAGTGCTGAATACGTTCTTGCTCAATGGCGATCAGCGGCAGAAGCAGATCCTCGGTGACAACATCGGGACGCACATACGCCCAGGCGATGAACTCCACAGATTCGGCCACCGCGCGCACCGCGATACGGTGATATTCATGACCGATCAAGCTGTTCGATGCCAATTCCTCCAGCTGATCGCAGCCAGACAGCGTGGCTGCGTAGGTCGCTGGCGAGAGAAAGTAGAGTTCTCCATCGACCACGGAATTCGCTTCGCGGGCAATCATCAACGGCGCGACTCGGGAGAAGCCGGGCAGCCTCGCCGGCAAAACTCGGTCGTAGGCTCCCGCGAGGTAGCCATGATTGCATTCACTTTGGCGAAGCGTGCCAAAGACAAATAACGGAAGTTGCAACATCACCGGACTCGACGACTCAATTGGCTTCTTTCAGGGCTTCCTCATGGGAACGAAGTTCCTTCGCCAAACTCTGCAGCTGAGTTCGCAAGTCCTGAAACTTCTCAAAGGTATTGAGGAAGCGTTCACTGGCGTCAAAGATCGATCTGTGAATCTCGCGCAAACTGAACTGCACTCCACGATCCAGTTGCGTCAAATCACCCTGCAGATGGTCGCGCAAGTGTTCGAGTAATTGCTGAGAAACGGCATTGGTTTCGACCGCCAGACGACGGATCGCATGCCGATCTCGAGAACGTTCTTCGGGGGTCATGTTTTTGAGACGCACTTCGACGTTCGCCTGCTTGTGCGCGTGCTGAGTCACCAGGCGGCCGAAGGGATTGGCGGTCTCCTTCGCTTGATTGATGGCTTTCTCGGCGCGAGCGAGTCCGCGTTTGGCGCGCTCAAAGTCGGGATTGATCTCCAACGCCTTTTTGTACTGCTCGATGGCGGCCTTCGGATTGTTCATTTCCAGGTAGGTGTTGCCCAGGTTCTGCATGGCGTCGAGCATGCGTGGATCGAGTTTGAGGGCCTCTTTGTACGAGTTGATCGCCATCGCCGGTTGCTTCGTCCCACGATAAGCGATGCCGAGGTTGTAGTAAGCTTCGACGGCGTTACCGTCGCGTGAGATCGCCCGCTTCAGGATGTCGGCGGCCTTCTCAAACTCTTCCTGGCGGTTGTAAACGGCTCCCAGGTTGATGTAGGCCTTGGCGTCCTTCGGTTTGAGTTGCGTCACGCGTGTGAAGTGTTCGATGGCCTTGTCGTATTGCTTGATGACAAAATAGGCGGTGGCGATTGCGTCATGGACTTCGGCCTGATCGGGGTCCGCCTGCAAGGCTTGTTCGAATGCCTGAATCGCCTCGGCGTGTTTCCCTTGTCGAAATAATTGCCGTCCTGCCTTGTAGAGGCTTTCGAGTTCGGCAGCCATCGTCGAGCCCTCCATCAACTTCGTGTTGACTTGGTCGGTGCTGAACACACGAACGCAAAGAACAATCAAAAAGTCAGCGGTGGCAGAATATCAGCGATGGTTGAAATCGGACAACACATTCTTACGGACAGACCCGAGCTCCCTGGGCGGCTGGTAAGTCACACCGAACTTGCGACGCGACTGGCAAACTGCATCAGCAATTCGTCGGTAATGTGTGCATCCTTGGGGACATCTTTGATGGCTTGCAAGACGGCCAAGACCTGTTCTTCGGACAACTCGTAGCCGAGTTCATGCAATCGGTGGGAGACTGCACGACGACCGCTGTGACGACCGATCACCAACTTGAGTCCGCTTGCCCCAACTTTTTCCGGACGAAACGGCAAATAGGTGTCAGGGTTTTTCAGGAGCCCGTCCTGATGGATGCCCGCTTCGGTCGCGAAGATATTCTCGCCGCCGATTGGCTTGTTCCTCGGCAACGGCAAATTGGTCAACTCACTGACCAACTGACACAACGGATGCAACTTCGTCGTGTCGAGCTTGAACTCGACGCCGTACTGATCGGGATGCAGCGCGAGTGCGATGGCGACTTCTTCGAGCGAAGCGTTACCCGCCCGCTCGCCGATGCCGTTGATCGTACACTGCACGACGTTTGCTCCTTCGGCAACGCATGCCAGTGTATTCGCGACAGCGAGACCCAAATCGTTGTGGAAATGTACGGCGAGCAGCGCCTTGTCGAGGTTCGGCACGTTGTCCTGAATTGCGCGGATGAAGTCGCGAGCTTTTTCCGGCGTGAGAATCCCGACCGTGTCCGGAAAGCCGATGGTTGTCGCTCCGGCAGCAATCGCCTCGCGATAGCACTGGCAGAGATATGGCAATTCGGTACGGCTGGCGTCTTCGGGACTGAACGCGACGATCTCAAATTTCTCGCTGGCGTAGGCGACCGAGTCGGTGATGATCTTCAGAACTTCCGCTTCCGACTTTTGCAGCTTGTGCTGTCGGTGCAGCGGACTGGTTCCGCAGAACAAACTGACGCCGCGCTTGTTGGTGGGGTTGCCGTCGAGAGCTTCGTCGGCCGCATCCACGTCCCCGCGCACTGTTCGGCAGAGCGCCGTTAGCACCGGCTTTTTGACGACGCCGATCATTCGTCGAATCGCTTCGACATCCGCCGGCGACGACGCGGGGAAACCGGCATCCAACGAATGCACTCCCGCCTCTTCGAGAGCCAGCGCGATTCGCACCTTGTCGTCGGGTTCGAGCGTCGCCCCCGGCATCTGTTCGCCGTCACGCAGTGTGGTGTCGGAGAACAGCACAACGCCCGAATTTTTGTGGTGCCGGATGATCGCCTGCTTGACGACTCCGGTCACGCGTTTCTTGGCTCGACGAAAAAAACTAATTGGCATCGAAGAACTCAAAACTGTGAGGCAAGGGGGTGAGGAATGCGGCAGGAGAATGGCAGACCGCTCAAAAAACTGGAAGAGAAATCGGACTCTCAAAGCCGCTTGAGGGCATCCGATGGTGCCAAACGCGGCCGTCCATTCGCGAGTTTGTCCAGAATCTCGACAATTTTGGCGAAGCCGAAGTTCTCGGCGTGACGCATCGGCCCCCCTCGGAACGGAGCGAAGCCCGTGCCGAACACCATCGCGAGATCGAGGTCTTCCCGCTTCGAGACGATCCTCTCATCAAGACAGCGAGCGGCCTCATTGATGATCGGAAAAATCATTCGGTGTGTCATCTCTTCACGCGTCGGCGTGCCACCAGGAACAGTGTACGTACCGGACTGCCGCACTTTTTCGATGGCGCGATGAACGGCCGGGTTCAGTTGTTTCTGCGAACCTTTCCCGATGAGCAGCGACTTCGCAGTTGTCGGGTCATTGGTGGAAAGCTCCTTGAGCGCATCCCACAGCGGTGACGGCCGCATTCTTTCGCCGTAGGCTGCGTGCATGTTCGCGGCAACGTGCTGCGCGACCTCCAATCCAACCAGATCGGTCAGTTCGAGTGGCCCCATTGGCAAGCCAAACGCGACGGCGGCTCGATCGATCTCCAGCGGATCGGAGACCTCCAGCAGCAACCATCCCGCTTCGTTCATGTACGGCGCGAGCAATCGATTCACCAGGAAGCCGGGACAGTCTTTCACGATCACCGCCGTCTTGCCGAGCCGCTGGGTCAGCGCGAACGCCGTCGCCAGCGCAGTCAGACTGGTTTGCTCGGTACGAATCACTTCGACCAAAGGCATCTGCAACGGCGGATTGAAGAAGTGCAGTCCGACAATCCGCTCCGGATGCGGTACACCTGCGGCGATTTCCGTGACGAGCAACGAGCTGGTGTTCGTCGCCAGAACCGTCGTCGGCGAGGTTGCCTCGGCAAGGTCGCGAAATACCTGCTGCTTGATGGGAAGTGATTCGACAATCGCCTCGATCACCAAATCGGTCTGCTTGAACCCGGAAAAATCCGTCGTCGGCCGCAAGCGGTCGAGTGTGTCGCTGGCTTGGAGCGGAGTCACTTTCTTTCGCTGCACATCCCCTTTCACCCATTTCCGAACGTTTGCGATTCCCTTTGCCAGAAACTCTGGCTTGATGTCCTTCAGCCGAGTCCAGATTCCCTTCTGAGCCATCAGCAGCGCGATGCCAGCGCCCATCGCCCCCGCGCCGAGAACCGCCCCGTTGCTGATCGGTTGGGTGGCGATGTCCGCCAGTTCCGCGGGTCTCTTCGCATCCTCTTGGAGGAAGAACAATCGCAAGCATTCGCGAGTGACTGGATCGTCGGCAAGTCTTCCAATCGCTGCCGATTCGGCCGCGAAACCGATCGACGGTGGCTGCCCAAACCCGGACCGCAACACTTCGATGGCCGCGAGCGGAGCCGGATAGTTGCCCTTGGTCTCGTGCCTCACTTTGCCTTCGGCTTTGCCGAACGCGTAATTGCGCAGCGGCGGAATCGACTCCGTCAGCCGAGCGATCAGCGAACGTTTCGGCCGCTTGAAGAGCGCGCTGGCGGTTCCCACTTTGATCACGTTTCGCAACAAGTCCGCGCCGACAAGTGGCAACGCTTCAACTGGCACCATGTCATGCACGAGTCCCTTCGACCGAGCCTGCCAACCGCTAAGAAGTCGCCCGGTCAGGATCATCGGCAGTGAATCGACCAAGCCGACCAACTTCGGCAACCGAACGGTCCCGCCCCAGCCGGGAATTAAACCGAGCTTCACCTCCGGCAGTCCGAGCAGCGTCTTCGCATGATCATCCGCGACGCGATACCGACACGACATCGCGAATTCGAGACCACCGCCGAGACACGCTCCCGAAATCAACGCCACGGTCGGAACGTGCAACGTTTCAAGCAACTCAAACACACGCTGGCCGAGCTTGGATAACTCGGCCGCTTCGGCTCCGCCGGACATCGACTTCATCTCGGTCACGTCGGCTCCGACGATGAAACTCCCCGGCTTGCCGCTGAGAAACATCACGCCATGCACTGCCGCGTCCCGCCGAATCTCGGCAATCAGCCGTTCGAGTTCTTCGAGCATCCCCTTCGACAACGCGTTGGCAGACTTATCGCGCCGATCGATGCGGACCTTCAAAATCCCTCCATCCAACAGCTCTGCGTGCCACATCACGGCCTCGGCCAAAAAAGACTGTGACGTCGAATTCATGAGAGTGGACTCTGTAGCGATCATGTCGATTCCTTTCACAGTCCCGCGTCAAACAACGGCTCGTACAACGAAATGACTCCGGACAGATGCAGGCTGCCAACCAGCAGGACGAATAATCCGACCACCAACGACATCGCTCCCAGAAGTCCAACCAGTAACGCCCCTCCCGTTCGCCAACGCAGGTCGGCGATGCGGCGCAGACGTCTCCGCATCAAAACTCAAAACAGCGCTGGCCAAGCTGATCGCACCAGCGAATCCGGGAATGATGAGCCAACGCCGGACGATTGCCGATCGTTCACTTTTCGTCGTAACCCCAGAACTGCAAGATCGTCCGGGGACAACGGGACCGCCCGGCGACATCCGCAATGGCTCTGACGCCGTTCCTTCGCGAACAACGAAAACGAGCGGAATCAGCACACAAATCAACGTCGGTCGGACGAACTCCGCTGACATCTTTCCCTTCCTTGGTGGATTCGCCGCGGAGATCGAGGGATTCATGTCACCTCCACAACGACGGCCCCACCTTGTCCACCGCCGATGCAGAGCGTTGCCAGTCCGCACGAACGTTCACGGCGACGAAGTTCATGCAGCAGCGTGAGGATCAATCGAGTGCCGGTCGCCCCGACGGGGTGTCCCAACCCGATCGCTCCGCCGTTCACGTTGAGCCGGTCAAGGTCGATCGAGCCGAGCGGTGCGAGGTCACACCCAGCAGCCGCACACGGCCCGGCTGGTGACTCGAACCCACGCAGACAGGCGATGGCCTGAGCGGCGAACGCTTCGTTGAGTTCGATTAACTCCATGTCGGATAGTCTCAATCCCGTTTGCTGCAAGACTCGCGACGTGGCGAACACCGGGCCGAGTCCCATGCGAGCCGGATCGCAACCGGCGTAGGCGTAATCGCGGATGCGACCGAGCGGTGTCAGTCCCCACTCGCGAGCCGTGTCGGCTTCGACGATCAACAGCGCGGCGGCGCCGTCGGTGATTTGGCACGAGTTACCAATCGTCACGCTGCCCCAACGACGATCAAAGTACGGCTTGAGCTTTGCCAGCGACTCAAGCGATTGATCGGCTCGGAAGCCGACGTCTTGCGAGATCGGTTTGACTCCGCCGTCGCGATCATCGACGTAAACCGTCATCACTTCGGAGGTCAGCCGATTTTCCTGCCAGGCCGCGGCGGCGCGCTGATGACTGCGCAGTGCGAAACTGTCTTGTTCGTCTCGAGAAATCTTGAACTCGCGGGCCAGTTTTTCAGCCGTGTCCCCCATCATCAGGCCGGTGACAGGATCGGTCAGTCCTAGCTTGATCCCGATTTGCGGTTGCAGATCGCTCAGCCGAAACGAGGCGAAGGTCTTGAATTTTTGCCAAGTCGATCGAGCGGAACTCAACCGCAGCAACTTGTCGGCGAATTTCTTCGGGTAGAACAGCGGGATGTGGCTCATCGAATCGACGCCGACGGCGACGACACATTTCGCTCGGCCGGAAAGCACGCGGTCGCACGCCTGCGTCACGCACTCGAAACCGCTGGCGCAATTCCGGCTGACGGTGTGAGCGATCTTGTCGCGCGGAATACCGGCTCGCAGTGCGATGACTCGCGCGACATTCGCGGCATCGACGGGGCTGGCGACGTTTCCGCAAATCAGTTCATCGACCCGAGCAGGGTCGAGATTGGTTCGGTCCAGCAACTCGCGCACGGCCAACCGGCCCAGCTCTTGTGCCGGAAGCTGGTTGAACGCGGCTCCGGCTTTCACGAACGGGGTCCGCACACCGCCGATAATCATCGCTTCTGCCATGATGCCCTCACTGGCAAAGTAGGTCAGCCTTTCCAAGCTGACCGAAGCTCCTGAATTAACGGAAGGGTAGCCGCTGCTGGAATCAAACGAAATTCGGGTTTGCCTGAAAAGGCGAACCTACACAGGCAAGCCGCGAGCGATGCGGATCTCGCGCACCTTTGCGACGACCTCATTGACAAGTTGGCTGTTGCGCTCAATCGCCTGAAGTTCGAGGACGTTCGCGAAGAAGTTACAGCAAACGGTTATGAACGCGATGAGCAAGTGACACGTGCCGGCGGAGAGTCCGCCAAGACCTCCAAACTTCATACCGGATCCTGGATCGGCAGCAGCTCCAAAGCCGACGGTCACCAACAGCAGCACGAAGCAGCCGGACATGGCCGGCAGCACGCGGTACTTCAGACTCTGACTCTCTCGCCGCCAGCGATCCTCCAATTGATAGGCCTTGCTGACGTCCTCCATCCAGCGCCCGGTCCCCATGAAATAGGTCAGGACGAGCGCATGCACCAGTGTGGCCGCGATTAATCCACCTATCGCTAGTCCCAAGTGCCATCGCTTGAGGTTCATCGACTCGATCAATTTCGGGTCGTCGATGCTCAGGCCAATAACGAAAACCGTCAGCAGCAACAGAGTGCTGAGCGACGCCAGAGTTAAAAAGATGCGGGTCACGGTCGTTTCCGAATTGAGCTGTCGGTGAGGCTGGTGTCCCTCCGAATCGTGGGACTTGCTGATGCTGATGAAGTTTAGTGGCACATTGCTGGCGACTCGATGATGAGAGGTTCAACGAAAAAGCCCGATGAGCGCGGCTCATCGGGCTTGCAAGTTTCGTGAGCAGCGTTTGCTGCATTAGAAGCCGTACGACTGGTTTTCCGTATCAAAGTCCAGGTCGCTGAAGCCCACGTTCGTCTTGATATTTGCGTACGTGTATTCTTCGATGACCGGCGGCTGGGCACCTTGGGCGGGGAAGCCGAACTGCTCGACACGCACCGGCAGGCCGGAATCCTTGGCGACGTACAGCCGCGTCAAATGGAACGGAGCGTGCGCGACTTGTTTGGGATAAGTCGTTTCAACCACTTTGCAATCGGTCTTGTCGACCTTTGCATTGGGGAAGAATTTCACGACGCAATCGTCATGTTTTTCGCCAGCCTCCCACTGCTGAACCAGCGTCGCAACCAATTTCGACATGCCGAACATCGTGATCGGATAACGGTTGTCATCCATCGCGTCTTTGCTGTCCGGTTTCAGCTTGATGGTTCCGACGATGGAGGTGATCCCCTCACCATGAGCCAACAGCTTGTCCTTGTTTTTGCCGGCGACGTAAATCACTTCGCGGCCGGCATGCGGATTGATGTACTTAAGGTAGACGCTGAAGGGTTGCTCGCGAAACTTCACGAACATCTCGGTCTGCAGCAACTTCTTGCCGACGACTTCTTTCTTGGTGAAGGTCGCCTCGTAGTCGTTGACCTTTTTCAAAGTCTCTTGGACATCTTTGGCGAACTTGATGGCGGCTCCGAGTTTCTGGGAATCGCCGCTGGTGGCATTGTTGCTTTTCGCCGTCTTGGGAACCTCGCCCGCGATTACCCAACCTGGTAACAGTAAGCTCGAAGAAACTGCGGCGGAGCGCTTCAGAAAATGACGACGACCTTGATTCGTAGATTTCAGACTCATAGAGCTTCAACTCCATTAGCAAATCAGCGCTCGAATTGCCTTCATCCTGGAGGGCATTTCGGCGAGGGGCGGATACTAGTGAGCAACGTCGCGGGTACAAGTCTCCGACTGGCAGCCACGATGCGGCTCGGCGACGGTGCCGAATCCCGTTTCATCGCAATTGGTATCGGGACGGGCAGAGAATCCACTTCACCGGGCCAGCTTCAAGAAACCGAAATGACCCGCGCCCGCCGACCCACGAGCGTTGTCCACGCTGCGACCCGAAAGGTCTCGCGGAGGCTTGTACTCGCGAAGGACTGATCCCGACAGGCCAAATCGGCGAAAACTGCCGTTGAGGTGTTTTTGCAAGTCGGCCTACATTCCGGTCTCGCGTCGGCCTCACAAGAGGTGAGGTTTCAAACACATTGGTCCGGGAACAGGGAGATTTGCAAGGATGCACTCTCGAACTGGCAGTTCAATGTCTACGTTAATGTTCATGGTCCCGCTACTCGGTGTTCCGTTGATGGCGATGTTTGGAGTTCCGCAATTCGTCCCGGTGATTGCATCGTCCGTCAACGACGAAGTAACTCGGCCTGCGGGAATTCGCTCCAAGCAGATCGTCGGTGAGTCTGCATCGGCGACCACGATGGTGGCCGAATCCTCAATGCAAAGTGCCGGTTCGCGCGATGACCAACCGCTGCAAGATATCTTTCGTCCGGCGGAGCGTTCTCGTCGCGGAGGCCGCCAAAGCATGGACGCCGAGTCGCGTGGACTCGAGACAAAGTTCGTCGAGACTTCGCTCAAGGCCGAAACTTGGTTGACGCAGAATGTGTTGGAAGAGCCTGCTTCCACAGCGAATCAACGATTAGTCGACCTGTTTGGGACTTACCCCGCCACCGCCAATCCGATCGAGCCGCAAAACCGAGCGCGTTCAACAACCGCTCGGACACTCGACGAGCCGAAACCGCTGCGGTCGACGGCCAACGTTTTTGAAGCCAACACGGATCGATCTAATAAGGGCCTGACGTGGCGTGAGGCGGTGCGCCGCTTAAATGAACTCGGCATTCACGAGTTCCGTTTGGAACCGGGTAGTCAGCCGGGTGATTTCTATTTCGCGTGCGAGTTCGCTCCGCACCGCGACGCTCGAGTCACGCGCCGTTTTGAGGCCGAAGCCACTGAACCGTTGCTCGCGGTCCAGGTGGTGCTACGGCAAATTGACGAGTGGCTGACACGACGCTGACCGAGGACAACATGTTTCTCATGCGATCGAGTCCGATTCGCGATCTGTCCGTGACGCCCGGTCTCGCTGGGGTCACTGCACGCTCCTCATCGGCGGCTGGTTTCCGTTGGAAGTTTTTGGCAACGGCAGGCAATCGCCGTTCGACGGTGAATCTTGCCGCCGATGTGTATCGACGTACTCCGAAGATGGCCCGTTTAGAGGCCGTGTTGTTTGTCGCCGACGAACCATTACCGATCAAACGGCTGGTGCAACTCGCGACCTTGGCAGATTCGGAAGAGGCTCAACAATTGATCGACCGGCTGAATCTTGCTTACGACACCCGGGGCTCGACGTTCCGGGTCGAACGAGTTGCGACCGGATTGCGATTGTTGACTCGGCGCGAGGTTGTCTTCTGGCTCGACAAATTGCACCAGCGAAAAGCGGCGCTCAAGTTGACCCCGCCGATGCTCGAAACGCTGGCGATCGTCGCTTACCGACAACCGCTGACTCGCGCAGACCTCGAGGCGGTCCGCGGTGTCCAGTCGTCCGAGATGCTCAAGCAGTTGATCGAGCGGGAACTGGTCCGGATTGCTGGAGAAGACGATTCGCTCGGACGTCCGTTCCTGTACGAGACCACTCGAAAATTCCTGGAACTTTACGGCCTGCAATCGCTCGATGATTTGCCAATGGCAGAACGGCTGCGCCGTCAACGCACAGCGGTGGTGGAAGAAATCACGAGCGCGGCGTAATCTTGTTGCAGGTCGCGAGAAAAACAAAAAACCCGGTCTGCCATTGCAGCCGGGCTTTTGTGAGCGCTGAATGCCGAAGCAGTCGACTACACCATGTCCTTCAACGCCTTGAGCGGGCGAACGCGGACAGCAACGCTGGCGGGCTTCGCCGGCAAGTCTCGCAACTGGCCGAGCACCATGACGCCCTTGCGAGCCGGTTGTGCTGGCTTGTTCTTGCGAACGATTTTGCAGAGACCCGGAATAGCGAACACACCTGATCCCTTCTTGCCCAACGCTTTACCGACCTCTGCAGCCAGTGCGTCGAACACAGTCGCCACTTGCTTCTTGCTGAGTCCAGTCGCGTTGGCGACGTTCGTAAAAATTTCAGATTTGGATGGAGCTTTGGCAGCCGCTTTGGCCATGATCAGGAACCCTCCTAGCGTGGTGATGATGGACGTGACACGTCGACATGACGTACGAACGCACGGATGAAAATAATTTGCCGACCAAATTGCAACCGGCTTTTTGCGCAAAAACCCACAATTTCCGCAAAAACTAATTGTTCTTTTGTGCCGGTTCCGAACTCTCGCGAGCCGCAAATCCGGTTGCTTCCACCGCCGTCAGTCGTTGAAACGTCAAAATCTGACCCGATGAAACATCCGTGATCGTAATTTCGACCTGAGCCACTCCGAACGGAATTTCATCGCACAACCACAAGTCGACTCGATAGCGCAGAGCATTCTCCGCGTGCTGCGGTCGGAACAAAACTTGCGCGGCGGCCCGCTGACAGCGAAACGCTTTGTTTGGGCGTAATGGCGTCTTGAGATACCGAATATGACCGGGACGATATTCCACCGACTGCGGCAACGCAGTGACGAGTTGTTGAGCGGCGGACAAGGACGGTGGCTGTCTCCCTTCCGAATCAACGGCAAAGTCACGAAGGCTGACGGCTTCCTTCGACTTCGTGTTGTCATTGAATCTTTCAAACCGCAAAAACTCAGACGACTTTCTGCCTTCGTTGAATGTCGCGGTGTCAATCATGACGCGATCACCTGCAGATGCGTCGGCTCGCTTCGTCCCAAGATGGCTCCAATGGAACAAGACCGTCCGCACAGGGGCCGCCTTGTTTGCAGGCGAATCGGTGAGGAGTGTCAGTGAATATTCGCCGGTCTCGCGAGTTGCTTCGGCGGCACCAAGAATCCTTGAGCCGGTTGCGGCGAATCGCACAAAGGATTGGCCTTCGACTTTCGGATCGCCAAGCTTCGGGAACCAGGTCCACAGCGGATGACCGAACTCGAAGGGGGGCGGTGGTTCGGAGTAATCGACCCATTTCCAACGTTCCATCAGCGATAGCAGCCACGTCGATTGCCACGGGTTGCTGCCGGGAAGGTTCGCCGAGACAACGGATGCCGCCAGCAAAAGCGGCGCACCAATCTGAAAACAACGACACGAGCCCCAGGCATCAAACACGGGGATCATTGCGATCAGCCACAGCGGTACGAGCCACAGCATCCAACGGAGCGCGACGCTGTTGCCGCCGTAGTTGTAGTTCTGCGTGCGAGTCATGTAGAAGCCGAAGACCACTGCCGTCAGTCCCGCTCCGACCAACAGCATCGTGCGCTGACGGCACTCGGGCCAACGCCGCCAGCGGAACCAGCCAACGAGCGTCAGCAGCCACACCGGGGTCAGCGACAGCAGGCCGTGATGTCCGATCGTGCAATGCAAAAAATACATCAGCGGCGAATCGAGATTGCGATCCAAGCCCTGCGGATTCGTCCAATAACTGGGGATCCCCTCAAACACGTAGCGGTACTTTTCGCTGCCGTAGCTGGAATAGAACGGCGACAACGATCCGGTGACGAGACAGTTCAAGGCGACGAAGGCAACCACCGGGATCAATGCCGCTGGCACGAACAGGGTGAGAGTTCGTTTGGCGTTGGCTTTCAGCAGCAACGCTCCAAACACCACAACCAGCAGCGCGGCGGGAATCTCAAACGTAAACGTCGCCGCCGAAAAGAAACCGGATAGCAAGAAAAAACGCTTGCGATGATCGCCGTCACTGAAGACTCGCAGCAGCGGATACACCGCCAGCACGGCACAGATCGCGGCGGGAGTGTGATTGTTGAGGGACGACGTAAACGGACCGAGCAGCGTCCCCCAACTCGCAACGGCCAGCACGAACAGCTTGCCGAAGTCGCGGCGAGCATAACGCTCGACGAGCATCGCCGTAACGATCAGTGAGAGGACTCGCGGCAGCCAGTTCACCAGCAGCAGGATGATTCGTGAAACCTCCGCAGTCTGGTCGGTCAAATTCCAGTGAGTGATCTGTTTGACGCACCAATAGACAGCGGCGACGAGCGTGCTCTGCAGCGGCGGTTTCGTTGAATAAAAGTGCCCTTCGTGTCGCACTTTGTCGATCGTCCCCCAACCGGGAGCGGCGTCGATTTCGTCGATTTGGTAAGTCCCTCGCTCGACCAGCGACCAGACCGTTGACCAACGAGACCGATCATTTGCCGATTGCAACGGCGGAGCTTGCAGGATCTGCGTGAACGACATCGCCGATGACGTGGCGATGATCAACAGCATTGCGAATCGCCGCGCCGCGCGAGCATCGGCAACGGGATCATTCGGGGCAGTCGGGCTGTGCTCGGTCATAGCAGTTCACGCAGATAGAAATGGTGCGGTCCCAATTTGCCGCCGTAGTTGCCAGCCGTAATCAGCGTCAGTCCGGAACAGCGTGACGCGGCGTGCAGTCCGGCACGCATCGCAGCCCCAACGGCGTCGGCGGAGATTCCGTCGACAACTAATTCGTAGGCGGCACCAGAGCCGGGTGGCAGTTCGCTGTGCGTGACGGCAGTCAGCGTCGGGCAGTAGGCGTCGTTGGTGCTGGCCTTCAATTTCTTGTACCGCGAACCGACTTTGCTGCCGGCTCGAACGATGCCGCCGGGGAACGGCAACGCGACATCGGCAACGCCGCGCATCGCCGTAACCGCGGCTTCGGCAGCGTGCAACGCCTGTGATTGGTCGACGGCGCAGATCAGCAAGTTGCCGCCGGCGACTCCTTTGATCGTGCCGAATCGGTCTTCGCAAACGAACTCACCGTCCATCACGGGAACACGCCAGAATCGTCTCTCGCCAAGTTTCTTCGAGGCTTGAAAGCCGTCGCCAAAGAAACGCAGTTGCCCACCAACGGAGATTTGCTTGTCGCGCGGTGTTCCGGGAAGACCGTCATAGCAGGCCGTTGTCGGACAGGTCAGCACACATTGGCCGACTCGGTCGGAGGTCGCCTTCTGCAGCGCATCACGACTGAACGCGAACAGCAACACGCTGACTCCCGGGCGGCCGTCGGGTGTGTCGTCGGCGGGGATTGCTCGTTCGAGTGCCGCTTCGCAGTCACACGCGATCACGCTGGTTGCAAATCCGCAAAGTTCAGCAGCCGCCGTCCGCGCCCAAGTGTCAGTCGCTGCGGTGATGATCAAGCGAGTGGCGGTGATGGGAAACGCTTCGGCAAACGTATCGGCGACCGGAGTGCCATGGAGATTCAAAACAGCTGGCTTTTCAGCGGTATCAGTCGCGGAAGTCAAGTTGGTGAACCTTTCGAGAAGGTGATTGGCTGCGAGAGTTTAGCCGGAAGGCGGTGAGGGACAAACAGGACCGGCCATGGGAAGCAAGACCTTGGGGCAAGGGGACCGGGAGATAAGAGGGGAGCAGCGGTCCGGCGAACTGGCCCTGTCCATGTTTCTTGGAGTTCTCATATCAAGTTGTCACATCACCTCCGAACGGCAACGTGAACAGAAACGTCGCTCCGCGATCGGGGTTTTGTTCGGCCCACAACTTGCCGCGATGAGCTTCGATGATCGAGCGGCTGATCGTCAGGCCCAGACCGAGGCCGTCTGACTTGGTTGTGAAGAACGGATTGAAAATCTCGTTCGTATTGACCCCTTTGAATCCATGGCCACAGTCTCGGACGGAGACAGTGAGCATGCTGTCCACCAATTGCGTGCGGATGTTGACGCGCCGGTCTCCGACGGCATTTTCGGCCATCGCCCGATAGGCGTTGCGGAGCAAGTTGACCAGGGTTTGCTCGATCTGAATGCAGTCGGCGAGCACCATCAAGTGCGGCGGTTGGATTTCGCACGTCAAGTCAATGTGCTGCGACTTTGTTTCGGCCGCCATGAGTTCGATCGCTTCGTGGATCATGTCGGCGACATCGACGGTCGAGTGATGCGGCGTCGACTTGCGGCTGAAGTCGCGCATGCGGCGGATGATTTCCCCCGCGCGAGTCGCCTGCTGTCCGATCTTGTGGGTCCATTCCAGTACCTTGTCCACTTGATCGAGCCTTCCGTCGGTAAGCGTCTTCTCGCAGGCCTTTGCGAAGTTGGCGATAGCGAACAGCGGTTGATTAATCTCGTGTGAGATTCCCGCCATCAGTTCCCCCATCAAGCTGATCCGCCCGACGTGCGCGAGCTGTGCTTCCGCCTCGCGTGCCTTGTCCTCGGCCCGTCTGCGCTCGGTGATATCGCGGACATGAAACAACAATGCGGGTTGAGAGGCGTACTCGGTCTGACTGACGTGCAGGCTGATGGGAACCGGTCTTCGTCCGACATGCCAACTGAAGCCTTCCAGCTGCCGCAGTTCGCCGGAGGCCAGCTTGGGAAAATCTCGGCGCAGGTCGTCGCGACTGGCGGGTGGCACCAATTCGATGACGTGCATGCCGATGAGCTGTTCGCGTGTGATGCCGTGCAGTTCACAAGCGGCGGGATTCACGTCCAGGACGATGCCAGTCGGAGATTCGACGAAGATCGCATCCGGCGAATGTTCGAACAACGTGCGGAAGCGTTGTTCGCTGTCGCGCAGCGCTTGCTCTGCCTGCGTGCGGTGAATGGCGATGCCAGCCAGATACGCGGCTGTGTCCAGCAGTTGCAGGTCATCCATTCCTGGCGACCGAGGCCACTGAAAAAAGATCGACAGCACTCCCAGCACGTCGCGGCTGAAACCTCGAATGGGTTGCGACCAGCAGGTACGGAGTTGAAACCGGTCAACCAGCGTGCGAAGTCCGCGCCACGAGGGATCGGTACCGGTGTCTTCCACGATGCGGCGTCGGCCACTGGCGACCGCATCGGCGAACGAGGGGGATCCCAAGACGACAGGCACCTGTGTCAACTGCTGATGAATTTCTTCCGGCATCGGTGAGGTGGCTTCGACTGTCAGCCACATTGAGTCCGCTTGCAGCAGCAGGATGGAACACAGTGCCCCGGGAAGTTGCATCTCCAGCACTTTGATGAGTGTTCGCAACACACTTGGAAGATCGCGCCCGGAGGCAATTTCTTCGAGGACTTGTTGCTCGCCTTCACGCAACGCGTCAGCCTTGCGTCGCGCGGTCACGTCTTGTGCAGCAGCCAGCAAGCGAATGATTTGTCCGTTGGCATCGCGCAACGGAACCATTTGCCCTTCCAGCCAACCGTGAGAACTCGGCTCGCCATAAACCTGCGCCTGCCAAGACCGAGCCGCACCTTCACGCACCGCCTCGACCGTTCTGTTGAACACGGATCGCGACTGCGGAGTGAGCCAGTTGCTGACCGAGTGTCCCAAAAACTGATCAGCGGCAGTTGCTTCAAAGATCTCTCGTCCAGTCGGGTTGATGTCCAGCAGCTTGCCGTCGGGAGAAAGGATCAACAGGCACTGTGGCGCGTTCTCGAAGATCGCCCGGAACCAGCTCTCGCGTTCACGGAGCAGATTCTGTTGCCGTTTGCGTTCGGAGATGTCGATGGCCGTGCCGGTAGCACCGATTAATCGTCCGGTGTCGTCCCGCATGGCGATCGCATTGAAGCTCAAATCGATCCGCCCGCCGTCCTTTCGCAAATGGGTGGTTTCGTAATCAAACAACCGCTGACCTGCGAACACGGAAGCGAAGACTTTCCTTTCCGACTCCAGTCGCTCGGGCGGTAAAAACAGGGAGAAGTTTTGGCCGAGCAATTCTTCCGGCTCGTAGCCGTAGAACTCGCGGACCGCTTGATTCACGAAGGTGAACCGTCCCTGCAAATCGACTGACCAGATCAACTCGTTGGAGGTCTCGACAAGGTCTCGATATTTCTGCTCGCTCTGCTTGAGTTCTTGCATGGCAAGCGCTCGGGCGGTGACATCCTGGCTGGTGCCGTACAGACGAATTGGCCAGCCAAATTCGTCGCGCGACAACTTGGCCTGCGATCGCAGGTGTCGCACCGTGCCGTTCTTGTCGAGCGTTCGAAACTCGTGAACAAAATGCTCGCCTCGTTTCAGCGTGGCTCCCAATCGCAGCCGCATTTCCGCGCGGTCGTCGGGATGTACCCCTTCCAGAAATGCTTCCAACGTGCCGCCGAATTCGCCCGAAGTAATCCCCATCACCTCGTACAGCGAATCGGACCACGCGATCCGACCGTTTTTGATGTCCCATTCCCACCATCCCAACCGAGCCACGTGCTGCGTCTCTTCCAGCCGTGCCTCGACGTTGTCGAGTCGCTCGGCCAACGCTTGCATTTCGCGGCGATCTTCCAAGATCAAGAAATGCTGTGCTTGGGCGTCGCCTGTGGATACCGCCTCGGCCAGCTTGGCCGCGCGCAGCGTGATTGGCGTTTTGGTTTCATCCGTGCGATGCAGCCAGACGCCCGCCCGTTCTCCTGGACATTCGCCACGCCTCCATTGCTCGATCCAATCCGAAAGACGCTCGGCCGATTCTGGCTCCAGCACGTCCCACCAGCGCTGTCCTACGATCTGTTCGGTGATTCGTCCGCACAACTCCACGGCTTTGCGATTCGCGGTCAGCACCTCACCTTCCGGCCAACGGACGGCCAGCCAACCGGCCGACGAGTGCAGCAACAACGCATCGACATCAAACGTCATGAACTTTGATCCGCAGACTGCTATGCCAGAATATCACGCACGACTTGGCCGGCGACGTCGGTCAATCGTTCGTTGCGACCGTTGTGGAAATGGGTCAATTGTTCGTGGTCAAAACCGAGCAGATGCAGAATCGTCGCGTGCAAATCATGCACATGGACCTTGTTCTCGGCGGCACGCAGTCCGACGGCATCGGTTGTTCCGTAGGCCAGGCCGGCACGCACGCCCGCTCCCGCCAGCCAGACCGTGTAGCCCCACGGGTTGTGATCGCGCCCTTTGCCTTGCTCGCTCATCGGCATTCGTCCGAACTCGCCACCCCAGATGACCAGTGTGTCGTCGAGCAATCCGCGCTGTTTGAGATCCCGCAACAGTCCTGCGACAGGCTTGTCCGTGCGGCGGCACATCGTCGTGTGATTGTCGAGAACATTCGTGTGAGCGTCCCAGCCGTTCGTATCGCCCGAATAAACCTGCACGAACCGCACACCCCGCTCGATCATCCGCCGAGCGAGCAGGCAACGCGTCCCGTAATCGTCGGTGTCCGGCTCGCCGATGCCGTACTGTTTCAAAGTCGTCGCCGATTCGTTTCGCAAATCGACAACCCCCGGAGCCTCCAACTGCATCCGAAACGCCAACTCGTAGGCATTCATTCGTGCCGTGAGCTGATCGTCGAAATCTCGTTCGACGAGATGCCGCTCGTTCGCTCGCTGCACGAACGACAGCAATCGCCGCTGCCGCTCTTCGGTTACACCGTCGGGAGGCTGCAAGTATAAGATCGGACTCTTGCCTGGCCGCATCGTCGTCCCTTGAAACGTCGCGGGAAGATAACCGCTCCCCCAAGCGGGAGGCCCACCCTTCACTCCGCCACCTGGATCGGGCAGCACGACGAACGCCGGCAAGTTTTGATTCTCCGTGCCGAGTCCGTACGCGACCCACGCCCCGACGCTCGGCCGACCGGTCAGGATGCTGCCGGTATTCATCTGATAAACCGACTGCGGATGATTGACGCTGTCGCCATGACACGACCGCAACACACACAACTCGTCCGCGCACTCGGCGATGTGGGGCAGGAATTCGGAGACTTCCAGTCCCGACTCGCCGCGCGGCCGAAACGGTTTGATCGCCGGCAACAACGGATTCGCTGCGACCTTTCGTCGAGTCATCACTGCGCCGAAACTCTCCGGCAACGGCTGCCCTGCGAGTTTCGTCAACTCCGGCTTCGGATCGAACAAATCGACGTGACTCGGCCCGCCGTGCATGAACAGCCAAATGACTCGCTTCGCCCGCGGTTCAAAATGCGTGAGCTTCGGAGCCAGCGGACTCGCGGTCTTCGCCGACGAATCACCAGTCAGCATTGTCGCCAGCGCGATTCCACCCAAGCCGCCGCCAGCACGCGAAAAAAATTCGCGCCGGGTCGAGATGCCTGCATTCCAATTGGGCGATGCACCAGTCATGTTCCGCGAAGACCCTCAGCAAGACTCCCTCAAGAATCGGAGATCACTTGGCAAGTCGTTCTTTGAAACGCAGAGGTCGCCGATGAGCCTCCGCGACCTCGGTGAAACCTCTTGTTCCCCTCTGCGTTTCAAAAACTACGGCCATGCGACACATCCACAGTCTAACCGCCCCACGGACTTTGTGGACGCCTCGACACACGCAGGCTAGAAACCACTGCCCCTCGGCGAAGCCATTTCACCTCGGAAGGACATCTCATGCAACTCGGATTCGTCAGTGCCATCTTGCCGGAATTGTCGCTCGATGAAGTTTGTCAGGTCGCGAAAAGCATTGGCTACGACTGCGTCGAACTCTGCTGCTGGCCGGTCAGTAAGGCCGAGCGGCGGTACTCCGGCGTCACGCACGTCGATGTCACTCACTTCGGCACCGCCGAGGCCGAGCGAGTTCACGAGACCGTCGCCAAGCACGGCGTGACAATCAGCGGACTCGGCTACTACCCGAACCCGCTCAGCCCAAATCATGACGAAGCCCACACGGCCGTCGAGCATATCCAGAAGGTCATCCACGCAGCAGCATTGCTCGGCGTCCGGCAGATGAACACGTTCATCGGCCGGGATTGGACCAAGTCGGTCACCGATAACTGGCCTCGCCTGTTGCAGACCTGGAGTCCAATCGTCCGCTTCGCCGAGCAGCACGAAGTCCGCATCGGCATCGAAAACTGCCCGATGCTCTTCACGAAGGACGAATGGCCCGGCGGTAAGAACCTCGCCACCAGTCCGGCCATCTGGCGGAAGCTGTTTGCCGATCTCGGCAGCCCGAACCTCGGCCTGAACTACGACCCGTCGCATATGATCTGGCAGCACATGGACTACGTCGCACCGCTGCGCGAGTTCAAAGACCGGCTGTTCCACATCCACGCGAAAGACGTTCGCATTGACCACCACAAGCTGAACGAAGTCGGCATCCTCGCGCACCCGAATGAGTACCACACCCCCAAGCTCCCCGGCCTCGGCGACGTCAATTGGGGGCAGTTCTTTTCAATCCTCACTGACACCGGCTATCGCGGGCCCGTCTGCGTCGAAGTCGAAGACCGAGCCTACGAAGAGTCGCTAGATTCGCGGAAGGCGTCGTTGCGTCAAAGCGCGACGTACTTGCGAAACTACATCCCGCGACACGGAGCCTGATCATGATTCAGCCACTTATGACTATTGCAGATTTTCAGCTCCTGTCAGAAGCCGAAGTCTGCAAAATCATGTTGCAAGACGAGGGGTTTGACGCAGTTCTCGCGGACGCGGAATTGGTTAATACGAACTGGTTTCTCGGCAATGCGGTCGGCTACATCAAGCTTCAAGTTCCGAGCGATCAAGCTCAAGCGGCAGCAACCTGTTTGCAGCGAGTTCGTGCGAAAGTCAAACAGAGCCACGAACAATCCGCCGGTGATGAAGCGGATGTCTGCCTGTCATGTGGTGCGGAAATGAATCCGAACGAAACTGCCTGCAGCGCGTGTGGCTGGTCGTTCGAAACCAACGAGGAGAATGAAGCGTGACGTACAAGTATTCCGACATCTCCAAGATGATCGACCACTCGCTGCTGCAACCGATGTTGACGGTGGCGGAACTCGAAGCCGGCTGCAAACTCGCTCGCGACTATGACGCCGCCAGCGTCTGCATCCTACCGTACTACGTGAAGCGCTGCGCGGAAATCCTCGCCGGCAGCACGGTGAAGCCCAGCACGACGATCGGTTTTCCTCACGGCGGCCACACAACGGCCATCAAAGTCGCAGAAGCGTTGCAGGCGCTCAAAGACGGCTGCCAGGAACTCGACATGGTCGTCAACATCAGCCAGGTGCTCAGCGGCCAATGGGACTACGTGCGGCAGGAAATCCAAGAGATCACCGCCGCCGCGCACTCGGCCGGGCAGAAGATCAAAGTCATCTTCGAGAACTGCTACTTGCAGGACTCACACAAGATTCGGCTCTGCGAAATCTGCGGCGAGCTGAATTGCGACTGGGTGAAAACCTCGACCGGCTACGGCACCAGCGGCGCGACGCTGGCCGACCTGAAGCTGATGCGTGAGCACTCGCCGCCGCACGTCCAAGTCAAAGCCGCCGGAGGCATCCGCACGCTCGACCAACTCCTCGAAGCCCGCCCCTTCATCACCCGCTGCGGAGCCAGCAAGACCGCCGAAATCCTGAACGAGTGCCGCCAGCGGTTGGGATTACAGCCATTCGTGACCGCAACGCGAACGACCAATGGATCGTCGAGTTATTGACCACGGCACCGGGGGCGGGTGGCACGCTCTGACCAACGGGAAGGTCGTGGGCAACTTTGTCGCCGATATAATTTGCCAATTCCTGCGGCCTATGCTGCTAACTCGCAACGCCCTTCGATGACTCAGGGCGTGCTACCCAATGCCTCTGCGTTTTTCTCATGATTGGCCAGCCATGAACAAGGCATTCGTTCGCGAATCGGATCACGATGTAAGGCATTGTCCGTTTTGCGGATCGTTGGGGCAGGCAGTCGAGCGAGTCACGCTCGATGCGTGGGTGCAGCCGGAGTTTCGCGGGCAGATCGGCGAGTCGGCGATGTTCTGTTCGCAGCCGCAGTGCGAGGTCGCCTACTTTGACTCCTTCGAGCGAGTCGTGACGATCGACAAGCTGACTCGGGCGGCGTATCCGAAGTCGGCGGACGCTCCGATCTGTGGCTGCTTCGGGCTGACGTGCGGCGACATCGAGACAGACGTCGCCGAGGGAAGCGTCGCTCGCACACGAGCGGCGGTCGAACGAGCGAAGTCGCCGGAGGCACGCTGCTCGGCGATGTCGGCCAACGGACAATCGTGCGTCGGCGAGATTCAGCGGTACTACTTCAAGTGCCAAGCGGGATCGTCATAGCCATCGTCGATTACTGTCGGAATCTCGAAGCTACTCCAGGTATCGGAAATCGACACTGGCGAACAACGCTTGGAACAGACGCTCCCAGGCGATGGGACTTGGGGTGGTGTTCTCGGCACTGGGCGCGACGATTCGCAGGGCGATGTCCTGTTCGCGTGCGGTTGGCTGGCGGCCGAGCGTTTGCCGATAGGCCGCTGCGACGCGCTGCTCGTCAGTGCGATTCGGTTGCGCGAGCAATTCGCGGGCGGCGTCGCGGGACTCGTCCAGGACGAATGGTGAATTCATCAAGAACAGCGCCTGCGTCGGCACCGTCGTGATGTTGCGGCGGCCGATGGAGAGGTTCGGATCAGCGAAGTCGAACGCCTCGAAGAGTTCCAACAAACGGTTCCGCAGGATCGGCGTGTAGACACTGCGGCGCGAGTCATCGAAGACGTAGGTCATTTCGCCGACGTTCGCGTTCGGGCCATCCTGTTTTGGGTTGCGGAGCGTGCGGCCATGCATCGTGCGATCGAGCGAATCGCTGGTCAGCAGCATCGCGTCCCGAATCGCTTCGGCCGTCAGCCGCCGGCGGTTCTGTCGCCAGAGCAGACGATTTTCGGGATCGGTGGTGGAGTTCCGAGTTCGGAGTTCCAAGTTCCGAGTTGAAGACTTTGCTGCGGCTCCCTCGGAATTCGGAACTCGCAACTCGGAACTGCTCAGCCCATACGTCCGCGACAGCACGATCTCGCGGACCAGCGACTTCACCGACCAGCCGTGACTCGTCAACCGCATCGCGAGATGGTCGAGCAGTTCCGGATGCGACGGCGTTTCGCCGGTCGTGCCGAAATTGTCCACGGTGCGAACCAGGCCGACGCCGAACAGGTGATGCCAGACTCGATTGGCCAACACGCGAGCCGTTAGCGGGTTCGACGGGCTGGTGATCCACTCGGCCAGTTCGCGACGACCGCTTTCCTTGGCCGGAGGCGGTTTCGGCGAGCCGTAACTGGCCACTTGCAAGAAGCCGCGCGGAACTTTGTCCCCCTTCGAATGGACGTTGCCGCGAATGCGGATGTTTGTGTCTTCGGATTGCTTGGCCTCTTCGACCGACATTGCCATCGGGCGGTACGGAGCACGCTCGTTGAGTTCTTTGAGTTGCTTTTCGAGGTCTTTGAGATCGGGGAGTTTGCCCTTGGTCGTTTGTGTTTTGTCCGTTGTGCCTGCTTGAGCCTTGTCTTTGGTTCGCCCCTCGCTCCTGACCCCTCGCCCCTCTTCCGCTGGCAGCAGTTGCAAGGCATCGACGATGACGTGGCCGTCGGTGTTTTCGTTGCTGATCAGGACGTACCACTGGCCCGACTCGTCGAATCGGAATTTGCCCAGCGACACGAACCGGTGGTCGATCGGCGGCGGCGTACGCTGGTTGATCTTCAGGTCGTGCTCACCGTCGAGATCGAGGATCTCGATCGGCACGTTGGTCGCTCGGCTGTCGCCGGCGTTGTAGGCCAGGCGAACTTCGTACACACCAGCCTTCGGGACGGTCGGACTGAAGGTCAGCGTCTTTTGCCCTTTGTCTTTATTGCCATCGTGGATGTAGCCGTCGCCGATGTAGTGCTTGCTGAATTGCGAGTTCGTCCAGTCGCCAACCTTCTTCGCGTCCGAATCATCGAGCATGATGCCGGCAAACGCCTTGAGGTCAATCGGTCCACGCGGCGTCCCCGGCATGTCGTCGTCATCTCCCACGACTTTCTTGGCGGAGGCTAATCGCTTTTCTTCCGCCTTCACGACGTCGATTTGTTTCTTGAGGTCCGCGACCGAAAGTTCGTGCTGCCTGACGGCGACTGCTTGTTCGGCCGAGATCGGAAGCGGACGTTCGAGCCACTTCGAGACGTTCTCGTGATCCAGCAAATGCGTGCTGCGGAAGATGCCAGCCAATGCGTAATAGTCGCGCTGCGGGATCGGATCGAACTTGTGATCGTGGCAGCGAGCGCAACCGATTGTCATCCCCAGCAACGCCTTGCCGAGCGTGTCGATTTGTTCGTCGACGACGTCGAATTCCAACGCCTGCTTGTCTTGCTCTTCGTAGTTTGTTGGGCCGAGTGCCAAAAGTGCCGTCGCGACGAGGTGTTCCTCTTGCTGCTGCGGCGAATCGAACGGCAACAAGTCACCGGCGAGCTGTTCCAATACGAAGCGATCGAACGGTTTGTCGCCGTTGAACGAACGGATCGCGTAATCGCGATACCGCCAGGCTTCGGAAAAAATCATCGACCGGCCGCCGCCGCTGGATTCCGCAAAGCGGGCGATGTCCAGCCAGTGCCGACCCCAACGCTCGCCGAAGTGCGGCGACGCCAGCAGACGATCGACGACCTGCTCACGAGCGTTCGGCGATGCATCCGCAACGAAGTCGTCAATCTCCGCCGGAGTCGGTGGCAGACCGATCAAGTCGAACGAAACTCGACGCAACCACGTTGCTCGATCGGCGTCGCTGACGGGAGAAAGGCCGGCCGCTTCTTGCTTGGCGAGGATGAAGCGGTCGAGATCGGTGGTTGGCCATGAGGCATTCTTCACCGCCGGCAGGATCGGAGAAACGATTGGTTTGAAACACCAAAACTGTTTCCCGGCCTCGATGTCGATCTCTCGCCGAGCAATTGCTTTCGCCGGAGTCTTGCGCGGATCGGGAGCACCTTGCTCGATCCACTTCACGAAGTCGGCGACGACTTCGTCCGGCAGTTTACCTTTCGGCGGCATCTCCATCCCGTCTTGGTATCTCAGAGCTTGGATGACCAGACTCTCCTGCGGTTTGCCGGGCACGATCGCCGGTCCGGAGTCGCCGCCCTGTTTCCATCCGTCGCGACTGTCGAGTTGCAGCCCCGCCTTCAGTGCCTTCGCATCGGCCGAGTGGCATTCGTAGCAATGCTGGACGAGGACCGGCCGAATTTTCTTCTCGAAGAATTCGATGCCAGTTGGTTCATCGATCGCTGAGACAACGGCGGGCCAGAGGCCAATCGTGAGTGAGACGATGCAAAGAATTCGATTTGGCATGATCATGGAAATGTCGCCGACGGTAAGATTCCAGAAGCAGCCGCATGATAGCGAACGAACGGAGCGGATTTCACGGACTACTCTCATGGATTGGGTGGCACCGCTTGCTTCAGGCGGCGTGCCATCGGCATCGGAAACCGGAAGTCAACCGCCGTTGTCCCGTCGAAGAAATCGAAATCGTCCAGAACAGCGTCGCAAAAACCGAATCTGCTGCCCACGAACAATAATGATTCGACCGCGGGCGATAAACGTAAACGGATCCGCTTCATTCGCATTGAACTCCCGCGCAAGGGCGTACTTACGCTGGTGGAAGTCGAAGCCATCACCGACGGACACAACGTCGCGAGCTACGGGTTCGCCGAGCAAAAAAACACAACGCATGGCGGCGTCGCGGAGCGAGCCATCGATGGTAATCCGTCCGGGACTCGCACTGACGAAACCGACAACCCGTGGTAGCAACTCGATCTACGAAAACGTTTGAAGGCGTCAATCAGTGTCGCGGGATGTGTGTGGCAACGGCCTCAGTCGTTCCTTAGCCGTTGGACAATCTCATCCGCGGTGGGGGTTCGGCCGCAGCCGAGTCGACCCAGCCAACCGCGAGACTTCCAGCGGCTGAAGATCTCGCGACCATCGCACTCGATGCGGAAGCAGCCCCAAAAACCGGGACGGCATTCGACGGTCAGTCCCAACTCGCGCCGTACCGCCTCGGCGATTTGTTCCGCCGGTGCTCCGAAGCCGCAGGTGCGGCAAAAGTAAATGACGACTAGCGAAGGCAAGGTGCGAAGCTCCTTTCGACGATTAGCGATCACCTTTACAAATAGACCGTTCGCAGACTCACGACAACTCTGGTTCAGGATGCAACATGGCTGACACGCAGATTCATTCAACCGTCGACTTTGAAAAGCCAGGTAAGCAACACGGGCAACTGTGCATTCCGTACTCGTACAACCTCGGTGGTTGGGCGAACCTGATGGTGCCGATCACGGTCATCCAAAACGGCGATCGGTACTCGGACAAAGATGGAGACGGAGTCCGCGACACCGAGCACGACGGCCCGACTGTTCTGGCGATGGCCGGCAATCACGGCGACGAGTATCCCGGCCAGGTTGCGTTGCTGAAACTCTGCCGCGAGCTGCAAGAGTCCGACGTACGCGGCCGACTGATCTTAATTCCGTGCCTGACGATGCCTGGGTCGAAGGCGATGACTCGGCTGTCGCCGCTGGACGGGAAAAACTTCAACCGCTGCTTTCCGGGAAATCCAAGCGGCACTCCCTGCGAAATGCTGGCTCACTATCTGACAACTGTGCTGTTCCCGATGGCGGACATCGTGATCGACATTCACACCGGCGGGCGGAGCATGGACTTCGTGCCGTGTGCTCACATGCACTTGGTTCCGGACCTCAAACAACGCCGGCAGATGCTGGCTGGAACAGAAGCGTGGGGTTCGGAGTTCTGTTTTCTGTATGCGGACATCGCCGGCAGCGGCCTGCTTCCAGTCGAAGCAGAACGGCAAGGCAAGATCGTCATCACGACGGAAATGGGAGGTGGCGAACCAGTCACGACGGCAGTTCACAAGCTGACTCAAAGTGGGTTACGCGAGGTGTTGCAGCATTTCGGAGCGTTGAGAAGCCAACCGAAAACTCGCCAGCAGCGCGGCATCCCGCCGGCTCGCTGGGTACAGGCATTGCATCGCGACGATTACCGATTTGCGCCAGAGTCGGGCTTGTACGAAAACGTCGCCGCATTGGGACAAGATGTTGCCGCCAACGAAGTCGTCGGCCTGATCCACTTCATCGAACGACCGGAACGCGAACCGGTGCCCGTCGTCGCGCCGACTGGCGGAGTACTCATCGGTTGTCGCGGCCCGTCGATGGTCGCTCAGGGCGATTGCGTTGCGTGCATCGCTCACGATGTGCCGGAGGACTTGCTGAAGGGAACGTGATCTGCAAAACCGTAGGGTCGGACAAGGTCGTTTCGAGCGCCGGCTCACCATCGTTCTGGAGCGGAATTGGTGGGCCGGCGCGGCGAGTCACGCCACATGGCAGACGTAGCATTTGAGGTAATCATTCTCTAAGCAGAATGGCGAGATGGGATGGTCGGGCGCGGCTCCGCGTGATTCCAAGATGCGAATGTCTCGGCCGGATTGAATGGCCACATCGGACAGCATTTGTTCAAAGTTCTCTCGCGTCACAAGCCCAGAGCAACTGCACGTCACCAGCAATCCACCCGGCTTCAGAACGGATACCGCGAGCTGGTTGAGGCTATGATAGGCGCGCAGCGCCTGCGTCAGCGCGGCGCGGGTCCGAGTCAACTTCGGGGGGTCGAGCACCACGGTGTCGAATTGTTCGCCGGCATCACGCAGTTTTTCGAGAGCTTTGAATCCATCGGATCGTTCGCATCGCCAGCGATCGGCGACTCCGTTGCGTTCGGCGTTGCGTTGAGCAATCTGCAAAGCCCCTTCGGAGGAATCAATCGCCAAGACTTCCTTTGCGCTGCCTCCTGCCAGAGCCGCGATGCCAAACCCTCCTGCGTAGCAGAAGACGTCAAGAACTCGGTGGCCGGCGACGTACTGCTGCAAGGCTCGGTGATTGTCTCGCTGATCCAAATACCCGCCGGTCTTCTGGCCCTCGGTCAGGTCCGCCTCCCACTGCAATTCGTGCTCGCGAAAAATCAACGGTCTCGGCGGCGGCTCGCCCCACAGCAGGCCGTCGGAAATTTCCAAGCCCTCGGCGGACTGCATTCCCTTTTCGGTTCGCAGGACGATTCCAGCGGGTTGAATCAGTTCGCGAAGTAATTCGACCAGTAACTCCTGGCGGCGGGCCAGTGCCAAACTGGTGAACTGCACGCTGAGCCAACGGTCGTAGCGATCGACGGTCAGTCCTGACATTCCATCGGCTTCGCTGTTCACCAGCCGATAAGCAGTGACGTCTTCGCTGGGCCCGAACAATCCGCGCCTCAATTGCCATGCTGACTGCAATCTCGCCTTCCAGAACTCGCGATCCAGCCGAGCGGATTCATCCCAGGAAAACAGCCGCACGCGAATTTGGCTGTGCGGATTGAACAGCCCGCGGGCAATGAATTCCCCCTCGTGCGACCGCAATTCGACCTCATCACCTGGCTGTGGATCGCCGCGCACGTCACGAATCGCGCCCGTGAACACCCACGGATGATGTTTGAAAAAGGGGAGCGCGTGGCGCGGCTTCAACAGGACGGCGCAGGGCGGTTTTTCGCTCAAGCCCCAAGACTGCGGTGCAGTCATCGCTTGTGAACCCCGCCGGGGCCGAGGGCTGATTCGACTTCAGCAAGATAGGCCAGCAGCCGGTCTCGTTCGTTGGTCAGGTGCCGCACTCGCAACAGCGATCGCACACGAGTCGTCAACTCCAGACGATTGACAGGTTTCGTGAGAAAGTCATCGCAGCCGGCCGCGACCGCTTTTTCGATGTCGCCCATTTCGTTCAACGCGGTGACCATCAAAATCGGAATGTCATGCGTGGTCTGGTCGGCCTTCATCCGCTGGCAGACTTCGTAGCCGCTGAGCTTCGGCATCATGATGTCCAGCAACACGATATCCGGCTGGAAAGACTTCACTTTTTCCAGCGTGCTGGTCCCATCGTGTGACATCTCGATGATGTAGGCGCTGTCCGCCAGATACGCTTCCAACAACTCGCGATTCTGCTCGTTGTCGTCGGCGATCAAGATCTTCGACTGCGCGGTCGGTGATGCAGTGGGAATCGGCATTCGGTAACTCTCTGCACGAAACTTACTTACGATTCCAGCACGACGCGCTGGCGAGTGGCTATTTTCGAAACATCACTTGCTGGCGCGTCGTGCTTGCCGTCGCAGAAGTGTCAAACGACGGTCGCGAAGGGCTATGGACGGGTGACAGTATAGTCAGCATTCGCCGGTGAGAACATCCAACGGCGGCAGGAACTCCAATGCGGCACGCGTCGCCGGGGCGTCGAAGGATGCCTTACTAAACTCGGAGACGCTGCTGGCTGCTAAATGGCCTCTCAGGAACGCAAGGTCGGTCGGGTCGTCGATGTCGTACCACGGCGGCAGCGTTTCGACACGAGCGTCCAGATCAATCAGTCGCCGCATTACCTGGTCGAGCACTCGCGCGGTGCTCCAGTCGATGTCTTCGAAGATCGGCCACGCGCGGCGCTGCTGATTCAGCCCGATCAGATACAGCCCGCCATCGGTGGCCGGGCCGAGAACCACGTCGTGATGCTGAAGCATGTTGAAGGCGAGGGTGGGAAAGTTTGCGGGGAGCGTGGGACTGTCGGAGCCGATGAGCACGATCGGCTCCGGCCCAAAGGCCTCAAAAAACATTAGCATTCGTGTCCCGAGGTCCGAGTCGGTTTGCGGCCAGAGTTCGTAGTCGTCAAGCGAGTACTGACCGAAGATGTCACGAGTCACGTCGTCGTTGGGGGAATATGCCAGCACGCGCCGGTCGCCCGTTCGCCGGAAACGCTCGATCAGGTCGCTCAGAAAAGCTCGATACAACCCCGCGGCCTTCACGCTTCCGATCGACGCAGCCAGCCGAGTCTTCACACGCCCCGGTTCGGGAGCTTTCACGAACATTCCGAACGTTGTCATGCCGGCGGAGTCCCTTCGATCAAGCGTCGCAGCAGCAACTCGGAGACTTGACCCTTGAATCGAATCTTGCCATCGAATTCGACGACCGGAACCTCGGTATTGAATCGTCTCTGCAAGTCGGGATCGGCATCGATGTCGATGTCCTGGATTGGTGGCAAGCAAGTCGAAAATCTTTGCAACAGTTCGATCGACTCATCGCAGAGATGACAACCATTGCGTGAGTAGACGATCAACGAACGGAACCTGCGGCCCGGCTGAGTTGGTTTCCATAAAGTGCCGTGCCGCTCGTCGGTCGTCGTCGGACCATTCGTCATTACAAACAAACCAAATGCCGCGACCCCGAGTGCCACCAGCAAACACAACGCCCGTTGATTGTGCCAGAATGGCGGCATCGCAAACGGCAATCCGGAAGAATTGTCCCACGCGGCCATCGCCAGGATGCCGAATCCTGTTGCGAACAACAGCGTGCCAAGTTGAGCTTGTCGGGGCGTGAAACGGTGCGACGGCAAAGCTGCGGCTCCTGCATTCCAAGCGACTACTTTGCGAGAGCCATTCGTTCCCGCACAATGTTTTCCAAGCGATCGACCACCGCATCGGGGGTAAGGCCAGACGTGTCGACCCGGATCGCATCCTCGGCAGCTCGGAGCGGATCAATCACGCGAGTCTTGTCACGGGCATCCCGCTCGCGAATCTGTGTCAGAATGTCGTCCAGCGGCACAGTCTGTTCGTGGAGTTCGTGCAATTCCCGCTGTCGGCGAACGGCTCGCTCTTCGGCGTTCGCTGTGACGTAAAACTTGCATTCGGCGTTGGGAAAGACGGCCGTCCCTTGATCGCGACCTTCGGTGACAACGTTGCGACCGCTGGCGAACTCACGTTGTCGAGCAGCCAATTCGCGGCGCACGGCCGGGTTCGAGGCCACGATCGAGCTGCCGCGAGAGACATCCGGGTGACGAATCTCGGCGGTCACATCACGAGCATGGACGAAGACATGCTGCTGCTCCAATCGGAGAGGCATCTCGTGGGCACACGCGGCGACGGCGGATTCGTCATTTAGGTCGATCGACCGTTGCAGGCACTGCCACGCCACCGCACGGTACATCGCTCCGGTGTCGAGAAAATCAAACTGCAACCGCTGCGCGAGTCCGCGAGCAGCAGTGCTCTTTCCCGATCCAGCGGGGCCGTCGATAGTCACAATCATGAGGTGGCTGCAAGTTAGGGGTCAGGGGTTGGGACAGGCGGCTCAGAGGGAACACTTGGCGGATCAAATCGCAACTCGAGGTCGGAGATTTCGAAGGGGGACAACTCCATCCGCACGATGTCACCGTCGATTCTCGGGTGACCGGTCGTGCGGCCGGTGAAGTCACGCAGTCGAACCGACAGCGGCGTGCGGAAACATCGCATTGCAACACTTTGCCGCCGCCCTTCGGTCTCTTGCAAGCGCACCGCATAACCGCTGCCGACTGGTTTCGAGATCGAATCAGCGACTTCCCAGGCCGCGGTGTCACTGCGAGGCTCGTCCATCAGATCGGTCAGTCGAGAGAGCTGCACGTTCGGCGCGTCAACATGCAGGAACCAGCCGGTGGTGCCGCAGCGTGGCGGACCAATCTCGGTCGGAATCACGACGGCGGGCGTCATCGCGTCGATGGCCGCTTGCAGCGGATACGGCTGCTCGAACGCGACCGAGAAGCGGAACCGCCGTCGAGTTTCTCCTTCGACGATCAGCAGCGAATCGCACATCCGCCTCCCGATCTTGCGATGAAACGGCAAGCCGTGAGTGATGATCGTCGTCCGTGTGTCGTCGTCGGCGATCTCGATGTAGTGCGGGCTCTCGAATCGGTCCTGACCAACCGGTTGAGCCGTCCCTAAAACGGATCGAGTCAATGCGGCGGTGCTGTCCAGCCACGCCCAACGGACGCCGAAGTAGTTTGTCCACGGCTCACCGTCGGGCATCTTGACTGAGTCGAATTCGCTGTCGATCTCCAGCACTCTGCGGCCTCGCCACAGGCGGAATGTTTGTTGAAATGTCGCCAACACCGCGTTGGTTTTCTGGTCGAAGATTTCGCCGGTGGTCCGCACTTCACCCAACCAGGGGCCGCGGCTGACGACTTCGACGCCGTGGCAGCGAGAATCTGAATAGAAGGACTTCTCCTCGAATTCGCGATCGTCTTCGGTGACCGTAATGACTCGCTCACGCGGAAATCGAAACGCTAATTGCTGGCTGAGCCGATTCGGCTTGCGGCCGTACTCCTTCAGCCGTTGGATGCCGCCAGTCTTTGGGCTGATGTGAACTTCAAAGAATTCGTTGCGCAGCATGTGGTTTTCAACAAGCGGCGTCCTGAGATTCTCTTCAGTTGAAGACTTCGCGGCACGACCACCACTCGACGTCGGCAACCAGACGAATCCGCAACCCGGGAGTTCAACCAGCGTCTGTCGAGTCGACTCACTCTGGAACACGCCTTTCACCGCGCCGCCATGTTCCGGCAAGGGAACATCGCCGGGCCAAGTGATGGGCACGCGCCGTGTGAACGACAAGGGATTGACGATCAACAGGCCAGGCGTTTTGTCGATCGTGCCGTGCAAAATGGTTTGAGCCAGCTCACGCTGACCAGCCTCGGCAAGTTTGGCAAGAGCGATCTCATGGGGCAGGTTTTCAACTTGCCTGTCGGTGATTTTCACGCCGTCTGACACGGGCAGGTTGGAGTCCTGCCCCACATTGAGACTAACCTCGTCCACGAGTCGTTCCGCGTCCGGGCAATCGATCTCGTGCAACCGTCGACCGCGCAGGACCGCCGCCATGCTGCGGAGCCACGACGCGGAATCGAAGCGTTGCCGGCAGTCGAAATGATTTCCGTAGCGGCTGATTGGATCGATCTCGCGTGCGGCAACGCTGCGAGTCAGGAAGGGAGCCAGGTACTCGCCTGCTTCGTAGCGCGAGTGCCGCATCGGCGCGTCGGTGCGTTCGAAGAACTCGCGAAATGTCGCGAAGCGGCCGATCACGGGCGAGTACTTCGCGCCCCGCAGCAAGTCCGCAAAGAACGGACTGCGCACGTCAGGCCAGCGTGCGACGATCAAGCCAGCTCCTTGATCTTGATTCATTGACTCGGCCAGCCGCTGTGGCAAACGCAAGTAACTGGTCGCGCTGTCGGCCGCCAGCGGCAATCTCGAGATCGCATCAATCGTCATGTTGTCACAACCCTCCCAGCGGAGCTTGCTGTTTTCGGCATCCGGATAGATGCCGTCGTCGAGCAAGAAGTGACACGCCGCCGAATAACCGAACTTCGTGAGAATCTGCGGCAGCAGCGAATGCAGCCCAAATCGTCGCCTTGCCCAGGTAGTCGGCTCTTTTCGAAAGAGTCGTTGGTAAGTCGCTCGACCGCGACGGATGTCGTACAGCATGGATTCGAGCGGCAGCAACGGAGACGGTGTCTCGGACCACTCGCCGCCGAGGATTTCAACCAGCTCACGCTGCACAGCCTCGCGCAGCAATTTGGCGATCTCCGGCTTGTCGCGCGTGATCTCGTCGGCGTCGCGAGCTGTCATCAAGAAACTGAGTGGCTTGCTGCCGGTCACCAACGGAATCAGTTTGTCATCGACCATGTTCGGAACGAGCAGGCACATGTCGAGCAAGTATGCATCGGTGGGATAGAACCGCTCGCGAGCTTCATGCAGCGCCTCGAAGCAGTTCGCGAGTCGTTGCTTCACGTCGTCCAGGCGTCCGGCGACCAAGGATTCGGCCGCTTCGACCGCCTCGCGCCGCAGACGCATCTCGTCGATCTCGCCGAAGTAGTGCATTTGCCGAGACAATAACTCCACCAGCAAGTGCGTCGTTCCCAGTGCCAGGAAATCGGCGACGAGGTCCGGATCGAGTTGTTCCGGCGAGCTGACAACCTCTCCGGGTCGCGTTTCGCGGGGAGTCTCACCGACCACTTCCGTCGTGCCACCGTCTGCCGAATGTTGCGGAGGGATCCAGTCGCGAGCGGCCGCCAAAACCTCAGCCAGGAGTTCGTCCCGCTTGTGAATTCCGGAAATGACGAACGAACCGGCATCCCGCTGACGACCGATCCAATCGGACTCCAAACGGTCATCGCAGGCCGTCGGAACGAGAATCAGTCGACCTGCGGAGGGTTCCGGGGGGCTGTCCGCCCGGTGCCAGCCGGGAAGCGATCGGGTCTGAGCCAGCAGCCACGGATGCCACGCCACCGCAAAGGCATTGAGGATGCCTTCAGCCGGTTTTTCCCCCAAATCCGTGGGAAAATCCTCCAAGCTGTGACAGGGGATCAGGATGACAACGTCGTTTAGCATGAGAGTTTGCGGTCAGTCGCGGGGCAGGTATTCAGACGGCCTGATTCGGGACGGTAAGATCGAGAACCTAGCCCACGATCAAAGAGATGTTAAACGGTCGACAGGGACGAGAGGGAGTGAGTGGTGGGCAAAGTTGATGAGGGTCGTTTTTCAAATTCTTGGGAACCGTACGAGAAAGGTCCGTGTCTGACGGCTGTGCGCGGAACACCTGTCGGCACAACGTTCTTGGTTGACGGCTCGAAAAAGCCTTTGATAGTCTGCCCCGGATTGGAATCCATGTGTCAAACTGAGGTTTAGGAAGCGCTGGTCCGCGCGGAACTCGAATTCATTTCAAGACTTCGTGGCAAATCGCTCACGCCACGCCACGATCGAAACCATATAGCGATTCAGGGTGACTTCCATGGCGGAAAATCAGTCCGTTTGGGGAATTGATATTGGTCAGGCTGGCCTCAAGGCAATGCGGCTACGCTACGCCGAGGCCGCCAATCAGGTCATTGCCGTCGCGTTTGATTACATCCCGCACGCCAAGATCCTGAGCCAGCCCGACGCAGTGCCCGATGAATTGATTCAGACGGCCATCAGTACCTTCCTCTCTCGCAACGAGACCAAGGGGGACTTGATCGCGATCAGTGTTCCTGGCCAGTCGGCTCTGACGCGATTCATTCAGCTTCCTCCTGTTGAGTCGAGCCGGGTGGACGAGATTGTCAGCTACGAAGCTAAACAGCAGATCCCGTTCGCTCTGGAAGACGTGATTTGGGACTACCAGACACTCGGCGGCGGCATCGAAGAAAGCGGCTTCATGCTGGGTGCCGAAGTCGGCCTGTTCGCGATGAAAAAGGAAGGCATCTACTCCGCGATCAAGCCGTACGTGAACAACAAAATGGAAGTCGAGTTAGTGCAGATCGCGCCGCTCGCGATGCACAACTTCCTCTGTTTTGACCAGCTTGGTTTGCGTCCCGGTCAGGATCTTACGGACGATGGCGAATACATGATCGTGCTCGACATGGGCACCGACAACACGACGCTCCTGGTCACTAACGGGAACAAAATTTGGACCCGCAACGTGCCGATTGGGGGCAACCACTTCACTCGCGCTTTGACGAAAGAAATGAAGCTGACTTTCGCCAAGGCTGAGCACCTCAAGTGCAACGCGACGAAAGCTCCCGATCCGCGAGCCGTCTTCCAGGCCCTGCGGCCCGTGTTCAATGATTACGTCTCGGAAATACAACGTTCGATTGGCTATTTTTCCAGCGTCAATCGTGACGCGAAAATCACGAAGATTGTCGGAGCCGGTAACGGCTTCAAGCTCGCGGGTTTGCAGAAATTCTTGCAACAGAACCTGCAATTCGAAGTCGAACGACTGGACAACTTCCAGGCTTTGGTCGGCGACACCGTGCTCAGTGCTCCGTTGTTTCAGGAAAACGTGCTCAGCTTCGTGGTGCCGTATGGCCTGGCTCTGCAAGCACTGAAACTCACCCGCATTCACACGACGTTGCTGCCGACCGAGATCGCAACTGCTCGCAAGATCCGCCGTAAGAAGCCGTGGGCTGTAGCGACCGCCGCCAGCTTGCTCTTGGGTTTGGCGATGTCCACGGCAGGCTACAGCAACGTGGCCAATTCGGTCAGCGAGGCCAAATTTGGAGACGTCGAGAAAAAGGTCGCCGCCCTCAAGGACCTTGAAGGCGGCCACCAGAAGAAGTTCGGGGATGCCAAGACTGCGTTCGAGAAAGCCAAGGCGGACGGTGAAAAACTGGTGACGGCCATCGACACGCGTGAAATGTGGCTGGAACTTTATCGCGCGATCAACGAATGCCTGCCGCGTGATACAGGAAACGAACAGGACATCGACGATGTCTGGCTCAAGAACCGGGTGAATATCAAAAGCGTTACGGCAAAGAAGAGCGCTGATGTCTCAAAGTGGTTTACGGACACCCAGACGAAAGGTGGTGCCGTCTACCTCTCGATGTTGAAGCAGGACCAAGAGAAACCGCCGCCGAGTCAACCTGGGTATATTTTCACGCTTTCGGGCGAGCATTTTCGTAACGACCCCAACGATGAAACGAAACAACGCCAAGCCTATGTCAAGAATCACGTCCTGAGCAATTTTCAGAAGTTTGAAGTCCAGCAGCCAGGTACGCCGCAGCCGGTTCCCGTCCGAAAGCTGGGGATCACACATGCGGTTTTCAGGTCCGATAGCGCCAAGCCATACAACTATTATCCGAAGGGTAAGAAGAAAGGTGTGGCAGCAAGCAAGGTCGGCGGCGCAGGGGGATTCGGACAGTTAGGTGGTCGTCCCAAGATCGGCGGAGCTCCGTCGTCGCCAGCCGCATTGGGTGGGGGCGATGGGCAGGCCAAAGAAACTGAAGAACTGAAGGTGATCGATCGGACTGAATTCACGATTCAATTCATTTGGATTCCGACAGTTGTCACCCAACGCCCCGAGATCGATCCGCTGAAGGCAGTAGCTACCGAGGCAGCAGTTCAGGCGGATGGCACCAACAACGGTGCGCCTGTAAATCCGTTGACTCCGGACGCACAATCGAACCCAACGACTCTACCGACAACTGCTCCCGCGACGACGGCTCCATCTGCCCCTGGGAACTAGACCCTTCCAGAATTTGACCGACGAGATCACTGTCCGAATGATTCAGCCAAATCGAGGTTGCCATGGATAAGCTCAAGCAGATTCTCGCTCAGAAGTTTTGGATTATTCTGTTTCCGCTCGTCTTGATCATGCCACTGGTCGGGTACTTCATGGCCAAAGGAAAGCTTGCCGCCGCGATCGACGAACGTTGGAAGAAACTGGATGGTGCGTTCACCGGTATTCCGCAAGGAACGGGAGTCCCCAATGACTCCTGGACCCAGCGGTTGAACGTCATCAATGAACAGCAAGTTCAGCACAACACGCGTGCGAATCACGAACTGTGGTTGAAGCAGAAGGAGCGCATGACCTGGCCAAAGGAAATCGCTCCGATTATGGCCAAGGCTGGATACTTTCAGAACCTCACCGAAGAGCAGAAAGGTGATCAGCTCCTCTACAAGTATCCACAGAGCTATCGATCGCAGATTCGTGCTCTTTGGGAGATCGTCGATCCGCTCGACGACGGCACCAATCTTCGTGACTCGGATAAGCGTCGCAAGGTCGCGTTCGCGATGGCGGATCTGCACCAGTCGGCCAAGATGGGTACGGAGGATTATGAGCCGTCGTTCGTGGAGATCTGGAATGCTCAAGAAGACATTTGGCTGCAAACGGAATTGCTCCACGCGATCCGGCGAATGAACGCAAACGGGATTTCGCAAGGGGATGCCTTCATCAAACAAGTGGTCAAAATCCAATTGTTCGGCGGCACGAAGGTCACTGGCGATGAGGCCGCAACGACATCCGGCGGAATGGCGAGTGGCGCTGGCGGTGACATGGCCGGTGGAATGATGGCGGGTGGAATGATGGCAGGTGGGGGGGGATTTGGAGGCGCTGTCGGTACGCAAAGGACGGACTCCAGCGCGTCCTCCGCTGACATCAACTTGGGAGAAGAGTTCGTCGTTTCACCGGAAGGTGGGGCAGGCACGAGATCATCTGACATGGGCGCCTTCAGTTCGAACCCGGCTGGTTCCGCTGATGCCAACGCAAGTGGTGGTGACGAAGGGGGGAAGCCAGATGGAAAACGCTACATCGACTTCGTTGAAAATCAGCCGTACAAGCGACGAGGCTTCTACATCAAGGTGGTCATGGACCATCGCAAAGTGCCCGACCTGCTCGCGGAACTGATGAACTCGCAGTTCCCGGTCGAAATCATCCGTGTGCATCAGGTGATGTATTCGGATTCGGGAAACACCTCTGGCGGTACCGGAGGTCTCATGGCAGGTGGTGCTGCGGGAGGCTTCGGAGGTGGGTTCAAGCCAAGCTCGAGTGCCGATGCCGCTGGTGCTTCAACGCTCGCCGCGGAGCGTTTTGGCGAAAGCGATGGATCAGGATCGGGCTTAGCAACAGCAAGATCGGGAGCAGGATTGGGAGCAGGATTGGGAGCAGGATTGGGAGCAGGATCGGGAGCAGGCGGATCAGGTTCCGCGGCGGCGATGGCAGATCCGAATTTGGCTCATGTGGCGATCCTTGGAGTTTGCCTGGGACTTTGGACATTGTATTTACCGCCGACTGCGGTACCCGATGCCGCCGGACAAGTCGCTCCAGCAACTCCAGCACCGGGGTTGGCAGGGACTTCGGAAAATCTGACGCCGTCCTCGAAAACAACGGCTGAGACCGCCACGACAGACCCAAAGCCGACAGCCACCGAATCAACGGAAGGTGCGGGAGACGAAGCCAAGAAACCGGACGACCCCGATGCACCTAAATCAGAACCTGCCAAATCGGAAAAGGCCGACTCTGATTCGGACAAACCTCAAGCCGAGAAAACTCCACCGAAGACCGAGACACCCGACAATTCGGAATCCGAGAGCAAGTAATATCCGTCCCACTCACGTTCCCTCTTCGATCACAGTCCTTCGTTCTCAGAAATCGTTCCGGCCAGTCACTCATTGGTTGCAACGGAAAGAGAGTCAGTCATGAAAAACCTTTTGGCAAAAATCAAAGGTGTGAACTACAAGCAAGTCCTGATTGAGCACGGTGAAAAGTTGGTTTTGGGACTGATTGGCTTGTTTGTCATGATCTGTTTGGGGGGCACGAGTTGGAGTCGCTACGACAAGCTTCCCAAGGAATTCCAGGACAAAGTCGAGGCTGGCGAACGGAACATTCAGAACTCGACTTTTACTCTGGAGGAGCAGAACAAATATAAACCACTGGAAATCATGCAGGCGGTGCAGACGCTTCAATCGCCGTTGGAGTCCGGACGCTACCAGTATTCGACCGACTGGTTTTGGCCCATGTACCCCACGACGATCAAGATCAGCGAACCGAAATGGCTCGCACCAATTCAGCCGATCGCGGATTTTGGAAAAGCAGTGATTGTCGAGGTACCGTCTCAGGAACAATCGCAAACAGCGGTGGCGACCGCGATCGAGGGATCCGAGGCTGCTAAGAAACTCGCCGCAGACGACGACGATGAGTTCGCTGTCAAGAGAACCGCGAATGATACGACGGCGCGGGGCGGAGCCGGTGCTGGCGCTGGTGATGTTGCTACGGCCAAAGACGATGCTGGAATTGTTGGTTCCACAACTACCGCGAGTTCGTACAGGAACATGGCGGGTGGTGGGATCGCTGGCATGAGCTCCATGATGGGCAAGTCGGCGCAGAATACTTCCACGGTGGCTTCTCGTGGCAATCGATTCATTTCTGTCCGTGCCATTTTCCCCCTGGATAACCAGTTGGACGAGTTGGTAAAGGCGATGCACGAGCAGAAGCAACAAGCGGCAGGACGCATAGAATTCTTGGATTTTGAAGTGGAGCGACAAGTGGCCCAAGCCGGTGAGAAGACCTGGTCTGGTCCTTGGGAAAAGGTGGATTTGCAGGCTACGCTCGATCTGTTGGACCGCATCGAATTCGATACGGACGTGGTGGACCCTGTGTACACCGACCACGTTTTTACGATGCCGTTGCCACGACGTGTTGTCGGAAAATGGAACAAATGGGCCTCGCATCCGCTCGTCAAAACACTGACCGATGCGCAAGCGGAACTTCAAGCTCAGTTAAATGAACGGTTAGTGGAAGAGGCCGCAAAGAAAAAGATGGAAGACAAAACTGCCAAGAAAGGCTTTGCCACGAAAATTCACGATGTCCGCGGGCTGCGTAGTCAGTTTTCAAGCCAGATGCCCGGGATGACTGGCGATTTGTCCAACCAGATGAAGCAACCAGGCGGCATGCAGTCCTTCAATCCAAGTTTCGCCAGTGCTGGTGGCATGCAAGAATTGGGTGGTGCAATGAATAGCCTCACCGAACAAATGGATCGGACAGGAAACGGTCGGATGTCGAAGTATCTGCTGTTTCGTTATTTCGATTTTCAAGTCACTCCCGGCAATGCGTATCGGTATCGCGTGCGATTAACGCTGCTCAACCCCAACTTCAAACGCGCCGTTGAGGAATTGGTGGACGAGTCGATCGCAGCCGGAGAAATTCGTGTCACACCTTGGAGCGAGCCGACTCCGCATGTGTTCGTGCCCGAAGAGCAACGGATCTTTCTGGCAAAGGCGGAGAAATCGCGATCCTCCGATACGGGGTTGCCCAGTGCGAATATCGATGTGTATCAGTGGTTCGCGGAAGCGGGCACCACAATCGCCGCAAAGGTTGAGAAACTGCAGCTCGGGCAGTTTATCGGTGGACGGTGTCCGAAGACCGAAGTTTACCGTCCGGCGAATGACACCTTGAAAGAGGAAGAAGTTCCAGTCTTCACTGGCAACCTGTTGGCGGATGTCGCGGCGGCTCCAACGACAGTGGGGTTTGATCCTGCTGAACACGCTGACTTGAAATTGGACGAAAAGAAATTGAAGCAATTAACGGCTGCCGATAAAGCGTTGATCGTAGATCGGTACGGCCAATTAGCGATCCTTGACACCAAAATTGCGACAGAAGAGCGCAACGCCGCGGAAGGAATCGTTGAGAATGAACGTCGTGGTATTCGTGCTCGGCTCAAGGAACGTCCAGCCGAGGACACAGCTGGCGGTGATATGAAAAGTCTCATGGGAGTTGGCGACTCAAGTGGGATGACGGGGAGTGGTGGAATGATGATGATGTCTGGCATGGGTGGTGGTAATTCGCTGAAAAAAGATAAGAAGCCTGCTGCGGCGAAAAAAACTCCGACTAAAGGCAAAACGAACCCGAAGTCGGGGCCGGGAAGTGGTTCCTGAAATCGACCGTCCGCCAATGGAGCTGGAACTCACGGATGAGTGTTTCGCCGCGATTCTTGGGTATCGATCCGGGCTTGAACCGGACGGGTTACGCTCTGTTGACACGATCCTTGCGCGGACCGGTGTTGCTTGAAGGAGGAGTGATTCGTTCTACACGCGGGCTTTCGCTGGCCGAGCGTGTGCATGAAATTGCTTCGGGATTGTGTGAGGTGCTGGATGAATTCCAGCCGTGCGTGCTGGCAATTGAGCAAGTCTTCTCGTTGGTCAAGAATCCGAAATCAGCGCTGCTGATGGCTCACGCCCGGGGTGCGATCTTGTCGGCCGCCGTTGAACACGGAATCCCCGTTGTGCATTACACCCCAACGCAGATCAAGCGATTGCTCACCGGCAGCGGCAAGGCGAGCAAAGATCAGATTCAACGAGCTATCAAATCAGAACTCGGCCTGGATCAACTGCTGGAGCCAAATGACGTGGCGGATGCGTTTGCGGTCGTGCTGTGCCATTACTACAGCTCTCGGATCGCCGCCTGATTCCGTGCCGCCAGTGCAGGCCGTTGCTGGGCTTGATATCCTGCGAACGAAGAGGGTGTCGATTCGAGAATCAACGGTGAACCATGTCACCCTCTTAGGCTTTGGACTGCAGTCATGCCCACTCAACGAGTGATTCTGTCACTGGTCGCGCTGCTCCTCTCCGGCACGGTGCTGGCTTGGTGCCTGCTGGCCCCGCCCCTCACTGCCGAGCCAGCCAAGCAGGCAACTGAGGCCGCGAAAGAACCGCGTCCCGCGCCATCAGGCATGCAGTGGATTCCCAACGGCAAATTCCTGATGGGAAGCCGTGACGGCAAAGAAGACGAAAAGCCTGTCCATGAAATCGAACTCTCCGGATTCTGGATGGACACCACCGAAGTCACCAATGCCGAGTTTCAACGATTTACCGATGCAACCGGCTATGTCACGATCGCAGAGCGAACTCCAAAGCGTGAAGACTTTGCCGGACTCACGGACATCAGTCTCATTAGAGAAGAAGACTTGGTGCCCGGCTCGATATGTTTCAACCCCAAGTTCGACCGCGAACTGGTCAAACAGCTTCGGGACGCTCGTGGCGAACCCAATTGGCCCTACGCGGTGTGGATGCTGCAGAAGGGAGCAAACTGGCGGCATCCGCATGGACCAGAATCAGGCCTCGTCGACAAGCAGAATCATCCAGTCGTTCATATCGCTTGGCCCGATGCCGTGGCATACTGCGAGTGGGCTGGCAAACGTCTGCCAACCGAAGCGGAGTTCGAGTACGCCTCGCGCGGCGGCTTGCAACAGCGTGAATATCCCTGGGGAGACAAGCTGCAAGATGGCGATCAGTGGCCGCTCAACATCTGGCAGGGTGAGTTTCCTGAAGAGCACAACGTCCGTGACGGATTTGAACTCACTGCTCCAGTAAAGACGTTTCGTCCGAACCGCTACGGCTTGTTCGACATGTCCGGCAATGTTTGGGAATGGTGTGCCGACTGGTATCAGCCAAAATACTACTCAGAGAGCCCTCGTCGGGATCCGCTTGGACCGCGAGACAGTTTCGATCCCAACGAACCGGGGCTACCCAAGCGAGTGCAGCGTGGCGGTTCGTTCATGTGTAACGCGAATTATTGTCTCGGCTACCGCTGCGCTGCCCGGATGAAGGGTGAGCCCACCTCCGGAGCCTTCCACTGCGGATTTCGCTGCGTCCTCTCGCCCAGCGACTACGATGCCTTTTCGAATGCTCCCGCGCAACAATCCGCAACGACTCGTTGAGTACAATCCTCCAATGCCTGAATCACACGCCGCAACAGTCGACTTTGCTCATGCCGACATTGGGATCGTGTGTGCGTTGCCGATCGAGTTGAACGCATTTATAGACCGTTGCCAGAAGGTCAAGAAATACACGGGGGGCGACTTCACGTTTCGAGGCGGGCTGTACGATGGCATCCGCATTGCCATTGTGGAATCGGGTATGGGCTTCGCGCGAGCCCGACGCGCGACACAAGCGATGCTCGAAGGGCACTCGCCTCGATGGCTGTTGTCATGCGGCTTTGCCGGAGCCTTGCAGGCCGGCATTCCGGTAGGATCGATCCTCGTCGCCGATTCCATCGTTGATCAGCACGGCCAGAGTTTGCAAATCGATTTGCAAATGCCGGCTGATCCAGCACGCGGCCTGTTTGTCGGCCGGCTGTTGACTGCGGACAACATCGTCCGCACTGTCGAATTGAAACGGCAGCTTGCTGAGCAGTATTCGGCCCTCGCGGTCGATCAGGAAAGCCTCGCCGTCGCGCAAGTGGCTCGCGAGCACAAGACGCGATTTCTGGCGGTGCGAGTCATCAGTGACGACCTTTCTTCCGATTTGCCCCCGGAGATTTTGAGCATCGTGGGCGCGACCGGCAGCGTGCGATTCGGAGCGGCGGTGGGCGCTCTGTGGAAGCGTCCGTCCGCCGCAAAAGACATGTGGCGATTGCGCGAGCAAGCTCAATCCGCCGCGAAGCGACTCGCGACCTTCCTGGACGGCGTCGTCATTCAGTTGCATGCGGCCACGAAAAGTGACTCGGACACAAGATGACTTCGACTCACCAGCGTCCCATCACCGTGTGCAGGCTGTTGATTTTCGAGACTTTCGGAACACCCAGTTCAATGTGCGGCGTCTGAGCGGCCAGTCCATAGAAAGTGCGCGGAACCGGCGAGTACTCGGCACGCATGCCACTTGGAATGACTGCACCAGATCGAAGTCGGACGCTCGCGGTTTCCATCAAGCTTTCGTGGTGCTGCCAACTGGCTGTGCCGTAAAGGTGGTACTTTGGTGCGCCTCCCCAATAACTGGAAGAGGGAGATCCGGTAGTCGCAAGGCCAGCCGGTCGCTCCAGCGGATGTCGTTGCAATGCGGTGCTGACCTCCTTGAGTTCGGCTTCGGTCGCAGGTTGCAGATCGATGCTCGCTCCCGCTGGCACACTCTTACCGACGAACAATTGACCCTGTTCGTTGACCACGACCAGCGGCTCAAAGCCCCATTCAAACCCATTTGCGACGGTCAGCTTGTCGGGGCCCGAAGAGGTCACTTCCAAGCGACCACGCTCAGTGCGATGACCGACCGTCAAAAACTGCGTGCGCGTTCGCGATCGCAGCCAGCCCGACGTGAGATTCTGCGAGTTGGTCCAATCCACTTGGCCGGACTCAAACTGTTCATTTTCCGGCCAGATCGGGTACACGGCAGTGTCGCGAGAGAATTGCATACCCGCCGAGGGGGCTTGTCCGGCATACAGGCTGAGCCGACTAAACGTCACCGCCGATTGCGCGGTTTGATCGACGAACGTCAGACTTCGGCAGCGAGCCTTCACGCTGAAGCCGTGAGCGACGATCGTGTAGCCAAACAATACCAAGCTAGTCATCAACGCCACGCTAGGAATCGTGAGCAGCAGCAGATGAAGCTGCTTTCGGCGTGCCAGAACGAAATAGTTCAGCGGGCCAATCACCACGGCAAAGATCGTGATCAACACCAGAAACATCACGATCGGCACGCCACCAACGCCAGGAATCAGGAACAGCAAAAAGTCGCTCGTTCCCGTGCGAGCGGACTCGCCATGCCGCTTGCCCCAATCCCATCGTGGCAGGCCACCGATCGATTTCAACAGCCAAAACCAATCCTGAGCCGTGCCGGGAAACGGTTGACCGCGAAACAGAGCCAGCTTGCCGAATCCGACGTCAGCCACGCGAAACGGCATCACTTCGCGCGACCATTCGCCAGGAGCAGCCGTCGGAGTACTGATGGTGGTCGTGCCTCCACTGGTATCCTGATGCACGATCTGAGCGACATCACGATCGGCAAGCTGCGGCTCAGCCCAAGACCAAGCGCCGGCGGAATCGACATCGCTGATCAGCAACTTGGCGGGTGCGCCGCTGGCGGATTCCCAATCACCGGCAGCCGTCACAAGCAATGTTCCGCCGCATCGTGTCCATTGAATCAGAGCTGCCTGAGTTCCCTTGGGAAGTTTGTTCAATTCAGTGAGCGGGATTGAAACGATGTCGAGACCGCTGTAGTCGATCCACGAACTGGGCAAGGAATTCGAGGGCAGCGCGACACAATTTGATGTTCGATAACCGCCGTGATAGACCCCTCCGCTGGTGCTCGCCCCGCCGGAGGTGTGACGAAATGTGGTCGCACCATCTTCAAACGCTTGTAGGTCGACGACTCCGGGAGCGACCACCAGCAGGCCAGGGAGTCCCAACTCGTAAATGTTCGCTTCCGGGAGGCCGACGCTGTGTTTCATGTTTTCCAAAACGCTACCGGACTCTTCGACACGGAATTGGGCACTGTTCGAGAGGTTGACCATCGGCACTGACAGCGTGATGGCCAACGTCGCATTCTGTGGCACCTCGATCGTCTGCCGCACACCAACGACCGACTGGTACGTTTTGGCGATGCGAAACGTCAGCGTGCGACTTGGGCCACGATTCACCACGCGCACTCGCACCGGGCAATATCCGCCCTGGCCACAACCGGCCCACCGCGAATCGACATCAACCTGCAAGTCATGACCGACCAGCGAAAACGACTCACCAGATGCCTGCGCTGGCAAGACCGAGCAATGTGCAGCGGCCAACAACAGTCCAATGGCTAATGACCAACGGCTGAAGAGTAACAAACAATTCGTGTGATGCATCATGCTCTCACATCCGCAGGAAGCTGGTGAGCCACTTCGGCGACACGGCTGGTCAACAGGTCCACCATTTTGGGAGGCGTCCAACCTTCTAATCGCGCCGAATAGTCCAGGATCAGCCGGTGTCCGAGCACGCACGGCGCAACCTTGTGAACTTCGTGAAAACCAACATTTGGTTTGCCGGACAAAAGAGCTGCGGCGCGACTGGTGTTCGCCAGCGCGATCGCAGCACGCGGCGATGCCCCGTACTTCACGAACTTCTTGACCTCATCGGGAGAGTCCGGCCGCTGCGGATGCGTGGCGGTAACCAACCGAGCGATGTAATTCGAGACCGCCTCGGGCAAGTGTACTCGGTCGGTCAAATCGAACAGTCGCGAGAGTTCCATGCCGGACATGACCTCAGCAAGAGTCGGTGCCTGTCCCCGTTTCCGCGTGCTGATGATTTGCTGAAGCGTCTCGCTGCTGACTCCGTGCACGATGATCTTGAACGTGAAGCGATCGACTTGAGCTTCGGGGAGCGGGTACGTCCCTTCTAACTCGATCGGGTTCTGAGTTGCCAGCACGAAGAACGGCTGCGGCAGCGGGTGCGTCTCCCCCATCACAGTCACGCGGTGTTCCTGCATCGCTTCGAGCAGAGCGGACTGAGTCTTCGGCGTTGCGCGGTTGATTTCGTCCGCCAGCACCAGGTTGGCGAAGATCGGACCGAGATGAAACACCAGCTTGCGGCTTCCATTCCGATCTTCCAGGATCGGTGAACCAACGATGTCGCTGGGCAGCAAATCCGGAGTGAATTGCAAGCGCCGCGACGAAAGCCCCAACAGCGCGGACAACGATTTGACCAACTCGGTCTTACCCAACCCCGGCAGTCCTTCCAGCAGGATATGCCCGCGAGCCAAAAGACAAATGACGACCTGCTCGATCAACTCCTGTTGTCCCAAGATCGCGGAATTGAGTCCGTCGATCAGACGTTGCAGCAGTTGTTGAGCTTCCGCGACTTCGGAGGGCGTCAGAAGCGGGTCTTTGGCAGGTGCGTCCGTTGGCAAGATGCAGCTTTCTGGAAGTCGAACTCGAGGTGCTACTTCTTCTGGGAAAAATAACTCTTCACGGCATTGCGATGTCGCGGACGGACATTGCGATTCCAAGCTTCGTTGCCGGAGACCGCTTCGTTCGGCCGAGCGATATTTCGCGGAGCTACATCCAGCGGCTTGACCTCCGGAGAGGCGGCGGTGACCGACAAGATTTCGTCACGCGGTTTGTCGAGATACCCCGGCGGCAGAATCGTCTCCTTGAATTTCGTTCCCTGCGAACTCGACATGTCTCCAAACTCGAGATCCCCGTGTCCCGGCCCCTCAGTCACGCCACCTTTTCCCGCTCGATTGTGCATTTTCGCATCTCGACCGAGATGCTTGCCGGTGCCCAGTCAGGTGCCGCCGGGCTTCTTGCATTCTTCGCAGTCGGGGTTGTTGCACTTCTCGCATTTGGCTCGCAGGTCGGCGAGCTTCAGAGATTCCTTATCGAGGAAATTTTGCAATTCCTCCGCCAGTGCTTCACGCTCGGCGGCGTCCTGAGGCAGTTTGAACTGACCCGACCTCGCCATTTCGCCAAGCTTGGCTTGCATCGCCGGGGACAACTTGCCAAGCGATCCACTTTTCGCCAACTCTTGCATCGCCTTCGCGACTTCCTCTTCTAGTTGCTGCAATTGCTCGTCTGAGAGCTTGGTCTCGCCGGACTGTCCGAGCTGAGTGAGAGCCTCGCTCAGCGCGGCTAGCGAGTCGGCTGCTTGCAACATCAGATTGGACTGGTGTTCGAGCTTGGCCTTCAACCGCTCTTGCAGTGCATCGACCGTCTCCCATTTTTCATGGGTCAGCGGCCGTTCTTTGATCTCGTTGGCCAACTTTTGCATCTCTTCTTTGAGCTGTTCACTCTCTTTCTCTTCGGGCTTGATGACCTCGGCCTCTTCGAGTTGCTGCATGAATTCTTCCAGCCGCTGCATTGTCTGCTGACTTACGGCCCCTTCGACCACCGGCTCGTGGATGTCTCGCAATGGCACAAAGCAGGTTGCGACGGCGAACACAATCGGCAGGATCAGCACGCGAACAAACCGCACCGGACGCAGTGTCGGCAATGCCCGCCGCCACAGCGATTCGAGTTGCGGCAATCGAGCCTTCCACGCCGCACCGGGAAGTTCGCTCAGCGTCATCAGCAATCCGCCCGCCGCCAGCTTTTGATCGAGCATCGCGACCGCATCCTGACGGCTCAAGCGTCGTCGTCGAGACACCCACCACGCCACGCCGGTCACAGGAACGCTCGCGGCCACCAGCCACAAGACATGCGGCCAGAGATTCGGCCAGCGCAACTTCACCGCCAGCACCGCGACACCGAACACGAAACAGAATCCCGCCAGCCACTCGGCCGCGTCACGCAGAAATTCTCCGACGCTGATCCGACGCACATAGCGTTGCACCCAACGATCAAATTCCGGCATGACCGCCTCCGATCAAGATTTGACAGAGAGATTCTATCCAGCCGCTTCGTCCGTGCGAGTGATTTCTTGGCAGATCGCTATGCTATCGTAAGGTGGCCGATGTGTCTCGCGGCGGTCTGCTGGCGACGGACGCGAGACGCATCCATTAGGAACAAAGGGCTTCCGATGCGTGAGCGCACCGGCAAGAAAAAAACTCGACTGGAGACGTGGCTGAAATCAGCGACGACTCCGGTATTTTTGGTCTCGGCCTCTCGCCGTGTATTGTTCTTCAACGCCGGTTGCCAGCAACTGACTGGCTGGACGGCGGATGAAATCGTCGGCGAAATGGTTGAGTTCGCGTCAGATGCCGAGCCGCAATCCATCCGCGAATTGGCGACCGCTTTGTGCCCTCCGCCCGATTGCCTGGCGGGAAAAGAACTCGAAGTACCTGTCTACATCCCCAACAAATCTGGCCCCTCCTCGGGGAAGCTCATCCGTTTCATTCCGGTGAATGAAGCGAATGACCGAGTTACCAGCGTTCTGGGAATCATCTCGCCGTTGCCAATCCCAGCAGCCTCGCAATCGACATCGCTCGCGTTGCGATATCACGCTGAACTGTCGACGTTGCGTTGGTCACTTCGGCAGCGGTACGGATTGAAAACCGTGATTGCCCGCAGTCCGGCAATGCGACGAGTTCTTGACCAAGTCAACGTCGCGCGCGGTACGACAGTTCCAGTCCATTTCATGGGGCCGCGCGGTGTCGGCAAAGAGCATCTCGCGCGAGCGATCCATCAGGAAGACGAGTCCAAAGTTGGCCCGTTCGTACCGCTCGACTGCCGCGAGTCCCCCTTCTCGCTGTTGCAAACTTTGAAACGACTGCTGCACCCTGAGGCCGAAGACGTCCCCGTCGGAGCATTGCTGCCCCGCACATTGTTCCTGACTGACGTGGATGCCTTGCCCCGCGATCTGCAGGAACGATTGCTGGCTGAGTACGGTGCCGAAGGTTCCAGCGTGACGCGGCGCATCTCATTACCCCGCTTGATGTCTTCGAGCACAGAACGGCTGCAAGACGCTGTCGAGGACGAGCGACTGCTCCCTGCGTTCTTCTTCCTGCTGACGACGTTGACTATCGAAGTTCCCACGCTGCGTGAGCGAGGCGACGATTTAATTCCGTTGGCTCAAGCTTTCCTCGAATCACAGAACCGCAACGCCGACCGACAAATCGGAGGCTTTGCCGATCTCGTCTGGCCGCAACTGCGAGAGTACGCCTGGCCAGGCAACCTCGATGAGTTGGCGCTCGTCGTTCAGGAAGCTCGCTCGAACTGCTCTGCGCCGGTCATCGGCCTGTCGGACCTGCCACTTCGATTTCGCGCCGGCCTGGAAGCACAATCAGTCGGTCTACCGCAACGCGCGCTCGACGAACCGCCAATCCCACCGTTGGAAGAGCATCTCGCCGCCATCGAACGGGATCTCATCCGCCGTGCGCTTCTCAAAGCCAAGCGGAATAAAACGCTGGCCGCGAAGTTGCTCGGCATCCCTCGACCAGTGCTGTATCGCCGCATGGAAGCGCTTGAGATGCGAGACGACGAACTCTGAGTCACTCGCCACCAAGCAGTCGGACGAGCGGACCGACTAATCGCTCAAACGCACGCGCACGATGACTGAGGTGCTGCTTCACGGTCGAGCTCAGCTCGCCGAATGTGAGGTGATATTCCGGGATCAGAAAGTACGGGTCGTAGCCGAAGCCGTTTGTCCCGCGCGGCTCGCGAATGATCCGCCCCCGACACGTCGCCTCAACGGTCAGTCGGATCGCCCCCGTCGGATCAGAGATCGCCGCGTGACTGAGATACTGCGCACCGCGCCGCTCGTCCGGGACATTGGCCAGTTCGGCGATCAGCTTGGCGTTGTTCTTCTCATCAGTCGCCCCCTCGCCACTGAAGCGAGCTGAGTAGACACCCGGCGCACCGTTGAGCGCATCGACCATCAGCCCGCTGTCCTCGCCGAGCACCCAGCAGTTCAAATGCCGAGCGGTCTGCGTCGCCTTCTTCGCCGCGTTGGACGAAAAGGTCTCGCCATCTTCAACGACTTCAGGCACATCCGGAAAATCGGTGACGCTCAACACCTCAATCCGATGCGGTACAAGCAATTCTTCAATCTCCCGCCGCTTCTTCGCGTTGCGGCTGGCAACAATCAAACGAGGATGACTCATGGATGAGACCAACTCCGCGGAGAAAGAGTGACATTGCCGACCTATTCGACCGTGAATGGTGACGCAGATTCGCACTTCTGGCGAGCCAGCCGTAGACTAAAGTTGTGACGTGCTCCGCTTGGGTGACACGCCCAGAGCAACGCGATGGGCGTGGCGATTCGACCTCACCCCCCATAATCCTCTTGTTGGTCAATCGCACCGCCAGGATGGCCTGAACGAATTTGGAGATTTTTCACGGCTCGGAAGTGGTCTGGCGGTGTTCGATGGACCACGGTCTTCTACTTGGAGGACTCCATGAACGCGAATCACTTCATCGTCTGGCTGTTGATGACATGTCTCTTTTGCGACGGAAACGTGACCGCTCAAGAGCGATCGGTCAGCGGCAACACGTCGCGCGAATCGGCGGTGCGTCCGGACGGGACACTGGATTTGAATCAACTCTGGAGTCGCGGCCGGGCTGTCGGCGATGCCCCAGTACGGTTCAAACATTCGCCGATGCGGTTGGAAGACGTTGAGCGGATTACGCCGTATGGCCTGATGATTGGCGGGCATGTTTGTCCGATCGATCATGGTTACTTTTATCCCAAGCCGCTCCGGCCGGGGCAGCCGCAGTTTGATGTGTTTGCTCCGGCGGACGGATTCGTCGTGATGATCGGACATCGCACGCAATTGACCGGCTCGTCGGAGCGGCAGCGCGAGTACGACGACTATGCGCTGCACATCGAGCACTCGGCGACCGTCTACACGTTTTACGATTTGCTCACGCAGCTTGATCCGGCGATCTTAAAGGAGATCGACCAGGCGACCCGCGACCGGTTCACCCGGAAGCAAATGGGACCGCCGATCCAAACGCGAATCCCCGTGAAAGCGGGACAGGTGGTCGGCAAGGTCGGCGGGCGGTCGTTGGACATCGCTGTCATCGACACGAACACGCGGCTGAAGGGGTTTCTCTCGCCGAAGCTTTACGGGCATTACGCCTGGCGAGTTCACGTCGTTGATCCGTTTGATTACTTCGACGAGCCGCTCAAGAGCCAGTTGCTGAAGCTCAACCCGCGCACGGCGGCGCCGCGCGGCGGCAAGATCGACCATGACATCGACGGCCGCTTGGCCGGAAATTGGTTCCGCGAGGGAAGCGGCGGCTATCCCGGCGACCGCCGCGATCCGCGCGGCTATTGGATGGGGCATCTGGCGTTCGCGTACCACCACGTCGACCCGTCAGTCGTGATCGTTTCGATCGGCGACTTCGATGGGAAGCCGCGCCAGTTCGCCGTCGTCGGCAACGGTCCCGCCCCGGCAAACATCTCGGCCAAAGAGGGCCTCGTGAAGTACGAACTCACCTACGCTCCGTTCAACAGCAACGGCACGCCGATCGAACTCCCGCCGCAGATGCGCGGAGTGCAGGGAGTGCTGCTGGCCCAACTTGATTGGCGTTCGAGAGGCGGGAAAAGATCGAACAACTGATCGCGGGCCTATTCGGCGGCGATCCAGCCCTTTTGGTGGCCGAGGTTGGTCACCTTGCCGCTGAGAACGGCCTGGGCGAGGAGGCGGGAGACGCACGAGCCCTTGAGGCCGACGTGCTGTGCCACGTCGCGGAAGAAGACCACTTCGCCCTGTTCGCGAATGAATGCGACCGCTTCGCGCCAGCGGCCGGGTGTCGGGATGTCGTCGTCCGAAAGCGGGATCATGCCGGAGACGCCGAGGTCGTCGCGGAGTTCGATCACGCCGTCCCACAGCGTGATGCGATGCTTGCCGTTCCCTCGTCGTTCGCGGCGCAGCGTGATCCGTTTGACCGTCTGCCGGATGGCGAATGACAGCTTTTCGCGGTCGGCTTCCGACAGGCGTTCGAGCAGTTCGTCCAACCGTCCGATGACCTCCAGCGCTTCCGGGGACGGCGCTTGGTCGCCACGAGCCTGCCGCAGCTTGTCCTTGAGCTGCGTCTCTTGGTCTCGCCACCCCGCCAGCAGTTTCGAGATCCCCGGAATGTCCTCCGGGTTGGCCAGCGCCAGGTTC